>ERZ772925.83-NODE-83-length-19440-cov-4.61181_pt1 | contig 19440 bp, 13 predicted proteins | sample MGYA00511687_ERZ772925 | MGnify/ENA primary metagenome ERZ772925 (study PRJEB29015, sample SAMEA2738087) | human oral metagenome | biome: human oral; feature: human-associated habitat; material: saliva | place: China | collected 2227 ...
CTACGTGAAGGCGCTTTTTTCTTCACGAGAACGATGCTTTTCCCTCCGCTGGATGAGAGGAATACTTGTGATAAGGTGAAGGGCTTGCTCGGTCACTTCGGAGAGGTATATCGGGGGGCTGGGTGCGCGATACCTTAGCAGAATAAATAGAGGGCCGGACTCTCGGTAGCAGGCTCCACTATTCATTCGTGTACCAAACAAATAGTGGTTTGCAGATCAACTTTGCCTCCATACGGCTTGCCGATGAGGAGGCGATTTTGATGCAGGAGCCTCGCGCTCCAAGCAATGGGCGGGGATAGTTTGTATCTTTGCTACTGAACCACGGCGAAGGTCTTCGCCCCTAATGATACGAAAGATTTGCTCCGATATCACAGCGTCGTCCCCGAGGGTGAGGCCCTTCTGACCCAGCTCCTCGGCTATATTCACCTCCACGAAGGGGGGAGCAGCGAGCTCCCTCCTGCGGTGCATATCACCGAGATCTACCGCGGGCGCAATGTCCTCTATCGTGTCGAGTGCCCCGAGGGGGACTTTACGATCAAGCACTTCGGGCGCTTGTCGCTCCTGCGTCGCCTCTACTACGGCTGGACGAACTCCAGCAAGGCACGCCGCTCCCTGCTGAATGCCGTGCAGCTCTCGGCATACGGCGTTGCTACGCCCGAGCCCATCGGCTATGCTGAAGAACGGAGCGCACTGGGCGGTCTCGAGGACAGCTATTACGTCACGCGCTATCTCGCCTTCACGGGAGCCGATCTCCAGCATGAGGCTCGCTCGGGTGAGGTCAATGAGTCGCTGACGCGTGTGCTGGCTACCTTCCTCGCCGAGCTCCATGAGTGTGGTATCGTGCACGAAGACCTCTCGCCAGGGAATATCCCCTATATATATGATCGCGCGAGGGGGGAGTACACGTTCATGCTCGTCGATCTGAACCGCATGCACTTCACCGCTACTCCGCTGAGCCTGCGTGCGAGTATTCGCAATCTCGATCGCCTCTTCGCCCATCCGCGTGCTACCGAGGCTCTCGGGCGTGCCTATGCTGAGGCGCGAGGCTGGGAGCCTGCCGTGGTGCAGCCTGCCCTCGAGGCGGCCTGCGATAGCTTCTGGCTTCACCGCCTACCGAAGCTGGCACTGCGCTATGCCCAGCGCACTGAGGGGATGAGCGCCCCCACCTTCCTCCGTCACTACAATGCTTATCTCCGCTGGCGTCGCCTGCGTCATCTCTGCCCCGTCGGGAGCTGGCGGCGTGCTCTCCATGCCCGCGAGTCCGCCTTCTACACCCGCTATCTCGAGGTAGAGGACGTGCGCCGTGCACTCGCCAAGCGTGAGAACTATCCCCATACCCCCCTCTCTTAGTCTATGGATCTCAAGACCAGTCTCGTCTATCAGGTTGCGAAGCTTCGCCTACGCCGTATCGAGCAGTATGGCACACGTGCCGAAGAGCTTCAAGCTGAGCAGCTCCGCCATATCCTCGCCCGTGCAGCCCGCACTGACTTTGGGCGCCGCTATGGCCTTACCCGCAAGACGACGTACAGCTCCTACTGCACCGATGTGCCCATCGTAGACTACGAGGGGCTGAAGGACGATATCGAGCGTATGACCCGTGGCGAGCGTGATGTCCTTGTCCCCGGGCCTTGCCAGTGGTTCGCCAAGTCCAGCGGTACGACGAGCGACCGCAGTAAGTACATCCCCGTACCCTATCTCCATCTGCAGGACTGCCACTATCGTGGGGGAAGCGATGCGCTGTGGATCTATCTGAGGAACTACCCCGACTCCCGCTTCTTCTCGACGAAGGGGCTCGTCCTCGGGGGGAGTCACAGCCCCATGCCCCTGAGCGGAGGCAAGGCGTTCTCGGGAGACCTGAGTGCCATCCTCGTCGAGCACATGCCACTCCTCGGAGATATGCTCCGTGTGCCTTCGCGCGAGACGCTCCTGATGAGTGAGTGGACAGCGAAGATGCAGGCCATCGTGCAGGAGGTCGCTACCGCACGTGTGGGGAGTCTCTCGGGGGTACCTTCGTGGATGCTCGTCCTACTGAAGGAGGTGCTCCAAGCTACGGGGCGCGAGTCGATCACCGAAGTATGGCCCGACCTGGAGGTCTTCTTCCACGGGGGGATTAGCTTCACTCCCTACCGCAGTACCTACGCCGAACTTATCCCCTCTGAGCGTATGCGCTACGAGGAGACGTACAATGCCAGTGAGGGCTTCTTCGCTATCCAGGATGACCCAGCTGAGGCGGGGATGCTCCTGATGCTGGACTACGGGATCTTCTATGAGTTCATCCCGCTGGATGAGCTACCCGCCTCGGGCGACTACTCGAGCTGTCGTGCTCTCCGTCTGGAGGAGGTCGAGCTCGGGCGTGACTACGCTATGGTCATCTCGACTCTGGGTGGTCTCTACCGCTACATCATCGGCGATACGGTGCGCTTCACCTCGCTCCACCCCTATCGTATCGTCATCACAGGCCGCACGAAGCACTTCATCAATGCCTTTGGTGAGGAGGTGATGGTCGCCAATACCGATGCGGCACTGAGCGAAGCCTGCCGTCGTGATGGCCGTGCACGTGTAAGCGAATACACGGCTGCGCCACGCTTCTTCCTCGACGAAGGGAAGGGGCGCCATGAGTGGCTCATTGAGTTCGAGGAGCCTCCCCGTGACCTCGCGACATTTACCTCCGACCTCGATACTGCTCTGCGCGCACTGAACTCCGACTACGATGCTAAGCGCTACGAGGATATGACGCTCCTTCCGCTCACGGTAGACGTTGCTCCGAAGGGACTCTTCCACCGCTGGCTCGAGAGCGAAGGCAAGCTCGGTGGGCAGCACAAGGTGCCACGTCTCTCCAACAGCCGCCACTACCTCGAGGCACTCCTTGCCCTCGTCACGCCTCCTTCCTCCGAACTTTAATCTTCCCTCAGCAGTATGAAGTCGATCAAGCTCCGCATCCTTCTGCTCCTCCTCTATCTCGTCGTCCTCGGGGTGTACCTCTATCCCAAGGGCGCATCGCTCTCGGATCCCGCAGGCGTACAGTGGCTTGCTGTCATGGGTGGTACGCTGCTGGTCATCGTCCTGCTCTTCCTTGTGCTGCGCTACCGCGAGCGACGCCGTGATCATGCTGAGTACGGCTATTACCCCAAGGACGAAAAGGATAAGACGGAGCGCTAACGCCCCTCCGATCCATCGTATAAATAAAGGCTGAGCCCTCCCACTGTGGGAGGGCTCAGCCTTTATCTTATGGAGTCCTGATGCCCTTTCTACGAGAGGAAGCGCCAGAGGCCAGCCACGATGACCGTCGTGATGATCCCGAGGCCGAGGGGTAGGAGCACCGAGAGGAGCGTCCAGCGAATGCTATGGGTCTCCTTGTAGATCGTATAGATAGTCGTGCTACAAGGGTGGTGCAGGAGGCAGAAGAGCATCATACAGACACCCGTCATGAGCGTCCAGCCACCACTCTGCAGGATAGCGAAGGTCTCTGCATCGCCGCCCTCCATCAGTACGCCAGCATCGCCCCCAGCACTGCCGATGATCAGCGTCGTCAGCATCAGCACTGTGGGTATGACGACCTCATTCGCAGGGATAGCGAGGAGGTACGCGAGGAGGATCACGCCATTGAGCCCCATGAAGTAGCCCGGCGTATCGAGTAGGCGGATGAGATGCGCTGCCACGCTCTCGCCACCGATATGCACATTACACGTCAGCCAGATGAGCGCACCAGCGGGCGCTGCGAAGACGACGGCGCGCCGCAGCACGATGAGCGTGCGGTCGATGATCGAGGTATAGAGTGTGCGCCAGAACTGCGGTGGACGGTAGGGCGGTAGCTCGAGGTGGAAGGTCGAGACTTCGCCTCTCAGTACTGTGTGAGAGAGTACCCATGAGGAGGCGAACATGACCCCGATCCCCAGCAAGACGATGGTGAGTACCGCACCGATGCTTGCCAGTCCAGCGTAGGCTGTCGGCACGGCAGCCCCGATGAAGAGCGAGGCTAAGAGGATCTGTGTCGGCCAGCGCCCATTACACAGCGAGAAGTTATTCGTGATGATAGCGATGAGGCGCTCGCGCTCACTGTCGATGATGCGGGTAGAGACGACGCCAGCAGCATTACAGCCAAAGCCCATGCTCATCGTGAGGGCCTGCTTGCCGTGGGCGCCACTGCGACGGAAGAGTTCGTCGAGATTGAACGCGACACGGGGGAGGTACCCGAAGTCCTCGAGGAGGGTGAAGAGCGGGAAGAATATCGCCATCGGTGGGAGCATCACCGAGACGACCCATACCGTGGAGAGGTACACCCCGTCGATGAGGAAGCCCGTCAGCCACCAGGGACTACCCCAGCCAGCGAGTGTGGTCTTGAGGAAGGGATGGAGCGTCCCGACGAGGACATCGCTGAGGAGTGAGGAGGGATAGTTTGAGCCGATGATCGTGAGCCAGAAGACTCCACCCAGCAGAAGTAGCATGATGGGGAAGCCCCACAGGCGGCTGGTGAGGATCCGATCCAGCCGTACGTCGAGTGGCAGGCGGCCTGAGGCGTAGGCCTGCACGACGACCTCGGAGCAGATACGATAGGCATCTGCATAGATCGCTTCGGTGAGCTGGTCGTGGAAGTTCTCCCCGATCTCGATATGCACGCGACGGGCTAAGTCGAGTAGCTCGGGTTTGTCGAAGCGGCTGATGATCGAGGGGTCTTCCTCGATGAGGCGGTAGGCTACCCAGCGACTATTCGGTACGGTGGGGTAGAGCCTCTGTATCTCGGCCTCAAGCGTGCTGATGGCTTGCTCGGTGCGCTCGGGTAGGCGACTCTTGCGGTAGGGCGTGCAGGGGATCTCGCCGAGGGCTACACCACGTACCGTCGAGAGAAGCGTGTCGATACCCTTCCCCGAGCGTGCACTCGCTCCGACGACGGGTATGCCGAGGCGACGTGATAGGCCGTTGAGGTCGATCTCGATCTTGTTGCGCCGTGCTTCATCAAGGAGGTTGACGCAGAGTACGGCCTTGTCGGTGATCTGGAGCACCTGCAGGAGGAGGTTCATATTGCGCTCCAGGCGGGTCGCATCCGCTACGACGACCGTCACGTCGGGGCGTGAGAAGAGGATGAAGTCACGTGCGATCTCCTCATCCTCCGACGTGGAGGATAGGGAGTACGTGCCGGGGAGGTCGACGATGGTATATACGTCACCGGCGTAGGCGAACGACCCCTCGGCCTTACCTACAGTCTTGCCGGGCCAGTTGCCCGTGTGCTGCTTGAGGCCGGTTAGGGCATTGAAGACGGTGCTCTTCCCCGTGTTGGGGTTCCCCGCCAGAGCGATAGTGAAGCGTGCATCCTCGGTGTGCTCGCCACGGCGCTGCAGGGTAGAGGCGGGGCAGGCGGCGCAAGAGGAGCAGGCGGAGTTATTCGGTTGCTGAGGCATGGGGACGTTGGATGAGGATGTATCGGGCCTGATCATGGCGTAGAGCGATAGCGGCTCCACGCACGATATAGGCCGTGGGATTGCCTAAGGGACTGTACATGTCGATGCGGATCGAGCTACCACGCACGAAGCCGAGGTCCATGAGACGGCGGCGCATAGCTCCGCGGCAGGAGGGGGAGAGGCCGAGGATCGTGGCCTCCATGCCCTCGGGTAGGCGGGTCAGGCGTATCGTGTCTTCGGAATGGCTCTCCTTCAGCTCTTCCTCCTTGGCGGGGCGAAGGGTGAGGGCCATAAAGGAGAAGGTGGGGAGCTCTAAGGCTTCTCCCTCGTAGTAGATCTGTGAGCGGGCGCTCTCGAGGCGCTCGAGTCGGAAGAGCGAGTCACGTGTCAGCCCTGCGTCGATCAGTAGGCGGAAGCTCTCGGGCTCGTCGTCCTCGATGTGCTCAACGTAGTACCACTGCCCCTCGGAGAGCTCTTCGATAGAGAGGCTGTGCGGTATAGCGGGTTCGGTGCCTTGACTGGTGGGAATGGGATCGCCATGCGGGTCGAAGAGCGGATTGCCCAGTAGGCGAGCGATACGCTCGTGCTCACGCTCGGTGAGCTTGTGCTCCTCTGCGTGGGCGATGCGGTGCCAGTCCTCGGGGGCATAGCCCGAGTGCTCGGCGAGATAGAGCTCATAGAGGCGGTGGGCACGTGTCAGCTCGAGGGCACGCTGTCGACCTGCTTCGGTGAGGCGCAGGGCTCCAGGCTCGGTGAATCCCTCGCGCTCCAGCTCACGCTGTAGGGCTTCGAGTTGCTCGGGTGAGAGGTGAAGGTCGCGCGAGGTGAGGCGATCGGGAGCCTTACCTGTGCTCTTCTCGTGGTCGTAGAGCTGCTTGAGGAGGTCCTCCGCCTCGGTCTTGCGGGTAAGGCGCTCGGGCAGGAGGTGCAGACGCTGGAGGTAGCTGACCAGATCGAATGTACGGCGTCGCTTCATAGATCTTGGTATGAGGAGGGGTGCCCTGTGATGTGGGGCAACGAATGGTCTAAAAAGAAGAATGGCTACGCACGAGAGCCCGTGCGTAGCCATATAGATGGGCGCCTTGCTTCTCCTGTCTTTGCGGGAGATGGGCGGAGGCGGATGTGAGGCGTTAGCCTAAGTAGGGCTTGAGGGAGGCGCAGAAGCTCTCCTGACGCAGACGGCGGATAGCCTTCTCCTTGATCTGACGGACACGCTCGCGAGTGAGGCCGAACTTCAGACCGATCTCCTCGAGGGTCATCTCCTGACCACCGCCGATACCGAAGAAGAGCTTGACAATCTCAGCTTCGCGCTCGGAGAGATTCATCAGCACCTGATCAATTTCCTTCGAGAGGGACTCGTTCATGAGGGTGCGGTCTGCGTTGGGGGCGTCTTCGTTGACGAGCACGTCGAGGAGGCTATTGTCCTCACCATCGACGAAGGGAGCATCTACGGAGATGTGGCGACCAGACACCTTGAGGGTATCGGTGATCTTGTCTTCGGGGATGCCAAGCTCCTTAGCGAGCTCCTCGCTGGAGGGCTTACGCTCGTTCTCTTGCTCGAACTTAGATAGGGCCTTGGTGATCTTGTTCAGCGTACCGACCTGGTTGAGTGGCAGGCGGACGATACGGGCTTGCTCAGCGAGCGCCTGCAGGATGGACTGACGGATCCACCATACGGCGTAGGAGATGAACTTAAAGCCTCGGGTCTCATCGAACTTCTCGGCGGCCTTGATCAGCCCGAGGTTGCCTTCGTTGATCAAGTCAGGCAGGGAGAGCCCTTGGTTCTGGTACTGCTTAGCTACTGATACGACGAAGCGGAGGTTGGCACGGGTCATCTTGTCAAGAGCCTTGCGGTCGCCACGCTTGATGGCCTGGGCAAGCTCTACCTCTTCTTCGATAGTGATCAGTTCTTCTCGGCCGATCTCCTGGAGGTAGCGGTCCAGGGACTGGCTCTCTCTATTAGTAATCGACTTCGAAATTTTTAGCTGTCTCATTCTTCTACTTCTTAATTGTCCGGCTCAGTCTGCTCATCGCCTCTCCTACAGGTGGAGTAGGGGACAAGACGACGAAGCCCACGTGACTCGCTCGGGGGAGTGTAGCACGTGCGACGGTTTACTATTCCTACTTATGCTTGCGAAGTCCGTGAAGCACTCATGTCATCCTATCCCGATCTCTATAATAATGGTGCTCCCTGTGTTGTCTTCAGTGGGGCACACCGACCTTACGAGTCCCGTGTCGTAGGGATGGATGGTGGAGCGCATCAAGGCATACGCGCACGACACCCCAGAGAGCATCGTGCACCTAATCAACTACAAAGATACCACATTTGTTTTATTTTGTGATGAGATTTCAGGGGCTCCGCATCAAAGAGCCCTCCGCCTTATCGCGAGTATTCCTCTTATCCAGCGGAGGGAAAAGCATCGTTCTCGTGAAGAAAAAAGCGCCTTCCCGTAGTGGTTTTTCCGCATCTATGTACGTAGTCTTAAAGACCAGGCACGTAAATCCAAATATCCACGTACGTAGACATTAGAGCCACGTACGTAGTCCAAACTTATCTGCCACGCGTCCACAACTTTTATCGCTACGCGTAGCAACAGTCTTATATTGGTCAGCGGGTGGACTTATATAGGTTCATATCACCCCCTCGATGAAGTGGTGCTACCTCTCTTTCGGAGCCAAGGTGGGTGACACTATGGGAGGGTAGGGTGATCTTGCGCTTGGGCGTGCTGGATACTGCAGGGGAAATGGGTGGATGTTGTACCATATTACGCTAAGAATAGTCCATTCTTCGCTATTTGTATCTTTGTGTGAACGAACGCATCTCCCCTATGTTGTGAAGGAGAAGTGCACCTCGTGTATGCGCGAGGACCTATTATTATATAATGTATGAGTAAGACGAATTCCCCGAAGCTTTGGCAGCCCGGTATGTGGGCCTTAGCGCTCGGAATCATTGCCCTGCCTGCGACGCTACAGGCGCAAGATAAGCCCGCCGAGACGGAGATGATCATCACCAAGGATCAGTTCTCCCTCACGCTCAATGATGCTGTACGCATCGCTCTGGAGATGAGTCCCACGCTACAAGCTACCCTCCTCGGTATCGACGGGGCGAAGTATGATCAGAAGAAGAATCGTGGCTCGCTCCTGCCGAAGGTCAGCCTCTCGGGCTCCTATGGCTATATGCTCAAGAAGCAGAAGGTCTACTTCGGTGATATGGGCGGCTCGGGCTCTCCCATGGGGAGCTTCTTCCCTGATGACGGGATCGAGATGGGGCAGACGCACTCTCTGCAGGGTGGTGTCAATGCGGGTATGGCGCTCATCGCTCCGCAGCTCTGGGCTTCACTCAAGCTGGATAAGGAGGCCGTGGCTCTGGCTGAAGAGAAGGCACACGGCTCGAAGATCGATCTGGTGGCTGAGGTGAAGAAGGCCTATATGGCCGTCCTCCTCGCACAGGAATCCCTACGCGTGCTGGAGGCGAACTATGCCAATGCGCAGGCCAACTATAAGGATATCGCAAATAAGTACCAGCACGGGCTCGTCGCCGAGTACGACAAGATCCGTATGGAGACGCAGATGAAGAACGTCCTACCGAATGTCGTGGCAGCACGTACCGCCGTGCGTCTTGCCGAGGCGAAGCTGAAGGTCGTGATGGGAGTGCCTCTTGAGATCCCCATCACCGTCACGGAGCATCTGGCCGACTACAAGGATCGTGTCTATCAGCACCTCCCTACCGAGAGTGCTGCGATCTCGCTACAAGACAATAGCACGCTGCGTCAGCTCGACCGACAGGGACGCCAGCTTGATGCTGCACTCCACGTCAAGCGCATGGCCTATATGCCGACGCTCTCGCTGAGCTTTACCTATCAGTATAGCTTTGCTTCGGATAAACTCCATCTCGACGACCGCAAGCGCTGGAGCCCCTTCTCTACGATAGGCCTCTCGCTCGACGTGCCTATATATAATGGTGGTGCGCGTGGCAATGATGTCCGCTCCACCGAGGTTCAGATCCGTCAGCTGGCAGCTCAGCGAGTCGCTGCAGAGAGCCAGCTTCGTCTCGGGCTGATGAATAGCGTGAGCGAGCAGAAGACGGCCCTTGAGCAGTTCGTCTCTGCGCAGGACGCCGTAGCTACGGCAGAGCGTGGTCATAGTATCGCTGAGGTACGCTACAAGAGCGGTGCAGGTACCCTTCTCGAGCTGAATGATGCCGAGACAGCCCTCCTGCAAGCTCGTCTCAACTACAGTCAGGCTATCTACAACTATATGGTCGCTGTCTACTCCCTCGATGCTCTCAAGGGCGAGGGCCTTCCTGTGGAAGTGAAGTAACATCCCTTCCTTCCCTCTTTCCCATTGTACAAACTATAAGAATTAGATAAGAAGATGATCTCGCAGAAGACCATTAAGACCCTGAGCCTTGCCCTTTTGAGTGCTGGGCTCCTCGTCAGCTGCTCCTCCTCGTCCTCGAGTAAAGCTACCGAAGAGCAGAGTGCTGACACCGTTCGCCTCGTCGAGGTAGCTCCCGCAGAGATGCGTGCGCTGAACCTCTCGGAGGAGTTCACCGCCCAGCTCGAAGCTAAGGTGGTCAATAACATCACTGCGCAGGCGGGTGGCCGCCTCAAGCAGCTCCTCGTCAAGGTCGGTGACCGCGTAGGTGCTGGGCAGGCCGTGGCTCGTATGGAGGCTACGCAGGCAGCGCAGGCACAGATCCAGCTCGCTGACGCTAAGACGAACTTCGCCCGTATGGACGAGCTCTATAAGGTCGGTGGCGTGTCAAAGGCGCAGTGGGAGCAGGCGAAGAGTGCTGTCGATCAGGCAAAGCTCGCCTATGGCAATGCCGCGGAGAATACCGTACTGCGTAGCCCTATCAGTGGCTTCGTCACGGCGAAGAACTACGACAATGGGGATATGACTTCTCCCCAGCTCCCTGTCGTCGTCATCCAGCAGATCGCCCCCGTCAAGGCGGTCATCGGGGTCTCCGAGCAGTATTACTCCTTCTTGAAGAAGGGCGCAGCAGCGACCCTCTCTGTCGATGCACTTGGCGAAGAGACCTTCAGCGGTGTCGTCACGAATATCTTCCCCACGCTTGACCCCGTCACGCATACGGTATCTACCGAGATCGAGGTGGCGAATAAGGATCTCAAGCTTCGCCCAGGGATGTATGCCCGTGTGCACCTCGACTTCGGCACGAAGGAAGCCCTCACCGTACCCGACAAGGCCATCGTCCGTCAGGCTGGTAGCGGTGCACGCTATGTCTATGTCTTCTCTGCTGGCAAGGCCGTCTACCGTACGGTAGAGCTTGGTCAGCAGCAGGGCGATCTCTATGAGGTCGTCAGCGGGCTCAATGCTGGAGATCAGGTCATCATCTCTGCGCCCTCTAACCTCAAGAACGGGCTCTCTGTCAAGCTCCGTAAGTAATCCAGCTAAGCGTCTGCTATGAGTATTTACGAAACCGCCGTACGGAAGCCCATCACTACCGCCCTGATCTATGTGGCGATAGCGGTACTTGGGCTCTTCGCGCTCTCTCGACTCTCTATCGAGCTGATGCCGAAGACCGAGACGACCAACGTCATGGTCGTCACCTCCTATCCCGGTGCCAGCGCCGCGGATATCGAGACGAACATCTCCAAGCCCCTTGAGAACTCGCTCAATGGTATCGACCGTCTCAAGCATATTACCTCGAAGAGTCAGGATAATTCCTCGGTCATCACGCTGGAGTTCCGCGCTGGTACCGCCATCGCTGAGGCTACGAATGATATCCGTGACAAGCTCGATGCGATCTCAGACTATCTGCCTGCGGGGGCTAAGAAGCCGACGATCTTTAAGTTCAGTACGAGCTCGATCCCCGTGGCCATCCTCTCGGTCGAGTCCGAGGAGAGTGCCTCTGGGTTGTCAAAGCTGCTGGAAGACCGTGTCAGCAACCGCCTGCAGCGCATTGATGGCGTCGGGACGATAAATATCTCTGGTGCCTCTAAGCGCGTCGTGCAGGTCTACTGCGACCCCACGAAGCTCGAGGCTTACCACCTCACTCTGGCGCAGATCTCCCAGCTCATCGGTGCGGAGAATGTGAACATCCCTGCGGGGCAGATTGACCTCGGCTCGCGTACCAACTCGATCCGTGTGCAGGGGGAATTCACCGATCCTATGCAGCTCGGCTCCATCATCGTGACGAGTGTCGGCGGGAAGGATATCTATCTGCGCGACGTCGCTGAGATCAAGGATACCGTCGGGGAGCGCCGGCAGGAGAACTTCGTCAATGGGAAGAGCGGTGCTATCGTCATGATCACGAAGCAGGAAGGCTCGAACTCTGTCGAGATCGCTCGTCAGATCCGTGCTGCCCTCCCCGAGATTCAGCAGAACCTCCCCTCGGACGTCAAGATCGGCTACCTCATCGACACCTCGAGCTTCATCGTCAATACGATCGATTCGCTTCAGGATACGATCATGATCACCTTCGTGATCGTGGTGCTCGTCGTCCTCTTCTTCCTCGGGCGCTGGCGTGCGACCTTCATCATCGTCCTCACGATCCCGATATCGCTTGTCGCCTCGTTCATCTACCTCCTCGTCTCGGGGAACTCGCTGAACGTCATATCGCTCTCCTCGCTCTCCATCGCCATCGGTATGGTCGTCGACGATGCTATCGTGGTACTGGAGAACGTCACGACGCACATCGAGCGTGGGAGCTATCCCAAGCAAGCTGCCGTACATGCTACCAATGAGGTCGGTATCTCGGTCGTCGCCTCTACGCTGACGATGCTCGCCGTCTTCCTGCCGCTGACGATGATGCCCGGCGAAGCAGGGCTGATGTTCCGCCAGCTGGGGTGGAGTATCAGTATCGTGATGATCGTCTCTACAGCAGCTGCTCTCTCACTGACGCCGATGCTCACCTCGCAGCTCCTGAAGCGCAATGAGAAGAAGAGCCGACTGTCCGAGAAGATCTTCGCTCCTATCAATGCTTTCCTTGGCAAGCTGGATGCGCTCTATGCTCGTCTCTTGGGCTGGGCCGTTCGTCACCGCCGTGCGACTGTGGCTATCGCCTTCGGGATCTTCGCCCTCAGCCTTGCGAGCCTCACCTTCATCAAGACCTCATATATGCCGAAGCAGGATGTGGGCTTCATCGAGGTTACGGCCGAGCTCCCCGTCGGGACCCGTGTCGATGAGACGCGTCGTCTGAGTCTCGATCTGGACAAGCGTATGCGTGAGGAGATCCCCGCTATCCAGACCGCATCCATGACGGTAGGGCAGGCTGGTGATGGCGACTCCTGGTCGCTCATGCAGGACAATGGCTCCAATATCATCTTGGGCTACATCGGTCTGCGTCCCCGCTCTGAGCGTACGCTCTCACAGGACGAAGTGTCCGATAAGCTCCGTAAGCTCCTCGCCTCCTACCCCGAGCTCTCTTCGTATAGTGTGACGACGGGCGGAGGTGCCAACGGTAATAATACAAGTGGCGTCACGCTCGAAATCTATGGTCAGGACTTCTCCGAGACCGATACCTATGCGCGTCAGCTCCGTGAGGAGATGGAGAAGAGCAGCACGACCTCGGGTGTCACCATCAGCCGTAAGGACTACGTCCCTGAGATTCGCTTCGTCTTCGACCGCCAGAAGCTCGCTGAGAATGGGCTGAACTTAGCCACGGCATCCTCCTATCTGCGCTCTGCTGTCAATGGGACCGTCGCCTCGTACTTCCGTGAGGATGGGAATGAGTATGATATCCGTGTCAGCCTCGCTCCTGGGGCTCGTCAGTCACTGCAAGACCTCTCCAGCCTGCTGGTCTATACGCCGCAGGGGAAGACCCTTCGCCTCTCTGATCTGGGGCATGTCGACGAAGCCTTCACGCCTCCTACCATCGAGCGTAAGGACCGTAGCCGTGTCATCACCCTCTCCCTCACGCCTACGCCTGGCGTCCAGCTGAGTGAGCTCGTCGGGAAGCTCAACGAGGTCCTCGCCGCTCACCCCGTACCCTCGGACAATGTGAGCTACAAGATCACGGGGGCTTATGAGAGCCAGCAGGAGACCTTCGGCGACCTCACGACGCTGATGCTTCTGATCATCATGCTCGTCTTCATCGTGATGGCAGCACAGTTCGAGAGCCTTGTTGACCCCTTCGTCATCATGTTCTCCGTGCCCTTCGCCTTCTCGGGTGTCTTCCTCGGTCTCTTGATCACACAGGTGCCTCTCGATACGATGTCGTTCATCGGGCTGATCATGCTCATCGGTATCGTGGTGAAGAATGGTATCGTGCTCATCGACTACATCCGTCTGTGCCGTGAGCGTGGTATGGGCGTCGCTAAGGCCGTGACGACCTCGGGTAAGTCCCGTCTGCGTCCTGTGCTCATGACGACGGCTACGACCGTCCTCGGGATGGTGCCTATGGCCCTCGGTATCGGTGAAGGCTCTGAGATGTGGCAGTCGATGGGTATCACGGTCTCTTGGGGGCTCTCGATCTCCACGCTGGTGACCCTCGTGCTCATCCCCACGCTCTACGCCGCCCTCGAAGCTCGTCGTATCGTCCGTGAGCGCAAGAAGCTCGAGAAAAAGCTCGCTACGCGCGCTGCAGAGAAGGCGCTTGCCGCCCAACACTAACCCCCCTACCACGCTATGGATAAGTATCAAATGTTCGCCCCCGAGCAGCCGATGAAGACCGTCTTCATCACCTACAATCAGGCCTATCACGAGATCATCGTGCGCCTGCTCACTAAGATGAGCCTCCGTGGTTACACCTCCTTCGAGCGGGCTCAGGGCCGTGGCTCGAAGACGGGGGAGCCACATATCGGTGACCACGCTTGGCCCACGATGAACTCGGCGATGTACGTCATCGCTCCCGAGACGCGTGTGCCCGAGCTGCTGGAGCGCCTGCGTGCGCTGGACGAAGCGACGCCTGATCAGGGGCTTCGTGCCTTCGTCTGGGCTGTCGAAGCGATGATTTAAGTTCGCCTCTTCGGCAGGTTACGGCCTCGCGTCCTTCCCTTTCTTACGGTATACGCCCCGCGCTGTGATCGTCCGATCCAGCGCGGGGCGTGTCGTATATATACGGGTGGAAGAGTGGCGGCTATTGGAGCTCGGTGTTTCGCTTCTATTGAGAGGTAAATGCGACCAGTACTGGTCGGCGAGTTGACCAGTACTGGTCACTCGTGTGAGCAGTACTGGTACGATAGGGTGAGTAGTACTGGTTCGCTTGCTGACCAGTAGTGGTCACTTTTTTGATCTGTGGAGGTGGTATCTATGGTGCTGTGGGATAGCTTGTTATTTAGGCATGGGAATGGCGGGGGCTCTTCCGATATAAGTTGCCTCTTGAGGGGGCTTGAGGAGCTCGTGAATAGGGACTATGTTTTCCACCCTCGGCTGGTGGATATTTTTCGCTTCGAAGCGTCAAAAAATCTTTCCCTCGATCTCGATTTTGGAAGATAATTTAACTGATCGGTGCGCAACTGCTGATTGTCATCGAGAGCAATACCCCGATGAATAGCGAGCTGTAGAGGTTGTGGATAACTTTTCCCTGCGGATGTGTGTAACCCTATGGATAAATGTATACATTTGTCCCAGTACCCGACGTTGCTCCCCCGCAGAGATCAATCGTCTTGATCAGGGAGGAAGGAAGGGTCGGCCAACCACAACCTAACTGCAAACTACACAACTACTTAAGATCCTATGGGACAAGAGTCGATCTACATCCTCAAGCGGGATGGAAGTCAGCAACCTTATGACGGCGAGAAGATCCGCAGTGCCGTCGATAAGGCCTTCCGTGCGGCAGGCCTCATCGATGAAGAAGGCTATGCCCTCCGTATCGAGTCACTCATCCAGGCAGAGCTCTGTCATCGCAATGCTCAGGTCGCCGTCGAGGAGATCCAAGACCGTGTCGAGGCTGAGCTGATGAACCTCGCGCCTCAGGTCGCTAAGAAGTACATCATCTATCGTGAGTGGCGCACCGTCCAGCGTGAGAAGCGCACGACCCTCAAGCGCACCATGGATGGTATCGTCTCCATCGAGAAGAATGATATCAATCTGGGCAATGCGAATATGAGTGCCTACACGCCCTCGGGGCAGATGATGACTTTCGCCTCTGAGGTGACGAAGGACTATGCGATGAAGTACCTCCTCTCGGCGCCCTTCGCTCGCGCCCACGCTGCGGGGGATATTCACATCCACGACTTAGACTACTATCCTACGAAGACCGCTACGTGCGTGCAGTACGACCTGGCGGACCTCTTTGAGCGAGGCTTCCACACGAAGAATGGGAGCATCCGTACCCCACAGAATATCCAGAGCTACGCCACACTTGCGACGATTGTCTTCCAGACGAATCAGAACGAGGAGCATGGCGGGCAGGCTATCCCAGCCTTCGACTTCTTCATGGCCCCTGGCGTGCGTAAGACCTTCATCCGTCAGCTCGCCGACCGCCTCCTGTATGCCCACTGCCTCCTCTCGGGGAGAAGCCTCACGGATGAGGAGCGTCAGGGCTTCATCGAAGCACTCCGTGGCCTCGAGCCCCCTCTCGCCCATACCGATGCTGCAGCCGAAGCCCTTACTGTAGGCCTTGATCGCATCGGCTGTCAGCTCCCCGCTACGGCTGTGCGTCTTGCCCTCGAAGAAGCCTATCAGCGCACCAAGCGCGACACCCATCAGGCGATGGAGGGCTTCGTGCACAACCTCAATACCATGCACTCGCGTGGTGGTAATCAGGTCGTCTTCAGCTCGGTCAACTATGGTACCGACACTTCCGAAGAGGGGCGTATGGTCATCCGTGAGCTCCTCGCCGCTACCGTCGAGGGCTTAGGCCAGGGTGAGGTGCCTATCTTCCCCATCCAGATCTTCAAGGTCAAGGAGGGTGTGAACTACTCCGAGGCAGACTATGCGAAGGCACAGGCAGACTTCGCTGGAGCACTGGCGGGGAAGTACACCTTTGAGACGCCGAACTTCGACCTCCTGCTCTTGGCGTGTAAGACGACGTCGCACGCTCTCTTCCCGAACTTCCTCTTCCTCGATACGCCCTTCAACCAGCACGAGCTCTGGCGTGCTGATGACCCGAAGCGCTACCTGCATGAGATCGCTACGATGGGCTGCCGTACGCGCGTCTTCGAGAATGTCTGCGGGCCCAAGACCTCTGTCGGGCGCGGGAACCTCTCCTTCACGACGATGAATCTGCCTCGTCTGGCTATCGAAGCCTCTCGCCGTGCCCAGCGTGAGCTCCCTACGGCTCCCGTGGAGCAGCAGCAGGAGCGTGCAAGGGCACTCTTCCTCGGGTCGGTACGTGAGATGGCTACCTTCATCGGCGACCAGCTGCATGAGCGCTACCTCTACCAGCGCTCGGCCTTAGCTCGTCAGTTCCCCTTCATGATGGGCAATGACGTGTGGAAGGGTGGTGCAGCCCTCGCCCCACAGGACGAAGTGGGCTCGGTCTTCGACAGCGGCACGCTCGGTATCGGCTTCATCGGCGGGCACAATGCAATGATGGCACTCTACGGTGAAGGTCATGGACGCAGCGACCGCTCTTGGCAGACGCTCTATGATGCCGTGCAGGTGATAAACGAAGTGGTGCGCGAATACAAGCAGAAGTACCACCTCAACTACTCTGTCCTTGCTACTCCTGCCGAAGGCCTCTCGGGGCGCTTCACCCGTATGGACCGCAAGCGCTATGGCATTATCCCTGGGGTCAATGACCTCGACTACTATGTGAACTCCTTCCACGTCGACGTGCGCGAAGAGATCGGTATGCACGACAAGATCCGTCGTGAAGCCCCCTTCCATGCGATCACGCTCGGTGGGCATATCAGCTATATCGAGCTCGATGGCGAGGCGAAGAAGAATGTCTCCGTCATCCTCAAGCTCGTCAAGACGATGAAGGATACGGGTATCGGCTATGGCTCGATCAACCACCCCGTAGATACGTGTCAGGACTGTGGCTATCGTGGGATCATCTACGATAAGTGCCCCGTCTGTACCAGCGATCGCATCGCTCGTCTGCGTCGCATCACGGGCTATCTCACCGGTAGCCTCGAGAGCTGGAACTCTGCTAAGCAGGCAGAGGAACACGACCGCGTGAAGCATCACTGATCCTCCCAACTCATACTATTAAGCAGCTGACGAAGAGCCTGGGTCCCGAGGCGGCTCCCCGCCGACGGGCTCCAGGCTTCGTCTTATCCATCCCACTCCTCACCCCCGTCTCCGTGCGCCTCCTCAACGTCTATCGTGAGAGCATCAGCGATGGCCCTGGCCTGCGCTACTCGATCTATCTGGCTGGTTGCCGCCATGCTTGCCCAGGATGTCACAATCCCGAGAGCTGGTCGGCCGAGGCGGGTATTCCCCTCACCGAGGAGGTCCTCAGCGATATGATCGAGGAGATACGGGGCAATTCTCTCCTGGACGGCATTACCGTCTCTGGGGGAGATCCCTTCTATGATCCCACGGCTCTTACTACGCTCTTAGCACGCCTACGACGTGAGACGGGGCTGTCGATCTGGTGCTATACGGGCTTCACGGTGGAGTACCTTCTGCAGTCAGAGGCACATCGCCCCGCACTGGAATTCATCGATGTGCTCGTCGATGGCCCCTTCGTCCAGAGCCTTCTTGACCCGCGCCTCTACTTCCGTGGTAGTCGCAATCAGCGGCTGGTGCATATTGATCACAGTGTGCCCCTGTCCGAGGCGGCACTCTCATTCCTCGATGATGCCTTCTGAGGCGCACTCTTGCTGTCTCGAGCCTTCTCCTTATCTTTATATCTCACGGGGGCTTCCCCTGCTGACACATCCACTTACCTTCCTATTAGACGATGATCTACTTCCTTGGGGCACTCTGCCTCGTCTTCCTCGTGCTCTTCCTCTACGCAGGGAAGCGCATCAAAGAACTGACTGACGTAGCCGCAGCCGCTGAGCGTGCTGAGCATGAGAAGGCGCTCGAGCTCAAGGCCCTTGAGACGAAGCTCCAGACGACTGCCGAGGCACATCAAGAGCTTCGCCAGCGCTACGACGCCCTCCAGCAGAAGGCTGATGAAGCCTTCGTGAGCCTTGCTACCGTCAAGACTGAGCGTGCAAGTCTCGCTGCCGAGCTGGAGAAGCTCGAGGCAGAGAAGGGTAAGCTCGCCGAAGAGCTGCGCGATAGCTTCCGTGCCGTAGCGAATGACATCATGCGCGAGCGTACCGAAGACCTCGACAAGCGTACGAAGGAGACTCTCTCCCCGCTGCGTGAGGATCTCAAGCGCTTCGGTGAGCAGGTCGATAAGACCTATCAAGAAGAAGCGCGCGAACGCTTCAACCTCAAGGACTCCATCGAGAAGCTCATCCTCCGCAGTCAGGAAATCAGTCAGGAGACTACCAGCCTCACGCGTGCCCTGCGTGGTGATAGCAAGGTGCAGGGTGACTGGGGTGAGCTGGTCCTCGAGCGCATCCTCGATCAGAGCGGGCTCATCCGAGGAGAGCATTACTTCGTGCAGGAGACGCTGCGTGATGAGTCGGGAGCGGTCATCACGACGGGAGATAGCCGTGGCGGCCTTCGCCCTGACGTCATCGTGCGCTACCCCAATCGGGGTGCCATCGTCATCGATAGTAAGGTCAGCCTCACCGCCTATGCGCGCTATGTGGCTGCTGAGACGGACGCAGAGCGTGACCAAGCACTCAAGGAGCACCTCTTCAGCCTGCGCAAGCATATCAATGAGCTCTCAGGCAAGCGCTACGAAGAGTACACCGAGGGCTCGCCGAACTTCGTCATGCTCTTCATCCCCAATGAGCCTGCCTACACCATAGCGCTCGCTCACGACCCCACGCTCTGGGAGGAAGCCTATCGGAAGAATGTCGTCCTCATCAACGGTACGAACCTCATCGCCGCCCTGCGTATGGCGCAGGATATGTGGCAGCGTGATAGTCAGCAGCGCAATGTCTTGCAGATCGTCGACGAGGCGGGTAAGCTGTACGATAAGTTCGCCACCTTCTCTGAGACCTTCCTGAAGATCGAGAGCAAGCTCGAGGATGCACAGAAGGCGTTCGGTGAAGCTAAGGGCCAGCTGCGTGATGGTCGTGGCGATATCCTCGGCCGCTTCGATAAGCTGAAGGCGCTGGGA
>ERZ772925.90-NODE-90-length-18510-cov-5.81225_pt1 | contig 18510 bp, 14 predicted proteins | sample MGYA00511687_ERZ772925 | MGnify/ENA primary metagenome ERZ772925 (study PRJEB29015, sample SAMEA2738087) | human oral metagenome | biome: human oral; feature: human-associated habitat; material: saliva | place: China | collected 2227 ...
AATTGTCATAGTTACTTAAACATAGAAAATTACGAATATTTTCATAAATTTTCTACATTTGCATAAACTGCTAGTTTACCCCAAAAAGTATCTTCAAGTTTGATTGGAATATTTTTTGATAATTCCTTAAATTTCTTTGGGAGAATCTTTTCAAAATTTGCAATTTCACCATAATCGTAAAAGGTTGAAATATCATAAGTCCGCCCCACCATCTCCAAAACTGATGATAAAAAATTCCTTTTCATCTCAGCATTGTCAGGAAAGGTTTGAAGTAAACTGATGATATCGTTCACATCTTTTTTATAATCGGCAATATAACCAAGTTTTGTACTTTCTTTTTTAATCATAAGTACCTTCTTTCTAAAGCTATCACAGCTTGTTTATTTTCTTAAATTATAAAAGAAAGAAAATAAAGCAAAAATAAATAAAATAAAAAGTAGAGTACGAAACCCCACTTTTTATCAATCCCCTTCAACAAAACGTTCAAACAACATCATCATTCTATCAAATTGCTTTTTGTCGTTAGTTAATTTTGAAATTCTTTTCAAATCAGAAACTTTAATTGATTCATCTCTAAATGAATTAATAATTTGATCATCTGTAAGCATACTCAAAGGAACATCGCAGTTAAGAATATCTTTAAGTGTTAGATTACTTTTTAAAAGATCTTGAGTTCGTTCTTGTAAAGAACTAAGAATATAACTTTCTAAGTATTTGAAAAATTGTTCACTATCTTTTGAATATACTGCTTTTAAAAATTCAAGCCTATATTTTTTAGATTGAGATAGTTTAGTCAGGATGATTGAACCTTCCCCTGTATATCGTCTCTCTTTCAAATAACCAACGTCGATTGAATAAAAAACAAACTTGTTCATACCATCACTTGATAACATCAGGACTAGATTTAAAATTTCAAAGATAACATTTTTGTAATGGTTGAAATTAATCTTGTATCTGATTTTCCCCTGGCTATCAAGACCTTCTGGAATAGTTAAATCCTTTTTTGTTTTTAACAAATATTGTTCCTGTATTTTTGCCAAATCATTAAAAGCCTCTTCACCAATGATTTTATACAGTTTTTTATTTTGAGAATTTGAATTTATATCATAACCACCCATAAGAAATCCGTATGGTCTATTCTTAATGATATCAAATGCTTTGAGTGACATATCCAAATCATCTTGAAATTTATCGAAGATTTCTGTTGTATCGATACCAGTTAGCGTTTTAAAATCTTTGATCCAGGCTTTGATTTTTAGATCATTTTTAACAAAATATTCTTTAATAGTATTGTCAAACATATCATTCATTATAAAAGCCCTAATTTCAGACGAATCTTCCATCATTTTTTGAGTGTAATTTTTTAACGATAAAATTCCAATAGGTAGTTTTTCATCCACTCCTTCTTTTGTAACCATTTTAACCTTCTTTCTAAAGCTATTACAGCTTGTTTATTTTTCTTAAATTATAAAAGAGCCCCAAACTCTAATTGTTTTAGAGGTAGGGGTATGTTAAATATTAGTTAAAAATATTTCCGCAGCACTTTCACATATATATTTTTCTAATTCTTTATAAAGAGGAATTTTCCCCTTAGCATAAGCAAGATTGATGTCTTTTTCGCTACCTAGTGCAACTCTAGATAAATTCCTATTCATAGTTTCAGTGAAGCACTTTGATAAAAGTTTATCATTCTTAATGGAACTTTTAGCTTCAAAAAACTCTTTAGATTCGTTTTCACTGCAATACATATAGTTGCTTGCGAAAAGTCTAAGGAATTTTGCATTTAGTGAATCAAGATTATCTTTTGGAATATTGTTGTATTCATACAAATTAAATAAACCTTCATCTAGGATAACAATATTCCCAGGCGAACTAATAAAAGAATTATATTTCAAATCCGGGGTTTCTGACCACGAAAACGTAGTCTCTTTCGAGTCATCCTTTCTATTTTTGATAGAATAAAATATTTGATGTTCTGGTACAGTGAAAAAGTTTGGAACTTTTTTATTTCCCAAAAATAATTTTAATTTATCGGAAAATATTTCAATATTAGTACCTAATAAACTAAAAAGTTTAATAACATCATCGGGGTTAAAGCTATCCGATAACGATGTTGTGGTCAAACCATTCAGCTCCTGAATATTGTAAAATATAAAGGATACTACTGTCCAATAAAACTCCTTATCTTTTTCTAGTTTTAATTTATTGCTGGTTTCTAATAGGAACTCAAATAGTCCTTCGAAATTGATACCAATTTCGCAACGAAGTTCATTCAATAAATCCTTTGTATTGCAAAAACAACAAATTAGTGCACGAATAAAATCATCCTGCAAGTTTTCATCTTTGTTGAAATTTTGTAATCTACAATTTACAACTTTGATTTCATCTTGAAAATCCCTTAAAAATTTCAATTCTGTCGTTTTCTTCAAAATAAATCCTTCTTTCTATTTTTATTTTTCTTAAATTATAAAAGAATATAAAAAAAATAACCACTTCTAAATTAAATTCAGTGGTTATTTTTATTATTAACAGACATAATGTATATAATCTCGAGCCTCTTTGACAACCTCATCTTCACCAGATTTCTCTAAATAATCTAGCAATTCGTGATAAACGGGAATACTTCCCATAGCACAAGCGTCTCCGAGTTCACCAGCCTCATAAGTTGAAAAATTCGACAAGTTTCTACTCATCGTTTCAGTAAAGCATTTTTTTAACACCTTATCGTTTTCAAGCCAACGCTGTGAATCCACAAATTCTTTAGATTTCTTTCCACCAGAATATAAGAAATTGTTTGCGAAAAGTCTGATAAATTTTGAGTGTAGCAACTCAAGTTCATTCTTCGAAATATTCCCATAATCTGATAATTCAAATAATCCTCGATCTAGTACAACAATTTCTCCCGGTTTACTAAAAAATGAATCATAATTCAAATCCGGGTTTGCCGACCATACAAAATAACTCTCTGATACCCCTTTATTCACATTGTAGAAAATTTGATGATCCACCAAGGATCCAAAATCAATCAGTTCGTTATCACCTACAAATGAATGTAGATTGTTTGAGAAATCCTCAACGGTCATCTCCAACAGATCAAAGATGTTAATAAGGTCATCACAGTTAAACTCTTTCGATAACTTATCCAAAGTCAATTCCTGAAGGTTGATGACTTTAAAAAGAATGAAATTAACAACAACCCAGAAAAACTCTTTATCTTTCTTAAGTTTTAATTTATTGCTTTTCTTTAAAAGAAATTTAAATAATTTTTTAAAATCAACGTCAATTTCTTCCTCAAGTTCATAGAATATATACTCCGAATCTCCAAAAACATCAAGCAGCGCCTCAATAAAGTCACCCTTAAGTTCCTTATTTTCATCAAAATCGTCCTGTTGATCAGTGACTGATTTAATTTCATCTCGAAACTTTTTCAAAAATTCAAGTTCTTTTGTTTTCTTCAAAATAAAACCTTCTTTCTTTTTTATTTTTCTTAAATTATAACAGACAAAAACAACGCTGAATTTAATTCAGACGTTGTTTGAAATGTTATAATCGTTAAGTTCTTCCTGAGTGTAGTGTCTCGTGCTAATTAAGAAATCTCCTATTTCGTAAAAAAGTGGAAAATCTCCGTACAGCGTGTAGCTTGATAAATGATTCATATTAGCTTTGATTGATAAGTTTACTTTAGAGATGTACTCAATATTTAACAAAAACATTTTAACCAAATATTTATCGTTTAAAATTTCAGTTTTAAAATCTTCGATATCTTTTTGGAATGTTTCGTCACCTCTGAATTTCGTAAGGTAAACCAACATCATAAATTTAAATAATTTTAAATTTATTTTTTCAAAACCAAGTCGATCTTCTTCCGACAAGTCTTCAACAACGATATAATCCTCGAATGTTTTATAACAGAGTATTTTATGATTCCCGGGATCAATGAAATACTCACGATTATGGTTCGAATATTCTAAAATCTTCGAATAAAATCGGTTGTTATTATTATCAAAAAATAGCTCGCAAAATTTTAGTTCAAATAGGTTAGGTGTGTATTTTTTAATTTTGCTGAACCCAGCAAATAAGTCAAGCTCCGATAAGAAATCAGAGAAGGATTTACCAAATTCTTTTTTAAAAAACAACTCAACCTCATCCTCTTCTACCATTTTAAAGATAAAATCTTTGACGTAGAATATTTCATCATTTTCAGGCTCTTTTATCAGACCGTAAGCTGCATAACAAATAACCTTCCAATAAAAACTTCTATTTTCTATAGATACACTTTTTTCTTTGTTTAAGACAAAGGTGTAAAACTTTTCAATTCTCGAACACAGACTTTCCAGACGCTCATCAGATGATGAGTATGTATCATAATAATATAAAAAGTTATTAAAATGATTATTGAACATTTCTAAAAGGGCTTTAATGAGGCTATCACCCAAATTATCAAACTTGTTAATTTTCTTCAGTTTGTTCTTGATTTTTTTTAAACTGTAACGATATTCTTTAAATAAATCTTGAATGACATACTCTTCATCCATTCTATTAACCTTCTTTCCATTTTCATTTTCTTAAATTATAACAGAATAAAATCACTGCTAAATTAATAACAGTGATTTTTATTTTATTATTAGATAGTAAATTCTTTCTCGTTTGGGTGAGAAATTTCCATCGAGTTTGCTGATAAGAATGATCTCAACTCCTCGTAAAGCGGAATGCGAGCTTGTGTGCAAGCCTTGTGTAATTCTTCCGGACTGTAAGCTGCGATCTCGCACAAATTTCTCTTCATAGTTTTGATAAAAAGTTTTTTTAGAGATTTATCGTTTAGAAGTGAATCTTTGGCTTGATTCAAAGATTCAGACTCTCTATCTCGCCCTTCTGAAAAAATCAAAGCAAAAACCCTGAAGAATTTTGATTTCAACAAGCTAAGTTTGCTTTTTGATAATCCTTCCAAAAAGTCATCGTTAAATGTTTTTCCATCGATAACTACAAGATCACCTTCCAAGACTACGTTAGAATATTCGGTTTCACCATCAAAATCTCTATACCAACAAAAGTCTCCCCTTGGTTCAAAATATCTCTGGTAAGATATTTTGAGATTTTTAAAATTCGGTAGTGTTGGAATTTTAGAAACTAATTTCAATAAGGAACTTTTAGATAAAATTAACAAGAAATTTTCGAACGTGATCTCAGCTTTTAAAAATAAATTATCAATTTCATCTTGACCAAAGGTCTGATAAACTTTACTACTAACATCAAATGTTTTATGATTAACTTGTTCGAATATAAAACTAACCACAAACCAATATAGTTCTTTCAATTCGTTCGAGTCTATTTTTTCATCTATTTCAACTAAAAATTCGAGGTTTTGCTCTAAGTGTTTTATATTCACATCAGCATAATCTGATTTTGAATAACAAGAAGCTATATCCAGGGAGTCTATTAAAATACCCCAAAAATAGTCTTTCAAAATTTCGTTTTTATCGAAAAGATCCAACTCTGCAACACTTTTGTCAATATCATCCCTGAATCTATCCAAATAACTTGCTGTTTTTTGTTTTACCATTATATAACCTTCTTTCTATTTTTTATTTTCTTAAATTATAAAAGAGAAGAACTAAAGCCTGAAACAATTCAAGCAAAAGTCCTTCAACCCTTAAATAAATTCAGATAGTCAGGAAAACAACCTACTCTTATTCTTTCTTTCAATTCTGTTTCCGAACAGGTTAGATTTTCTGTGATTATTTTATTGACATTTTTTAGTATAAAATCATCAATAAATCCAAAATCCAACAATTCAAAACCGGATTCGAATAAATCGTTTTCGAGTTCGCTTCTGTCTTCTAGTTCAAATAAATAAGAAAAAACTAGAAATTTAAAAAATAATAAAGTCGCAAACTCACCAGTTTCAATCTCCGTTTCAACTGGAAATATTTTGTGGATACCCGGATCTAAAGGTCGATCGCTTGTCGGAGAATCATCGTTTGAATAATCAACACCAATCACAGGATCCCAATAGTCGTCATCATCATACTCAACACATTGCCAAGAAAATTCCTCATCTTTAAAATTAAAGTCCATCTCAAAAGGCATTATATCAGTGATGTTTGGTGCGGGATCAAACTTTCGCAACCTTTCATAATAGAAACAACCAACAAAAATGGAAACTAAGTTTTTTAACGAATCTCCCGTTCTAGTCAAAATAAAATCTTCAATGTTATCATCGCAATCTATTTTATGTTTTGAAAGAGTCCCGAGAATTTCATCTTCGGTCACAAGAAGATTGTTCATAATTTTTATATTATAAAACTCTAAAGCTACATCAAAGAAGAGGATTTTATCTTTTTTGTTCATCGTTCTTGATTTCTCGATAAGAATATTGAAAAATTTTGTTAGGTTTTCAAAAGCTCTATCACCACCTCCATTGTGCAAGAAATAAAAGTCCTCAGATATGGAATCTTTTATAGCGTTAGCCACTAACTGAGAAAAGGATCTTACAAACTTTCTTCTCAAATCATCATCAGTTCTAAGTTTTTCTAATTTAGACCTTAATAAATTCAGATCCTGTTTGTATCCCTTTAAATATTCAAGCTCTACTGATTTTTTCATTTTATGGCTACCTCATTCATCATAGTATCCATTATCTAAATCAATGTGGAAATCACGAAAATCGTCGTAGACTGGGAGAAGTCCACGGTCGCAATATTCCTTATCAACTATTTCCTTATTGGATAATGATAAGACTTCCCTAACGTTAGACTCAAAAGAATCCACCATAAACTGTTTGAAAAACTCATCCTCTATTAGATCAAATCCACATCTTTTTGCGTAGTTATAGTATTCATTTGACTTTTCTGAAGCTAAAAATGGATTTTCTCCCATCAAATTTGAGGCGAACATCCGAACCACCTTGCCATAAAACAAAGCGTTTTTAGACAACAGACTATTTTCCTTGAATTTAACATATTGATAGATATTGATATTATCAATTAAATCAGTAATCGAAAAGCAGAACTGATTTCCTTTGTGGATGTATCCTGGATTTTCTCGACTCAAATCATAATCAGTGCAGAAAAAATTTCGTCTTTCAATATCTAAACAAATATTTCTTTCAATTGTTTGATTCAAACAATTAGAAAAGTTCCAACCTTCAACCAATTGTTTTTCTATTAAATTAATTAAATCTTCAAAAAAATTTTCTAAATTTATCTTTGAATGTTTAAACAAACTTTTGTAATTATCGTCTCCAATTAGATCTGATAGGTCAGATAATAAAGCTCCTTTAATATCGATAACGGGTTTAAAATTATTTTTATTTTGTTTCATCAGTTCAAAAGATAAATACCCGCACAACCAAACTAGAGGTCGTTTTGATTCTGAAAAATTAGACTCAACTTTTAACAGATAAGGTGTCAAAAAATCTACATCATATTCGTCCTCATAGTCGTAGCTGACTGTTTCGGAGCAGTAAAGTAGAGCGTCGACCATCGCCCCCTTAAGTTCAACATCACCCTGAAACTTTTCTAAAAGGTTTGAGGCTTTTTTTATATCTTTTTTGTAATTCGTAAGAAAACTAACATTTTTATCAACTTTTTTAACCATTATTATTCCTTCTTTCTATATAAAATTAACATTTTTACCTGTATCTATTATATCAAAAAAGCCTTGTTTTTTCAATAATTACTGGAACTTTTATTGTTTTTTGGAGAAGGGAAAATATTATACTTCTTTTTTTAGAAAAAAAACGTGCTAAAATAGTAAAAGATAAACTAGAATTTATATAAAGAATTTATTCTAAAAAGTGAGGTAATTTATAGTTTTGACTTTAAATAAAAAATATACACTGGCTAGTGCAGTAGCACTTTCTGTAATTGTTGCAGGGTTTTCATCACCTGTATTTAATTCAATCACAAACACACCTTCTGTAGTTTATGCAGAGGATATTCTGGATCAAGAACAGCCTAAGAATGATTCACCTGAAGCTGTAAAAGATGATAATTCACCTGTAAGTAAAAAGGGACAACGTGTTGCTGGAAAAATTAAAGAGAAGATTATTTCTTCTGATGTACTTCCAGAGAAGGAGTCCTGGGCATACCCACAAGCCGTTATTAATGGCGGTAGCGACCTTAAACAATTGGATGTAAATAAACCAGTTAATAACGCAGCTGTAATTATGCAGACAAGAAAGGGTGGAATGGTTCTCAGCGGATCAGGAATGTTCGTATCACCAAACGTTTACGTGACAGTTGCACACAACTTCTTGAACGATCAGGGTGAGACTGGGAATATTGCTTCCGTAGATTATTGGGTTGGTTCTAACAGTGAACGACAAATCCGTCCTACATCAGGTATCAGTAAACCAATTTCATTGAGCAAAGTTCATTTCTTCAATCAAAAGGCATACGGTAACCCACCAGCTGGAACTAAAAAAGCATACTATGATTTAGCTGTAGTTGTTGTAGACGAACCGCTGATGTTCACACAGCCAGGTTATGATTTTAATGACTTAGTGAAATCACCTCAAGTTATGAGTGACGGAACTCCGGTCAAAATTATCGGATATCCTGGTAACCTTACTGGTATCACAGCTCCGGTTAAAAAAGGTCAGCTTTACGAACAATCATCTAATAACGTAGTAAGGGACACGTTAATGCCACACTCTAACTTCTATCTCATTCCAAACACAACAGTTGCTGGTATGAGTGGATCTGGGGTTCTAAACGCAAACAACCAAGTTATGGGTGTTCACCAATTCGGTTACAGCGATCGTGTTGGTCTTAATGGTGGTTTAATCTTTGACCAAGCTCAACTTGACTTCATTAACAAAGTTGTTCAGGATAATAAAATCCAAGGATGGAAAGAGCAAGGTGGTAAGAAATATTACTTCCAAGAAAACGGTCACCTCGCTAAAAGTACCGAGAAAAATATTGACGGTCGCCGTTGGAAATTCGATCAGAATGGTGTCGCTACTGATATCGGTGTAGCAAAAGAAGAAAAGCCTGCTGAAAAACCAGTAGAAAATAAACCAGCCGAAAACAAACCAGCCGAAAACAAACCAGCCGAAAACAAACCGGCGGAAAATAAACCGGCAGAAAATAAACCAGCAGAGAATAAACCAGTAGAGAATAAACCAGTAGAGAATAAACCGGCTGAGAACAAACCTGCTGAAAACAAACCTGCCGAAAATAAACCGGCAGAAAACAAACCGGCAGAGAATAAACCAGCAGAGAATAAACCGGCTGAGAACAAACCGGCTGAAAATAAACCGGCTGAGAACAAACCGGCTGAAAATAAACCGGCTGAGAACAAACCGGCTGAAAATAAACCGGCTGAGAACAAACCGGCTGAAAATAAACCGGCTGAGAACAAACCGGCTGAAAATAAACCTGTAAATACAAACCCTATCAAGCCATCAGAAGTAAAACCTTCTGAAACTAAACCAGCAGAAACAAAACCTTCTGACACACCTTCAGAGAAGAAAGATACACCTTCTTCAACCGATAAAGGTAACGTCGTGACTGGAACAACAACAGAAAAACCATCTGAAAAAGATAAAGGTGATGTAACTACTGTTACTGGAACAGACAAGGGGGATAAGGCTGCAACAACTAAAGCGGAAAATCCTTCAACTGTAACAGCAGACACAAAGACTCCAACTGTTAAAGATCCAATTAAGACTGGAGCATTTGCAGGTGTAAGCCTATTGCCTTTAGCTGGTGTAGCCGGAGGTTTGGGTGTTACAGGATTGGCTTATCTTTCTAAAAAACGCAAAAACGACTAAAATAAGAAAAAGAACCCAGTTGGGTTCTTTTTTGTTATAATTTAAGAAATGATTTTTAAAAAAGAAAGAAGGAAAAATTAATGGTGATAACATCTAAAAATAGTAAAAATAAAGAGTTGGAAATCATTAAGGAGATTTCCGGTGGTGTTTCCGACCTGCTATCTGGTGTGAAAACTTTTAGGGTTGTTGCAGCTGATCTTATTAGGGAATATTATAATCCAATAAGAAGAAATATTCAAAAATCAGATGGTGATTTCAGATTTAGAAAATTTCTAAAAGAATGTATAGACGGAGGCCCCGTGAAACATTTTATCGGGAAAACAGGCATTGATGATTTTCTATCAACAGGGAATGTGTTTTCAAAAGAACTTAACAAACTTTTAAATTCTGAAATAGTTTGGGATTGTAACATTTCTAAGTTGAAACTAGTTGAGATTGACTCATTCTCCGGCTTTGATAATTACAGAGTAACAACTTTTGTTACTAATAGAGAGGGTGATTATCTAGAAAAAGAAAGCCCGTCTTATCACATTATTGAATATCTGGTTTGTGAAGATGATGAGCTTGATGAAAAAATCGAACTATTGGTTAATTCGATAAAATTTTCCAACCTTAAAAATAGGGCGAAAACCTCAATGAAATACTTGTACGATGGTGGATATAAAAATGTTTATTTAGACTCTTACAGTTACAGCAATAGTTTATATGGTTTCCCTTTATCTCTATATAGACCTAAAATTCATAATAATTTTATGGGCGATCTTGAAAAAAATCTTTTAGAATTAATTTTTGATAGTTTGAAAAATGGTTTAAACGATTATACTCAATATGATTATATTGGTATGGCCAAAGCCCTTTTTCTTGGCGAAAAGTACCAAGAAAATATTTTCTCTAAAAACATTGCAGTTAAAAGATTCTTGTCAGAATTTGATGGATTTGAATATCTAAAACCTGAAAGGGATGAGGTTATAAAGTTCTGCAAGACCGTTATTTATTCACCAAAAATGATAAAGACTGTTAGCAAAGATGATCCGAGATACAAAATAATTTCAAGATCCTTTCAATATTTGTTTAAAACTTACGATCTAGAACTTTCTGAGTTGTTAACGGATGATAATCTAAAGGATTTTATACAAAGGGTTGTATCATTCAATGCTATTTATATTCCATCTTCGCCAAGAAATTTGGTTGAATATGTTTTAAAATCAATTTCCGGAGGATATCTTAGAAAATACTCCATTTTAGATTATGATGATCTAACAGCGCTGAAATCTTTAAGATTTCTTCTAGATAATAAACCTTCTATTCTAGAAGAGATTGGCAACTTCAAAAATTCAATATTCAAGAACCCGGTGTTATGTATTCATACCAGAAGAAATGAAACTTTTCAGAGTTTAAAAAAAGACTATCAACTTAATTTATATAAAATTAATGAGATTGTAAATATTTTGAAGGGTTCTGGAGTTGTGGCGGAAAAGCCAATTATCAAATTTTATTTTGGTAATAAAAACAAGAATGGTTGGAATAATACTTTCAATTATAATGCGGATGTAACACTGTCAACGTTGAAGTTGTTGATTAACGAAAAAGGATTGGATTACGATATCCAGTTAGTTGTATCAGAAAAATCTTACAACGATTATATCCATACATTTTTCTCTGAAAATGAATTATCAAATATATCGATTTTAAAACTTAAAGATTTTGACGAATATATTCTAAAAACAGAGAAGGCCAGAAATACATCAGACTTCGATATCGATAGTATTGTAAAATCATCGATTTATGAATTAACGTGGATGAAACAATTACTAAAATAAGAAAAAGAACCTAACCGGGTTCTTTTTTGTTATAATTTAAGAAATAATTCTTAAAAAAGAAAGAAGGAAAAATTAATGGTAATAAATACAAGTGAACATCTCTCGGAAACGGGAGAAATGCTAAAGGCTTTTTCTGAAGCAGTTTCAGATCTTTTATCTGATAAAAATAAATTCAACACTACGATTGAAGGATTCTTTGATGAACACGTAGCCAAAATTCGTTCTGAATTTAAAGTATTGGATTATAACGGAGAAATTTCAAACTTTATTAAAAAAGAAATTTTGAGATTGGATGGTAAAGGAGCAAGTGGTAATTATCTTCGTTTTTTTAGTGATATTTACAGAGACTTAGATCATTTGTTCGAAACTACAGATAGGGAATTAAAACCTATTGTTAATAAACTATTTGAAGTGAATAAACTTAAAATTGTTTGGGATTACAAACAATCTATCTTTAAGGTGGTAAGAGATGGCGAATTTCACGGTTTTTACGATTTTGATGTTACAACACTGGTTACTATATCAAAAAAAGCCACTGTTACCAAACGTTATGAATTAACAAAGAAAATTCTCGATTTTATGGTATGTGAAAATGACGAGTTGGATAGCAAGAAAAAAGGGGCTCTGAATTTATTGGGGTTTAATAATTTCAAAGCAAGAATTAAAAAACGGGTTATGACAGTTTACGATGAAAATTCTGTTGATGTACGTAATTTGTTTGAAAAAATTGATTTTGACGGTTTCCCTTTTGCATTTTGCTCAAAAGTAGTTGGTTGGATTTTCTCCGAGGTTGAGTATACACTCGGTCAACAGATTTATGAAGCTACTTGTGAGTTGGGAATTAATAAGTCGTTTTATTCGTCAGCTGATTATTCACCGATGATGAAAAGACAATCAGTTAATTTAAATTTGATTTTGAAAGAGCTATTTTCTGAATCTAACAAGCTAGGAAATCCATTCTCTGAAAATATTGCAGTGAAGAGATTTGCTTCTGATATTCCAGGATTGGAACACCTTCGACCTGATCGAGATGATGTGCTCCTATATTGCCGACGATTTTTAATCGGTGATATTTCAGACGATGAACGGAACGGCGAATCTAAATTTTCAGTGATCAAATATTTAGTGGAAGCATATTCTATTGATATCGAAGAACTGTTAAATGATTGGGAAATTGAATTAATTCTTCATAAGTTTATTGAAATTGACAAGTCTAGCAGTAATTTGGAAGCTGAGGAGTTGTTATTAAAATCTGTAAGATCAGCCTTCGAGAAGAGCGGGATTCAGTCACAAACAAGAAATCCCTTCTCGAACAAAAAGGCTGAGATGTTCTTTATCAAAAACAAAGAATATATTAAATCAGATCTTGAAAAGATCGACAATTCTGCCATCAAGTATCCAATTATCAAGTTTAATTGTGGTGGATATAACAATTTTTTAGATTATGACTTGTTGAGTTTAAAGAGTGAATTTATTTATTGCAAAAACGTTTTGGAAGTCCTTGGTATTAACTATAACCCAACAATAAATATTAATACTCTAGTTTTCGAAGAGAATGATCTCAGCACTACAGACAGAGATGATTTAAATAAATTCGTTGCTTTAACTAAGTCACTCTTGTCTGATAAAATTATTGATAAAATAATTTTAAGTTGTAGATTATCGTTTTATGATAATGTTTTCCGTAAATTATTCTCTGAAGAGGAGTTTAAATCAATTGAATTTATTGAATATCCTACTGATGATCTATCAAAACATAAAGAATTATCTGAAAATTTAGGTCTTAAAACTTTAAGTTACAACAATTTTTTATGTTTATCAAGAGAAAATTATCATTGGATCCGGGAATTGCTTAAGTAAATAAAAAAGAACCTTTTCGGGTTCTTTTTATTTTAAGATTTCTGAAATCCAAGATAGTTCGTGTGTATTTAAATACAATAGTTTTTTTACAGAAAAGTCAGAAACTTTTCTATCTTTTGGATATTTAAATTCATAGTCACCGAATACTGATACTGACATTCTTTTAAGCTCCTCTTCTGTAAAAACGTCAGAGATGTAAGTGCTGTAAAGTTTTTCAGTAGAAAAAATTTCAATTTTGCAATCAAAATCGTAATTCAAAATCCTTTTGATTACAGATAGAGATTTGTTGATGTCATAATTAACATTTGTTGAAGGTCTTTCCTCGTAATCTTTTAGGTAAATGTTAATTTGTGGTGTTTCTACAATACCTTGATGTTTAAAGAATAACAACAAATCCTTAAATTTGTTTGAGATTTCAAATATGTCTAGTGATAAATTAGCAAATCCTTTTTCTTCACCGGGACTGATGAAAAATATTGGAGATTGAAACATTGAGTTTTTGTGTTTATTTAAATTTAAAATATTTTTGATATCTTCTTTGTGCTTAAATAAAAACAGCAACGAACTGCTAGAATCAACAATCCTTTCTCTAGTCTCGTTCAAGACATTCTTTGAAGATAACTTTTTAAGACCATAATCAATCATTTCTCTAGGATCACCAAAATATTGGTATGATTTTTGAAAAATCATAATCTCAATGAATTTTTGAATATCTTGTTCATCTACAACATCATCGATCATCAAGCATTCTGATTTGAATAAATAAACAAAATATTTTGCTAGTGGTTCCTTGTCGAAATTAGAAAACATTTTCACTTCGTCGTTATTGTAAAAGATTTGTTTACAATAATCAATAACCTCTTCTTTCGACGGCTTGAGATATCCAAACCCTTCGAATTTAGATAGGAAATGTTTTGCTGCAACATTTTCAGAAAGAAAATTATCGTAGGGCTCATCTCCAGAAAATAAAGATTTAAGAATACCAACAAAATCACATTCTTCTTTGTGGTTTGTAGATGTTGATAAAACTTTAATCAAGTGGTTTGAAAAGAGATATTCAATTTTATTGAAGGCCTTATTCCTATATTCATCAGAGTAAAACAATAGCGGTACGCCACCAAAATATTGATCCAAGTAATAATCAAAACGCTTATTCTGGTATTCTTTGAAGTAAATCTTTTCAAAGGACTTGCTAATTTTATTTTTGAAGTTTGAAAAACTCAAAGAATTTGTTAACAAATCAATTTTTTCTTCTAACTCATAATCTTCACAAGCTAGATACTCGATTACGTAGGAACCGGAATTTTTAGATCCCAAACTTAAGTTGTTTCCGGAAGCAATAAAAGATGAAATGTGAAAATCATTGAATCCATCAAATTCACCTGTTTGTCGTAATTTAATTTTTGAAAGATTGCAATCAAAAACAATATTGAAGTTATACAACTTGTTGATTTCCTCTGAATAAAAATTTCCGTAAGAAATCAATCCAGAAACAGAAGATGAATTGAAAAAACTTTTCGGTTCTTCGCCAGAACATCCGTTCTGCTCATATTCCAAGCAATCCTTTAGAAACTTTCTAGCACGATGATCCGTGTCGATATCCTGAAATCGTTTCCGAACAGGATTGTAATATTCTACTATTAATTCACGAACAATTTTGTAAAAATTAGCTTTGCTTAATAATAAATTTGAAATAGCAGAGTTTATTTCTTTAATAGCAGTGACTTCTGAAGAGAAATCATCAGAACTTTTTAGTACCATTTAAATCCTTCTTTCTAGACCTATAACAGAGGCCTTTTTTTTCTTAAATTATATAAGATCAAATTTGTTCTATATTGTTGCAGAATGAGCATATAATCTGTTATAATTAAAGTAAATAAAATATCTGGATTAATTCCAGTAGAAAGAAGGTGACTGATGATTAAATCAGAAAAGGGATCTTCCGAATCTCTTGAGTGTATTAAAAAATATCAAAAAGAACTTGATGAATAATATGTCCATTCAGAAAAAATAAAAGATGACCTTGGTAGATTATTGGGCGGTTTTGTTCCTTTAGAAAACATTATTGCTTCTGCAAAATTTGCAGATATAAATGCAAGAATTAATTTTAATAATAAAAATAAATATTTGGAAGATAATATAATCGAAATTGCTGACACCGTAAACCACATCATTCCTATTTACGAGCAAGTTGGTGATGAAAATTTTGTGTTAGAGTTGAAAAAGAAAGGATTATATAGAAATTTAGAGCGCTTATTTGAATCAGAACTTTTTAAATATAATCGTAAATTTTCAGATTTGTATATAGATCCACGATTAAATATGTTTAATGGTTATATAGCCTATAACATTAAAAGCAAAGAACTTTGTTTATTCTGGAATTTCTTTATGAATGATCCGTCATTTTTTAAGAATGAGGATTGTGTATTTATTTATGAATTTGAAGAAATTAACTTTGAAAAAAATAGGTTTTTTAGAGATGATGATTTGGGCGAGTTAACAAGACTTTTACTCTTCAGTGTTTTTTCAGAAAAATATTTCAAAAAAACTATAGATTTACTATTATCTGATTTTATTTTAAAGGGTTATAACAATTTTGTATCTAACTTTTTATTGATGGATACCTCTAGCAGAGGTGATATTTTAGAAGAAAATAAAACACTATTAGCCGTTCCTAATTGTTTTATAGATGACAACTTGAAAAATGAAAAAATGCTTTATTTTCTAGAAAAATTCGGATATTTTTGGAGTGATGAGTATAAGGAATTTGTTGCAAGTGACTTTGTAAGGAATCTCCCTCTGGAAAAAGTTCAGAATTTGAAGAGTTGGGTTTTTACTACTTGTTATTCTTATAATGGATTCGATGGTTGTGATTGGTTGAAAGATGAACTTATCCGAAGGTTATCGATTCCAACGGACGACGCAAGATTTAATGATCAAAAAATCACGTTGAGCGACCTTAATTGTTTATCGGAACTATACGATAAACAAAAAATTGAGACTAATATTTCCTTATCTGTTAGAAATTTCTTCAGAGATACTAAGAATATAAGTTTTGATTTTGGTGAGGATGTAGAATCAGAAAAAATTCCTGATCGTGATGAAGATTTATTAAAATTATCAATAAATAATTATGTATACTCTTTAAAGAGTAAGAAGACGGCTTATGTTATCGATTGTATCGATAGGTTATATAAGGTAAGAAGTCCATTTGTCATCGATAAAAACAATGTGTTTTCTGTGCTGGACCCTATCTTATCAAAATCTGAAAAATTTTACATACGTCAAGTCTATTACAATATGTACAAGCTGGATATTTTAAAGAATTTTGGTTATACACCAAATAATATTTTCCTATTTGTTTCCGAATATAAACGTGGTGATAACCGGGAGGATATTGACGCTACGTTTTATAATATCAAGAATTTAATGAATAACCACAAAGAATTGAACATTAAAATTTTCGTGCTGGAAGATGTTGTTCGCAGCTTTGATCCAAAGGATAATAGCCTTGATCTTGAATTATTCCAGAACGAAACCGAACTGGAAGAATTTCAGGTGGTGAAATCCGAACAGGATATGTTTGACAAGTTGGAAAAAGATGGTTTTGAAGAGATTATTTTCGAATAATTGAACAAAATAAAAGACCCGTTTGGGTCTTTTTCTATTTGTAGTTTTCTGCGCAATAATTTTTGATTGTCAATCTTGCAAAATCATTGGTAAAACTGGTCATTCTCTTGAAGATATCCTTTAATTTGTTTCGGAACGTCGTCGTTCTTGTGTATTCACCAACAGAAGAATATCCAGTCAACTTCGCCAATTGAATTTCCTGTTCGAATGTTCTGGCAACGGAAACCTTGTCATCTGGGTAAATCACGCCACCAACCTTGTAGTTCGGCAATAAAGTTTGATCTTTCTTTACCAAACAAACAGTTGCAAAATCAACAAAGGAAGAATCTACACGATAATCAAGGTCTGGAAAATATGAGTTTACAAACTTATCGTTTAGATTTTTTGAAGATCTAATTAATTTGAGATAATGGCCGAAGACAATTCTAGAATCGATATCGATGTATTCATTACTTAGTTGTTTGATATGTTCATAATCTTCCAAAAAGACTTTGTTTTCCTCTTTTGATAGATTTAAACCTTCTCTAAAACGGAGCCAAGTCTTGAAACTCTTTTCAACTGCATTATGCGGAACTTCCGAAAGATACTCGAGTTCCAATTTCTTGTGATTGTCTAGAATCTTAGTAAATTTCTTTTGAAAGTGAGAAACCAGATCTTCTTCCGATTTAACATAATAACCCAAGTCACCACCTGGAATAATTTCATCATCAACCAATTTATTTGAAATCTTGATATCCCCTACATATAAAATCCGATCCAAAGTGTGATAAAAATACCTTGAACTACCAGAAAGATTTTGATCTTTATCGACCTCTTTGAATTGACCAATGTAGAACTTATCTGTGATAACAGAATAATAAACCGATTTGTTAAATTGACTGAATTTAGAAAGTGCTTTTTTCTTCACTTCTGTATCAAATTCAGAATTTGATAAATCTTCCTGCATTTTATCAAGACGCTCTTTAATCATCTTAAAATATTCCATTAAAATTTCGTATGATTCTGGATTATCAACAGCAAGGTGCTTGTTCTTGATTGCGGTCATAACGTGGCCTGTGATTTTATTATCTTTGTCTGTTTTTACTACCATTTTAAAATTTTAAACCTTCTTTCTTATTGAGATTTATTTATATAAATTATAACAAAAAAGCGATAAGATTTCAATTACCAACTTGTTTTTGATGAGTTTTTGTGCTATAATTGGTTCAGAAAAAATAATAAAAATAAAAGATAAAGATGGAGATTAATAATGGGTAAACTAGCAGTTTATGCAAACATAGAAAATTTATGAAAATATTCGTAATTTTCTATGTTTAAGTAACTATGACAATTAGAAAGCCCTGCACATCTTGTAAGAGGTGTGTATCATCACAAAAGTTAAACCGAGGAAATACCTTAAGGCCTGTTTGCCACAACGTAGGATGA
>ERZ772925.99-NODE-99-length-17029-cov-3.93514_pt1 | contig 17029 bp, 19 predicted proteins | sample MGYA00511687_ERZ772925 | MGnify/ENA primary metagenome ERZ772925 (study PRJEB29015, sample SAMEA2738087) | human oral metagenome | biome: human oral; feature: human-associated habitat; material: saliva | place: China | collected 2227 ...
CCTTAGACTTACCCCTTCGATATAGTCCATTAGTATAAATACAGAACCACCCTCTTCAAAGATATCTGATATTCTTGGAATAGCTGGGTGATTCAGCTTAGTCATTATTGAGCTTTCTGAGATTAAAGAGTCATACTCTTGAACAGCCTTACGGTAATCTTTTTTACTTTTATATTCACTCTCTGCATTTGGTTGTTTAATCTCCTTTAAGCAACGAGTAATATTCAAGTTGCGATTCATAACCAAGTATACATTAGACATACCCTTATTGTGGATAAGTTTTACAATCTCATATTTTCCATTTAGAATTAAATCTCCTTTGTTTAGGAGTTTTCTCTTCATATCTACTACCTCTCTACATCTACTACAACTACAGTGATGTTATCCGTCTCACCTTTTTCAATGCAGTAATCTATAGCCATACCCAAATCCTCCTTGTTTTCTAAGCTTAGATTTGATTCTTCAAAATAGTGCCAAAAACCATCTGAGCAAAGGATAAAGCTATTTCTACCCTTCTCATATTTTCCTGAGAACCTGTCAAAAGTTACATTCTGAACTGCACCAATACACTTTGTTAACTTACTTCTATATTTTATGTACCTTGGATCTCCCTTTTCAATTCCATATTTTTTCAATGCTGTGTGGTCGGTGGTTAATTGCTTCAAACCTGAACCAGTTAACTGATAACATCGGCTGTCTCCAATATGCACACCCCAATAACCATCTCTTCCACAACAAATAAAAGTACAAGTCGTACCCATCATTTTCTTCTTAAAGGTTGAAAGCATATAAACAGAGTTATTTGCATTATACAATGCTTCAATAATCTCTTCTTGAGTAATGTTAGATGTTAATGCACCTTTCAAAGCATCAATAACCATTGAACTTGCAACCTCTCCATCAGCAAGTCCACCCATTCCATCACAAACACAAGCTACACTAACTTCCTCACCATTCAACATAAACCTACCCACATAGTAGTTATCTTGATTTTCTTTTCTAACTGTTCCAATATCCGATAAAGCTCTTATTTTCACTTTAAAACCTCCAACTCGATTTCCTTTCAATTATCTAATATACATTTCTTCTCCTCGAAACTCCAAATAAAAAGAAGTCAAGAGCAAAGTCTCAGCTTCTTCTAAACACTTTCAAGTTTTTAATTATTGTCAACATCATAATCTGAATCGCCATACCCTAAATCTTCTCGAGAAAAAACTCTATTCTCTTTTCTAGCCCTTTCGATTAGGTCTGATAAAGTTTCTTTAACTTCCCTTGAGTTTTTGATGTTTTGGATTGTAAAGTCACCTAATGTTCTATCTGAACTGCTGCAAATGATGCTACCAATACCGAATATTCTCTGTATAAATGTTTGTTTTAAGGTAATGTCTGTTATTCTATATAGTCTTACGTCGTCTTCAATCTTCGTAAACAAACCACTTTCAATCGTGAACTTATCCTTCGTAAACTGGTATTTAGTGAATGTCCAAGGCAAACCACACCAAATTCTTTTCCTTTCACTCCACAATATCTCGTTCATATACATCTCCTATTTTTCCTTAGAATCTGAATTCCTTGCTATTCTCCGAATTGATTCCATCTCTTATTCCAACAGACCAAAGCAAATCTCCCTCACCAAAGTTCACATAAGGCAAGCATTTAGCCTCATAAATAGGGTCTAAGATTAAATCACCATCAGCATATCGAATTAAATTAGGAGCATACTCGTGATAATCGTACCCACTTTTCTCGACTTCAAGCATCAACTCCCAACCCTCTGGTGCATACTTTTCTAATCTCTTCCTGAAATCAGCTCCTACCTGTATTCCAAGAACTGGCAAGTCTATCTCATACCTAAGCATACCCCAAAGGACTCCACAACATGACATTCCACTGCCAATTGGCAGTACTATTCGCTTTATATCATCTCTATCAACTAATGAACGAACCTGTGTAGCAGTCTGGTAAACAGCCTCCCAACACTCCATTCCAAATGGTATCTCCAAGAAATCATTTTCTTTGGCGTCATCTCTAGCCCTTTTGATGATTACATTGTTATATCCTGCCCTATGCTGGAATAGTTCACAACCATTAGCTAAAGCCTTCTCAATCTCGTACCCTAACTCTCCCTGAGGAGTATGTGCGTGGAGAGGTACTCCCATTTCTTTAGCAATAAAGCTTGCTATTTGTATTTGAGGGCTTTTCTTTGAACCAGCAGTTGAAAACCCCCTCTTTCCCTCTTCTATACCCTTCTTACAAATGGAGTAGCAAGACCTAGCCTTCCCACCATGGCTTCCACAAATAGAAAAATACTCATCGTGCTTTACAAAGAAACCATTATGTGTAATTAAAGGTGTAAGCTCATTATTTCCTTCTTCAACCCTTTTATCTATTTCTTGAAAAACTTCTTCAAACATTCTCATTAACTTAATATACCCCCACTAACTCTGTCTCCATTTGAGAGAGCAATCAAATCATCAGTATTTTCCATCAACTGTTGAATATCTGGAGCTAAAGCGTGTCTAAAGTCTACAACCCATTTGTACCCTTCTTTATAGGTTAGGTAGTGTTCTATACTTGACAATAAACCCATCAAAGCTTCTCTATCTTCCACACCCTCTACTACCTCACTGTTAACAGCTATCGAAACTGTGTGCTCTTTCTGTAATGTTGTGATGATAGCTTCTTCTACTATGTTGTTATCTTCTTCTCTCAGCTTGATTATTTGGATATCTCGCCCATTATTTGATACTACAAGTCTGTGGTTATAGTTTTCTGGGTTTTCAATAAGCAAGGTTATATCACCACTTGTCATATTTTCTTCTGGTTGAACCTCAACTACAAGGTACTTCACACCATCTTTTATATTTCTTAACATTTCCAAAGGAGATGCATCCGATATTCTTCCCTGTTCGTCTATTTCAAACATTGTAGCACACCTTCTTGATGCTTCCATTGAACCACATATAACCGCTTCTATAAAGTTGTCTGCCTGATTTAGAAGATATTTAACCAACTCCATCTCTTCATTATCTTCCATCATAAATTTCTCTTCTAACATTTTAAACCTCAACTACTCTTATTTTTTCATTGCCTATTACAATCTCATCTCCAGCATTTAGAACTACATACCCTGCCTTAACTGCTACTTCATTCACCCAAGAACCATTTGAGCTACCCAAGTCTCCGAACAACCAACAGCCATCTACTCTTTTCAAAAGAGCATGGCGTCGGCTAATAGTTTTATTTTTTACAATCACATCAGCATTCTGACTAGACCTTCCAATAACAATCTCGCCACCGTTATCAGTTACTATTACCTTTTGTCCATCAATTAATAAAACAAGGTCAGAACCAATCGAACTACCATCTTCAAATGATTCCATACCCAAGAATGACGTCCCCTCCTCCACTTCCTCTACAGAACCTGCTAAACTTCTGCACAAGTCTTTTACATTAAAGCAAGTCAAAACCTGCTTAAATAATGGGGATTTCTTTTTATTTAAAAAGGCAAAGAAGTCGAAATCGCCAAGCTGACCACTCCCATCAATAAGGTAATAGCCCCCATCAACACCGACCATCACACCTTCAAGACTCTCTACTTTTTCACTTTCTACAAGGGAGATTATTTCTAAAATACTTTTAGGAGATAAAGTCTCAGACTCTATCTCCTTTAAATTCATTTTTCCAATATCATTTTTATGAGCTACTCTCATTTCATTACCTTCCGATATTTCCAAGATACATTGTTCTAGATACTGCAGAGATTACATAAAGGGCAACTACCATACTTGCCATCACACTTACACCAACCGTACCCATTGTTACAAATATTGCCTTCATCAAGAAAACAACCAATAAAGCTAAGAAATTTGTTCCAATGCAAGCACCCAAGCTAGTAATTGCTGACATCTTATCACTCACTGTTGTTTTTCTTCTAAGTGAAGTTAAAACCCCAATACAAGCTGATACCCAACTTATCCACAATACAGCCAGCACAACTGTTGTTAAGTTAATGCTAAAGTATTTAAGTATACCCCCATTGATTAGCGAAACTGCCAATAGTGTATACATTACCAAGTCTATAGCTACCAAACCCATTTCAATTTTATATATTTTGCTTTTACCTTTCATTTTGAAACCTCCGTTAGAAAACTTAAACTTTACATTTAGTTTAACCCCATCTAACAGAGCATTCAATAGGTATCAAGTTTTACTTTTAGCTCCATCCCCTAAACTAATCTAGCCTTGTATATACGTAAGCATCTGTTCTTGGGTCGATTTCTTTCATAATCTCAACAACTTTGTCTTCAATCATACCCATTACGGTTAGTGATTGAACCATCAACCTACTTTTTGGAAGTAGAAACATCATCTTCATACCATCATTTTTTCCAAAAAAGCTTGGATCTGTAATATAAAGATTTTCCATCTCTTCATTCCAACCACACCCTGCTTCCCTTAGCTCTTCTTTCCAGTTCTCGCTGTTTACAATAATGTCAAAGAAACCACAATCATAGCCAGTAACCGAATGGTACTCATAATTTCGAATAGCCCATGATAAATCTTCACACTCGTCAAGATTTACATCTCCAACCTCATCTTCATATTTCTTAGCTTCAGGTAGACTTTTCAGGAAGTCATAAACTTCTCTGAGGATACTTAGTTCTTTCTCAGCAACTCGCTTATTTAACTCTTTCAATAATTTCATTTTTACTCACCTCCATCAATTTCAATTTACCTTTAGTTTACACTATTTTTACAACTATTTCAATCTCTCTGTAGTTTCTCTGTTCTTTATTTCTAAAACTTTAAGAATTAGTAAAGAAGAGGCTTCTATTATATAAACAAGGAAAACACAAGCAAAAGAAATAAACATAACAATTGAGGCAATCTTTATAGCTCTCTCACTTAGTGTTTCTTTATTTATAACTTTAAACCATACCCACATTCCGATTGAGAGCATAAACCCTATCGCTGAAACCCAAACGCTGTTAATCCTTGTATACCACATCTTGGTTTGCAAATCTAGTGTGTTTAAATTTATATTTGAGTTATAATATATTAGGACACAATTTACTAAAGCCAAGCGATAAACCATCATGTTGGTTGAGAAAAAACCACCTGCAACCATTTCCCACACCATTAGTGTCCCTATAACCCCAATAATACTTAAAAATGTCTTACTTTTTCTCTCCATTTTCATTGAAAGCTCCTTTTGTATTATAATATGCCCTTAAGCTTGGGAAAGCACGAACAAATAATCTGGTACATGCTTACACCTAGCCAATAATTTGTTCAACTCTATCACTTCATCTGAAACAGTAGGCTCTTTTACTTTCACGATGTGGAATCCTGCTTTTACAAGAGCATTTATTATATCGCTAAATGTTCTATGATACTTTACAACATTTTCGACAAGCCAATATACATTTCTTCTCCCAGACTCTGGATAATCCTCAACTACCATACCCTTTACCACGTTATCTATATCTGTTTGCCATGTTACACCTTTTTTGGTAGCAGTAAAAATTGGATGCTCCTGTGAGAATAAGAAAATTCCACCCTTATTTAAAATTTTCTTTACATTCTTACATAGCTTTTCGAAGTCTTCTACATAATGAACTGCAAGAGAGCTTACAACAACATCAAAAGTTTCATTTAGTTCATCAAGCTTCCCCATATCCATCAGACCAAACTCGATATTACTGAACTTCGAACATTCTGATTTTGCAACCTCTAGCATCTTAGATGAGATATCTATTCCCTTAACATAGCTTGCTCCCATTTCTGAGTAAATTTTGCACCACTCTCCATAACCACACCCCAAGTCTAGTACTCTTTTCCCTTTGAGGTTTGGAAGAAGTGAAATCAACTCTGACTTTTCTTCTAGGTTATTTGCACTATTACTTTTATTTCTAAGCTCTTTGTATAAGTTAAAAAACTTTTCGTTATCGTATAGATTCTGACTCATATCTGTTCCTTTTATAATTTCTTAAATACTAAGATGTTTTCCTTCTTCACTTCCCCAGCCTTCTGCTGAGCTGAACCAGCCCTTGCTGGAACACCAAGATATACTCTATCAAATAAAGGCATACCCTCTTCTGCTGAAATCCTACACCATTCATCTACATAGTCTACATCTTTTCCTGCATCCTTGAAGTCAGCGATGTTAATTGCATAAAGACAACCCTTCTTTAGCATATATGCAACATTCTTAATCGTACCCCTTACGAAACCCTCTAGCCAACCATCCAATTCTGGAAATTTGTTGTAACATTGTGTTGGATCATCTGAATAAATCTCTAAATTGAAGTAAGGTGGACTTGTAAAAGCAAAATCAATACTTTCTGGCTTACCCCTAAATACTTCACTACCCACACAGTGCAACTCATATGAGTTTTCTCTTCCTGTAACAGATTCTACCAACTCTGCAAGCTGATGGGTATGCCACATTGACTCAACATTTGGGTCTGTGCCTACATACTTGTAGTTATTCTTAGATGTTAGACACCCCAATAACCTACCTCCAAACCCTGTCGACATATCCCAAATAGTTCCTCCTGGTGGACAAAGACGCTCATAGAGTGCTTTAGCTCTCGCTGGATTGAAGTTTGTTGGAGAACTTCCTACAAGCCTTATAGCTGCAAACATACTTGTTGGTGTTGGACTGCCATTCTTATAAGAGAAACAAAAGCCGATTGCTCTTCTCATATATTCATCATTATTCCACTTCTCGATACAAGTTGCTGCACCCTTTTTATCAACATCATGAAGTGATGGAGTATCAAATAGATTTGGAAATAGGAAGTTACACAATGCAGTACCAATACCACTTCCACCCATAATGGTATCACCTTCAAATTCAAGATTGCAGTTTATAACCTTTTCAACCTCATTCATCATACCCAATTCGTTAAAGTACTTGATAGGGAATACATCTCTACTACGGTAGATTTTCAATACATCTTCAATCATCTGCTTTTGCTCAGCTTCACTTGATTTCTGATACTTCTCAGCAGTATACTTTGCTAAGTCGTCTTCAACATCCTCGTACCCTGTTTCTACCAAGTCAAAAGCCTCATACTCCCACTCTCGGAATTTTCCTTCTGATGCCATCTTCTCAAGCTCTTCATAAGGAACTTCACCATCTACATACTCACTAAACCAATTTCTTCTCACTTCTATCTCCTTCTCTAAAACAAATAAAAACAGCCATCTCACAAGAAGTGAAATGACTGCTCTCGTCAGGTATCTTAATAGAGGATTATATCTCTATTATAACACACATTGAAATATTTTGCAACCACACTTCTAAAACTTCTTATTTTTATTATACACAATTACAACTTCGAATACAACCTTATTCAGCTATTTTTGTTTTTCTTCTTTACCATATACACCTTTACTTACAGAGGTGTCATCGATGTTACCTGCCAATACCCTGAAGTAGACTGGCTTTTTCTTTCCATCGAAATCCATACCCCATATCAAATAACGCTTGTTTAACTCTGTTGAACTCCCCCAAGTCTCAATTACACCTGTTTCATCTGGTTTCAGGTTCAACTCATCCTGTAATCCAAACATTGAACCTGAACTCTCCATTGGATTACCATTCTTATCAGCTAAAGAAGAATTATTTTTCAAGTTAAGGTCTTTTCCTGTTAGGTTTGTTACTTCAAATACTGCATAACAATACTGCAATGGAGATTTGATTTCCAAACCCTTATTTCTTACATCTTTACTCTCTAACCAATCAATAGCTTCCTTAGAAACACCAAAGTCAATAAGCCTTATTTTTATCTTTCCACCATTCTTAGATGCATAGCTTACAACCTCTGTAGACATTCCAGCTGGAGTCTTGAAAGAACCATCACCAACCTTAGCAGATACTTTAAACTTAACCTCTTTACCACCTGCAGTCTTTGTTACTAAGCCAGTCATTAGTCTATGAGCTCCACACCACTCCTTACCAATCATATATTTAGCATCATATTTTTCAGGTTCAGGTACTTTTTCTTTCTTTTCTTTATCTAGCTTATTCCAATCTTCCCACTCTTTGGTTGTATTTACCTTTTTTCCTACGTACTTAGGTGGTTCTTCCTTGTCCTTCTTCTCATCAGCTGAAAGTTCGTTCCAAGCCTTCCACTCCTCAGTCTCTTCACCTTCTTTTCCTCCACCTGCACCTACCTGAAGTTCCAGTGCTTTCAATGAGAAATCCCTTACCAATTTGTCAAATGCCTTACTGCTAAAAAGCAAACTATCAATTGTTATATCTTCCTTTTCAGCCATCAGATACCCACCGTTGACCTTGTTGAAGTGTGGAACATACTTTTTATCTATTTTAATGGCGTACCCTTTCTTTGCTTTGCTGTTCATGAGCTTACAGAAAACTGTTGTTAGCTTCTCTTTATAGTTTTCATCATCTACTGAAACTTTATCCTTTTTCAAAGCTTTAGAAATTTCATCGTCACTAAATTTGATTTTGCTATAATCAATGTACTGCAACTCCACAGGTTCATTTTCACTTGTTAACCAAGAGTCCTGCAATATAACTTGACCTTTTCTTTTCATATCCCTACCCAGTTTGTCCTTCTTTGGAACTTTAGCAGGTACATATTTCACCGTCCCAGCCATATTAACCATAAAATCAGCCCTATCTGTAGAGTCACCAGCATAATCTAACTCCTTACCAAGATAACTCTCAGCACCACCTAAATCTGCTTTCAAAGAGTCCTCATTCAAGCTTGCTACGGAAGAATTCCAACTGTTCAATCGATATAGCCCAGTTGTCTTTTTATCAATTTTCATCTCTCCTGGGAAGAGATAGAATCTCATAAACAAACCTACACCAACTAAGACTAACAGACCTAAAAACATACCCATGAAGATTTTCTTCTTCTTACTCCAAGGCTTCTTTTCCTTCTTAACCTTTTCTTGCATCTGTTTTTTTCCTTTAGGTTTCTGTTTTTTCTTTTTATCTTCTTCAGCTTTTTCCTTAGCTTGTTTTTCCTTTTCAATCATAGCCCTAACTTCAGGACTCATATGCCCGTCACCAATTTTTCCATCGCTGATAGGCTCTACGCTAGCATCATACTCCGTACCCTTAAGCCACATTTCATCTCCTGAGTACTCTGTTTTACGATGCATACCGTTTCTTGAAGAGGTGTTTATACCTCTTTCATTCATTTTATATTCTACTTTTTTCTTTGGTGCTCTACCAGTATTATTTACTTTCACTGCAAAACTACCTTTCTAGATTAATTTCTCCTAATAGCTAAAAACCATACCGTCCGTTAAGCCACTTAGCAAATCTTCTGCCTCTCCACTGTCTACATCATCTCCACTGTCTACACCATCTTCAATGTCTACAGCATCTTCTTCCTTCTCAGCATCTTCAACTGGCTCTTCAGTTCTCTCTTCAACAGGTGCAGGTAGTCCAAAGAGGTCAATTACCTCTTCCTTTTCATCTTCCTTTTCAATCACCTTTTCAGGTTCTTTAGTACCCACTTCAACCCCATCTAGCTTACCTAAAATCAAGTTTAAAGCACTCATAACCTCGGCATTAGACTTCTTCATCTCGCATATCTCATCCTCAATCCTTTGAAGTCTTTCTGAGCCAAGCTCCTCGCCTGCATCTGTACCTGCTTCACTACCTGCTCTAAACTCTCCTGTGTTGAAAGAGTCGATACCTTCTTCAGAAGTCATCTCAGCCTCTTCCTTAAGGATTTCCATATTTATCATCGTAGCTTTCATACTGTCAATTGATGCTTGAAATGCGTTATCTGCTTCAGCCTGCAACTCAGCTACAACATCATTACCATAAGCATTGACATATTCATCTTGCTGGTAGCCTTCTAATAGCTTCAAAATTAACTTTGAAAAACTCCTATTCTTTTTATGTGGCTCAATAACTTCCGTGTATAGAGCCTCATCTACATCTACCATAATACTTACTTTTCTGCTCATTTTACCTTTTCCTTAACTAATATGAGTTTTACTCCAAGTTCTAAGTTCTCCGCTCTCATCTTCTAAATAAACCTACAATTGATTTGTCTTTCAGCCATTCTATATAAACCCTCTAACTGAGGAACTTTACTTGTTATAAGTACTTCGCAATCTTTTGCTCCACCTTTTAAGCCTTTTAGTGAACGCATCGTACCCCTTAGATGAACTGCTAGCCCACTTGTAAATACTGTTTTTTCAGCTAAACCATACCCACTCTCAAATATTGCTCGGCTGACCAGCGAATCTAAACAACCACCAAAGATTACTACCTTATATCCGCTACTTTCAAGCTCAGCCAATCTTCTCTTCCAATCAATAGACATTAAGTAAGCATCATTTACATACCCACTTCCAAAGGACAAGACTGAAACCCCTCTATACTTTGTTGGTGTGAGATAACTGTCGAAACTACCTCCACTCTCAAACCAAGCTTCAGCATTCTTAAATTTCTCAATACCCATTACATAGTCGATTGAAGAGTCCGAATAAAGGTCTACAATAACAACTGGGTTGCTTCTTCCACTCACTGATGCCATATTCTTTATGAACCCGTAGGTATCCTTTGAATAAGCACCACAACCTGAAAATACAAATCTTACATTTTCATATCGTTTCTTACCAAAGTCTAATACCATACCCACTGAACTCTTTACAAAAGCCTTCTCACTAATCTTAACAAAAGGACTCTCTCGCAATCTACCTAGCTCATGTTTCAGACCTGCAAGTTCCTTTGAAACCTCACCGAGATTCTCCTGACCACCAAATTCAGTCTTTATGCTATCCATCTCACTTTGCAACTGCAAATTAATTGAGTTAGCTTTTCCAAGGTCATCACTTAACCGAGCCACATCATTTTCCAAGGATAATTTCTTCATTTCTACGGAATTTAATTTTGTTTCAAGTTCAGCAACCAGCTCTTTAGATTCGCTTAACTCCGTTTTAATACCAGTAACTTCGCTATCTAAAGTGGTGAACTTTTCTTTCCATTCTTCAGCCCTCTCCTGATACTGTTTAATCTTATCTTGACCAACAGTATTTTTTCTCATTGAATCGAGCTCTTTTAAATACCCAAGAATTTCAGAATCTTTAACCTTTAACTGGTCAGCTTTGTGGTTTAAGTCTATTGTAAGCCTTGCATTTTCCGTTCTAAGTTCTCTTAGCTCACTTGCAGAAACACCAGCAACTGCAAGTTCGCCCTTAAGCTCTTCAATAAGTTTATCCTTACTTATAATTGTCGATGCAATCTGACTACGGTTAGCTTTCACATCAAGTAACTCATTTTTAATGCTATCGTATTCCTTCTTAAGAGAATCTTTAGATGACTTCAACGCTGAGTTATCCAACTTCAACTCTTCAATTTTTCTTACAAGTTCGGCATCATTTGATATTGTACCTTGAGTTTTCTTGAGTTCTAAGATTTGAGACTTTAAATCTAATATCTCAGCTTTAGCATCCTCTAACTCACCTGTATTTCCAGTAGAACAGCTTTCAACAACCTCCCTCATCTCGGAAATCTGGGCTTTCAACTGACTTATTAAGCTATCCTTAGATGCCAAACGCTCTTCCCATAACGAGAAATCGGGTGCAGAACTAACCAAGTTCTCACCCACTATCTCCTCGGAAACATTCACTTCTAGTTTTTCTGGAACAACTAACTCCGTACCCAAGTACTCGTTTAACCAAAGGACTAAGTCCTCATCTGTTCCGTAAGAATGGTACTTCTCGCCACCCAATACTTTCAAATCACCAAGAACAGAACAAGCCTTCTCAGAACTAGCGTCAAGTATCATCAAGCAAACCTCAGGACTCTCTAATCCAGCCTTAACTAATGGAACAAGCTCAGATTTGTTCAGCTCTTCAACCTCTGCTAAACCACCATAACCCTCAGCTACTGCTTCCTCTATTAAATTTTTAGCCTCCATTGGAAGTCCTGAAATATATGCTTTCACACGAGTCTCCTCTTTATCTCTGCCTGCTTTCCTTAGCTTAGAATATTTGCTCCAATGATGTTGTACATTCTTGGGCTTATCTTCTCTCTTCCTTCAGGCATCTTAGCCTTGATTCCAACTTCCTTATATTCTTCAACAAGGTCACTTACAAGTTCCATATCTGGTGATAGCTTCTTCATATAGCTAATTAGGTATTCTGCCATAGGCTTAACACCCTCTACATTTCCTTTTTCAGCTCCACCACCACAAGTTAGAACATATTCAATCATTCCTACTGGATACATCGTACCCTCGAAGAACATCTGAATAGCATCTACAAGCTGACTTGCAACCATATCCTTTGCCTCAGCAATTTCAGTTGCAATCTCAACCACTCTTGAGCCATTCTTAACTACCCCAGTTTCCACTCCTTCTCTCACTGTAGAACTTGGAAGAGCAATTCCTTTTCTCTTCAACTTTGACCTTACAATCTGATGTACATTGTTTCCACCTATCTCAACAGTGAATCTTGAGCTTTGAAGAGCCTTACCGTCTTTTACTATGATTACGTCTGTGGTTCCTGCACCGATATCTACAATCAAAGTTGTAGCATTTCTTAAAAAGCTGTACTCAGTTCTAATGGCTGACTTGCTTTTGAATAGTATACCAATGAAAGCTGCAAAACCCTCTGGTAACACCTTAACACTCAAAACATTCAATACTTTCACCAGCTCTGGCATTTTGAAGTTAAGAGTTTTCATACCCTGTATTTTCTTGCTGATTACCTTACTTCCAATTTCAATATCTTCTGGTGGAAGAAGTACAGTTACATCCCACTCAACATCGACACTCTGCATATCGCAGTTAGCAATTCTTGAAACAGATTCAAAACCCTGTCTGAAAGCATTTTGAATATTTAGCTCAGAGATTAGAGTGTCATACTTCTTCAAAAGAGCAGTTGGTGTCATTGCAGTTACACCAAATTCCTTCTCACATAGCTCACCATTACAGTAGTTTACACCCTTATATTCAAAGATTCTGGATGTCTCTTCATTATAGTCCTCAGACTTCATAAAGGTGGCTACTGCTCCATCAGTTAAATCACTCATCATATTTGGTAACACTGTTAAAACAGACTTACCACCAAATTGAGTGATTACTCTTGTTTCTGAGTTTCCTAAATCAATTACCAACTTAGCTTTTCCCTCTACCATCGTTTACATTCTCCTATCTATTTTATCGTATTATTCTACACCTAAAATCACATACCCAATGAGATTATATGACATCGTAGTCATACAACTCTCTCAGCACTTCACCATACTCAGTTACTTCCAAGTACAAACCATCTGGCTCAAATGAACCTTCCTGCTGTGCAAGAACCAAGGTTATTCCTTTTCCAACCGAACGAACATCTTCTGCATACCATAAGCAATCGTACCCATCGATAAAGATATCTTCACTACCCAGCGTTAGCCTTCTCATTTCTAAAGTTCTCCTCCACCTTCTTTAAAATTCCGCCTTACTATTTCTTGAATCTTCCTCTCGTTTAAATATCCCTTGAAAATATAGCTGGCTTCTTTATAAATTACCGTACCGTCTTCCATCTCGATTTGATAATTCTTAATACAACCATTAGAGCGTCTAATAGCTATCAAGAAAATCCTCTCGCCACCGATTATTCTGCTGTCTAAAATCTCTTTTCTCTCTTTTCCCCTACCGAGTAAATTCTCTACGCACAAAAGGTCTCTAATTCCCCATTTCATTTTTAAACTCCTTCCATTTCACCTGCCACAAATAAGGGCAAGCGACACTACTAAACCAAACTAGCACAAACACAGTTAAATAAATAACAATTCTGTTTCTAAATTTACATTTGTCTAGTTCAAAAGTTGCAGTTTATGTACTATTTTGTTTTAAGCCTTAAAACCACCAACTTTACATTTTCTTCACATACTATTATACACCATACCCACTCTGGCTTCAATATCCTTGAAGAGGTTCCATAGTGCATTCAATAACACCTCTACTTACTGTTGTTTTTATAACACCCTTATCAACGGTTAAATTAGGCATAAAGCAACGGACATTAACACCATCAATCTCCAAGAGCAGAAACTTCTCAGTTCTTTTGATTACTGTAGCATTCCTACCAGTATAGAGAATACCAATCTGGTCTCTATTTTTTGAGTAGTCATTTGCAAGAGCAAGATTCTTACCCTTATCACTACTCAGGAACTTCTTAAGGTTCTCGACTTTTACAACCTTAACCTTGTTCTTGAAATCCTTCTCTGCCTCTGCACAAGCCCTATTGATTTCATCCATCTTAGAGAATTCCAGTTTTTTAATTCCAAAAGCACCCTGATGTCCTTCGGCAACCATAAACTGGTCCAAGAAGTCCTTATAGCGTACCCCATCTAATCTTCCTCGGAAAGAACCACGAGTTATCTCTACAGAACCGTCTTCTCCCATCTTTCTTACAAAGCAGATTACTGACTTCCTTACCCCATCTACAACCAAGCTCTTATTAGCTAATAAACCAATAAAGTTAGTCATTATGACTGGGTCACCACTTTTACCACCAACCAAGCTATCCTCATCAAGCCAAACAAATCTTACATTATCCTTCTCGGTAATGTTTCGCCATTCAACCAACTTGTTTACGAACTCTCTTTGTTTCGGGTGAAACTGGTTTACCTTTATAAGCTGATTGCTTAGTATCATCCTAACCATCTCTCGCTCTTTTCCAAAACGAAAACACGAGTTAAGAGCTGGGCTTAAATTAAAGTCAATAAACTCCCTACACATATTCGGCATACCAAAATTAAAATCTCTCTCAGGTAAAGCAGAATACAACAACTGTCTAACCTTATCATTAGTTCTTCCAAGTTTTCTTGACTTTGCATTAAATGGCTCAACCTCATAGTTGTAAAGTATTCTTAAATAATCTCTCGCCCTTTCACTAGATATATCTCTACTATCACTAAGTAATGTTATACCCACCAAAGCCCTATTCTCATCACAGTCGAACCAATCTTCCATACTGTCGAAGAACTTTTCTCCAACCTGACATAGAGTCTCATAAGTTACCCCAGCCCCACTCTGAAATCGTCCTTCTTCTGGGTTAACTAACTCTTGATTGTTTATGCAAAGACCTATACAGCCATTCTCACCCTTGTAGTAAATTTGTTCGTCATCGTTATCATGGTGGTCCATTAGTAAAACATTGCAACCTTCTTGAACAAGCTCTATAATTTGTTCCTTGCTCATATCAAAATCTACAGCTACAATATCATACCCCTTTACTGCCTTTGCTGGCAACTTAAAACCATGTTCTCTATTTGAATTGATGTGTGTTCTAATTGGGAAACCCATCTCTTTAAAGAACTTAACTGCTAGATAACCAGCAATCAAACCATCTACATCTGGGTCAAAATACACTAAAACGGGCTTCTCTTTACTAAAGCCCGCTATAACCATCTCTACTAAATCTAAACCCCAATACTCAGTTTTTTGAGGTACTTTTATTAAATCTTTATCGCATGCTGTTAAGTTAACAGAATCTCTTCTTAATGCCATTGTTTCTCCAATATATTTTGTTTATCTTCTTCTATAGCTTCGTCCAATAGTTTTTGCATGAATTCTTCTCTACTTATCAAATCAGCTAAAATATCCTTTAGAAAATCCTTATAATCTCCCCTCAAGAGTTCGAATAAACAAGCTTCTTTAAATTCCATACCCAAAGGCTTGCCCAATTCCCAATGCAATTCCATCAACATCTCCATATTGTTATCTGCATTCCAAAAGATTGTCGGCAAGTCCATCGACATCGAATAGCTTTTCCTCTTCCACTTTTCTCTATCAACTGGACAAACACCACAATTACCCAAGTCAAACAGTCTTCCAACTATATCGATAAACTCTTCATCTTCTAAAAGCCAATCGAATTCACCATTTTCAACCATCAACTTCAAAGTTCTTCCTGAATAAGCTCTTCCATACTTTTTCCAAACTATATTTCCATTAAGGTCATTTAGAACATCATTCTTGAACTTCATTGAATAGCAAAGAACCATCAATGATTTCAAGGAATAGTTGTCGTCTGTTAGATACCTACCCTTCTTTTTTCCGTAGATTTGTTCCATCTTCCACTGGTTGTGTTCTTGACATTGACGCATAACACTCTCTTTTTGAGGTTTCGTCATCTCCAAAACAACACTTCTAATTGTTTCTTTAGTTACACCTTTACCATTTGTAAACTGTCTAATTGTCTTCTTCACAATTCTGTTAGTTCTACCTGTGAAATAGGTTACTTCTTTTGTTACTTGTGGGTATGCAGTGTTAAATATTTCGTTCCCTTCGCTATCATAATATGCTAGTCTGCTCATGCTTTACCTCTTCATATCTTATCTTCATACCTTTTGCTATCGCAAAGCCATATTCTGCACATGCCCCTGGTGATTGCTTCCAATCGTTGAGCATATATATTTCATCTGCTTTATTTAAAAATGCAAAGCTTACAAGCATATAATCTTCCCATGTTGCAAGCTTGCTATTTGGCAATACAGTTTCTGCAGGGTTGATTACTTCATAGCCTTCTGCATTTAGGTATTCTGCTACCGTTTTGAATTTTGCTTTATATAGGGTGTCCCCTGTTATTTTCCCGCTTATATATACTTTTTTCTTTCTTATATTTTCCATTTTATACCTCTTCTGTTAGTTCTACCTGCTCGCCACATTTAAATCCAACTCCAATCTTGTTTATTTTCCTACTGACTTTAAAAATGCCATTGCACCCAAGTTAGCACCATTCTCATCTATCTCGGCTTTTGATGCTTTTTCCAAGTCTTCAGTTAATTTCTTCTTTCTCTTAGCTTCTCGCAGAGCTCTTTCCTTTTCGAGAGCCTCTTCTCTTTCAACTCTTAAAGCTTCTTCCTTGGCTTCTTTTTCTCTCTGCCTCTCAAGTGCCTTTCTATCAGCTTCTTGCTTCTCTTTCAGCTTATTTTGGAAACCTTGACGGTCTATTAAAACATAGCCACTCCTAATTATTCTTGAACTTGTAAGAGGACTTTCAGCACTCTTAGAAACCTTTATTG
>ERZ772925.100-NODE-100-length-16818-cov-5.75297_pt1 | contig 16818 bp, 10 predicted proteins | sample MGYA00511687_ERZ772925 | MGnify/ENA primary metagenome ERZ772925 (study PRJEB29015, sample SAMEA2738087) | human oral metagenome | biome: human oral; feature: human-associated habitat; material: saliva | place: China | collected 2227 ...
ATTTAGAGTGCTAAGGCATCGCACGCCCAGCTCCCCGATATACCTCTCCGAAGTGATACGCTTTTCCCTTCGCCTTATCGCGAGTATTCCTCTTATCCAGCGGAGGGAAAAGCATCGTTCTCGTGAAGAAAAAAGCGCCTTCACGTAGTGGTTTTCCTCTGTCTATGCACGTAGTCTTAAAGACCAGGTACGTAAATCCAAATATCCACGTACGTAGATATTAGAGCCACGTACGTAGCCCAAACTTATCTGCCACTCATCCACAACTTTTATCCCTACGCAGAGCAACAACCTAATATAGGTCACTGCACAAAGCTATATAGGAATCAGTCCAAAGCTATATAGCTCTACCCCACGCATCCATATACCTATATATGAGATCGACAGGCAGAGGGGCTGCAGGAACAATTATCCTCGCGCGAGCGTTATGAAGGAACATTCGCTACGAAGCCATTTTATCCATACATATATACGTGTGCTCCTATGAGTAAAATCAAGCGCCGCCTTATGACACTCCTCATTACCCTCGGCATCGTCGCCGCCGTCCTCTTCGGCGTCGGCTACCTCATCCTCCACAGCCCTTCCTTCGGGGCACTCCCCTCGGGTGCACGACTGGAGCGTATCCTGCACTCGCCGAACTATCGTGACGGGCGCTTCCAAAACCGCTACCCCATGCCCCAAGCTATGCAGACCAGCTCTATGGGCGACCGCATCAAGATCCTCTGGAAGTTCCTCTTCGACCGCCCCGATGATATCCGCCCTGTCGACAGCATCCCCGTGGTACGTCACGACCTGAAGAAGCTCGACCGCTCAGAGGACCTCATCGTATGGTTCGGCCACTCGGGCTATCTCCTACAGATGGATGGCGTGCGCTACCTCATCGACCCCGTCTTCGTCGAGGGCGCACCCTTCGGCATCTCCAACGCCTTCTTCAAGGGCACGCAGGTCTTCGACGTCGCTGACCTCCCCGAGATCGACTACCTCGTCATCAGCCACGACCACTGGGATCACCTCGACTACCACGTAGCGAAGGAGCTGCAGAGCCGTGTGCGCAAGGTCTACACGGGACTTGGCGTCGGGGCGCACCTCGAGCGCTGGGGCTACCGTCCCGACCAGATCGTAGAGCTGGACTGGGGCGAAAGCACCCCGACAGCAGAGGGTGGGCGCATCCACTGCCTGCCCACGCAGCACTTCTCAGGCCGTGGGCTCACATCCGCCCAATCGCTGTGGGCCTCCTTCGTCCTGCAGGGCCCGAAGCACTCGGTCTACGTCGGTGGTGATGGCGGCTTCGGCCCGCACTATGCCGAGATCGGGAAGCAGTTCCCCCAGCTGGATCTGGCTATCCTCGAGAACGGGCAGTACAACAAGGAGAACTGGAGCGGCATCCACATGCTCCCCGAGCACCTCGGCGAGACGATGCACGCCCTCGGCGCCAAGCGCTTCCTCACGGTGCACCATGCGAAGTTCGCCCTGGCAATGCACCCCTGGAAGGAGCCGCTGCAGAACGCTAAGCGCCTGCGTGACGAGAAGGGCTTCCCCATCCTGATGCCTCGCCTTGGCGATATCGTCCACTACACCGACAGCACCTTCACCACCGACGACTGGTGGGAGAAGCTCAACTAATCCCCACAAAACAGAAAGGCCTCGGGGCACCCCTCTCCACCGAAGTGGAGGGAGGTGCCCCGAGGCTTTTTCGTGTAGAGTAGTCGAGGGACTACGCCACGATTAGAAGGTGTACTTCACACCGACCTGAGCTCTCCAGCGAGAGTTGATATCGGAGTAATCCCAAGGCGTATTGCGGTGGTGCGTGAAGCTGTAGACCGTATTGCCCGTAGCGCGGTCGGTAGAGATCGCGATGGGGGTAATGTTGTCGTACTGGATGTATGGGCTCATACCCCAGCCACGATTCAGCAGGTTGCCGAGGTTGATGATATCGGCATTGAGCTGGAGCGTGTGACGACGACCACCGATGTTGAGGAAGAAGTCCTGAGCGAAGTGGAGGTCGAACTTGTGGACGAACTCAGACATAAAGGCATTGCGAGGAGCGATGCGGCCACGCTGCTGAGCGAGGTCACCGCTGCTGGCGATGAACTGCTCGAAGCTGTCAGCCATCTCCTTGTTGGCCTGAGCCTGGCGGAGAGCGCGGTCAGCAGCAGATTCGCCGGGCTTGTTAGCGATCGTAGCGGTGAAGTAGCCGTTAGCGACTTCGTCCTTCGTGGGGATGTAAGCGAGGTCATTGCGCAGACCAGGGATCGTACGAGCGTCACCGTTGGCGTCACCGTAGTAGAGGATCGAGTAGCGACCACCCGACTGCCCGTTGTAGATGATACCGATGGTCGTAGCGAAGTGCTTAGCATACTCTACGCGGTAGTTGAGCTGACCGATGATGCGGTGACGCATATCGAAGTTGGAGTAAGACAGCTCCTCGCCGTTGATATCGCTTGAGTAGTTGTAGCCCCAGTTCGAAGCAGCCTGTGAGCTCGTACCATCGTTGCCAGCCTTAGACTCACCGAAGGTATAGGCGATCGAAGCATCAAGGCCGTGGCCGAAGTCCTTCGCCAGCGTAGCGGTGAGGTTGTAGCTATAGCCGAGGTTGTTGCTTGAGAGGAGGATCAGGTTCGTGTACTGCTGAGCGAGCGTAGCGTCGATCTTGTAGACAGGACGGACCTGACCATGGCCATGATCGAGCGTACCGTTGTCACGGAGGAGGAGGTTGCGGTAGCGTACGCTATTGAGGTTGCGCGTGTACATCCCTTCGAGCGAAGCACGGAAACCACCGGGGAGCTTAGCATCGAAGGCGAGGTTCGATCGCCATACCTGAGGATAGCGGAAGTTCGTACCGACCATATCGATCTCAGTCGTCTTACCAGGCTGCGTGAACTGATGGTTGACATCAGCGTTGAAGCGCATAGTGGGGACGTTCGCACCGAGGACAGCCGTACGGAGGTATTCCATACCGCTATTGGAGAAGCTATTGGAGATCCATACGAAGGGCACACGACCAGTGAAGATCCCCGTACCCCCACGGATGACGTAGCGACTATCAGCATCGACATCATAGCGGAAGCCTACACGTGGCGAGAAGAGCGGACGGATAGGAGGCAGGTAGTTATTCGTGACACCGTATTCCTTAGCTACAGCAGAGCTATTGAAGTCGGGGTTAGCCGTAGGACGGTCGAGGAAGAAGGGCATATCGACACGCAGACCGTAAGTCAGGCGGAGGTGATCGGTAGCCTTCCACTCATCCTGAGCATAGAAGCCCAGCTGACCAGCGCTGAAGCGGGGAGCCCAGCGAGCGTCGCCCGTGCGAGAGACGTCAGCAGCAGAGTAGCCGTAAGACTTAGGAGCTACCTCATTAGCCGTACCGATAGCGAGGAAGTCATCGAGCGTGGAGTACTCATAGTTCCCGTAGTAGTTCGTGAGGTAGAGGTTACGCATGCGGAAGAGCTCGTTGTGCGTACCGAAGGTCAGCGTGTGGTTGCCGAGCGCAAGCGTCAGGTTATCCGTCAGAGAGAAGATGTCCTGATCGAGTTCGTTAGCAGGCGTATCCTTGTCGACCCCAGCGAGGACCTGATAGCGAGCCTTACCAGCCGTACCATTGATGAGGACGAAGGGGAAGGCACCACCGAGGTAGGTGCGCTTGTCGCGGATACCGCTGTAGCTGACACGAGCTTCGTTGGAGAGCTTGTCCGTGAGCTTAGAGTTCAGCTCAGCGACGATGGTATTGGTGACGCTGTGCTTGTGGTAACCGTTGTTGTAGAAGCGCAGACGCGTAGGAGAGTTCGAGAAGTTGTAGGGCTTATCGTTGATGTGGCTGTAGCGCAGCGTGAGGCGATGAGCGGAGTTGATGTTCCAGTCAAGGCGGACCAGCCCCTTGAAGGTTTCGCTGGGGATATCCTGCGTAGCGTAGCTGCCAGCATTATAGCCGAGGCTCGTGAGCTTGTCAGCGATCTTCTTAGCATCTTCCTCGGGGACGACAGAGCCGTTGCCAGGCGTGAAGGTCGAGGGACGGACACCCTTGACATACTCACCGTTAGCGAAGAAGAAGAGCTTGTCGCGGAGGATAGGACCACCGAGCGTGAAGCCGACGGTGTTCTCATACTGCTTGTCGAGAGCCTTGCGGGTCTTGACGTCCTTACCAGCAGTCGTGCCGAAGAAGTCCTGGTTGTAGTAGTAGTCGTAGACCGAGCCGTGGAAGGTGTTGGTACCCGACTTCGTGATAGCGTTCATACCGCCACCCGTGAAGCCCGACTGACGGACGTCGAAGGGAGCGATGACGACCTGCAGAGCGTCGATAGCTTCGAGGGAGATAGCGTTCTTACCCGAGGTGCCGAGACCGAAGACGTCGTTATTGACAGCACCGTCGATCTGGAAGCTATTGAAGCGGCTGTTAGCCCCAGCAAAGGAGCCACTACCGTTAGCCTGAGGCGTGAGCTTAGCGATGTCCATAATGCTACGCGATACGGTAGGGACACGCTCGATGTTCTTACGAGAGAAGGCTGATCCAGCGCCAGTCTTCTGAGAGTTGAACTTATTACCCTTAGCCCCCGTGACGACGACCGTGGTGAGCTGCTTGGTATCGTCCTTCATCTCAATGTTGAAGGTCTCCGTCTCACCGAGAGCGAGGTTGACGTTCTCGATCTTCGTAGACTGATAGCCGATATAGGAGATAGTGAGGGTGTAGGGACCACCTGGGCGCATACCTACGATGCTGAAGTTCCCCTTGGCGTTGGTGATAGCGCCGTAGGTCGTACCGGTAGGCAGGTGCTTGGCGACAACGCTGGCGCCGATAAGAGTCTCCTTGGTAGTAGGGTCGGTGATCGTACCATTGATCGCCGAGGTCGTCACCTGGGCCCATACGGCTGGGGTGGCGAAGGCAAAGAGAGCCAGTACCAAGAGACGAAGTAAATACTTCTTCATACGCTTTGTTTGTACAGGTGGCTGTGACGGCCGTCACAGCCAGAGGACTAAGTGTGAGTGATGGATAAAGGTGGATAAGACGACAAAGAAGCGGACGCCCACCGCATCACCCCACATAAGTGAGGTAATGGGTAGGCGTCCGCTATTTCTTTATCGGAGACATCTCTTACGAGGATGCAGCGGTCGACTATTCTGCAGCAGCTTCTTCCTGAGCAGGAGCCTCTTCGGCTTCAGCGGGAGCTTCAGCAGCAGCCTTAGCTTCAGCTTCGGCGAGCTTCTTAGCAGCTACAGCAGCAGCCTTGGCCTTGTTGGCAGCCTGTTCGGCTTCCAGAGCAGCCTTAGCGGCGTTAGCCTTGTCCTTAGCCAGGGTCTCACGGATAGAGCCAAGGGCACCATCCTTCTTAGACTTCCATGCTTCGAACTTAGCGTCAGCGGCCTGCTGGTCGAATGCGCCCTTAGCGACACCACCGAGGAGGTGCTTCTTCAGGAGAACGCCTTCGTGAGAGAGGATGCTACGAGCCGTGTCGGTAGGCTGTGCACCAGTCGTGAGCCAATACAGAGCGCGCTCGAAGTCCAAATCTACTGTGGCAGGATTGGTGTTGGGGTTGTACGTACCAATCTTCTCAATAAACTTGCCATCTCGTGGCGCTCTACTGTCAGCGACGACGATCTTATAGAAGGCATAAGCCTTGCGACCGTGGCGCTGTAAACGGATTTTCGTTGCCATTTAAATCGGTAAAATTGTTAGAACCTTCTGCTTCGTTGCATTAGATCGGGTGCAAAGATACGCAATAAAACCATACCACCTATCTCCCGCTCTAATAAAGAAATAGGCACGCCCCTCAGCTGGTGAGGGGCGTGCCTATTATATAGGTGTACGGGGCCTTAGTTGGCAGGCGCAGCTGCGGGAGCAGGAGCTTCCGTGGCAGGAGCGGGAGCTGCTGCAGGAGCACCCTGCTGAGGAGCAGCACCACCACCGAGGGCGGGCAGAGCCGTAGGAGCAGCACCCTTAGCGGCATTCTGCTCGAGGACCTGCTGCGTCTTAGAATCAGCATCCGTTCCCGTGCCGAGGAAGTGCGACGAGGCGATGCAGAGCACGGCTACGATACCGAAGAGCCACCAAGTAGCCTTCTCCAGTACGTCGGTAGTCTTACGAACCCCCATGATGTTATTCGTCGAAGCGAAGGGTGAAGCCAGGCCACCGCCCTTAGACTTCTGTACGATCACCAGCAGCACCAGTGCGATGGATGCTATCAGGATCAGTACCGTGAGTAGGTAGAACATGTCTTATACTAATTTGTGGTTTTATTATTCTCTATCAGGCGCTCCAGGAAGCGTATCTGGTCTGCAAAGAAACGATTTTTCTCTGGATAATTCAAACTAAGAGAGCGGATAATCCTCAGTGCCTTATCGTAATGCTGCTGCTGAATATAGATCTTAGAGAGGGTCTCCGAGAGGAGTTCTTCAGCGGCAGGCTCCTCTGCCGAAGGGGCTACGGAGGGGGCTACGGGAGCGGTGCGTGGCTCAAGAAGTTCGGAGAGTCCCTCCGCGGGAAGTGGCCCTGCCGTCTCGCCAGCGAAGTAGTCTTGACTCTCCCCCATTCCCTCATAGTGGAGCACCTCGGGGAGATCTTCGCCTGAGGAGCGTGCACCATCGAGGAAGTGATCGATGAGGTCGAAGGCATCGGCTTCGGCAGGCGCATCGGGCGTCGCTGCGACGAAGGCGGGGCGATTCCCCTCGACGAGGCGGAAGAGTTGCTCCCGATCGGGCAGGAGCACCGAGAGGCGACGCAGCTCCGAGGCATAGCGCACGTCTCCCGTCAGCGAGAGATTATATAGGTAGAGGAAGGCAAAGGGTGCGCAGTAGGGATAGGACTCATAGAGCGCACGGATCGGCTCAAGCGTCTCGGCGGTGAGGCGCTTGGGATCAGCCAAGTAGCTATAGAGTTCGTCGCGTGTCATCTACCAGTTCTCTACCGTAGCATTATAGATCTGCTTCAAGAGGTCGTCCATGATCTCACGCAGTAGGTCGTCCTGCACAGCGACGAAGGGCTGGCTACGTGGGAAGTCGCGGTAGGCCTTGAAGCTACGCTCGAAGCTCTCCTTCTCATTCACGTGGTTGACGTACTTCACCTGCACCGTCACGGTGAAGACCGTACGCTCGGCGAAGTTATCCTGACTGACGGCCATAGGCGTCAGGTCGTAGCCCGTGATCGTGCAGTAAAGCTCGAGGTCACCCGCCTGCGGTACGAGGGAGAGGCGCGTACGGCTCTCGTAGTAGTCCTTGATCTTCTCGGTGAAGCTGGAGGCGAGGATGGGGTTGACGATGGGCGCCTTATTGATGACCTCACCGATGGTGATGGTCTTGAGCTGGGTATAGTCAAGCGCACCACCATTGGGGCCGTAGCTGATCTTGCAGCCTGCGATGACGAGGACGAGCGCCCCGATGAGGGCGAAGACACGGCGGTGGAGCTTATTCTTCCAGTCCATATTCCTTGATTTTGCGGTAGAGGGTACGCTCGGAGATCTTGAGATCCTGGGCGGCACGACGGCGACGACCATCGTGGCGAATGAGTGCGGCCTGTATCAGGCTACGCTCTGCCTCCTCGAGTGAGAGGGGCTGCTCCTCGAAGTCTGAGACCTCGGCATGATGACCCGTAGCGTGCGGGGTAGCAGGGATCTCGACGACATCCTCCACGGGAGCATAGCCCGAGGGACTCGAGAGGACGTTGCGGTAGTCATCGCGACCAGCGAGCGTCGTGGGGTGTGCGCTGGGGGCATGTACCTCGGCTGGAGCGTAGTCACCGTGAGCCTTGGGCTGAGCGACTGGCACCTCACCACGCATAATCCCGGCGATGAGATTCTTCATCTCCGCCATATCCTTCTTCATATCGAAGAGCACCTGATAGAGGATCTCACGCTCGTTGGCGAAGGATGTAGCGTCCTCACCGAGCACGGCCTGCTGGCGAAGGGCAGGATGATAGTCTACGCCCAGATCCCGTGGCAGGTAGCGCGCGACGGTCTCTGCCGTCACGGTGCGATCCTCCTCGAGGACGCTGATGCGGTCGGTGAAGTTGCGCAGCTCACGGATATTCCCTGGCCAGCGATAGCCCTCGAGGAGCTTAGCAGCCTCGGGCGTCAGGCGCAGGGGAGGCATATGGTAGCGCTCGGCGCTCATCGAAGCAAAGAGACGGAAGAGCAGAGGAATATCCTGCACACGGCTACGCAAGGGAGGTACCTCGATGGGTACGGTATTGAGACGGAAGAGGAGGTCTTCGCGGAAGCGGCCACGCTCGACAGCCTCCTGCAGGTTCACATTCGTCGCAGCGACGATGCGCACATCGGTCTTCTGAGCTTGGCTTGCCCCGACGGGGATGAATTCCCCCGTCTCGAGGACACGCAGGAGACGGGCCTGCGTCGAGAGGGGAAGCTCCCCTACTTCGTCGAGGAAGATCGTACCGCCCGAGGCTTCCTGGAAGTACCCCTTGCGGTCGGTGATAGCGCCCGTGAACGAGCCCTTCAGGTGACCAAAAAGCTCGGAGTCGATGGTCCCCTCAGGGATAGCCCCACAATTCACAGCGATATAAGGGCCGTGCTTGCGGATACTATTCTGATGGATGATCTTCGGGAAGCTCTCCTTCCCGACACCACTCTCCCCGATCACCAGCACCGACATATCGGTGGGCGCCACCTGCACGGCCGTGCGGATAGCGTGGTCAAGTAGAGGGCTTGTGCCGATGATACCGAAGCGGTGCTTGATCTGCTGAATATCTACGTTCATCTTCCGTCTGTCATTTTGTCGCACAAAGATACATAAGTTCGAGGACTATCAGGACTCCCAAGGCAGGCGCATAACGAGGCCTACGCATCACACTCCGATATACCTCTCCGAAGTGATACACAAGCCCTTCGGTTTATCGCAAATACTCCTCTTATCCAGCGGAGGGAAAAGTGTCCTTCTCGTGAAGAAAAAAGCACCTTCCCGTAGTGGTATTCTTCTATCTATGCACGTAGATTTAAAGACCAGGCACGTAAATCCAAATATCCACGTACGTAGATATTAGAGCCACGTACGTAGTCCAAACTTATCTACCACTCGTCCGCAACTTTTGTCCCTACGCGGAGCAACAACCCAATATAGGTCACGATGACGACCTATATAGGTTCATATCCCGACCCTCCATAGATATGCATCGCACCCTCCGCACAAGAGTGCACAGACAAGCAAAGCAAAAAGCCACCCTTCCCACGAAAAGGCAGACAGCTTCACACGTTTATCCCTCACCGCACGCCCTTTCTCTACATTATTATAATAAGTGCGAGCAAAGCGCCACACAACCCGCTGACAGCCTGCTATTCAAGGGCCTCACTACCCCCTTGCTGAGAACGAAAAAGCTGTAACTTTGCCCTAAAGTTTAATACACCTTATTAGTAACGACATCATACTATGGCTACTTCAGGCAAGGACTTTCGCCTTGAAAGTGACCTGATCGGCGAACGCCAGATCAGCAACGAGCACCTCTACGGTGTGCAGACCCTCCGTGGGATAGAAAACTTCAACATCAGCAACTTCCACCTCTGCGACTATCCCCTCTTCATCCACGGGCTCGCATGGACCAAGGAAGCTGCCGCTATCGCTAACCACCGCCTTGGCCTTCTCACCGACCAGCAGAAGGATGCTATCGTCCAGGCTTGCCACGAGCTCCTCGAAGGCAAGCATCACCAGAACTTCCCCGTCGACATGATCCAGGGGGGCGCAGGTACGACGACGAACATGAACGCCAACGAGGTTATCTGCAACCGCGCACTCGAGATCATGGGTCACGAGAAGGGTGAGTTCAAGTACCTCTCTCCTAACGACCACGTGAACGGCTCGCAGTCGACCAACGACGCGTACCCCACAGCTATCCACCTCGGGCTCTACGCTTCGCACCTCAAGCTCCGTCCCCACTTCATCCAGCTCATCGAAGCTCTCGAGAAGAAGTCTAAGGAATTCGCTCACGTCGTCAAGATGGGTCGCACACAGCTCCAGGATGCTGTGCCTATGACGCTCGGCCAGACCTTCGGTGGTTTCGCTTCGATCCTCCGCCACGAGATCGCTAACCTCGACTACGCAGCTCACCAGTTCCTCGCTATCAACATGGGGGCTACGGCTATCGGTACGGGTATCTCTTCTGAGCCCGAATACGCTGGCTACTGCACCGAAGCTATGGCGAAGATCACGGGCTGGGATATCACCCTCACCGAAGACCTCGTCGGCGCTACCAGCGACACGAGCGAAATGGTCGGCTACAGCTCTGCTCTGCGCCGCATCGCTATCAAGGTCAACAAGATCTGTAATGACCTGCGCCTCCTCTCCAGCGGCCCTCGCTGCGGTCTCGGCGAAATCAACCTCCCTGCTATGCAGCCAGGCTCCTCGATCATGCCCGGTAAGGTGAACCCTGTCATCCCCGAAGTCATGAGCCAGGTATGCTACAAGGTCATGGGTAACGACCTCTGCGTCACCATGGCTGGCGACGCTTCGCAGATGGAGCTCAACGCTATGGAGCCCGTCATGGCACAGTGCTGCTTCGAGTCGATCGACCTGCTGATCAACGGCTTCGACACGCTCCGCACGCTCTGCATCGACGGCATCACCGCCAACGAAGACAAGTGCCGCGATAACGTCCGTAATAGCATCGGTATCGTCACCGCCCTCAACCCCATCATCGGCTACAAGAACTCTACGAAAATCGCTAAGGAAGCTCTCGAGACGGGTCGCGGTGTCTATGACCTCATCATCGAGCACGGCATCCTCTCTAAGGAAGACCTCGACACGGTACTCGCTCCTGAGAACATGATCAAGCCCGTACGTCTCGGCATCAAGGCTAAGAAGTAACCCGCGCCTGACGGGCACGACTGAGCACGCTCAGCATTAAGTACAGTAGCCCCAACTCTCTTACCCGATGTGGGCAAGGAGTTGGGGCTACTTCGTTTATCTCTACGAAACCAAGGGAAGCTACCGCTTCCCTCCCCTACTTCCCTCCCCGCTCACAGCACCGACATCCCGCTTATGCGCCAGCTCGCTCCTACCCGACACGCCCTCTTCTCGCTCGTCCTGCTCCTCATCGCAGTGCTTCCCATGAAGGCCCATCGCCGCGTCATTCAGCTCCCCGCCTTAGGCCCTCGCAAGGGGAAGCAGATCAATGCCACGCCCGTCTTCCGCAAGCTCCTCGAGGGCTTACACCCCGACCTCGAGAAGGGAGGCGACACGCTGGAGCTACGCTTTCGCCCTGGACGCTACCACTTCACCCGTGAGGGAGCCGTAAAGCGCGAGTACTTCATCTCCAATCACGACCACGCGGGTAGCCGCCCGATAGGCCTTCTCCTCCGAGGCTGGCGCCACGTCATCGTGAAGGGTGAGGGGAGCGAACTGCTCTTCGAAGACCGCATGCTCCCCATCGTCCTCGACAGCTGTCAGGGCGTCGAGCTCCGAGGACTGACGATCGACTTCACCAATCCGCAGATCTCGCAGCTGCATATCCTGCACTCCGACACCGCACGCGGTATCATCTTCACCCCCGCCCCTTGGGTCAAGTGGCGCATCACGGACAAGGGACAGCTGGAGACCTACGGCACGAGCTGGCGCTCCGTGCCCGACCATGGTCTTGCCTTTGACCCGAAGACACGTGAGCTCCTCTACCGCACCTCCGACATGCTACTCCCGAATAAGGACATCCGTCAGCTGACTGCGCGCGAGGCTGCCGCTATGGGTATAGCGGGCAAGCATACGAGGCCACTTCTCTACGCACCCCACTGGAAGGACTCTCCCCTCCCCGCAGGGACGGTCTTCGCCGCCCGCACCGGCTACCGTCCCCAGCCCGCTATCTTCATCACCGAGAGCCGTGATATTCGCCTTGAGGATATGAACATCCACTTCGCCGAAGGGATGGGTGTCCTCACGCAGAACTCCCGCGACATCACGCTGGAGCGCTTCCACGTCCAGCTCCGCCCCCGCACAGGACGCTACTTCACCACCCAGGCCGATGCCACGCACTTCGTCGCCTGTGAGGGGAAGATCTCCGTACAGCACTGCCGCTTTGAGAACATGATGGACGACGCGCTGAACGTCCACGGCATCTACCTCAAGGTCACAGCACGTGAGGGTAAGCACACGCTCGTCGGGCGCTTCATGCACGAGCAGGCCTTTGGCTACACGTGGGCCATGCCTGGCGACTCAGTACGTCTGGTCACCTCGCGCGATATCCAGGGGCTGGAAGGCACCTTCCACGTACGCTCCATTAGCCCAGCTGATGGCGAGCAGCTCAAGGGCGCACGTGAGCTGCGCATCACCTTCGACGAGGAGCTCCCCGCAGACTACACGCCCGAGCGACAGATCAGTATGGAGAACCTCACCCGCACGCCGAGCGTCGACTTCTCCCACAACCTTGTGCGTCACAACCGCGCCCGAGGCATCCTCATCAATACGCCCCGCCCCGTCCTCATCGAGGACAACACCTTCGACCACGTCAGCGGCTCGGCGATCCTCTTCAGCACGGACAACAATATGTGGTACGAGTCGGGGCAGACGCGCGAGGTCACGATCCGCCACAACCTCTTCCAAGACGTACTGACGAGTCTCTACCAGTTCACCAGCGCAGTCATCAGCATCCACCCCATCATCCCCGAGCTCGCCTCACAGCGCCACCCCTTCTATGGGCAGGGGCCGAAGAGCATCCGCATCGAGGACAACATCTTCCGCACCTTCGACACGCCGCTCCTGCACGCCATCAGCACCGACGGCATCCTGTGGCGTGGCAATAAGATCGAGCCGACGACGAGCTACCCGAAGTTCCACCCCAATCAGAAGCGCTTCCTCCTCGAGGGCTGTCGAAACGTCGACATCGAGGGGAGCGACCTCACCGAGTAGCCCATCACAAGGGAGGGCATTCGCCCGCCACATCGACAAAAAGCAAGAGCCACGACCAGGGGATCCCTGGTCGTGGCTCTTGCCAATAATTTGAGTTTAATGATAGTTCGCTAATTCGCTTGGCGTCGGATCTACGGCTACGACGACCCCGTGATCATCCACAAGGTAGGTGTGTAGTCCGTCGAGGAGTCCTGCACTTGCCATATAGCGGCTACGCTCCGTGGGGGCGATGTAGCGCTGGTCCTCTTGATCCACTTGGTCGAGGGAGATCGTCTGTGACCAGACAGCGTCATCGGTATCAAGCGAGATCGCTTGGTAGTCGATAGCCGTCTGTGCCTTACCAGCGAAGTAATGATCCCATACCACATTCGCGGCGCGACTGGTAGCATCATAGGCTGCCCAGAAGTGGATGAGACGATAGCGCTGTGCTGACTCCGTGGTGGAGGCACGACCTTCCGCGTCCAGAGACTTCATTTTCGGTAGCACGTCACCCACACTGAGACCACTTGAAGAGGGCTGGGAGGGAAGGCTTGCTGAGGTCGCTCCTAAGAGCACCACGCCCGCCAGTGCGCCGAAAAGAATTCCTTTCAACGTCATAAAATTTGGTTTAGGTACAACATACCTTCAGCGACTCGCTCCATAGCTCGAGATAGGCTCCCGAGATCAGGATAAAGACGAAGAAGGTTCCCGGCTTTCGGGTCTGTAGGCCACCGTCTGAGGCACCGCTTGTGCTCCCTCAGGTGACACGCAAAGGTAAGAAAAAGCCAAAATATGGAGCTTTCACGCCCGCGAAGTACTACTTATTTTACACTCTGCACCTCCCGAGAGCCCGCTGACGACGCACCTTTTCGCGCAGTGATAGCTCCTCTCCTCGGGGAGCTTCTCCGACGTCCCTACGAAGAGGGATGAGTGAACCTATATTGGTCCGCGGGTCGACCTATATAGGTCACGTCACCGACCAATATAGCTTCGCTCAGCGACCAATATAGGTGCGTGGGTAGAGCTATATAGCTTTGTGAAGTGACCTATATTCGGTTGTTGCTCCGCGTAGGGATAAAAGTTGTGGACGAGTAGCAGATAAGTTTGGACTACGTACGTGGCCCTAATATCTACGTACGTGGATATTTGGATTTACGTGCCAGGTCTTTAAGACTACGTACATAGATGCGGAAAAACCACTACGTGAAGGCGCTTTTTTCTTCACGAGAAGGATACTTTTTCCTCCGCTGGATAAGAGAAATACTCGCGATAAGGCGAAGGGCTTGCACATCGCTTCGGAGAGGCATATCGGGGAGCTGGGCGGGCGATGCCTTAGTAGAATAAATAGAGGGTAGGACTCTTCCACAACAGTCTCCATATAGGTCGCCCCGCGGACCAATATAGGTTCATACCCCTCCCTACCGAAGTAGGAGCCCACACCACCCTACCCCAGGGCCGAAGATATTGCGTACCTTTGCAGCGGAAGGTACATACAGATGCACCTTCTCTACACGAACGAATGGTAGGACCCTATCTATAGATGACAGTCACCTTCTCCATCGAGTACTGGGCGCAGCCCCACGAGCGGCTCACGCTCGTAGGCCGAGCTGCCGACAGCCCCGCCCACTCTGGAGCGCAGACCCTCCCCCTCGAGCATCTCGGGGAAGGGCATTGGCAAGCGACTCTACACCTCCCCTCCGCCACCTCCCCTATACATTATATATATAGCTACCGCCTCACCGATGAGACGGGTGCCGTACTGCGCGAGGAATGGCGAATCCCCCACGAACTTCATCTCCCCACTGGCGACACGGCCGTCTTCACGCAAGACCGCTGGATCGACTGCCCTGAGGATGCCCCCGCCTTCTCGGCGGCCTTCTGCGATATCCTCGGTCAGCAGGCCACAGCTCCAGAGGGAGCGCCACAGCCTGGCCTCACCTTCTCCGTCCACACTCCCGCCCTACGTCGGGGCGAGCGCCTTCTCGTGACGGGGAGCTGCGAGGCACTCGGGAGCTGGGATCCTAAAAAGGCGCTTCCCCTCACCTACCGCGGACAAGGACGCTGGAGCGCTACGCTCCCCGCCTCTGCCATAGGCTCCGCCCCCACTTCGCTTCGCTACAAATACCTCCTCAGCACAGACGCAGGCTATACCTACCTCTGGGAAGAGGGCGAAGACCGCTGGGCAAATCTCCTCGACAGCTCCGTCTATCCCTACTGCTATGTGCAGGATAGCTACCTCCATCTCCCCAGCCGCCCCGTGCGTACGGCAGGCCTTGTCGCACCGCTCTTCTCGCTGCGTAGCGACACCGACTGGGGCATAGGCGACTTCGGTGCGCTCAGAGAAGCCATTGACTTCGCTGCCGAAGCAGGTATGCACGCCGTCCAGCTCCTCCCCATCAACGATACCACCAGCACACGAGGCACCGCCGACTCCTATCCCTACAATGCGATATCCGTCGACGCCCTCCACCCCATATACATCGATCCCGAAGCACTGCCCGCCCTCCCTTCCGAGGAGCGTAAGGCATTCCTCCGCGAGGCAAAGGCGCTACGCCAGCTCCCCGTCGTGGACTACCCACGTGTACTCGATCTGAAGGAGCGCTTCCTCCGCCGTGCATTCGGGCTACAGGGTAAGGCCGACCTCACGAGCGAAGACTTCCGCCTCTTCTACGACGAAGCCGCCGCTTGGCTCCGTCCCTACGCCCTCTACTGCGTCTTGCGTGACCAGTTTGGCTCGGGCACACCCAGCGACTGGGCGGGATGGGAAGCGTATGACGAGGCGAAGGCAGCCGCCTATCTCGATGATACGGCACACGCCGAAGAGGTAGGCTATTACTACTGGCTACAGTTCGTCCTCGACCGCCAGCTCCAGGCGGTGCGCAGCTATGCTGAGGAGCGAGGTGTCTTCCTCAAGGGTGACCTCCCCATCGGCGTAGCGCCCCACAGCGTCGACGTCTGGATGGCACCGCATCTCTTCCACACCGAGCAGTCCGCAGGCGCCCCGCCCGATGACTTCGCTGCCGACGGGCAGAACTGGGGCTTCCCCACGTACAACTGGGAGCGTATGCAGGAGGAAGGCGACTTCCGCTGGTGGCGCCAGCGCTTCGAGCGTCAGGCCCGCTACTTCCACGCCTTCCGCATCGACCATATCCTCGGCTTCTTCCGCATCTGGGAGGTACCACGCACGCAGCGCTCTGGCCTCTTGGGACACTTCCACCCCGCCCTCCCCTACAGTCTCGAGGAGTGGCAGGAGAAGCTCGCCCTCCCCTTCCCCATCGAGCTACTCACCGCACCACTCGTCCACGAAGACGAGCTGACGGCACGCCTTGGCGACAGCTTTGATGACCTCCTCGACAGCGGCTACCTCCATAGCACCGCTCTTACGGGGCTCTATCAGCTCACGTACGGTGAGCAGGCCATCTACGAGACGGAGGCCGCCCAGCGCGCTCTCGGAGCCGACGTCGCAGCCGTACTCGCTGAGCTATGCACAGAGACCGCCCTCATCGCCGACCCGTACAAGGCAGGGCACTACCACCCACGTATCGCGCTGGAGCGCAGTCGTCTCTTCGCTCGCCTCCCCGAGGAGCTGCAGGAGCGCTGGCGATCGGTCAGCGATGACTACTATTACGTCCGACACAACGAGCTCTTCCGCACCACCGCCCTGCTGCGTCTCGGTGCGCTGACGAGCCACACGCGCCTTCTGCTCTGTGCCGAGGATCTCGGGATGATCCCCGCCTCTGTACCCGCTGTCCTCGACGAGCTACAGGTCCTCTCCCTTGAGCTGGAGCGTATGCCGAAGGGCTTCACCCCCACGGGCTGGGCACGCCCCGACAGCTTCCCCACCCGCTCGGTAGCCACGACCTCCACCCACGATATGCCTTCGCTCCGTGGCTGGTGGCACAGCCTCTCGGCGAGCGAGCAAGAGCGCTACTATCGCCAGGAGCTCCTTCTCACCGAGGAGGTCCCCAGCGAAGAAGCACTCTACCGCCACATCATCGAGGCACATCTCGC
>ERZ772925.103-NODE-103-length-16300-cov-4.77168_pt1 | contig 16300 bp, 7 predicted proteins | sample MGYA00511687_ERZ772925 | MGnify/ENA primary metagenome ERZ772925 (study PRJEB29015, sample SAMEA2738087) | human oral metagenome | biome: human oral; feature: human-associated habitat; material: saliva | place: China | collected 2227 ...
AGGTGGACTTCAAGAACACCGTCATCATCATGACGACGAACCTGGGTACCCGCGACATCAACAAGGGTGTCCTCACGGGCTTCCAGACCGCGGACAACTCGACGCACGACTACGGCCGCATGAAGTCGAAGGTTGCCGAGGAGCTCAAGCAGCACTTCCGTCCCGAGTTCCTCAACCGCGTCGATGACACGATCGTGTTCCCGCCGCTGACCAAGCCCGAGATTGCGCGCATCGTCGACCTGATGATCGCCAAGCTGGCGAAGCGTATGGAGGCTCAGGACATGCGCCTGCAGCTGACGGACGAGGCGCGCGAGCTGCTCGCGGACGTGGGCTTCGACCCGGTCCTGGGCGCGCGTCCGCTGCGTCGCGCGATCCAGCGTGAGATCGAGGATGCGCTGTCTGAGCGCATCCTGTTCGGAGAACTGCAACCCGGTCAGGTTGTTACCGTTGGCGTCACCGGAGAGGGGAAGGACCGCACGTTCACCTTCAATGGAGAGTGATTTACTCGCCAATTATCTTCGACTGACAAACCAGTCACTTTGAGAGGGTGGCCCGTCGCACAGCGATGGGCCACCCTCTAGTTGTCAAGTAATCGCACATCTGATAGATTCTCGTTAACTATTAGTATGCGGTGTAGTCGTGTCACACTATTTCTGGGGTACTGCTCACCGATCGAGAGAGGCCATATGTCCGCGAAAACGCGACACAATCGGATCAGTGCGAGGCGCCGTCTACCGGCGTTCATCCTCGTGCTGCTCGTTGTTGCGCTCTGCATCGCGGGTGTCATCTACAAGGGCGCCGAGGTGACCCAGGTCAACGTCAACGACGGCGGCATCTGGGTGACCAACAAGTCCAAGCAGATGGTCGGCCACCTCGACTACGAGGCCCGCATCCTCGACGGCGCCCTGCGCACCGAGGCCACGAACTTCGACGTCGGCCAGGCGGGCGAAACCGTCACCGTCTCCGACCTCACCTCTCTGACCGTTGCCCCCGTCAACGTGACCCAGGTGTCCCTCGGCTCTCCGACTGCCCTGCCCGCTGGTTCGAGCGCCATGCAGGGCGGTGACGTCCTCGGTGTCCTGAACGCTGCCGACGGCACGCTGTGGACCACCTCGGCCACCGCCCCCAGCCCCGCGAGCCTCTCCGAGGGAGCGGCCCTGGCCTCGAACATGGGGGCGAGCTCCTTCGTGACCGGCCTCGACGGTTCCGTCTACTCCCTGTCCGCATCGGGCACGCTGACCACCGTGACGCACCAGGGAACGGTTGACCAGACCTCGACCGGCCAGATCGAGGGGATCCCTGCCGACGCGCGTCTGAGCATGACCGTCGTCGGCGACCAGGTCGTCGCCCTGGACTCGCAATCCAACACCCTCTTCCTCCCGGGCAACAAGCAGCTCAACCTGAGCGCGGCCGGTGTCGAGGAAGGCGGCATCCTGCAGCAGGCTGGCCCCAAGGCGGACTCCGTCCTGCTCGCCACGCCCTCGGCCCTCGTGTCGATTCCGCTGGTGGGCGGCGCCCCGACGATCACGCCCTCCACCGAGGGGGGCGTCAGCGGTACCCCCGCTGCCCCGGTTCGCCACGAAGGCTGCGCGTACGGCGCGTGGAGCGTGTCGGGCGCCTACATGCGTGCATGCGACGACCCCTCCGCCAACAGGCAGATGGTCGTCGACACCCTCACGAGCGCGCGCGAGATCGTCTTCCGCACCAATCGCAAGGCCATCGTTCTCAACGATGTTGCGCAGGGCAGCGTGTGGCTGCCCGACTCGAACATGGTCCTCATGGACAACTGGGACGAGGTCGAGAACGAGCTCGAGGAAACCGAGGAAGAAGAGGACAGCCCCGAGCTCACGAACGAGGTCGCCGACCCGCAGCAGCGCGAGGAAAACACTCCGCCCGAGGCCGTGGATGACGAATTCGGTATCCGCCCCGGGCGCTCGACGATCCTTCCCGTCCTTGATAACGACTCCGACCTGGACGGAGACGTCCTGACGGCGTCCCCGACCAGCGCTCCCGACTGGGGGACGATCACCGTGGCGCGCAGCGGTCGTGCCCTGCAGATCACCGGGGTCGAGGACACCCAGACCGGCTCGACATCCTTCTCCTACGAGGCCTCCGACGGCCAGGCCTCAGCGGCTGCCCGCGTGCAGGTGACGATTCACCCCTACAGCCAGAATGCGGCACCGACTCAGGTACGCGCATCGACCGTCAAGATCGGCGCGGGTGCGCAGATCCAGTACCAGGCGCTGAGCGACTGGCGCGACCCCGACGGCGACCCGATCTACCTGAAGAACGCGGAGTCCCCGGAGGGGCTGGGTGCGTCCTTCAGTGAGGACGGTTCCCTGACGCTCACCGACGAGGGCAGTGCGCCCGGCCCGAAGACCGTTGTCCTGACCGTTGCAGACGACCAGGGCGCGGAGACGCGTGGCGAGCTCATCGTGACCGTCCAGGAGGCCGGAAACCTTCCTCCCTCGGCGAATGGCGACCTCTTCCAGGCGCACCCCGGCGAGACCGTTACCCTTGATCCCCTCAAGAACGACACCGATCCCAACGGCGATCCGCTGAGCCTCGCCGCCGTCTCGGGTGCCCCGGCGGGCGCGACGATCTCGCCGGACCTGGACCGTGGCACGATTGACTTCCGCGCGACCGCGGCGGGTTCCTACTCCTTCGCCTACACCGTCTCCGACGGCATCGCGACGACGCTGGGCATCATCCGCGTCGAGGTCGTGGCTGCGTCCACCCTGCCCCCGGTCGCCGAGAATGACACGGCCGTGCTGCCCCAGGGCGGTTCCGTCCTGGTGGCGCCGCTCGGTAACGACTACGACCCCGCGGGCGGCCTGCTGTCCATCACGTCCGTGAACGCTGAGAACGCTCCCGGCCTCGAGGTCGCTCTCATCGATCGTCACCTGCTGCGCGTGACCGCGCCGTCCGGCCTCGACCGTACCGCGACCTTCTCCTACACGGTGTCGAATGGCCAGGGCGAGGCGAGCGCCGACGTCATGGTGATTCCCGGCGCCGCCGATCGCTCCGATCTGCCGCCCGTCCTCAAGCCCGACCGCGCCAAGGTGCGCGTCGGCGACGTGGGCACCGTGTCGGTCCTGTCGAACGACCGTTCCCCCGCCGGCCTGAACCTGCAGGTCGAGCCGACGCTCGGTTACGACCCGACGGGCGCCCTCGGCACCCCTTTCGTGACCGGAAACCAGGTGCGCCTCGAGGCTGGGGCGACCCCCGGCATCATGGACGTCACCTACACGGTCATCGACTCCGCGGGCAACCGCGCGTCGAGCACGGTCACCTTCGAGGTGCTCGCCGCTTCTGATCAGAATCAGCCTCCGCGCCCCCGCGATATCAGCGCGTGGGCTGCCGCAGGCCAGACGACGCGCATCCCGGTCACCCTCGACGGTATTGACCCCGACGGCGATTCCGTGAACCTCACGGGTCTCGACTCCTCGCCGCAGAAAGGCAGCGCCACCGCGAAGTCGACCTGGATCGAATACACGCCGAACCAGAATGCGTCCGGCACGGACTCCTTCACCTACACGGTCGTCGACCGCCAGGGTGGACGAGCCACCGCTCGCGTGCGCGTCGCGATCTCCGCGGCTCCCTCACTCAACCAGAACCCGGTGGCCGTGCCCGACACCGTTCTCACGCGCCCGGACCGCATGGTGACCGTCAACGTCCTGTCCAACGACGTTGATCCCGACGGCGACTCCCTCACCCTGGAGGAAAACGGCATCGAGACGGCCACGCCCGAGCTCGACCCGCAGGTCCGTTCCTCCTCGACGCTGCAGATCCGCACGCCCTCGCAGGCCGGAACCTACCTGGTTTCCTACACGGTGAGCGACGGCCGCGGCGGCTCCGCACGCGGCACAGTGACGGTGTACGTGCAGGACGACGCACCCCTGAAGGCCCCGATTGCGCGCGACGACTACGTCGCCTACGAAGACCTGCCCACCGACGGCTCAGCCGTGCGCGTCAAGGTCCTGGAGAACGACGAGGACCCCGACGGCAGCATCGACGAGCTGTCCGTGACGACCGCAGAATCGGGTGTCTCCGTGGATGGGGCCGACCTGCTGATCCCGGTCACCGACACCCTGCGCCTCGTCGTCTACACGATTACCGACCGCGACGGTCAGACCAACTCCGCCGTCGTGAACGTGCCCGGACGCGACACCACCGCGCCCTTCCTCAGTGCCGCTGGCCTGCCCATCGAGATGGACGCTGGCACCTCGCGCACAATCGATCTGTCGGATTACGTCGTCACTCGACCGGGCCGCAGCCCCCGCCTCGTCGATGGAACGTCCCCGGTTATCCAGACCGGCCTGGACTCGGTCGTGGCCGACTCGTCGACGCAGCTGACCCTGACTGCGACCGCCACGTTCGGCGGCAACTCCGCGTTCCTCATTCAGGTCGCGGACGGCGATGCTGACGACGCGGGTGCGCTGAGTGCCTCGCTGTCGCTGCCCGTGCGCATCAAGGCCACGACGAACCAGCCGCCCACCTTCGCCCCGACTGCAATCCGTGTCGAGGCCGGCGGCAGCGCCGTCACCCAGAACCTCGCGCTCGCCGTGCGTGACCCCGAGGGTATTGATGCCTCGACCTTCACCTACGCGATGGGATCCGCTCCCAGCTCCGTGAGCGCAAGCCTCGACGGCACCGTCCTGACGGTCTCCGCCCCCGAGGACGCGACCGCTGGATCCGCCGGTTCCATCGCCGTGAGTGTCACCGACGAGCAAGGCAACACCGTTAACGCCTCGATCCCCGTCGAGATCGTGACGACGACGAAGCCGCGCATCCAGGTGCCGCCGTACTCCGTGAACGCGAAGGTCGGGGAGACCGTCATCGTCGACGTTGCCTCGCGCGCCACCAACCCCTTCCCGGACACGCCGATCTCTCTTGTCGGAGCCGCAGTTTCCCTCGGCGACGCGGACATCGCATCCTCCGGGACGTCGGTCATGGTCACCCCGCGCTCTGCGGGCACGATCTCCGTGGGCTACCAGGTCAACGACAAGCTCGGCGATCCTTCGCGCGTCGTGCAGGGCACCATCACGGTGACCGTTACGGGCAAGCCGGACGCGCCGACGAACGTCCAGGCCGAGGCCGTGGGCACCAGCGCCGCGCGGGTGACGTTCAGCGCGCCGGCCTCGAACGGCTCTCCGATCACCGGCTATCGCCTCTACGACGCCACCGGCACGAAGGTCGCCGACTGCGCGTCCACCGTGTGTGTCGTGAGTGGACTGACCGTGGGACGCTCCTACACCTACACCGTGACCGCCGTGAACGCCATCGATGAGTCCGCGCATTCCGCGTCGGCCTCCGTGACTATGTCCGGGGTGCCGAGCCAGCCCGCTCAGCCTTCAGCGACGGCCGGAAACGCGACGATCGACGTGTCGTGGACCGCGCCCGCCGACAACGGCTCTCCGATCACCGGCTACACCGTGACGGCGACGACCGCTAACGGACCGGCCGCCAGCTGCAGCACGACCGGTGGTGACACGTCGTGCACCATCTCGGGCCTGCGCAACGGCCAGAACTACACGGTGACGGTCGTCGCGCGCAACGCCAAGGGTGACTCCCCGGCATCGTCCGGCGCTCAGGCAACCCCGACGGCCCCGCGCGTCGGCCCCGATCAGCCGGCTATCACGAGCGGCAACACGATCCAGCAGCGCGACGGCAACGGAGCTCTGCTGACCATCACCTGGTCCCTGGGTAGCTCCGGCAGCGCCGGATGGGGCGAGACAACCGTGTCGGTCAACGGCACGACGAAGAAGGTCCCGGGTGGACAGACCAGTACCCAGATGACGGTTCCCTACGGCATGACCCTCACCGCCTACGTGACCGTCAGCAACACGAACGGCGACACGGCGACTTCTCCGGGCTACGTCATCCCGGCGCTCGTGCACGAGGACCTCACTCCTCCCAAGACGATTCCGGTTGCTCCCGATGCGCCCAACGTGCGCACGCCCATCAACAATGAGTGGGGCAAGCTGAGCGTCTATGGCGCGAGGGTCAAGGAAGGCAACGGCTTCAAGGCCGCCGATCTGGTCCTCTTCTACGCGGATAGCGCCAGTGGGTGCACCACGGGCGCGAACCAAGTGAATATGGAGGACTTCAATATCGGTACTCTCACGGCCGGAGCCACGATGACCTACTACTTCTGCCAGCGCGGCACGAAGGACGATGGGTCCTACGTGTGGGGTCCCGCCACGGCTGCCTCCGGCGTCGTCGGCAACGGCCAGCGCGACGGCGGCGGTGACGCCGGGGACCAGATCCCGACCTTCGTGGTTCAGACCAGCGTCAGTGGCACGTCGGTGAGTGCAAAATTGAATCCTCCTAGCGGCGTGACGATCGCCAAGACCGAGATCTGGATCGCGGAATTGGAAGGATCGACCAAGCAGACCGTGGTCGGTCCGCTCACCGATTGGTGGGCCGGTGACCTCCCGCCCGGCCGTGACCTCACGCTAGTCGTCCATGTCACCGGTAGTAATGGGCAGCATCGCGAGGTAAGGACCACGTTCAGGACCGCCGAACATCCCGCCAACATTGACGCGACCTTCGAAGGGAAGATGGCCTGCGGAAATGGGCAGCAGTGCGGCTCGATGACGCTGCGCGCCGTCAACGCCCAGAAGTTCCAGTCCGACGTCACCATCGTGTGCAGCGTCAAGACCGGACGCCCCGTGACCATCACCGAGTTCCGCTTCTCGCGGGATAACCCCCAAGTTACGGGTATCCTGACCGAGGCCATATCGGCGGATGAGCTCCTCGCGAAGCCCCCCGTCACCAGCTGTCGCGCTGAATAGACCACCCCGCACACAACAAAAGGTAGAAACATGACCCTATCCATCGAGGATGCAACCAGGTTCGCCCAGGTCTTCAAGGGCCTCGTCGACGGCGTGTCCGTGGCGGTCCTGGACAAGCGCCAGGCCGTGCGACTCGCTCTCACGACGATGTTCGCCGGCGGCCACCTCCTGCTCGAGGATGCCCCCGGTACCGGTAAGACCGCCCTGGCGCGCGCCATCAGCGCCGTTATCGACGGCACGCACTCGCGCATCCAGTTCACCCCCGACCTGCTGCCCTCGGACATCACCGGCGTGAACATGTTCAACCAGAAGACGGGCGAGTGGGTTTTCCACGCCGGCCCCGTCTTCGCGGAAATCGTCCTGGCCGACGAGATCAACCGAGCCTCGCCCAAGACCCAGTCAGCCCTCCTCGAGGTCATGGAAGAGGCCCAGGTGACGGTCGACGGCGTGCGCCGCCCCGCCCCCCAGCCCTTCATGGTCATCGCGACCCAGAACCCCGTCGAGCAGGCCGGCACCTACCCGCTGCCCGAGGCCCAGCTGGACCGCTTCCTCATGAAGACCTCGATCGGCTACCCCTCGCGCGCCGCCATGATCGACGTCCTCGACGGCTCGGCCTCGCCCGACCGCTCGAAGAACCTCGAGCCCCTCGTGACCGGTCAGGACATCGTCGCCTGGGCCGCCCTGGCCTCGGCGAACCACACGGACCGCGCTGTCCTCGACTACGTGGCCGCGCTGGCGGAAGCCACCCGTGAGGACGAGTCCTCGCTGCTGGGTGTGTCTACCCGTGGCGCCATCGGTATGGTGCGCTGCGCCCGCGTGTGGGCGGCCGCGCAGGGACGTAACTTCGTCCTGCCCGATGACATCAAGGCCCTCGCGGTGCCCGTGTGGGCCCACCGCGTTATCGTCGACCCCGACGCCGCGTTCTCCGGCGCAACAGCCGAGGGCGTCATCCAGCGTGCCCTGACCTCCGTGCCCGCTCCCGCGGTCGGCGCGTAAGGATCCGTCCGGACACAACGATGACAGGGACGCGTACGGACACCCCCACGATGGTCTCGCCCCGCAGGGCGAAGACCGGTCCTTCGCATCCCCTGAAAGCCCTCGCCTCGGCGGTCACGCCGATCGGCTGGGCGGTCATCATCTTCATCATTGCGGGCCTGGCAATTGCGGTCACGCTCGAATGGGTCGAGGCCCTGGCCTGTGCGCTCGCGGGTGCCGTCGCGCTGTTGATCGCTGCTCTGCGCGTCGCCTGGCGTCCCCCGCACCTCGTGTCGATCCGCGTGCCGAACGAGCGCATCGTCGCAGGCCAGACGGCCGTCGGCGAGATCTCGGTGCGCAATGAGCGCTCTCGGTCCGTACGCTCGGGCATCATTGAGCTGCCGATCGGCTCGGGTACCGGCGAATTCGTCGTGCCGCCGCTGGGCGCGCACGAGACCTGGGACGAGATGTTCCTGATCTCCTCGCGTCACCGAGGCCTCATCAACATCGGGCCCGCGCGAGCCGTGCGCTCGGACGCGCTGGGTCTGCTGCGTCGTGTGCGTATGTGGGACGAGCCCGTCGTCCTGCACGTGCATCCGCGCACCGTGCGCGTTCCCTTCGACGCGACAGGCTTCCAGCTGGACGTCGAGGGCGTGTCCACCGGCAAGCTGTCCAGCTCCGACGTGTCCTTCCACGCCCTGCGCGACTACGAGCCGGGCGACGACCGCCGCGCCGTGCACTGGCAGTCCACCGCGCGCCTGGGCAAGCTCATCGTGCGCCAGTACGAGGAGACGCACCGCTCCCACCACGTCATCGTCCTGGACACGTCCCGCGACGCCTGGGATCACGATTCCTTCGAGACCGCGGTATCGGTCGCGGGATCGCTGGGCCTGGCGAACCTGCGCGAGTCGCGTCCCGTGTCGCTGACGACGACGGAGTCCTGGCTCCCGTCCGGTCACGCCATGCGGATGCTCGACGCGCTGTCCGAGGTCTCGTCGCGCTCCTTTGGGGATCTTCCCCTGCGCGTTCGCGAGGCCGTGGCGCAGCGCCCCGGCGTCTCCGCGCTCACGCTCATCGTCGGCCCGCAGGTGAGTGACAGCGAGGCGGCGCACCTGGCCCGCCTGGCACCCATTGATGTGCCCGTGTCTATCATCCGCATCGGTGCCGAGGGCAAGCGAGCTCGCCGCGACCTGGGCCGAGGTATCCTGCTTGACTGTTCTACGCTGGACGACCTGCCGCGCATCATTGTTGCCGGGGGGCTGGCATGAGCGACACCGTCAACACCAAGCCACGCGCCCAGCGCATTGATCCCCAGGCTCAGCCCGAGGAGGCCTCGACGCAGGTGCGCGAGGTCAGTGAGAGCACGGACACGACCGAGATTCGCGAGGCGGGCCCGAGCACACAGCCGTCACCCGCCTCCGAGGGTCCTAAGTTCAAGACCACGCGCAACCGTCTGCTGACGATTACGCAGCGCTTTGCGACCTACCGCACCCGGCTGCCGATCTGGTCCCTCCTGGTTCTCGCGCTGCTTTTCGCAGGACCCGTTTGGGCCTTCGAGCCCGTGTTCGGTGGGGGAGTGGGCGCCATCGCCGCCGGTGCAGGCGTCGCCTGCGGCCTGGCCTTGGCCGCCGCTGCGACGCGCTGGCGTTGGGACGCGGTGACGAGTGCGCTTGGCGTTCTTGCCACCTACTTCCTGCTGGGAAGCGCCGCAGCGCTGCGCTCCGAGGCGCTCTTTGGAGTCCTGCCCACCGGCAAGACGCTGCAGGTCATGGTCTTGGGCTCCTTCCGTGCCTGGAAGGACCTCCTCACGCTGACGGCGCCCGTGTCGGTCTACTCCGGCCCCGCCCTCGTGCCGTGGATGAGCGGCCTGCTCCTCGCTTTCCTCGCCGGTGTCATCACCGCGCGATTTGGCCGTGCGGTCCTGGGCTCCATCCCCCTCGTCCTCATGGGCGTCATCGCGGTCTTCTTCGGCCTTGCGAAAAACCCGCTGCCCCTGTGGGTGGTCCTGATCTGGTGGGCGCTCCTGGCCGCCTGGTGGGCGGGTGCCGCGCAGTATCAGCGCATCACCCTGGGCCAGGATGTCCTCGTGGGCCGATCGAGCGCCCCCGGTACGGACAACACCGTCGGACGCGAGTCCCGCTCGACCGTCTACGTGTGGACCCGCCTCGTGGGCGCGCTTGCGGTGCTCGCGGTCTCCGTGGGCGTCGCTCTGCCTGCCGCCTCCTACTTGGGCAAGTCCGGCACGCGCGTCGTGGGCCGCGACCTGGTCCAGCCGCCGCTCGACATCCAGGCCTACCCCTCTCCGATGTCCTCGTTCCGCCATTACACGACGGACCTGAAGGACGAGACTCTCATGACCGTCTCCGACTTGCCGGAGAATCAGCGCGTGCGTATCGCCGCGATGGACGTGTACGACGGCACGACCTTCGGCATGTCGAACAAGCGCGACGATTCGCACACGGGGTACATCCCGGTCGAAACGACGATCCCCGGCCGTGTCGAGGGGCAGTCCGTCGTTACGGTGGAGACCAGCGGGATGTCCGGGCCGTGGGTGCCCGTGCTGGGTGAGCCCTCGCAGATTACCTTCACGGGCAGCGCCGCCACCGCCCAGAAGGATGGCCTGTTTGTCGACACGTGGGCGAACGCCGCGCTGACGACCGGCCCCGCTGGGACGATGAGCTACAACGTGACGACCACTTTCACGGCCCCCGTGCGCGACGAGGACCTGGCTTCCCTCGCGGTCATGCCTTTCAGCATGTCCGATACCAACGTGCCTGACGCTGTGGCCACGAAGGCTGCGGAGATCACGCAGAACGCGTCGACCGTGTTGGCGGCCGCGCGCGCGATCGAGCACTATCTGTCGACGAACGGCTTCTACCTCAACGAGAACACGCAGTTCTCCCGCCCGGGCGTGCGGGCCGACCGTCTTGAGCGCATGCTCTCCGAGGACGGCGACCTCATCGGTGACGACCAGCAGTATTCGGCGCTGATGGCGCTCATGCTGCATCAGCTGGGTATCAACGCCCGCGTGGTCATGGGCGCCTACCCGGAGGGTGGTTCCCAGGGTGGTGCCGCGAGCCTGCGCGGTTCCGATATTCGCGCGTGGGTTGAGGTCGAGTTCGCGGGTGGTAACTGGGCGGTCTTCGACCCGACGCCGCCGCGCGACCACACGCCGCAGACGCAGGTCCCCAAGCCTCGTAGCGTGCCGCGACCGCAGGTGCTGCAGCCGCCGGAGCCCCCGGAGGCTCCCGCCGAGCTGCCGCCGACGACGCGCGACCAGAACGCTGATCCGATGGCGCCCCCGGAGGAGCCTTTCCCGTGGGGAGTCGTTGCCGGTATTTCGGGTGGCATCCTGCTCCTGCTGCTGCCGCCGCTGATGATCCTGCTCTTCAAGGCGGGGCGCCGTAGGCGTCGTCGCCGCGCTGCCGCCGCGGATGCGCTTGTCGGCTCCTGGGACGAGGTCGTGGACCTCGCCGCGGACTCCGGCCTGCGCATTGACGTGGGACGCACGCGTCAGGAGACCGCCTGGTCGCTGGCCTCACAGTGGGATCTCGGTGAAGACCCGGGCGACCCCTTCACGCTGGTGACGGGCGAGGTCCGCCACGGTGATGACGGATCGACGGATTCCGTTGAGGCGGACGAGCCCGAGTCCGGTCAGGGGCGCTACGTGATCGACGGCTGGAGCCGCTTCGGTGACGACGTGCCCGCCCCGGTCGTGATCGCCCGCTACGCGGACGTCGCGAACTTCGCGTCCAACGGCGCTTCCCGTGACCGCGCGCGTGACGCGTGGGAGCAGGTGGGTGCCCTGCGCTCCCAGGTGGGCAAGCGTGCCGGATTCTTTGTGCGCGTTCGTCGCGCGCTGTCCCTGCGCAGCCTGCGCATGCGCCGCAAGCTGCGCCTGAGTGCGTCAATCGCGCGCACGATGAACGAGGAGGAGAATCAGTGACCCCTCCGGTTGCGGGCATGAAGGGCCCTGATATTCCCGGCTTCCAGTGGGTGCGCCCGTTGGGACAGGGTGGCTTCGCTGACGTCTTCCTGTACCGTCAGGAGCTGCCCAGTCGTGAGGTGGCCATCAAGGTCGTGCGCACGCAGGGCGACGAGCGCGGCACGAAGGAACTGCACCGCGAAGCTGACGCGATGACCCTGCTGGCAGGCCACCCCTCGGTCGTTGAGCTGCATGGCGTCGGCACGACAGCCGACGGTCGCGCCTACCTGATCATGGAGTATTGTCCGGTGGCGGATCTGCTCACGCAGGTGCGTGCGCGCCCGATGTCACTCGAGAAGGCCCTCGATACCATGATCAAGATCAGTGGTGGCGTGGAGATGTTCCATCGCCAGGGCTACGTGCACCGCGACATTAAGCCGTCGAACATCATGCTGGATTCCTACGGCAAGCCTGTGCTCGCGGACTTCGGCGTGGCCTCGAAAGTTGGGCAGCTCGAAGTCGGTGCCTTCGATGGTTTTTCGGTGCTGTGGGCGCCTCCGGAGCAGCAGGACGTGAATTCTCCGGCCTCGCCCCTGCAGGACGTGTGGGCGCTGGCGGCGACGACGTGGACTTTCGTGACGGGGCGCAGCCCCTTCGAGGATCCGATCGGCGATAACTCGGCCGCCTCCATTGCGAACCGCGTGCAGCGCGGACGCATGCGTGGCCTGGGCCGCGCGGATGCTCCGGCGGAGCTGGAGCGCGTGCTGCGCGCCGCGATGACGATTGATCCGAACGAGCGCACGCCCTCTGCGATGGAGTTTGGCCAGGGTTTGCAGCGCGTTCAGCAGGAGCTCGGCCTGCCGCGCACCGAGATGGAGATCAAGGAGAAGCGATCCAAGGCCGCCGCTCCCGTCTCTGGTGATCAGAAGACGCGTCTGCGCGGCGCCCCGCTGATCGACCCGGATGCGACGCGCCTGCGCTCCTCGGCCTCGTACTCCTTCGAGGGTGGGGCAGGCTCCGGCGGTGTCGAGGCCGTGGCGGACTCGTGGAAGATCGAGCGTTCCGCGGACGCGGACGAGGTTTCGGCTCGCCGCATCGTCGAGGGATCTGCGGCAGCCAAGAAGGGTATGTCGCCTGTGGCGGGTGTGCTCCTGGCGCTGCTGGCTGCGGTGATCGCGGCTGGCCTCGTGGTGGGGATGCTCCGCGGCCAGGGGTCGTTCACGCGAATCTCTCCCGAGCCTCAGGCGACGAGCGCCTCCGCGGCTCCGGGCGATGCGTTGGGCGCGGCTCCCCCGAAGGTGTCTGGTCTGGTCGGGGAATACTCCGACGGAATGGTGACCTGGACGTGGACGGCGCCTGTGGGACCCGCTCCCGCGGACATCTTGTACGCCTACGAGGGGTCTGGTGCTGCCGGTGCTTCGCGCGGTCGCGTGGAGACGACGAGCGTAACCGTCGACGGTGCGAGTGGCGAGAACTGCATCGAGATCACGACGGTGTCGCGTTCCTCCGGACGCATGTCGGACCCGGTGCAGGCCTGCGTGGAGGCCCCGTGATGCACATCATTCAATCGCTTCGCTTTTCTTGCCCGCAGTCCATAGGTGTCAGACGAGACGCTGGTCACGTCGGGTGTAAAATGGTCAGTATCGCGCGTAGTCCCTCGCGCTCAACGCAGCTAAAGGATGAAGGCACATGTCTCTAGAAGAACATGCGGAACGACCCGCAGTTCGATGGGGCGCGTCGACCGACATCGGTCCGGTCCGCTCCGAGAATGAGGACTCGTGGCTGGCGGTTCCCCCTGTCTTCGCTGTTGCAGACGGGATGGGTGGCCACCTGGGCGGCGCGCAGGCCTCGTCAAATGCCGTCATTACGCTGCAGGAGTATCTGAGCACCGATCGTCTGGGCAACCGTCCCGTCGACCTCGTGGACCTGTCCGTCGCGATCGACGCGGCGGCCACGGCGGTCGCTTCCTTGGCGCCAGCCGACAATCCGATGAGCGCGCCCGGTACGACGCTGTCGGGGCTCATGGTGCTGCGCACTGCGGAAGGGCCCTACTGGCTGTCATTTAATGTGGGTGATTCGCGCGCCTATGTCGTGGGTGGCGGAGGCATCCGACAGCTCACTCACGACCATTCGGCACTGCAGGAGGCACGTGATCTTGCGGCCACCTCCGGCGCTCCTCGTGTGATCCCTCCCGCAAATGTTGTGACAAAGGCGCTGGGGGCCGGTCAGACCGGAAGTGTGAAAGCTGACTACACAATCATGCCGCTGGAAGAGGGGGATCGGGCCGTCATCTGTACAGATGGTGTGCACGGCGTCCTCAGCGATTCGCAGATTCATGCGGTTGTTGCGGCCGGTGACGGTCCGCAGGGAACCGCTGACAGACTCGTGCGAGCGTCGCTGGAGGCGGGTACTCGGGATAATACGACCGCTGTTGTAGTTTACGCAGGAACCAAATCACGAGTAACATTGACAGCGAATGTCATGAATCGAATGATTCAACCAGTACGTCCGGCGTCGATTGAGACCGCTCGCCGGGTTCCTCGTAGAGAAGGCAGTAACTGATGCTTCAGATTGGACGCTTCCTGTGTCGCGGGCAGGGCGCGATGCTCGTCACGGGCCCCCTCGGTGCGGCACTGGTTCCGCTCGACTTCGCGGACTCCGCCGCCGACGTGGTGTGGGGACGCGCCGACACCCAGGCGTGGCTGGCCCACGTCCAGGCTGAAAAGGGCGACGTCCTGCTACTGGACTGCGCGGGCGAGCAGCCCTACCTGACCGTGCTGGGCAACATCCAGCTGCGCATGCGCGCCGCCGGCCAGATCACCGAGCAGGTGTGGACCGACCCGATCTGGGCCTGGCCCTTCAACCCCGGCGAGTGGCAGACGTTCGAAGCCACCATCATCGACGGCGACGAGGTGACCTGGATGGTCCCCGCCGCCGACCGCGTCGAGGCGGGCGAGATCCGCATCGGTCGCGCGCTCGACGAGGTCGAGGCCCTCGCGTCGATGCCCGTCGACACCATGGGCTTCCTCATCAACCCCGACGTCCCGGACCATGAGCGCCGCGCCCGCCGCGAGGCCCGCGAGGAGCTGCCGGAGCCGTCCGTGCACACCGCTTCCGTGGATCTGGCCGCCGTTGAGGCCCAGTTCCTCGCCGCGACCAGCAATGGCCCCGTGTCGCTGGCTCCCGCGTCGCGTAACCCCGGCGCCGACGAGGCGCCTGAGGCCCCCGAGGCCTCGGGCGAGCATGTCGAGGAAGAGTCGCACGAAGAGGCACCCGTGAAGGAAGCCGAGCAGCCCTCGGGCGAGCTCTACGTCGTCGCCGACGCCGAGGAGCCGCCGGTCGACACCGCTGAGTCCGCCGAGCGTGCGGGCGGTTTCGGCGAGTCCGGCACCCCGGCCTCGTCGGAGTCGGCCCCCGAGGTGGCCCCGGAGTCTCCCGCCATCCCCGAGGCCATGAGCGCCGAGGGCCTGGCTGGCCTGGGTGCCGAGACCGACACGGAGGCGACTATCCTGCGTCTCGCGCCCGCGAACTCGGGCCCCGCTGCCCCCGTCGCCTTCCTGATCCACGGTGGCACCGTGCCCGTCGAGGTCTCCCGCGACGTCGTCATCGGCCGTGATCCCGACGCGCGTGCGCTGACCGGCCGTCCCGTGGCTACTGTCCTGCGCGTGCCCAGCCCCGAGACCGAGATTTCTCGCTCGCACTGCGCCGTCATGATGACGACGCCCGGATCCTGGGCCCTCATGGACCTGGGCAGCGCGAACGGCACCGTCCTGCGTCACGCCGACGGCTCGTTCCAGGATGTCACCCCCATGGTGACGATCGCCCTGAACGACGGTGACCTCATCGACGTGGGTGAGGGAACCACGATCGAGTTCCGCGTGCGCTGACACAGCTGATTGACGCAGGTGGGGCGGGCCTTCGGGCCTGCCCCACCTGCGTTTTAGGTGTCTTCGTGCGAGTGTGTGGTGACGGAGTGGTTACTCGGGCCTCGCATATGTAAGGACAATCATACTCGCGCGCGCCTTGAGGTGACCTTGGTCCCTTGATGCGTGTATCCTTACCCCTGGTAGCGGCCCACAGGTGGGCCGGTCATCGCATACAAGGAAGTTGAGAACCACGATGGTCAAGTACGTATACGACTTCTCCGAGGGCGACAAGTCCATGAAGGACCTCCTCGGAGGAAAGGGAGCCAACCTCGCCGAGATGACGAAGCTCGGTCTGCCCGTTCCCCCCGGCTTCACGATCACCACCGAGGCGTGCCGCGCATACCTCAAGGAGTCGACGGTTCCCGAGTCGCTTGCCACCGAGGTCACCACCGCCCTGCGCGGCGTCGAAGACCAGATGGGCCGCCACCTCGGCGATCCCTCCGACCCGCTCCTCGTCTCCGTGCGAAGCGGCGCGAAGTTCTCCATGCCTGGCATGATGGAAACCGTCCTGAACATCGGCCTCAACGATAAGTCCGTTCTCGGCCTTGCTGCCGTTAGCGGTAACGAGCGCTTCGCGTGGGACTCCTACCGACGCCTCATCCAGATGTTCGGCAAGACCGTTCTCGACATCGACGGCGACCTCTTCTCCGACGCCCTCGACGAGCTCAAGGCCGAGC
>ERZ772925.104-NODE-104-length-15438-cov-5.05077_pt1 | contig 15438 bp, 11 predicted proteins | sample MGYA00511687_ERZ772925 | MGnify/ENA primary metagenome ERZ772925 (study PRJEB29015, sample SAMEA2738087) | human oral metagenome | biome: human oral; feature: human-associated habitat; material: saliva | place: China | collected 2227 ...
CGCATCGTCTCCCAGAAGGCGCGGCGGGCTAGCGCGTCCATGCCGGCAGTCGGCTCGTCGAGGATCAGGAAGTCAGGGTTGCCAGCCAGTGCGAGGGCGAGACGCACGCGCTGGCGCTCGCCGCCGGAGAGCTTGTCGAGCGGGCGCTTCGCGAGCTTCGTGAGGTTCGTGCGCTCCAGGAGCTCGTCGGTGGGGATTGGGTTGGCGTGCAGGGCTGCCACGAGGTCGATCGTGTTGCGGACCTTGCCGCCGCGCGGCATCGATCCGGTCTGAAGCATCGCGCTCACGAGGGAGCGGCGCACGGCCTCGCGCGGGCTCATGCCGTAGACGCTGATGTCGCCCTGCGTGGGGGTGGCCAGGCCGAGGACGATGTCCAGGAAGGTGCTCTTGCCTGCGCCGTTGACGCCGAGGAGCGCCACGATCTCGCCGGGCATGAGGGTCAGGTTCACGCCGCGCAGCGCGTCGACGTGGCCGAAAGACTGGTGAATGTTCGTCGCCTGGAGGGCGGGCATTGCTTCTGCGTTCATGGCTCCCAGTCTGCGCGCGTTTAGGTGGGGCCGGAAGTGCCCTTTGATGCAGGTGGTGCCATGACAAATGTCAGGGGTGCATGTGGGGTGGTCTGTTGTCTGGGTCCCGCGTGCCGTCGCATGTCACTCCGCCGTCAGCCGGTGAATGAGTTGTGCGGGAGTGGTCTCCTGACCTAAAAGTCGCATGCAATTCCCCAAGCGAGTTTTCTGAGATGCTCGGAAACGTTGGAATTGCAACGACGCTATTTCAATGTGTGAAAGGTTGATAGGGAAATTGCATGCGACATTGCTTCGGTTGGGCGGCCACACCCCCTCAAGGCGCGGACTCGCCGTCAGCATGCGGGGGGAATTGCGCCATGCAAGGGTGCGACACGCCGACGACACGCCGTAAGAGGGCTTTGCATGGCGCAAAACCCCCACTGGCCACCGGCGTGGAGGGCGCGGAGGGACCGGTGGGCCTGGCTGCGGTGCCCGTGGGCGGTGGCGGGGCCTGGCCGGGCTTCGAGACGACGCGCCGAGCGAAGCTCGCTGCGCGGACGGCTCGCGGGCGGGCCGCCGCCCATGGGCACACTGAGCAGCCCGGCCCAACAAAGCACACGCAGCGCCCGGAACACCAGCGGCGCCACAGCAACGCACCACCGCAACAACGTCCAGGCATACAAAAAACCGACATCCGGATCGGATGTCGGCCTGTGGTGGAGCTAGGGGGATTCGAACCCCCGACCTTCTCATTGCGAACGAGACGCGCTACCAACTGCGCCATAGCCCCAAGGACTCGAACAGCTTAGCACCATCACAATCTGCCATGCAAGCTGACTACCGCCGCGTGCGGCATGACACTGAGTCCACACATGCGACCGCGCCGCGAGCCCGAAGGCCCGCGGCGCGGCATCAGCAGCTGAGAGGTCCCCTATTGGGCGCGTCGCGCGTCCAGGACGGCATCCAGGTCCAGGGCGACGGCCTGATCGGCGACGACCTCGGCGGTGGAGCGGGCGCCCACCTGGGCAGTCTGTGCGATCGGGCGCGCCGGAACTGCGGCACCGATACGCGGGATGCCACGCAGGTCAGTGTCGGCGTGCACGATGCGGCCGCGGACGCGCTCACGCGACGCGTAAGTCGGGGCGGGGACAGGGACGACGGTCCATGCGCGCGCCGGGGTGTCAGCGACCTCGACGACCTCGGGGACGTCGACGTTGAAAACGAGGGAGGGAACGGAGCCTGTCTGAGGCTCGGAGACCTCGTCCGCCTTCACGTCAACGACCTCCTCAGAAGGAGAAGCGGGAGATTCGACGGGAACAGCGGCGGTCGGACGGCCGGCACCGCGAACGTCGCCGCGCAGCTTGGTGAGCAGTTCGAGCTCGCGCTCGGAGGCCTGCTGGGAGCGGACAGCCGCGACGCGGGAGGCGGCGAGGGAAGCCCCGAGGGCAGCGGCGGGGATCGCAATCCACGCCCACGCGAGGGAGGTAGCAGCGATGACGATGCCAAGCGCGACCGTCGCAAGAGCGCAGACACCGGTGATGACCATGCGGCGACGTCCGGCTGCGCTTTCGGCGGCGAGGCGGGCGGCGCGGCGGGCGCGCAGCTTCGCGATGTCGCGAACCGCTTTGTTGTTGCGTCGGTCGATAACGGGGCGGCTACGTCCCGTGGTGCCCTGGTGCATGCTGCCTCCGCTCGTCAATGCTCCCCGCGCCAGGATGGTTCCGCTGGCGTGGTCGCACGTGTCTAATTCTGACTTATTCGTGTGGATGATGCGCAGTTTCGGCGAAAAACGGTCGATTTCACGAGACTGGACGATCGCTCGTCGGCGCGCGACGAGTGACGGTACGGTCGCAAAAAGCGCAACGAATACCGCGACGATGACGAGTCCACCGATCTCCACCCCCTCAACGTACGGGCGTTTGGGGTGTCGCGCTTTGTGTGGTGGGCGCGTGTCGGGCTCTCAAACCTTTCGGTAAAAAGAGAAGATTCCTCAAGTGTCACACGTGCAACATTTGCCCCATTTGCACCATGGCACCAGGGCCAACCAGCACACAAACCGCGCCCCACCCCGGACGCGGGCAGGAAACGACGGTCAGTCGATCGCGGAGCAACCCCAGCGACGCTGCACGAGCCCACCCTCCGGCAGCGACTCGGAATCGATGAAAAACGCGATGTGATCCGCCCACTGCCCACCGATGTGCATGAAGCGGGGACGCAGCCCTTCCTCCACGAGGCCGAGGCCTCGGCACACACCCAAAGACCGCTCGTTCTCGGGGCGCACGCACACCTCGACGCGATGCAGGCCCAGCTCGCCGACGACGAGGTCGAGGACAAGAGCAGCCACGAGGGACCCCAGGCCTCGTCCAGCCCACTCTGAGACGATCCAGTAGCCGAGCATGCCCGAGGACATCGCGCCCCAGTGCACGTTCGAGATGGAGAACTGACCCACGTAGCGACCATCGATCTGCACGCCAAAAATCAGAGCGTTGCCGTTCCGCTGATCACGGTCTGCGCGGCGCACGTACTGAGAGAACGTCGGAATATGCTCGAGGGACTCCGGGGGCAGCGTTGCCTCCCAGGGGCGCAGCCAGTGCCCGTCGGCGCGACGCACGGCGTCCAGCGCACGATGTTCTTCGCCGTGAACGGGACGCACGACGAGCTCACGCGGATTCTCGCTTCCCTCCGGTCCGGGACGCAGGAAACCACGGCCCACCGGATCGGCCACGCGCAGCGTGACCATCTCGATGTCGCGCCCCCACACGCACGTGCGCCGGCGGAGGAAACACATCATTCGAGGACCAGGCACTGGAGGCTGTCTCCCGCACGCACGGTGGTCACGTCCTCGGGGACGACCGCGAGAGCGTTGGAGTCCGCGAGCGCGGACAGCAGCAACGAGGCCGGGGTGCCCATGACGGCGGCGTTGTAGCCGGAGCGGGGGGAGCCGGTGAGGCGCACGCGCACGAACTCGCGGCGGCCTCGCGGGGAGTACCAGGAGCGGTCGATGGCGGCGCGCACCACTGGGCGGTTGACGGCGGTCCAGCCCTGCATGTGGCGCAGCGCGGGGCGCACGAAGACCTCGAAGCACACCTGGGCGGAGACGGGGTCGCCGGGCAGACAGACAATGGGGGTGCCGGGCTGACCCTCCTCGGCGCCGACGGCGCCCACGCCCATGATGTGACCGGGCCATGCGGCGACGTTGTCGAAGCGAACCGTGCCGAGAGCACCGAGAACCTCACGGACGGTGTCGCCGCTGCCGTAGGAGATGCCGCCGGTCGTCAGGATCAGGTCCGCGCGCACCAGCTGGTCCTCGATGGTTTCGCGCAGGCGGGCACGTTCGTCCGGGACTGCGGCGACGCGGAAGGTCTGCGCGCCGGCGTCAGCAACCGCCGTCGACAGGGCGTGACCGTTCGCATCGAAGACGGTGCCGGGACGGGCCTCGCCACCGGGCTCGACGATCTCGTCGCCGATCGAGATGATGACGACGCGCGGGCGCGGGTGAACCAGGACGCGGTCGCGGCCCACGCCGGCGAGGAGGGCCATCTGGCGGGCACCGATACGCGTACCGGAGCGCAGCACCGTGTCACCCTGCGCAACGTCCTCCGCGCGGCGTCGGATGTTTTCGCCGCTGGCGGGGGCCGTACGCAGGGCAACCTGGGCGATGCCGTGGTCCGTGAACTCGAGGGAGACCACGGCCTCGGCACCCGAAGGCATGGGCGCGCCGGACGCGATGCGGATCGCGGTGCCGGGCACGAGGGCGGCGGGATCGACGGCCCCGGCGCGGATCTCCTCGGTGACGGGAAGCGTCACCGGCGACTCCAGGGTGGCTCCCTCACAGTCACGGATGCGAACGGCGTATCCGTCGCACGCCGACAAGTCGGCGACCGGGAGGTTAAAGGGAGCCTGCACGTCCTCTGCGAGCACACAGCTGACCGCGTCAGCGAGCTGAACGTCGAGCGGCGGCAGCGCGTGGGCAACGGCCATGCAGTCCTGGTAGAAGTCGGCAACGCTTCGCATAGTTGTTAGTCCTCGAGCTTGGAGCGCAGGAACTCCTTGAGTTCCGCTCCAAGCGCCGGGTCCTCAAGGGCGAGCGTGACGTTAGCTTCGAGGTAGCCGAGTTTGTCCCCGGTGTCGAAGCGTCGCTCGTCGATGACTACACCGTACAACCCTCCACCCTCTTCTTCGGGGAGGTCGATCATGCGCGCGTACCCATCTGTGAGCTGATACTCACCGCCGGCGCCCGGTTCGATGTTTTCGAGGGCCGTGAACACGGCCGGGTCGAGCAGGTAGCGGCCGACGACCGCGTACTCGGACTTGACCTCTTCGAGCGGGGGCTTCTCGGTGACGTCGGTGATGCGCATGAGCTGCCCCTCTTCGAGGTCGACACCCTCGGGGATCGGCAGGACCTCGACGGCGGTCGAAGCGTAGGCCGTGGCCTGCTCGGGGGTGACCTTCAGCAGGGCGACGACGGTGCCGCCCAGGGCGCCGCGCACCTGGATCATCTTGCGCAGCAGCTGCGAGCCGGGCTCCATGAGGTCATCGGGCAGCAGGACCGCGCAGGGGGCGTCGCCCACGTGGGACTTGGCCTGCAGGATCGCGTGGCCGAGGCCGAGGGGGTGGCCCTGGCGCACGGAGTGGACGCGCGCGTACTTCTTGTACTCGTTGACGTACTCGAGGGCCTTTTCCTTGCCGGCCTTCTCCAGGTCAGCCTCGAGGCCGGGTTCGGCGTCGAAGTAGTCTTCGATCGACTGCTTGCCGGCGCGGGTCACGAAGAGGATGTCTTTGATGCCGGCATCCGTGGCCTCGCGAACGATGTACTCGATCGAGGGCCGGTCGACGACGGGCAACATTTCCTTGGGCACAGACTTCGTGATGGGCAGGAAGCGGGTTCCGCGACCGGCCGAGGGAACGACAGCGTGCACTACTGGCTGGTTTTTATCTGACATACTTCACAGAGTAGCGAAGAAACCGCCCAAGAGGGAGACGATGGCCACAAAAACAACTCTCCGCGTGGAGGTGCGTGGCAGGCGCCGCGCCCGGCGCGCTGGCATGCCCGCACTCGAGGCCCCTGTCACCTCGGAATTCAGTCCCTCCCCTATTCCCGTGCGCGACCGCGCGGAAGCAGAGGGAATCGCTCGCCAGATCCGCGCCCTGGCCTCGTCGATGGGCGGAGTCACCCTGCCCGCTCTCTTCGCCCCCACCCCCCTCGAACCCGACATGTCCCTCGCGCTCGGATTATTCCCCCGCGCGCTCCTGCCCGTCCTCCTCGACGAGGCCGGGGCACCCCTGGGCGAACCGCGCTGGGGATTGTGGGAGGCGGGCCGGGCGTTGGTGACGCTTGGGCGACCTCCTGCTCAGCCGGACGGTGAGGCGCGGGGGGCGGAGTCGCTCAAGGAGGCGGATCTGATTGTTATTCCGGCGCTCGCCGCATCCGCGGACGGGACTCGCCTCGGCCAGGGCGGAGGCTGGTATGACCGCGCGCTCGTGCACCGCCGCCCCGGCACCCCGGTCGTTGCGACGATTTTTGACGACGAGGTACTGGAGGCCGGAGTAATTCCTGCGGAGCCTCACGACGTTCCCGTCGATGCGATCATCACGCCGACACGCACGATTGCAACAAACGTCCGATCGGCCTTTTTCCAGCGTTTTTCCTGTTAACCGCTACGCCAACAGCCGTTTGTCACACACCTCTCACACCGGACTTTTCGGCCTAAAATCACCGATCGCTGACCGAATTACAAAAAGTGCGACGAACATTACTCCCTAATCACTGTTCGTAAGACAAAAGTCCCCACTAGTGTTTGCAACGGTAAACGAGCGCCGACGCGGCGCGCGCTCCCCGGCGGCACAGAGCCGCCACGCCGAGGCACTTCGGCGATTCAGACTTGCCGGCCCGGCCGGCCTCATTCAACACAGGAGAAGCCATGCTCAAGGGTTTCAAGGAATTCATCTCTCGCGGTAACGTCGTCGAGCTCGCCGTCGGTGTCATCATCGGTGCTGCCTTCAAGAACATCGTCGACGCGCTGGTCGACGGCATCATCAACCCGCTGATCGCGGCCGTTATCGGCAAGCCCGATTTCTCGGATGCCTTCATCCTCACCCTGAACGGTAGCGACGTGAAGTTCGGCCTGCTGATCACCGCCGTCATCAACTTCATCCTCATGGCCTTCGCGATCTACTTCTGCATCGTGGTGCCCATGAACGCCCTCAACGCCCGCCGCCAGAAGGCTGCGGACGAGGCTCCCGAGCCCGAGGCCTCCGACGAGGTCAAGCTCCTCACGGAGATCCGCGACGCCCTCGCCCAGGGCACGCCGCGCCACTGAGCATCTGATCCCTCCTCGTGAGGGACGCGGGGCCGATGCGATTGCATCGGCCCCGCCTTTTTGTATCACTACGTGCGAGCACCGCCCGGCCACCCGCGCCTACGCCAGCCCCTACGCGCGCGCCTGCGCGTGCGGCGGCACCCCATCACGCACACTTCCCCTCAAATCTCGCACATAATTCAAGCTGGTCACTTTTGAACACCCCGAGAAAACGTTGGAATTGCAACGACGTAATTTCAATATCTGAAATAGTCCGCGAGGAATTACGTGCGAGATTAGGGGGAACGACGCGATCGAGTGAGGAGCCACTCCACAGGACTTGACCAGGCCCCCGCACGAGCAACTGGCGGGCATCCCCGCCCGGATAACGCACCTATCCGGATAGGTAAACAACATCCGGATAGGTAATGAAGATCCGGATAGCTTAATAACCTATCCAGATGCGCACAACCTATCCAGATGCGCACAACCTATCCAGATGCGCACAACCTATCCAGATGCGCACAACCTATCCGGACACCCGCGCCTACGCCAGCCCCTACGCGCGCGCCTGCGCGTGCGGCGGCACGTTCTCAAGCAGCCGCGCATCGTTGGCACCGTCGCCCCGGTCGGGGGCGTCAGCCATGGAGCCGGGGCGCGTATCCTCGGGGCGTACACGATCCTCCCAGGAGGGCGGCAAGCCCTCCTCGATGAGGCGGCGGTCCACGTCGGACACGTAACGGGCGACGCGGCGACGCTTGCGCGGCGTCGCCTCACTCATCGGAGGATTCCTCCGGCTGCGCATCCTCGGAGGCCGAGGCCTCGTCAGATTCCTGCGCGCTCACCGCGGGCTTCGTGCGGCGCACGACATTGCCCAGAACCGCGTCGGACTGGAAGCCGCGGCGCGTGATGCCCAGGGCCTCGCGCAGCTCTTCGGCGGTTTCCAGGTCGGTGCGTTCGACGCCGTCGGAACGCACCCAGGCGGCCATCTCATCGAGCTGGTCATCGGAGTAGGCAGCCAGGGGCAGTCCCTTGGCGATCGCAGGGCGCGGACCACGGTTCTCCTCGGAAGCACGCTCCTTTCGCTTGATAGCCAGGAGCATGCCGGTCGTGTCCTCGTCCGCCTTCTTGCGGCGCTTGGATTCCTCGTCGAGGCCGTCGTCCAGCATCGGCATGCGAGGGGCGGCAGGGCTCTCGGAATCCTCCTCGGACTCGCCTGTAGCATCCTTCTGCGGCGTGGCCTCTTCGAGTCGTTCCTCGACGGACTCGTCGTCAACGCGCTCCGGGACGGCCACAACAGGCTCTTCCTCGGTGGCGCGCAGCTTCTCGAGTGCGTCCAGGACGGCGTCCACGATCGCGGATGCTTCCTTCTCCGGGTCGATGAACAGCGCCATCGACAGAGCCGTGTACACGGCCCAGCCCTGCTCCTCGAGCCAACGGGGACGGGCACGATCACGCACGCGCTGACTGGGCTCCGACAGGTATTCCTCGTCGTCCGTGAGGACAGCGAGGAGCAGGCGCCCGGGCGAATCGGGGTGTCCGATGGCCAGAGGCACGCGCATACCGCCGGGAATACCAACATTGGCGACGACCTCGAGGCCGCGCGAGTACAGGTGCTCGGCGAGGTCGACGAGCAGTCGGTCCGGCTCACCGGCCAGGACCGGCCACGCGTCCATCCCCTCACCGGCGTGCCCTTCGGCAATCTCGATGAGGTCCACGAGCATGCGCGAACCCGCGTGACCGAGGCGGTCTCGGTCGATCTCTTCACTGTGGAGCGCGCACACGAGCGTCAGGTCTCCGCGCACCGCGCGCAGGATCTCGGCGAGAGTATCCGCGCCGGCCTCGCTGGAGAGGACACCGAAGTCGTGGATGACGCGCCCGTGCGGGGTCTTCGCAAAACCGACGGACACGATGAGCGACTCGCGCGTCAGGCCGACGGCGTCGGAGGGGCCGACAACCACAAAGGGCTCAGGGGTCGCGGGGTCAAAGAACGAGGCCAGACCCGGCTCTTCGGCGCGCACGCTCTCCAGGGCGTCGCGGATCCGCCCGGCGTGGCGGTCGGACAGGGCGACGACGGCGAGAGAGCGCTCGGGAGACTCCACCGCGTGCTCGATGACGGCGTCGACGACGGCGCGCACCTCGGCGGCGGTTGATTCGATCGCGTGGGCACCCGGGGCGGGCATGCCCGTCGCCTCGACCCAGCGGGCTGATACAGGCGCGTTCGCCGCGGTCCACGGCACAGGAATACCCGCATGCTCGTAGCCGTAGCGGGCCAGCAGCAGGGCAACCTGGTCGTTGAGGCGACGCGGGCCGGGCTCGACGTGTAGGACCGGCAGGACGTCGGCGAGTTCGCGGGTCGCGCCACCCTCAGAGGCCGCCGCCAGATCGTCGATGACGACCAGCTGGTGACCGCGCGCGATGATCGGCGCGAGTTCAGCCAGGGACAGCCCATCCGCACCGTCGAGGACGACGACGTCGACCGTGCGTCCCGTGGGCGCCAGGGTGGGGACCATCGAGGGAACCGTCATGAGGACGGGCAGCAGGTGTCGCACGAGCGGGTAGGTGACGAGGAGATCGAGATCGCTGGGAGCCTTCCCGTCGGCCAGGATTCCGCGCAGCTCCTCGTACTGGCTCGGACGTGCGGCAAGGGCGTTCGTGCGAATACGCCGCACGCCCGTGATGGCCTGCGGGACCAGCGACGCCACCTGTTCCTCGTCCAGCTCGCGCCCCTCGCGGGCAAGATCCTCCAGAGCGGCGGGATCGACACCGCCCAGGGCGGGCTGAGAGGCGAGCATGGCACGCAGCAGCGAAGCCCACCATGCGAGGTCCAGCTCGGTGTCAATCGCGCTGTCATCGACGTTGCGATCGACGAGGTCCTGAGCCAGCTTGTCGAGACCGCGGGCGGCGAGGCGCTCGCGCATCTGAAGGCGCGCGGGCACTTCGCGGGCGGCGGAGGTGTCGCCGGCCCAGCGCTCAATGAGCGTGGTCACGCGCTGCAGGTGGGTGCCCACCAGGTCCGATTCCTCGGCGGCAAACACGGGGGCGATCGCATCAAGGTCATCGCGCACCGCGTCGGTCAGGGCCGAGATCTCACCGATCTTTGCCGGGAGAATGGGCCACGAGTCCTCACCGCACACCGCACACCACGCGTCGCGGCGCTCCTGGACGCGGATGAGGGCGCGGTGCAGATCGGGGACGTGCACGCCGGGACGCACGAGGTCCTGGGCTTGCTTGACGAGGCGGTTGCGCTCCGACCGTCCCATCGAAATATCGTGTTCCTTGCGCCACTGCTTGGGGGCAGTCGCAATGACCATGTCGGCTGCACTGCGTTCGAACACGCGCGGCTGGAAGACGTCAAGGACGTCTGCGATGCCATCGAACATGGCAAGCTGGCGGTCCCACTGCGCCAGGGTTCCGGCGGGCTTAATGCCGGCCTCACCGGCGACAGAAGCGATGTGGACACGCAGTTCGGGCAGGGACTTGGAGAGTCGGTCAACGCGCAGCAGCACGTCCGACGCCTGCTCGTCGGAGGTCAGGACCGCATTGCCCCACGCGGACGAGGAGGAACCCGAGAGTGTGCCGGAGGCGATGGCCTCGCGCAGGAGTGCTCGGGCACTCTCACCCTGGTCCACGGCAATGTCGTAGAGGGTCTCTTCGGAGAGGCGAACGCGCGTCGTGGGTGCGTTCTCACCGCTCGTCAAGTCCGTCAGAGCGCGCAGGGCATCGGCCGCGCAGACCCCGAAGCGGCCGTATGGCTCGTGCAGGGCGACGGCGTAGGACGACAGAGCAGAACGAACCTGACGCAGGCGGGCACGCATCGTATCCACACTCTCCTGATCAACGACAGGGGAGGTATCGTCCATGGCGCTCGACACGCGAGCCGCCAGAGTGCGCCGGGCATCGGAGTAGCCGTCGATGTTCGCGACGACATCAGCCAGACCGAGGTCGGACAGGCGCGTGTACGCGGCGATCGAGCGCGAGGGCGACGTCGACACGTGCAGGACGGAACGGCCCGTCGCGGCCGCATCAGCGAGAATCGCTGCGACCACGGAGGCGTCGTCGCTGTGGGCCGGAATGTCAACGAAGACACTATGTCCGTCGGAGGCCGCTTCGACGGCGTCCTGCTGGACGGGGATGAGGTCGCCAACACCCTTTTCCGCCCACGGGTCACGGTCGCAGGGGTTGGGCTCGTGCGCGTCGGCACGCAGATCGTTGCGAGCGTCCTGGTCACCCGCGAGCGCGCGAATGACAGCGGAATCTTCGAGCGCGGTCACGTCTTCACGGAGGCTGGCTGCGAGCGCGGCTGCGGGGTGACAGAACAGGCCGATGACGAGCTCGTCGCGAATATCGAAGCGCGGCAGCGCAGAGCATAGGTCGCGCAGAGCATTCATTGCCTGCGAGGAGGAGAAACCGTGGGTTCCACTGGCCTTGGCCAGCACAGTCTCACCGTCCACATCGACTCCGTGCTCGCGCAGGGCGTCGCTGAGTTCGGGGGCGAGAATGGCTCCTCGGCCCAGGGCGATAAGGACGTCGTCATCACGGCGTACGAGGCGCACAGGGCGCAGCAGCGCGGGCACGGTCACCGCGTCGATTCCCGCGCCCCACGACGCGGTCCCGATCCCCAGGTGGATGGGGCCGGTGCCGTGGGCGCTGGCGCGCTGCTCGGATCGGGCGATGATCGCTCGCGCACGATCGAGAGCGCGACCCAGCGCAATGGGTTCGCGGATGAGGAGGCTCAGGCGGACGGGGTGTTCCGTGTAGAGCTGGGCGAGGCCTCCGGGGTGCGCGCCGGACAGGGACAGCGTCGGCAGCGACGTGGAGTCTGCGGCGATGTCCTGGTCGAGGTGTGAGCGCCACTTCTCGCGCGCAGAGCCGACGAGGGTGGTCGGGTGCGTCGAGGTGGACGAGGCCTCGGGGGCCTCGGGCTCAGGGGCGGAACGGCGCGAAAAGATACTAGGAACCACGATTTAACCCTACGGCAGCACCGCCCTCTTATGTGACGCGGCGCGCCCGGAGGAGGTCGACAACGGAAATGGTCACAACGGCGCCGACGATAAGTGCCATGCCAACGATGTCGATTCCCGTGTAGGAGCTTCCCATGACGAGGGCGGAAAAGGCGGTCGCGGCGATGGGCTCGAGGCTCCCGATGAGCGACGCCTTGACGGGGCCGATGCGATCCACACCCCACAGGTAGGCGGTGAAGGCCACGGCGGTGCCGAGGACGACGGTGATGAACATGGCGAGCATGACGTCGGGCGTCCAGGTGATGTCGAATCGCCACACTCGACCGAGCAGGCCGACGCACGAACCCGCGATCAGCAGGCCGTATGCCACGACGACGTCCGCACCGTAGTCCGCAATGAGCCGAGCGGGAAGCAGCGTGTATGTCGCGAGCGTGAGCGCGGCGACGGCTCCCCAGGCGAGCGCGGTGGGCGTAATGACGAAGGAGTCCAGCGACCCGTGTGTGCACAGCAGGAAGGTACCGCTCACGGCGAGGACGATGGCGATCACCTCGGAGGCACGCGGCCATCGCCTGTGGGTGAGACACACCCAGACGACGATGAGGATCAGGCCCAGGTACTGGAGGACGGTGCCGGTGCCCGCGTTCGACTCCCGGATCGCCCCCATGTAGGTGATCTGGCAGGCCGCGAGCCCAAAAATCGCGTAGATCACGAGGACTCGCCAGTTGCGAGGTGTGGACACCAATTCTCGGTGACGAGCGGATACCCCGCGCGAGCGCGCAAGAACGTAGGCAAGGGCGAGGATTCCCGAGACGAACATGCGGAAAAAGCTGATGAGCATCAGCTCGATGCCGTGACGCTCCATGAGATAGTCGGCGGAGACACCGGAAGCTCCCCAGCACAGGGCAGCCACAACGGTCACGAGATACCCCAGAGCGTTGCGCATGGCGTCCTTCTACTGTGCCCCCGAGACGATTCGAACGTCCGACACCCGCTTTAGGAGAGCGGTGCTCTATCCCCTGAGCTACGAGGGCATGACAAGTTGTCCGGGCCCACTGTAGCAAAGTGCGCGCACCGCTGCCCCCTCACCCGCGCTGCGGACACGGGGTTCACAGGAGGCCACCCGTACAAGTGGGACGGACGAGGCCGGGGCACCCCGTGGGAACCCCGACCTCGTGACCATCGACGATTAGCGGCGTTCCCACTCGGTGTGCACCGCGGTTGTCCCTTCTCCCAGGTGGGCGGAGGGAACGATCATGACCGGACAGGTCGAGTGTCCAAGCACCGTCTGAGAGGTCGATCCAAGCAGCACGCCGGCGAGGCCGCCGCGCCCACGCGTGCCGACGACGACGAGGTCGACCGCGGTCGAGAACTCGATGAGCAGCGAGGCGGCAGAGCCGTCGAGGGCGTGGCGTGCAACGTGCACGTCGGCACCGTCGAGGGCGGCCTTGATAGCTGCGTCCATCCCCTCACGCACCTGGGCGAGAAGTGCCGAGTGATCGACACCGGTCGGCGTCCACGTCATGACGGAAGGGCCGACAGCGATCGGAACCGCGGACACGGCCGTGACACGAGCGTCCCACAGGTGAGCCTCGGAGATCGCACGCTTGAGCGCGCACGAGGGCTGATCGGTGCCGTCCACGCCGACGACGATGCGCTCGACCGGCGTGAACTTCTTGCCCGAGGTGTGGCGGGGAACCACGACGACCGGGCACTTCGAGTGAGCGGGCAGAGCCGACGAGACCGTACCGAGGAGACGATCGGCAAAACCGCCACCCCCGCGCGATCCAACGACGATCATGTCGACCTCAGCGGAGAAGTCAATGAGGACTCCCGCCGGGTCCCCGGGTTCGGTCGAGCCGGACACGTGCGTGGCGCCGCGCTCGCGAGCCAGAGCCTTGGCTTCCTCGACGACCTGTTCGGCTCCCGCTTTCAAGGCCTCGTCATCAAGGACGGCATATCCGCCATCGAGGGCGGCAGCTGAGTAGGAGGCCAGCGCATATGTGCACAGGCAATGGATGCGCGCTCCGGTGCGCGCGCCGCGATCAGCGGCCCATTTGACGGCGGCAAGGCTCTCCGTCGAGCCATCGACACCGACCAGAATGACTTCGGTAGAACTCATGATGTCCTCCTCGTGGTGGCAGTCACTTATATTGTGCCGCATTTTGACGACCAGCGAAAGCCCAACCCGACCATAGACAGCGACCCCCGCAGCCCGTGCGGGCTGCGGGGATCGTCAGCGTTATATCGCAGGCTCAGTAGCGCACGTAGGTGGCGCCGCCGCGGACCGGCGAGACCTGGGAGAGACGGCCGGGCACCGTGGCCTCGACCATCTGGCCGCCGCCGATGTAGATGGCGACGTGGCCGGGGTAGGACACGATGTCGCCGGGCTGCGGGTCGGACACGATGGTGCCGCCAGCGGCCTGAGCGGACGAGGAGTGCGGCAGGTTGATGCCGGCAGCCGCGTACGCGTACTTGACCAGGCCGGAGCAGTCGAGGCCCGCGAGGGACTCGCCACCGTAGACGTAGGGGATACCGGTCAGGCCGAGGGCGACGGACACGATGTCGCCGCCAGCTGCGTTCAGGGTCGCCTGGCGAGCGGAGGTGTCGTTCGAGGTGGCGTCGCCGCGGGACTCCGAACGGGAAGCAGCGGAGTCAGACTGATCAGCCGCAGCGGTGGTGGCCGGAGCCGGGGTAGGCGCGGGAGCCTCGGCGGAAACGGACGCGGTAGCATCCTCTTCGGCGGTCCACGCAATGTCCGGAACCTCAACCGTGGTGACGTCATCAACGGCAACGGTCGTGGTGTTCAGATCCGCGCTCTGCGGCTCAGACTGGGGGGTGGCCGGGGCGGCGTTCGCAACGCCGGCGGCAATCGCGGTCAGCGCAACACCGGCTGCCGACGCGAAGGCGATCGGGCGAGCGGCGTTCGTGGGGGCCACGCCCTCGACCACAGCGGCGGTCATGGGGCGGCGTGCCAGGCGGTGACGCGGAGCAGGCTTAGAAGTCTTCACTCGTTTTCTCCCTGTTTCCCTGCGAGGTTAGCTGTCGGGTTCGGGCGGGAGGCCCGGCTCGGCGTGCGAGCTTCACCCCAAGGCTACGAGGAGCCGGAAATGGGTTCCCCGCGTGAGACGCTGTTTCCACACCATCCGTTGTCTCACTTCGGGTGCCGGATGGGCGGTTGGTCTGATGACCGGTACTCACTATAGCCTGCACAGCTGGTCAATGTCACGTTCCGGTAACACGTCAATACCCCTCAATACCCCACCGTTATCATTTCGTGACATTTGAGCCCCGCGATTTCGGGCAAAACTGGACCTATCACTAACTCGTCACACTTATTCCATAATCCGAGATAGGCTCGTTTCCGTGCAAAACGAAGGCCGAGACCCGAATGGGCCCCGGCCTCGTCACACTCGCGCCTACTCGCCGCGCACGAACAGGTGAGCGGCCAGTGGCATCGCGATGGTCAGGTAACCGCGAACCTCCCCGGCCTCGTCGAGCGCGGAGACGCGCACGACGTCGCCGTGCGCCGACAAGCCCACGCGCGCGCCCGGACGCAGGCCCAGCTCATCGAAGGCGGCCAGCAACTCAGGGGCAGCCTGGATGGGTTCGCCGATGCGCGCCAGGGTCAGCGCGCCCGACTCAAACGAGCGCACCGCGAGCTCCGCGGAG
>ERZ772925.119-NODE-119-length-14243-cov-3.61432_pt1 | contig 14243 bp, 7 predicted proteins | sample MGYA00511687_ERZ772925 | MGnify/ENA primary metagenome ERZ772925 (study PRJEB29015, sample SAMEA2738087) | human oral metagenome | biome: human oral; feature: human-associated habitat; material: saliva | place: China | collected 2227 ...
GATTGGGGTAGCGGTTACGCTGGTCTGCCGTGGGGATGGAGGGGACGTTGGTGTGCTCTTCATCACCGGGGGCCTTCCAGCGGCGGTTGAACTCATGCCCGAGGACCTCGTAGTCATAGTACGTGGTGCTGAACTCAGCTGGCAGGCGCTTGATACTACCGAAGGAGTAGAGGATATAGGCACTCAGCGTGAAGTTGCCGATTCGGAAGCTATTATTGAGACCACCCTGGTCGGTCGGTGTCAGCGTACCCGAGTACTTGAGGTAGTCAAGATCCTCCGTAGCGCTGAAGTTGATGTGGTCACGCTCGATCTGCCCCTTGCTATTGTAGAAGAGGGGGAAGCCTTCGCTTGACAGCTTGTAGAAGGGGATAGAGAAGACCGATGCCAGAGGATAGCCTTCACGGGCAGCACCACTTGAGGAGCTTACCAGCGTGGAGACGTCTGACTGCGAGAGGAGCTTCGTTACCTTATTCGTATTGCGAGCATAGGAGAAGGACGTCGTCCAAGAGAAGTTCTGCGTCTTGACGTTCTGCGTCGTCAGCGAGAGCTCGACACCCTTAGCTTCCATGGAGGCCACATTACCGTAGGGCTTGAAGAAGCCACCCGTACCCTGATTGTAGGAGATATCTACGAGGTCACGGCCCTGACGCGAGAAGAGGCTGAGCGATACACCGATGCGGTCCTTCAGGAGTCCGAAGTTGAGGTTCCAGTTCAGCTCATACATCTTCTCATAAGTGAGGTCGTGGTTAGCGGGCTCACTGATATAGAGCGAAGGATAGCTGTGGTCGCCTGGGCGGAAGGGTAGGTAGCCCTTGATGCGCTGGTAGGAGTTGTAGACGGAGGGGAGTGTCCCAGTCATCCCGTAGGAGAGACGCGTAGAGAGTGAGGAGAGGGGGCTGAGGCTGGGGAAGAAGGATTCGCTTGAGACGTCCCAGCCGAGGGCTACGTTCCAAGTGGGGATCCAGCGTACCAGACGAGACTTCCCGAAGCGGTTCGTCCCTTCGTATCGGAAGGAGCCATCGAGGGTATAGCGACCGAGGTAGCTATAAGAGAGGTTCCCGAGGAAGGAGACATTACGATAGATCGTCGTCGAGCGGGAGTAGTAGTTGTTACGACGATCATGGAGCCAGTGGAAGAGCATAGGATCGAAGGTGCTCAGCTGACCGAGCTCGAAGTTCACCCCATACTCATTGTGCCAGCCATTACGCTCGAGGTAATCGTAGAGGTCTGTACCCCCGACGAGCGTCAGAGCATGCTTGCCCTCAGCGAAGGTGTCGGTATAGGTAGCACGGGCCTGTAGGTCGAAGCGTCGTGAAGCGTACTCCTGGATGGTGCGGTAGCCCCCATGAGGCATGACGACCCGAGGCACGGCATAGACGTCATCGGCTGGCTTATAGAGGTAGCTATTGCGGTCGCGGATGAGGCGCTTGTTCATCGCACGGAAGCGCTCAGAGGCGTTGGACTTCTCGGTGCGGATGAATTCCGTCAGGTCATTGTAGTACTGGATCGAGCCGAGGAGAGAAGCGTTGAACTTCGTCGAGGGGCGGTAGGCTATCGAGGCCTGCAGACGGACGTTCACAGCATCGACATCGCGGTAGTTCTGGTTCATCTCCTCCTTGATGTTATAGGGAGCGAACTCGTAGAGGTAGTACTGCGTGGGATCCATCGTACGGGAGAGCGTCTGTGCTACCGAGAGAGGTGTGAAGTCCCCACCATCATGGTCGCGGGTATAGGACGCATTGACGATCGTCCCGAAGGTCCAGTACTTGTGGGGCTTGAAGGTGGCGTTGAGGTTGAAGAAGTAGGTGTTCTCCGACTGTACCTTAGCCCACCCTGGGTCAATGGTAGCACCGAGTGAGGCGTAGAAGTTCGATACCTGTCCGCCAGATGCCAGCGAGACCGTGTGCTGATGACGGATGCTGTGCTGGAAGAGCTCCTTGAACCAGTCTGTGTTGCGCATCTCAGCTTCTTGTAGGTAGCGGGTGCGCCCCTCGAGGGTGTTATCTTGGAGATACTCCTTATTCTTATACTTGATCGCGTTGTCGTACATCAGCCCGTAGACCCCGTAGTGCGTCTGGTAGAGTACTGTCTCGGGGGAGAGGCTACCACCGCCCTCAAGCTCCTTGAGTACCGACATCTGGTCCTGCGAGTTGAGGATGTTGAACTCGCGGTAGGAGGGGATGAAGCGGTAGGTGAGCTGTGAGGTATAGGTGAAGCGGTTGATGCCCTGGCCGGCATGGCGGGTGCGTACGGAGATCACACCACCGGTAGCTTGGTTCCCATAGAGGGCCGTTGCCGAGGCATCGGTGATGACAGTGAAGCTCTCGATATCGCGCTCGGAGAGCCCAGGGAGAGCCGCGGCGATGAGGCGCTTGGCGTCGGTGGAGGCGAGGTCGGCCGTGTTGAACGTGCTGTCTTGCTTATAGACGACACCATCGATGACCCAGAGCGGATAGTACTTAGTCTGGATAGAGGTCGTCTGACGCATGGTCGTCACCGTAGAGCCCTTCTGCTGCTCTTCACCATCCTCGAGGGTAATCTCGATAGGGGTAGTTGTAGCAGGGGCTTCGGTGGTCTTCTTGCCAGTGAGGGTGAAGACGAGGACGGATTTCTCCGGGACTTGGAGGGAGAACTTCCCTTCCTTGTCGGTCGTCGTGTGCGTGGAGTTGTCGAGCTTGACCGTGACAGATACCTTCGGCAGAGGCGTACCTCTGGAGTCAAGTACCTTCCCTTGGACAAGGATCGTCTGGGCACAAACGGCCGTCACGGAGCCGATGAGTAGCATCAGACTCACGATGAGGTTACGTAGCTGGGTTCCCATAATCTGTAGAGACATTGGTAGGTTAGTGCTTCAGTGCATCTCACTCCCTTGAATAATAGGGCTGGGGTGAGGTGCAAGAGCAAATGTAAATAAAAAGATAATACGTTGTGTTTCTTTTCAATAGCTGCTTATATCCTATATAATTTAAGAAAGTATGTGCGTTGTCTGGGTTGAGTTTAGGGAATTCGGTCCGCCTATTAGAGGGGGGGGATAGACATCAGAAGAGGGGGAGGGGTGCACCACCTCCGAGATGTGGGTGTGGAGTACTTTGGGGTAGGAGGAGAACTGACCCCAAAGAAGTAGGTAAGGCAACCAGTACTGGTCGACGAAGTGACCAGTACTGCTTCATATAGGTGACCAGTACTGGTCAGATCGCCGACCAGTACTAGTTCATTTTGCCCTCTCATATAGTGTCAGGGAAGTAGCTCTATGGTAGCGGTTTATGGGGGCGATAATTTGTGTGTCAAACTCGTTTGTTTGAGGAGGGTATCACTCCCCTTTAGGCGCTCTGATCTACCTATATAATAGAGGCACACCAAGGCTGGTCATCTGACCTATACCTTGGTGTGCCTCTTATCTTGTATGGGAGTGAGTGGTTAGCTCAATGGATCCTCATCTTCGGCGGGCTTGTAGCGCTGGGCATCGAAGGAGGGGGTCGTTGGTTTTGCTCCTCCCTGGTGGTCGGGAGCGGGAACCGTCTGATGGATGCGTACCTTGAGTACCACGATCTCCGTGCTGGTGCTTACTCGCCCTTCGCGGTCGGTCTCACGTACGTACTCGATACGACCTGCGATGGAGATGTGAGCTCCCGCGTGCAGATGCTCCAGCGCGATCCCTGCTTGACCGCGAGCGATGATGCGATGATAGAGTCGCTGGAGGTAGGGACGACCACCTTCGCGCCCCGTGACCTCCTCCTCGGTCTTGAGGCGCAGGCGCACCTCGGGGAAGTCGGGCGCCAGATAGTGCACGCTCGGCTCTTCGGTGAGCTCACCCGTGAGGATGACTTGATTGGTCGGGGGGAGTTGGGGCATAAGTGCTTAGCGGTTGAGGACCTTGTTCTTCGCGATGACAGCGACGTAGTCCTTGAGATAGTTGGGTGTCCAGTAGGCTGTGTCGACAAAGTCTTCACGCTCGAAGGATGCCGTGGCAAGGGTGACCATAGCCTTCGCTGTGGGGGCAAAGCCTTCGTCCCATACTTCATAGCTGTGCTCTGGCCACAGACCACGAGCCTTCGTCGCGCCATTACCGATGAGTATAGGGTCTGAGGCAGCGCCGAAGATAGGTGCTTCGGGATCGAGGATCGCTGCGAAGTCATCCTGCTTGCGCTCACCGGTGTGGGTGAATTCTGCGGCATAGACCTCCATTCGTCGGGCATCCAGCAGAGGGAAGAGCGTAGCGGTACGACCCTCGGGGAGTGCGCACTGTGCTTGATGTGCCAGCAGCTCCAGCGTGTCGATAGCGATGAGGGGGACGCTATAGCCGAGGCAGAGGCCCTTGGCAAGCGAAGCCCCGATGCGCAGTCCCGTGTAGCTACCAGGGCCTGCACTCACGGCGATAGCTGAGAGGGAAGCCCCCTCGTGACTACGGAGTGCCTCGAGCAGTTCGTCTACCATGGGGGCAAGGGCCGCGGCGTGCCCCCCTTCGGGGGACTCAGCTTCGCGTGAAGCGAGTATTTCTTTGCCACGACCGAGGGCGGCGCTGCACTTCGTCGTGGAGGTCTCTATACAAAGGATCATAGGTGATAGTGGATCGATCTCTGGGTAGATTAGTCGAGGATGAGCTCTACGGGGCAGTGGTCAGAGCCGTAGATCTCCGTATGGATGGCGGCACCCTGCAGGCGGGGAGCGAGGCGCTCGGAGGCGACGAAGTAGTCGATACGCCAGCCCGAGTTGCGCTCACGGGCCTTGAAGCGGTACGACCACCACGAGTAGATGTCCGCTTGGTCGGGGTAAAAGTGGCGGAAGGTGTCGATGAAGCCTGCATCCAAAAGCTCCTGCAGCTTGCCGCGCTCTTCGTCAGTGAAGCCCGCATTGCGGCGGTTGGACTTGGGGTTCTTCAGGTCGATCTCCTTGTGCGCTACATTGAGGTCGCCACAGATGATGACGGGCTTCTTCGCATCCAGCCCCTTGAGGTATGAGCGGAAGGCATCCTCCCACGTCATGCGGTAGTCGAGGCGACGGAGGTCATCCTGCGAATTCGGCGTGTACACCGTGACGAGGTAGAAGTCGGGATACTCGAGGGTGATGACGCGACCCTCTTGGTCGTGCTCCTCGATGCCGATGCCGTAGCTGACGCTGAGAGGCTCATGACGGGTATAGATAGCAGTACCAGAATAGCCTTTCTTCACGGCATAGTTCCAGTAGCTGATGTAGCCGGGCAGATCGGCATCAAGCTGACCCGCCTGCATCTTCGTCTCTTGTAGGCAGACGAAGTCAGCATCTAATTCTTTGATGATATCGGGAAAACCCTTGGTGAAGACGGCGCGCAGGCCGTTGACATTCCAGGAGATGAACTTCATTCGGATAGGAGTTCTTTGTGATTAGTCTTTGTAGGTGGTGGGGTCTTCGATGCCAGCCTCGAGCATGGCCTCACGGCGCTCAATGCAGGTGCCACACTGGCCACACTGCACATCTCCGCCTTCGTAGCAACTCCAGGTCTCGGCGTAGTTGATGCCGAGTGCCTTGCCATGGCGGGCGATCTCGCCCTTACTTATATCGGTATAGGGGGCTGTGACCTCGACGCCATTGCTCGTACCGGCTGCGATAGCCTCGTGCATCGGGCGGATGAAGGAGGCACGGCAGTCGGGATAGATAGCGTGGTCACCGAAGTGATTGGCGATATATACGCGCTTTAGGCCTCGGCTCTCAGCGAGACCAGCAGCGATGGAGAGCATGATGCCATTGCGGAAGGGTACGACCGTCGCAGCCATATTCTCCTCGTCATAGCTCCCCTTAGGGATCTCACCGCCACCCTGCAGGAGAGCACTGCGGAAGTACTGCCCCATGAAGCCGAGAGGGATCGTCAGGTGCTCAATGCCAAGGCGCTCGCAGTGCAGGCGGGCGTAGGGGATCTCCTGTGCGTTGTGCTTCGAGCCGTAGTCGAAGGATATGGCCAGCACGATATTCGCCTGATATTCGTAGAGGAGGGTGACGCTGTCCATCCCTCCCGAGAGGACGATGAGTCCGTCTTGCTGAGGCATATAGTCGAAGTTAGAGGAAGAAGCTCAGGAGGATCTGAGCAGATATGATACGTACGAACATCCCCACGGGATAGACGATAGCATAGGCTACGGAGCTGGAGCGTGACTCGTTGATGGACATCGCATAGTCCAGCGCCATGGAGTTCGCCATCACGCCACAGAGCATCCCGACAGTCTCGGCATGCGTCTTCTTGTAGCCGAAGAGCGAGAGAAGCCCGACAGCCATCGTCGGGAGGTAGGTGATGAGGAAGCCCAAGCCAATCCAGAGCAGACCGTCTCCGTGGATGATCATCTCGAAGAAGTGCTCACCACTGGCCAGACCCAGCCCTGCGAGGTAGAGGATGATGCCGAGCTGCTTGATGAGCTGCGTGGCACTATTGCTCATATAGGTCGCAATGCGTAGGCGTGCACCGAAGGCCCCCATCAAGATACCCACGATGATAGGACCACCAGCGAGCCCGAGCTTGATCGGCATGCTCAGTCCAGGGATAGCTAAGGGGATCGAGCCGAGGATACAGCCTACGGCGAGGCCGAAGAAGAAGCTGAAGAGCTTCGGCTTGTCGAGGACATTGATTGAGTCCCCGAGGAACTTCGAGGCACGCTCGATCTCCTGCGCTTCACCTACCACCGAGAGGCGGTCACCGAGCTGCAGGTGCAGGTCGGGCGTAGCGAGGATCTCGATACCAGCACGGTCGATGCGCGTGATGTTGATCCCATACTGATTGCGCAGGCGTAGAGCACCGAGCTTGGCACCATTGACCTTGGAGTTCGTGATGATGATGCGCTTGCTGACGAGCTGGGAGTCGATAGCGTCCCAGTCGATGTCAGGGCGATTCCAGTCGCGGCTCTCAGCACGGCGACCGAAGAACTGCTCCATCTCCTCGACGTCCTCAGGGTGTACTAAGACAAGGAGGTGGTCACCCTCGTGGAGTACCGTCTGCGAGGAGGGTATGATCAGTGTATCTCCGCGCCAGATACGCGAGATGATGAAGTGCTTCTCCTCGAGGCGTACGGCTTCGAGGATGGTCTTACCGAAGAGAGCTTCGTTCGTGAGCTCCAGCTCGGTGATGTAAGTGTTGCGGGAGTTCTCCTCCTCATTTCGCTTATTGCGCTTTGGATCAAGGATGTTGAGGGTCAGTATGGCAAGGATCATCCCGACGACACCGAGAGGGTAGGTGAGGGCACAGCCGAGCGCAAGGTCAGCGACTTGGCGGGCACCGGCTGAGCCGAGGGCGTCCTGCATCGTGCTCTGTACGGCAGCGAGCATCGGTGTATTCGTCACAGCGCCGGCCATGATCCCGAGCATGTTCGGCATCGAGATACCGCATATATAATGTAGGGCAACCACGACGGTGAGGCCGAGGCCGATGACCATAAGGCCTAACGTATTATATAGTACACCCTGACTCTTGAGCGAAGGGAAGAAGGACGGCCCCACCTCGACACCGAGGGCGTAGACGAAGAGTGCCAAGCCAAGGGTCTGGGCAAAGCTATTCATCTCGGGGTCGACTCGCACGCCGAAGTGAGCAGAGAGGATACCGACGAAGAATACAAAGGTGATGCCGAGAGATATCTTACCCACGCGTAGCTTGCCGAGCAGGATGCCTATGGCAGAGACGAGGGTGAGCCATACAAGGGTCTCCAGCACCGAGGGGGTGATGAAGACATCGTGTAGCCACGAATTGAGAGCTTGCATTATAAAGTACTGAAGTCTTGGGGAGCTTCGCCCATTCACAAGGGCTTAGCCAGCGCAAAAATACCACTTTTATAGCGATCCATAGTCTGTGTGTATTGTTAAAATATTGGAGGTTTTAGGGTTGGTCACTGATGTAGTCCCGTGTGTAGCCCATTAAACGCTGGTGCTTTCTCTTTATTTTAATGGATGAAATTATTGATTAAGTGCTTGTGAATTAATCGGATGAATGTGATGTTCTGAGGCGTTATGCGCGGTGTGTTTATTTATATTTGTTAGAATTCTATTACTTTTGCTGTCCCGTTTGCAGGCGCGCATGCGTCTCTCTGACATGGCTACATAGTGGCTGCAATATCTCCTCTGGGAGGAGGTTGCATCCACTATATACAAGTATAAGAGGCTGTATCAAGTAATTTATTAGTCTATGAAGCAGAACGAATCGTTTGGGCTCCAAGCCCAGTATGAGGCTCCTCGAGCTGAGTTCCTCAACGTTGCCCTCGGGCAAAGTATTCTTATCGCAGGTAGCGGTACGCTGCCTGATGGTATCGACGAAGGAGATGGCGATACCTTCGAGTTTGTACCCTAACCACTTAAATTTACTTTACCAATAGGAATGAATTTACTACGTATCTACGGTGCTACCCTGCTCGTCGCTCTGACGATGGGGATGAGTGCTTGTAAGAATGAAGATGCCCCTGTGACGGCTCCTGCTGTAAATGCAGAGGCTAACAGCGGTCAGAAGATCTCTCTCAATGTAGATATTGAGGGGCTTCCCAGCAGTGATCTTCGTGCAATGGAGATCCAAGAGAATATCGTCGGCAACCAGCATGCTGGTCTGAAGTTTGTCTGGAAGACTGGCGAGACAGAGAAGTTCTTCATCGTATTTAAGAAGGAGAGCGGCTCCTCGTTCACGGCTTCAGGCCCTATGGTGGTTCGTGAGAGCACGCTCACAATCCTCAGCAAGGTGGGCAACCGCTATAAGGCTCGTATCGATGTCGATGCACCTGCGGGCTTTAATCCCGACAATGAAACGATCTTTGTCGCTGGTGTCCTCGGTGTCAAGGGTATTGATGCTACGACGGGTCGTGCATTAGTTCCCGGTCCTCGCTACTTCTTTGATAAGGGGAAGAGCTATATTCCTCCTATGTACTTTGCTCCTACGCGACTTCGCTCTAAGATGGTCAGTGGGTCAAAGGAGTACTATGCCGACAACCTGACCTTCCACTTCTATGGTGCGATGGTCGGTGCTACGATTGACAACACGCAGGGCAATATGCTCTACTCACCCCACGAGATCACGATGAAGACGGGGGCTCTCACGACCGAAGGGGAGATAAATCTCTTTGACTTCGAAACTGATGCGAACAATCAGTCTGTACCCAAGTGGACGACGACGCAGAATGCTACCACGGCACAGCGTGTCTACTTCGAGCAGGGTGATGTCGCCGTAGGTAAGAAGCGTACGTACTACTTCTGGGCTGTACCCTCAAAGTTCACTGGACGTCGTGAGATGTCCTTGGAGTTACGTACAGATGCTTATGACAAGGAGCTTGGGGCGACTGCATCTGATATCTCTACGAAGTGGAATGTTAAGCAGCTCGCTTCAGCTAAGGTGCATCGCCTCTCGGCAGAGATCCCTGCTCCTAAGGGTGATCTGATCATCTCCGAGGTCTTTATCGGTGGTGGTGATTATGGAGCTGCTACTGCATGGGAGTTCTATAACCCTACGGAAGCAAACATTGATCTGAAGGAATATTACATTCAGCGCTTTGACTATAATAAGTCTGGTACCTCTGCGTCTACCTGGTATCCATCTTCCCCCACGTATGAGTCAAGACTTCTACCGGACCCCAATCTGCTCTTCCATGATATTCTGGCAGAAAGCTCAATTGATAAGTCCTCAGAAAACAATGTAAAGAGAGGAGTTCTTCCACCTCATAAGTCGGCAGTCTTCTACACGGCAGCTGTCGAAAACAAGCGTATGATGTCGACGTTCAGAGGTCGTAAAGGTCTGGTCTACCTCTTTAATATCGCAGCTGAGACGGGTATTCTGAGCAACTACTCAGCAGATAAGCGTATGTACGCCGAGGCCTTCTTTGCTCCTCGCTTCCATTCGGGAGGTAAGCAATACCGCTCACGCCACCGCATCGTGCGTAAGGTGGCAGGGAAGTCTTCTGCTTGGGGAAGTACTGCCATCCCCGTTGATGCCTTCTTCTGGTACAGCAATGGTATCCGCGCTCAGTATCCTACGGCATCCTTCTTCCGTAAGCCTGGTCGTGACCTGCCCCGTACGGAGATGCAGATCAACCACAACTCAGACTGGGTCATGCGCCACCGTTATGAAGCTCTTGACTGGGGCTATCGCTTCAGCTACTACTTCGACCGCAACCGCGTGAATACTCCTGCACTGGGTATTCACTGGATGGAGGATAATAGTACAGGTAGCACGGTGCCTACTCTTTCTAAAGATAACGGGTATATCTATGAGCGTCCCATCTTTGCTCCTGACTATAGCAAGAATGATATGAGCTTCACAGAGCTGAAGAAGGAAGCTCAGCTATATAAGTATGTTCCGCCCATGTGGTGGACTAAGGAGCGTGCTCAGAAGGCTGACCTGAAACCTGGCGAGAATCCGTAGGCATTAGCCCCACACGCCTAATTATCCATCTATCCCCCGTGTAGTGCTTGGCGCTGCACGGGGGATAGTTATATATAGATATAGCCTTCTTGCATAAGGCGTAGCACGCCTCCCTACAACTGGGCTGTGCGAACCTATATTGGTCGCGATGTAGACCAATATAGGTTCACCCAGTGACCAATATAGGTTGATATTTCACCTCTATATAGCTCCTTCTTTTACGCCATTACAGGGGGATGCATCATTAGATAGAGGATAATGAGACAAATGCTTTTGCTATCGTACCCCGTCCTGTTGCGTTGGACGAGGACGTGTGCAGAGGGGGTAGAACGCTAATCGTTAGCTCCTCCTCTATATTGATTATCCCCGTGTGGTGCTTGTTGCCGCACGGGGATAATTGTGTTTGGGTATGGCGCTCTTACTGAGGGTGATGTGTGACTCTCTTGGGATGGATAAAATAGACTAGTACTGGTCAGCGAGCGAACCAGTACTGGTCGCTAATAGTGACCAGTACTACTCCGAGTTGTGACCAGTACTGGTCAAAGAAGCAACCAGCACTGGTTCATTTTCCACCCTGTTGTATAAGGACTCTTAGAGGTGTTGTGATGTAGAGGGTATACTGGTGATTTTCTGACTTCTGATGGTATAATACCTTAGTGATGGCGTATATTAACGGAGAAAATTTCTCATTATTTCATCAGGGTATATACTTTGCGGGTATGTGCCCCGTTATTAGTGTGTGATGCGGAATTCAATTGTCTTGGCAGGGAGCTTTTCCTGTTTGTGAATTTTGACATTCCTCCTCCTTTTGTTGTGTAGACCTGGGGTATTTTGGCCCTAAAACCAAGAAACATAAGCATTATTTAAATAGCCTCTATGGGAGAGTTACGTCGTCTCCCGAGGGGTGTAACTGTAATTTTTTTTAGCTGATGAAACAGAATGAATCATGTGGGCTCTATGGCCCGTATGAGGCCCCTAGGGCCGAAGTCCTCGATGTTGTCTTCGGGCAAAGTATCCTCATCTCAGGTAGTGGTACGCTGCCGGATGGTATCGATGAGGGTGATGAAGATACCTTCCTCCCCTTCTCTTAACCTCGTAAATTTATTCGATGAAAAGTATGAACTTACTACGTATCTACGGCGCGACTCTACTCATTGCCTTGACGGCTGGGATGAGCGCGTGTAAGAATGAAGAAGCCCCAGTGACTACGCCTACGACAGCAGAGGCGGCTACTAGCGGCGAAAAAATCTCGTTTGATGTTGACATTGCAGGGCTTCCCTCAGATGACCTCCGAATGCTTATCCAGGAGAATATGCAGGGAGGCAAGCATGCCGGTCTGAAGTTCGTCTGGAATCCTGGTGACAAGGAGACGCTCTACCTGGCCTTCAAGAGAGCAGATGCCCCTGGCAGCAAGCTTCAGATCCACAAGAGCTCGCTCACGATCCTCAAGAAAGAGGGCTCCGTCTACAAAGCTCGCGTCAATGTCGATGCTCCCTATGGTATTGATCCCACCAAGGAAAAGATCATGATCGCTGGTGCTATCGGTGTCACGGGTATCAATGCCACGGGTGGTGCTATCGTGCCTAATCCTCACTCCTTCTATAGCTCTGGTGAGGCCTACACCCTCCCCATGTACTTCGCTCCTACGCAGCTCCGTGCCAAGGAAGACCCTAAGACGAAGCAGAAGGGGTACTATGCAGACAACCTGACTTTCCATTTCTATGGTGCGATGGTGGGTGCTACGATTGATAACACCGATGGGAATATGACCTACTCCCCTCATGAGATCACCCTCAAGACGGATGCCCTCACGACCGAAGGTACTATCCAGCTCTTCGACTATGAGACGGACAGCAACAATAAGTCCGTGCCCAAGTGGAAGACTACTCAGAATGCTAGCACGATACAGCGTATCTACTTCGAGCAGGGTGATGTCGCTGTGGGTAAGAAGCACACGTACTACTTCTGGGCTGTGCCTACGAAGTTTGATGGCCGTCGTGAGATGCTGATGGAGTTCCGTACCGATGCCTACGACGAGACGCTGGGTGCTACCGAGAGTGATATCACGACCAAGTGGCACGTCAAGCAGCTCGCTGCCAGTAAGGTCCACCGTCTCCCCCTTGAGCTCCCCGCTCCTAAGGGCGACCTCATCATCACTGAGGTCTTCATCGGAGGTGGTACCTATGGTGGTGCTACGGCATGGGAGTTCTACAACCCCACAAATAAGCCCATTGACCTGAAGGACTACTATATCCAGCGCTTTGACTACTGCAAGACGGGGAACTCGCCCTCTACGTGGTACTCAAGCAATAAGCCTACCTACGAGTCAAGACTTCTGCCTGATCCTAACCTCCTCTTCGTCGATGGTCTGGGCGTAGCCAGCTCTATCGACAAGTCTGGGGACTACGGCATCAGAAGAGGTATCCTACCTCCTCATAAGTCGGCAGTCTTCTATACGGCTGCCGTCGTGAATAAGGGGATGATGCCACAGTTCAGAAACCGTGATGGTCTGGTCTACCTCTTCAATATCGCAGCAGAGACGGGTATCCTGAGCAACTACTCTGCAGATAAGCGCCAGTATGCACAGGCATTCTATGCTCCTCGCTTCGATGTGAAGGGCGAGCAGTATCGCTCACGCCATCGTATCGTACGTAAGACGTCCTCCAGCAAGGGTGGTAGTAAGACGAAGGGTGGTAGCTGCACTGTTGAGACGGTAGATGCCTTCTTCTGGTACACCAATGGTATCCGTGCGCAGTATCCTACGGCTACCTTCTTCCGTAAGCCAGGTCGTGACCTGCCTCGTAAGGAGATGCAGATCAACCACAACTCTGACTGGGTCATGCGTCACCGCTACGAAGCTCTTGACTGGGGCTATCGCTTCAGCTACTACTACGACCGCGATCGCGTGAAGACGCCTGCTCTGGGTATCCACTGGATGGAGGATACCAGCACGGGTAGCACGATCCCTGGGGCTTCGACGAAGAATGGCTACATCTATGAGCGCCCCATCTTTGCTCCTGACTATAGCAAGGATAAGATGGGCTTTGACGAGCTGAAGGCACAAGCTAAGCTGTATAAATATATCCCGCCCATGTGGTGGACTAAGGAGCGTGCTCTCGCCGCTGACCGCTAGTCGTCAGTCACTCCTATACCTATAAATATATCCCCCGTGTGGTGCCTGTCACCGCACGGGGGATAGTCGTATCTGTGGAGAGCTCCTCTTGCTAAAGCCCTATGCCACGAGCCTACAAGAGGGCTACTGTAATATCAAAATAGTGAGGATTCACTATATTTGTCCTAAAGGGCTAAGTGCCTAAGCGCACTCCCTGCACTATCTATCACCTCCCTCTCTGGCCTCACACCCCAATGGAAGAACCCTTACAACCCAAAAAGCCCTTAGGCTTCTGGAAGACCGTCTTGGCCTCCTTCGTTGGCTTCATCGCGGCAAATATCCTTTGCTCGATCTTTGCCTTTTTCTTTTTCATCGTCATCTTCGTAGGCGCTTTAGCCTCGGGATCTACTCCGACTGAGATCCGAGATGGAAGTGTGCTGAAGATCGATCTTAGCTCGATCTCCGAGATCGTCACTACGGACGAACTCTCAAGCTTCATCCCTGGGATGGGCTCGGACGAGAAGCCGATCTCACTCTCGCAGGCCCTCGCCAGCATCCGTAAGGCGAAGGCGGACTCTCGCATACGAGGTATCTACCTCAATGTGGAGGGCTATAGTGGGGGTATGGCTTCGACGGCAGATCTGCGTGAGGCACTCAAGGACTTCCGCTCCTCGGGGAAGTTCATCATCTCCTACGCCGACTCCTATGACCAGAAGGCCTATTACCTCTCGTCGGTAGCAAACAAGGTCATCCTCAACCCTCAGGGTATGGTGGGGCTTG
>ERZ772925.120-NODE-120-length-14242-cov-2.99239_pt1 | contig 14242 bp, 12 predicted proteins | sample MGYA00511687_ERZ772925 | MGnify/ENA primary metagenome ERZ772925 (study PRJEB29015, sample SAMEA2738087) | human oral metagenome | biome: human oral; feature: human-associated habitat; material: saliva | place: China | collected 2227 ...
TGTAAATGGAAGCATTACAGGAGCCCCGCCTGCGGCTATCACTGCGTCAAGATATCCTGGTATTATCCACCAGCTGTTGTAGTTATAGTCATAGAGTGGTGTCACTCCTATAAGTGGCTTTCTCATTATTCCTCCTTAATTAAGCCCAGCGACAAAGGCGTCAAAGTCCGTCGTATTATAAACACCTATTCGCTTCAAAATCGTCGGATCATCACCCGGGTAGACCTTGCCTCGCTTTGTTGTAAAGCTACATAGAACGCCTGTCTCCCTCAAAGCACTCTGTGCATCAGCAGTGTAATCGCCATAAGGGTATGCAAATGCGTGGTTGTTTCCGACTATATCTGTGTTAGCCTTTAAATCGGCTATGATTTCTTCTTTTGATAGATTGCCTATCTGATGGTGCTTAGCGCCAGATGCTAAATCGTCTGGGAAATGCATGTTGTAGCTGTGCGACTGAAATGAAATATATGGACCTGCATATGTGCACATCTTCGATAGAGCGTCGTACTTTCCAATCATGAACTGAGTAGCGGGAATCTGGTATTTATTAAGTATAGGAAGACCCTCCTGAAACATCGAAATTCCGCCATCATCAAAGGTCACAATCACGCTATTTGCTGGAAGTGAAATCTTACCGTCGATATAAGCCCTAAGCTCAGAAAAACTTGGGAAATAGAAACCCGAATCGTGAAGATACTTCATATGTGCGTCAAGCTGGCTGGCTGAAACGCACCACCTACTCCTAAGAGAAACTGCATCGATATCTGGGGCAACATAGTGATACATCAAAACGGGAACGCCATTTGTATCAGCCTCAAACTTATCGGCCTCAACAACCCTAACCGTCCTTGAAATACTACGCTTTGCACTTCCGACAACGTAGATATACTTTATCTCGTAATCACCAGGCTTTTGGGTATTTACCTTGCCAGTGATCTCGCACTTATGCACATAGCCAGATCTGTTATCCACGCAGTATGCGCCAGATTCAATATATGGCTCGCCCTGCTTGACTAAAGTAAGTGAACTTCCTAGAAGTCCCATCCTCATATGGCTAGCATCCTGAGCCTCGGTAAGGCTCATAGCAAACTGTGATTTTGCCTTAGATGTAGTCACGTTAATCTGATTCTGTGTTATCTCCCTCTGCTTATCGGTCCTTATCTTGTAAACTAACGCAAGGAGCGCGCCTATCAAAACTAGAATGATAAGTACAAGAAGAGCTATCTTAGTCTTCTTGGTCATTGTCTCTCCTAAATATTGCTAATTACAGTTGATTCAGTTTTTACAATAACGCTTGTATTCGGCTCTATCGAGCGTGTTACAAATGCGCTACCTCCGATTATGCTATCGTGTCCAATTACAGTGCTTCCGCCTAGAACCGTTGCACCCGCATAAAGCGTTACATTGTCCTCAATGGTCGGGTGCCTCTTGACTCCGTGAAGAAGCTGTCCATCCTTGGTGGAAAGGGCGCCTATGGTCACGCCCTGATAAACTTTGACATGTTCACCTATAATCGAAGTCTCACCGATTACGATGCCTGTTGCATGGTCGATAAAAAAGTACTTGCCAATAGTTGCACCAGGGTGAATATCAACTCCGGTCTTGCTGTGAGCATGCTCAGACATAATCCTTGGGATATATGGGATATTCATCAAATATAGCTCGTGCGCTATACGGTGAACAGTAATCGCATAAAGACCAGGATATGCGAGAATTATCTCGGTTCTATCACTAGCTGCAGGGTCTCCATCAAAGGCTGCATCTATATCTGTATCAAGATGCTCTCTAATCTTTGGAATCTTGGAGAAAAAGTCGAGGCAGATGTCCTGCGCAACTTCCTTGTGATCAGCTCTATCGATGTCGCGGAATCGCTCGTCGTTTACGAGCACAATCTCAAGTTGTTTGCGGAGATTGTACATTACGTCCTCGATAAGAACTGCAACCCTATTCTTGGCTGTGTGAGTGCGATAAATCTCATCTCTATAAAAGCCTGGGTAGATTATCATAATGAGCTTCTTCAGTACATCTATAATAACGTCCTGATCTGGCTGTCCAAAGAACGCCATCTCGTCAATGGCTCTGTTATTATCGTAATCATCCAAAATCTCACATACTATGCAGTCAACCTTATTTGTTGGCTTGTTGTGCTTGCAATCCATAATAGTGCCTTTCTATATATTCGAAACTGACATTTGCTTGCTAGCAACTTCCAAAGTGGATGTAAAAGCAATTACTAGCAAGGCATGAGCTCGGTTATCGAAAAATCGTTGAATTTTCGCCAAATATAGCTGTTTATATCATCTAAATATTATCATAATCGGGCGGTCTATTCAAGGTGTTGTATTAGAGGAACTCAGTATTTTTTGGATAAGCCCAAATAATAGTCATACTATTCGAAAATGCGTTGAACTATCTGCTTGCATTTGATATAATCTAATCAATTTAACCAAGGAGGTACACTAATGAAGGGCTATACAAGTGAAACTATCAGAAACGTTGCATTGTTAGGACATGGAGGATGCGGTAAGACGACATTCTTGGAATCGGCTTTGTACGAGACTGGCGTAATCAAAAAGCTAGGTAAGGTCGAGGACGGAAACACTGTATCTGACTATGATAAGATGGAAGTAGAAAAAGGATATTCCATTAATACATCAGTAGTTCCAATCGAGTGGAAAGGCAGCAAGATAAACTTTATCGATACGCCAGGATACTTCGACTTTATCGGAGAAGTAAATGCAGCTCTTCGCGCCGCTGAAGCCGCAGTTATCATGGTTGACGCAGGATCAGGAATCCAGGTAGGTACCGAGGCGGCATGGAATGCTTGCGAAAGATACAGCATGCCAAGATTTATTAGCATAACCAAGCGTGATAAGGACGAATTCGATTTCTATAAAACCTTTGATGAGCTAAAGGCGAAGTTCGGAAATAAGCTAGTGCCACTATCATGGCCGCTTTCAGCTGAGATTGACGATGAGCTAAAGGAAGCTATCGCTGAATCAGATGAAGAACTCATGGAGAAGTACTTTGACGGTGAAGAATTCACCGATGAAGAGATCAAAAAGGGAATGGTAAAGGGTATTTCCGAAGGAAACATCGTACCAGTTTGCTCATCTGCGTTCCAGCTAGGACACGGAGTTGAGGGGCTTTTAGATCTTCTTCTAGAATACGTTCCTACACCACTTCAGCATGGTCCATATAGAGGCTTTAACGATAAGAACGAGCCGGTTGAGAGAATATCTGTAACCGATGCACCTATGTCAGCATTTGTATTTAAGACAATCGTTGACCCATTCGTAGGTAAGATTTCCGTTATGAAGGTTATCACCGGAAAAATTAATTCTGGAACAGAAGTATATAACGAGAGAATAGGTAAGACAGAAAAGCTAGGAAAGCTATTCTTCCTAAGAGGTAAGGAACAGCTAGAGCTTAACTATGCAGAAGCTGGGGATATCGTTGCCGTTGCAAAGCTACAGAACACCAAGTCAGGAGATACTCTCTGTGACAAGAGCGATGTAATAAGATATCTTCCACTAGACTTCCCATCACCAACATTCTATATTGCTATCGAAGCACTAGATAAGAATGATGATGAGAAGATGGGTGTAGGTCTTGCAAGACTAAGAGAAGAAGATCCTTCTTTCGTAGTAGAGAGAAATAGCGAAACTCACCAGACACTTCTAGGAGGTCAGGGAGATATTCAGCTTGGAATCATCCTAGCTAAGCTAAAGGATAGATTTGGCGTTTCCGTTAAGACAGTGCCTCAGAAAATCGCTTATAGGGAGACTATCAAAGGTAACTCAGACGTTCAAGGAAAGCACAAGAAGCAGTCAGGTGGCGCTGGTCAGTACGGTGATGTTCATATCAGATTCTCACCTTCAGATAAGGAATTTGAGTTCTCTGAGGAACTATTCGGTGGATCAATTCCAAAGAACTACGTTCCAGCTGTAGAAAAGGGCTTGATTGAAAGCTTGGAGAGAGGACCTCTCGCAGGATGCAAGGTAGTAAACATCAAAGCAGTTCTATACGATGGTTCGTACCACGATGTAGACTCAAACGAAGTTTCCTTTAAGATTGCAGCTTCACTCGCTTTCAAGAAGGGTATCGTTGAAGCTAATCCTTGCCTACTTGAGCCAATTATGCATGTTGAAATTACAGTTCCAGACGAGTACATGGGAGATGTAATCGGAGACATGAATAAGCGTAGAGGTAAGATTCTAGGTATGGAACCACTTCCAAACGGCGGACAGAAGGTCGTTGCAGAAGCACCTCAGGCAGAGCTATTCGATTATGCACTTGGCCTACGTTCAATGACACAGGGCAGGGGCGTATTTGAGATGAAGTTTGTGCGCTACGAAGAGCTTCCAAAGCACCTAGCAGAGAAAATTATCGCTCAGCACGCTGCTGAAAACGAAGCAAAATAGCTGCTTTAGTATAATTAAATAAAACTAAAACCTCTGTTTAGTCTTGCATATATTATGTGCATTGCTGGCGGAGGTTTTTTGATGTATTTATTGACATGTGTTTGGGGAAAAGATATACTCTAAATAAGAACAAATGTTTGGAGAATGGATATGGCTAAGAAAGCAAAATCGGTATATGTTTGCCAAGAATGTGGATATGAGACACCTAGATGGCTAGGACAGTGCATTTGCGGTGCATGGAACTCCTTTGTAGAGGAGAAGGTCGTAGATGTCAAGGAAGACGATGCGAGAAGGCGAAGCGGAATAACTAGTTCGGATGGGAGCAAGAGCAAGGCTTCAAAGCTCAATGTAATCGGAAGTGCCGAATATAAGAGAATAGATACTGGTATAGGTGAGCTAAATAGAGTTTTAGGCGGTGGAATAGTTAAGGGATCACTGACTTTGATTTCAGGGGAACCTGGTATAGGTAAATCCACGATCATAATCCAGGCTGCAAATCACATAGCTAAGACTGTGGGGAGAGTTCTTTACGTTTCTGGAGAGGAATCTGAAGAACAGATTAAGATGCGTGCAGATAGAGTCTGTGGTGAGATTGATGACAATCTATTTATCTTAGCTGAGACCAACATGGAAAACATAATGGCTGTGTGCGAGACTCTTAAGCCTGAGTTTGTAATAATTGATTCAATTCAGACCATGTATACGGTAGATATAGATTCAGCTCCAGGCAGTGTATCTCAGGTGAGAAGCTGTGGCAATCTTTTAATGAAGATAGGAAAAAGCTGGAGCATACCTGTGTTTATAGTTGCGCATGTAACTAAGAACGGAGAACTTGCGGGGCCTAAGATAGTAGAGCATCTCGTCGACTGCGTTCTTCACTTTATGGGTGAGAGGAATCATGAACTTCGTATCATGAGAGCTTTTAAGAATAGATTTGGTACGACAAGTGAGATTGGTGCATTCAGCATGGAGGAATCTGGGCTTAAGGAGATACATGATATTTCAGCTAGCTTCCTAGACAGCAAGGGCATCAAACCTGAGGGCTCAGTAGTTTCTGCCATATATGAGGGTAGCAGGCCCGTGTTCATGGAGATCCAGGCGCTTACTGTTGCGTCCAATGTCGGCTTTGCAAGAAGAACCTCTATAGGTATAGATAACCAGAGGCTTGCTATGCTACTTGCCGTTCTTGATCGTAAGGCAGGAATAAACACAATTAGCCAGGATGTCTATGTTAATGTAGTTGGTGGTCTTAAGCCTGATAGCACATCAGTAGATCTAGGAGTTGCACTAGCGGTCTATTCTTCAGTTAAGAATATTAGATGCAGATACAGACTCATCGCCTTTGGAGAAATCGGACTTACGGGCGAACTCAGGTCTGTTTCTAACGCAGACAAGATTATTGCAGAGGCTTCTCGTATGGGCTATGAGAAGGTGATAATGCCTAGAAAGAATGCTGCAAAGCTAGGTGATAAGTTCAGCGATTGCAAAATTATAGGGGTTAATAATATCTATGAGGCAATAGAAGCTTTTAAAGAGGAATAGCCATAATCTAAAATATAAAATAAATAAAAATTTAAAAAAGGACTTGACAGAAGCATATTGATTGCGTACAATTACAATGTAAACGATAATAAATCACGCAATCTAATATATAAAGTTTAATTCGGAGGTAAGAAAATGGGATTTTACGATTATTCAGTTCTAAATAGAGCTGGTGAAGAAGTTTCAATGAAGAATTTTGAGGGTAAAGTAGTTCTGGTAGTTAATACAGCTACAGGATGTGGATTCACACCACATTATGAGCCACTTCAGAAGATGTATGATAAGTACGCTGACAAGGGACTTGTAATTTTAGACATTCCTTGCAATCAGTTCTGGGATCAGGCTCCAGAGAGCGATGATGACATCCACAAGTTCTGCACACTTAACTACAACACAAAGTTTGACCAGATGAAGAAGTCAGATGTAAATGGCGAGAACGAACTAGCGCTTTACACATATCTAAAGAGCCAGAAGGGCTTTGAGGGATTTGGCGAGGGCGAGCTTGCTGAGAAGATGGATGAAATCCTAGAGAGTATCGACGCTGATTACAAGAATAACGCTAACATCAAGTGGAACTTCACTAAGTTCGTTGTTGATAGAAATGGTGAGGTTGTAGCGAGATTTGAGCCTACAGCAAGCCTAGAAGATGTAGAAAAGTGCGTAGCATCACTTCTATAATAGGGCAATAATAGATTAGGAATAGAGAAAATGTAACACGTGGAATCTGCTAAATGCTGATTCGGCTAAAGGGGTATTGGGCTTAAGCAATTAGCAGATTCCGTTTACATAAATAAGCTGCAGCTTTCAGAGCTACAGTTTTTTTATGGGTGAAAATGCATCTTATTTTCTTATACAAGATGTTTATATATACACAAATGTTAATGTAAGTAAATTAAGCGAGGTAAAGAAATGGCTAGAAAAACAAAGTTATTTATGAAAAGAAGTCTAATGCTTGTTATGAGTCTTGCAGTTGCGCTGACAATACTTCCTAAGGTGGGTCAGAATGTATACGCAGCAGAAGAGTCAAAGATGGAAAATGGTACAGTTGATGTGACAGTAAACGATGCTCCAGAAACTACTACGGTAGTAAACTATGGTGGGTATAGCTGGTATGTTATCAAGGACGAAAATGGTAGTCTTAAGCTGTTTTCTAAGGATGCTGATTTTGGAACAAGTCCATTCCGTGCTGGTCAGGAAAATCCAGGCGCTGGATATGCAAAGAATGTTCAACCTGATCCAGGTAACCCGGATTATCCAGGAGTTGTGTGGTATTTCGCAGTAAATCCAGGAAAAACTGAAGACGATCCTGGCTGGACAAGAGCAAATGAGTATAACGGAAGCACTATAGATCAAAAGCTATCTGAAATACAAAGCGGAACAAACAGTACTTTTGTTTCAAAGGAACAGGAGACTGCTTCAAGACTAGGTCTTTTGACTTGGGATGAGGCAGATAATGTTAGAACAGAATTGAAGAACAATAGACGCATAGATGGCGAAAACTTTTGGTGGTTCTCATCTCCATACTCTGGTGAACTAGGATATACAGTATCTGTTATGGGATGGGGTGAAGGCGAACTTGGAGCTGACCGCGCAGACTTTGAGCATATTATTCGTCCTACTTTCAACCTAAACAAAAGCTTGGTTTTATTCACATCTTCTGCAAACGGAGGAAAGGAATCAGCAACAGTAGGTGGCGGACTAGCAAGCATCAAAGCTATTGCTGGCACAAATGCAAATAGCCCTATTAAGTTCACATTTAAGGATGATGACAGAAGTGATTTTGCACTAAAGCCATCAAAGAAGAATGGAAATGTACTAAGCATTCGCTATGAGAATGCTAAGACAGGAGCTAATGAGTTTATCTCTGCAATCATTAAGGATAAGAATGGCAATCTAAAATATTACGGAAAGCTTGCAGTCGCAAATGCAAGTGGAATAGCTGAACTTATTCTTCCTGCTGATTTTGATGAAGCAAGCGATAAGCTTTACATATTCAACGAGCAGGCAAATGGAGGAATGAATTCTGACTTTGCAAGTGAAATGAGAGAAGTTGAGATAGAAAACACGTCAGCTCAGAGCGTAAGTGCTAGTGGAACTGCTGTGCCACAGACTAATGTAGCAAGTGTAAAAGCTAAGGCGCCAAACACAGGTGATAACAGTGGACTAAATGCATGGCTTATGATCATGGGTCTAGCAAGCATAAGTGCTATGGGAAGCATGATGTATAGAAGAAAGCTACAGAAATAATATAACAAAAGGGAGACTGTATAATCTCCCTTTTTCTGTGCATTGCAAAATAAAAACCACCCAGTAAGGGTGGTTCTGCCTGTTATTTCTTAGGGCTGTCTATCTCAAACTTAGATGCCTCGTAGATATCAGGATGTTCATTCTTAGCATGCTCCTTGATAATCTCAAAGCTCTCCTTGCTGAGGGCGTGCTCAACTCTGCAAGCATCCTCTCTAGCAACCTTCTCGTCGACGCCGATTGAAATTAGCCAATTTGAAATTAGCACGTGTCTTTCATATATCATTCTTGCCGTAGCAAAGCCTGACTCTGTCAAAGTTATATATCCCTCATCGGAAACCTCGATGTCGTTGTTCTCGCGAAGCTTCTTCATCGCTACGCTAACACTGGACTTCTTAAAATCAAGGTAATCTGCAATATCAACAGAACGAACTACAGGATGTTCCTTGCTGAGAATCAATATGGCCTCGAGATAATTCTCAGTTGATTCGTTAGATTTCATATATTACCTCCATCCAATAGATAGTTTTAACTAACTTAGTTTATATAAAAAAAGTATACCATAGATGCGCATAATGTCAATACACAGAGCTTTTGGGTAAAAAGTATAAAAATTAAGGCAAAACAAGATATGTATAAAAATGGACGTAATATCCATTTAAGTCTATATTGCAGTAATAAATGTTAAAAATCCTAAAACCACACCTGCAGCGTTAGGGATTATTAGAATGTAATCCTTCTTAGGCTCCTTGGTCCAGCCGTATATTACCCAAATGAGGCAAGAAAAGGCGGCGGTTAATGGTTGCCATGGCTGGCCTTTAACACCATTTAGATTTGCTATAATCTGAGGTATATAGGTTATGAAAACAAATACTCCTATAAATGCACCTATTGATCCGACTATCATGTTGATTTTCTTCTTCATAAAGATTACCTCCTAAAAATTTTCTTACATAATATAACAATTTTGTGCTGAAATCAAACAAAAAATATAAAAAAATTATTTTTAAAAAGGTGTTGACATTAGGAGTTAGTTAGGTTAAACTAACCACAGATAAGCAAATACACATGTTGGACCAAGTAAGCAGGGTTCAGCGCGCAAGCCGTTATGCCGGCGGCGATAGCGTTTCTCCGGTGTTTTTGCATGATTTCTCTATATTTCATTTATTATTGCCCGCTTCCCAAAAAGAAGCGGGCTAATAACCCCATAAGGGTTAGGTTGAACTAACTTAATAAAATATGTGAACAAGTTTTGATGAAATAACAATGAGAATAGGCTAATATAAAGGATTTCAACTAGGAGGGCATATGTGCGAAGAAGTCAAGAGAATGTTATTCAGACTTGATATGAATGACCTTATGACGAAGTTAGCTCTTCAGTGTTCACCGGTAATTGCCGGAGTAAAGATGTCAAACCTAATCGTTGTCAAAAAGGCGATGATTCCCCAGGTAAAGAAAATATTTGCAGGAACAGGATTAGAGATATTCGTGTTCTGTAGCTTTAATGAAAACAGCTACGCTTTGATATACAGAGAAGAAGAACTTATAGATTGGCTAAATCAGGATGATGTTCGCAAGCTCCTAGAGGACTTCGGATATTTTGATTTGGACATTAAAAATATTTTGAGTACAGTTAGCAAACGCTACCGTCAGTACTGCCGCAAGGAAATTGATTTTCCACATGAACTTGGTTTGCTTTTAGGTTTTCCAACTGAGGATGTTGTCGGTTTTATTGAAAACGACGGTAGAGACTTTCTGCTTTGCGGATACTGGAAGGTTTATAGCGATATAGAAAGAGCGAATAGACTGTTTAAAACCTTTGATAGAGCAAAGGAAGATGCGATAAGACTGATCTTCGGAAAACGAGACATACTTGAGCTTCTCGATTCCGCTTCAGATATTAAAAAACAAAACTTGAACAAGCTTCAAATTGTACAGTAGGAGGAAAATTATGAAGAAGTCAATTGTAGTATACTGGTCACAGACTGGAAACACAGAAGCAATGGCAAAGGCTATAGGCGAAGGTCTAAAGAGCACATGTGAAGATTCATGTGTAAAGACTGTTTCAGAGGTATCAGCTAGCGATCTTAAGGATCTAGAAGGATTCGCGCTTGGATGCCCTGCTATGGGAGACGAAGTTCTTGAAGAGACTGAGTTTGAGCCATTCATCGAAGAAGTTGAGCAGTTCGTAGGTGGAAAGAAGATAGTTATCTTCGGTTCATACGGCTGGGGAGACGGCCAGTGGATGCGTGACTGGAAAGACAGAATGGAAGCTGCAGGAGCTCAGATTGTAGGCGGAGAAGGCCTAATGATCAACGATGCTCCAGACGATGCAGGTCTTGAGACATGCAAGGAATTAGGCGCAAATCTTGGACTCGCTTAATCCTCTAATAAAATATCAAATCATATAAAATTCAATCTAGAGAAATCGCCTGTTTTGCAGGCGATTTTCTTGTGCTTTTTATTTTTTTGGGAGGAACTGGTTAGGGTCTATCAAAAGGGGCAAATATCTTGTCAAATCATCGCAATCAGAATTGCAAAAACGCCCTATTTATAGTATAATAGAACAGAATATCTTTAGGAGGATAGAGCATGAATGCTATAGGAAAAATTGGCGCAATAATCATCAAGTATCAATACCAAATCGAGATAGCACTTCTATCACTTTTGGCATTGATTGTTTTGATTGGATTAATCAAGTTAATCATCAGCGCATTGAGGCGAAAGGATGTACTATCCGAGATTAAAGTAACCGTGACTGACATTGATAGCACAGTTAAGGAAATCAACCAAAAGCAAGAGGTTTTGATAGAGGGAAGTCTAGCTTCTAGTGGCGGGGTGACAAATAAGGCTGAGCCGGATAATAGCTGTGATACGGCTAAGCTAGAAGACAAGACGGAAGTAATTGAGCTTAATGCCGAGCAAACGCCTGAGGTGGCTACTGAGGAGAAGGCTAGCGAATCAGCTTTGATGGAGGCAGAAGCTTCTGAGGAGAAACCAGAACTTGAGACTGGCTTTGAAGAGGATAAACGGCTTGAGAATGTACTTGAGAGCCTTTTGATAAAGAATAGGGACGGAGATGTGCACTGCGCGGAGGAAGGCGAAGTTTCCAAGAAATTCGCAAGCAGAGAATGTGGAACGGACAAGCATGGCAATGTGTATACCGAAGAGTTTTTGAGCAAGCAAATAAAGTAAACTGCCAAGGTGCGGGAGGTAATGATGTATTGCAAAAAGTGTGGAAAAAGATTAGCTGATGGAGATAAGTTCTGTGGTAATTGCGGAACCAAAATCGATGTCTCAGAGATAAACATAGGATTCGCAGAAGAAGAACCTAAGCCGAAGAAGAACTTTGACTTCGGCGCTTTTAATTGGGATCTTGATGGATATCCAGATGAGGACAAGGCTAAGACTGAAGATGTTGACTTCAATTGGAACACCGTTCTAGAGGAAAAGAAGCGCAAGGACATCGAGGAGAAGTCATTCACAGAGACAATCATGACGGAGAATGAGCTTTTTGACAGAATTCAGAGCGAAGACAATGCTAAGGATGCTTCTGAGATTTCATTCAACTGGGAACTAGGAAGCACTACGCGTGTAGAGAAGGCTGATAGATTCGAAAGCATTATTCCTAAGGTAGAGGAAAAAGCTGAGCTTGAAATTCCTGTTGAGGTTTCAGAGGAACACGAGGAAGTTAAGGATTTAGTTGATGAGGCACTTGCGGCTGGTCTTGCTGCGGCATCATCGCCAAGAAAGAGCATAGATAAGTTCTACACTTTTAACCAAAAGAACGAAGAGTTTCAGGCTCTTCTCGACCAAGAGTACGAGAGACTTCGTAACAGAATCCGTGAGGATAGTGAGGCTGAAGCTATAATCGCAAATAAGGAAGAAAAGCTAGAGCAGGCAAGAGCTACTTGGTCAAAGGAAGCTCTTGAGGAGCCAGTTGAGGAAGCTGAAGAAACAGTAGAAGTGGCTGAAGAAACCGAAGCTCCTGTTGAAGCAGCAGTGGAAGCAGAAGTCGAAGTGGCTGAAGCTGAAGCGGTTAATGATACAGAGGAAACTGAAGAGTCTCAAGTTACAGAAGTAGAGACTGAGGAAGCCCCTGAAACTGAAGAGGCAGCTGTAGCGTCTGAATTCGAAGTTGAAGAAGCAGAAGAAACAGAAGAAGATGAGGAAGCCGTTCAAGAAGCAGAAGAGCCTGCTATTCAGGAAGAAGCATGTGCATGTGAAACTGAAGAGGAAGTAGCATGTGACATTTCTAGCGAAGATTCTGAAGAAGCATGCGTAGTTGAGGCTCAAGCTCAAGTAGAAGAAGTCGCAAAAGCTGAGGAAGCTGAGACTGAAGATGAACATGACGATACCGAAGAAGCAGAGGCTGAAGAAACTCCTAGCGAACCAGAAAGTGGGAATCCCCCCAGTGATGAGGAGGAGAAGGAGGAAGAAACACGCGGAGATGAAGATAGTAAGGAAACTAAGCTTCATTACAGCGATATCTTTGCTAACGACGATGTCCGTGATAGTGATTCAAGGGATGAACAGAAGACAGGACGATGGAAGATAATCGTTTTAGATATAATTATAGTTATACTTGCAATAGCTGTAATCTGCTCAGGTATTCTAGTATTTGCTAAGGGATCTGCACCTGCTAATAAGATTTCACAGGGAATCTCATGGGTGACAGAAAAGTTCTCAGGTAGCAGTGACAAATCTAAGGACGATAAGAAGTCTGAAGAGAAAGCAGAGAAGGCTAAGTCCATGGAGGATGTAGTTGCAGAGGCAAAGAAGAACTATGTGAACATTGGCAAGGTTCAGTATGACAGCAAGCTAAAGTTCGATACATCAAAGGACTACGGCATCAGCGAACTCAAGAATGCGAAGAACTTTAAGGATGGAGAGTTCTCTGACGGAAAGCTACTTAGTGAAGCTATTGTTAACCTTTCACTTGGATACTATTCAGGACTTACAGATAAGGTGAATAGCGGTACTGACGATGTTCTTAAGCTTATCAATGAAGATTCAGAGCTTTATGGACATGTGAAGGCTATAGCTGAAGGTAATGAAGAACAGCAGATTAAGAATATCAAAATCGGCGAAATCAAGAATAGCGGAAGCAACTACTATGTAATTTTGCAGATCACTGAGGGAAAGGCTAATTCATCAGACACTAGCACAGAGACAAAGATTCTTTCAATCATAAACAAGGAGAAAGTACTTAAGGTCACTGCAGCTACTGATGCTGAGTAATTATTTTGATGAGCAATTAATACTTTAATAAATTTGTGGGAGTAACTTTTGATGGCAGCAAAACCAAAGAACGTAGTAAATGTAAAGCCTAAGAAAGAGAAAAGAGCTAGGAATATAGCAATTTTAGTCACAGTGTCTTTTATACTATGGGGCTTCTTTTCACTTATTAGCTTCTTCACCGACTGGATGTGGTTTGATGAACTAGGATATGTGAGTGTATTCCTGAAGAAGCTAACCACTCAGCTGAAGTTTGGCATACCTATGTTTGTGGTGCTTAGTGGCCTTATGTACCTGTATTTGACAGGACTTCGCAGAGGGTATTTCAAGAAGATAATCTCACACGAAGAAACTAACCAAAAGAGGCTTGGCATAATTACTTTGCTGGTTTCTGTTCTTTTCTCAGGATGGGTTACCAAGTATGTTGTGGGCGGACTTTGGTTTGAATTTCTCAAGTTCCTAAAGAGCACAAGCTTCGGCAAGAAGGATCCACTCTTTGGACTTGATATATCGTTTTATGTTTTCAAGTACGAATTCTTAAATGGGCTTAACACCATGCTTTTAGGGATAGTCGTACTATTTGTGATTGCAACGATTTTTTACTATGCAGTTTTGATAATAATGCACAGCCCAGATGCTTTAGAAGAAGATGAGGCTGAGCCTATAGAAGATGGAAGATATTCGGGAGCTCAAGCTGGTGAGGATGCCGGTGCTGGAGCAGGATATTCGAGCAGACCTTTCGTTAATCCGTTTGGAGAGAATACACAGGCAGGCAAGATATTTGCAAATATCTT
>ERZ772925.122-NODE-122-length-14208-cov-5.5873_pt1 | contig 14208 bp, 12 predicted proteins | sample MGYA00511687_ERZ772925 | MGnify/ENA primary metagenome ERZ772925 (study PRJEB29015, sample SAMEA2738087) | human oral metagenome | biome: human oral; feature: human-associated habitat; material: saliva | place: China | collected 2227 ...
TAGGGCTGTAAAAGCTGATGAAATCAGCGTAGTAGAGCCCACTCAACCACTGCGTCTTGCTCGACAATCCAAAGAAAATTGAGAGGCTAGGACTTTTGTCCTAGCCTCTTTATTTATATCGTGTAGTCTAATTAATGATTTTGCTCATTCTCTTTAGAAGATGATTCTGTATGTTCAGAATTTTCCTCTGAGCTAGATGAACTAGAGCTTTCCTCTGTTGATTCACTCGTTTCTTCAGCTGTATAGCTTGGCTCATAATAGTAGTAGTTGTTCTTACCGTTGTTAAGGTAGAGATAAGAACCACTACGGTAAACACCACTTGGTTGAATCCAATCTGTTCCACCAGAATCGTATTGTTCATATAAGTATAGCATCATTTGTTTATAAACATCTGTTGCAACTTTGATTCCATCGTCCAGAACTGGGGTCAAGCGGTTGGTATATCCTGTCCAAACAGCCATAGCATACTGAGTTGTATATCCTACAAATGATTCGTCTGGTGTCACAAAGCTTGAATATCTGTACTCTTTTGTGAGTTTCTTCAATTCATTGTCTGCATAGTTAGAAGTACCAGTTTTACCAGCATGATAAAGGCCAGGGATATTCGCATTGTATCCTGTACCAGCTGTGATAACCGATTTCAACATATCTGTCATCATATAAGCTGTGGTTTCTTTCATCACTCGTGTTCCAGAGGTTTCAAAGTTCTTCGTTGTACCATCGCTAAAGACAACCCGATTCACATATTGAGGTTTGTAATAGGTACCTCCATTGGCGAAGGTTGCATAAGCAGCAGCCATTTTCTCGCTGCTAGCCCCGTATTTGTTGCTAGAGTCACTCGTGTTACTTGAGATGGCATTTGCATACACCATTTCTGGATAATTGATTCCCATGTTGCTTAAGAATTTCTGAGCTTTCTTCAAACCGACCTTTTCAAGAGCCCGGACCGCGGGAACGTTACGGGATTGTTGGAGAGCATAGACCATGCTGATATTGCCATAGTACTGTCTATCCCAGTTATAAATTTGTGTATTTGTACCTGGGAAGTTGTACGGTGTATCAGGAATGGTTACTCCAGTGGAGCTATATTCTTCATGTTCAATCGCGGGAGCATAGTCTGAGATAGGTTTCATTGTAGAACCCCAATCTCGGTTCGTTTCGACTGCTTGGTTGGTACCGAAGGATACATTAGATGACTGATGACGAGATCCCAACTGAGCAATGACTTTTCCGTTTGTCACGTCGATGATAGTAGAAGCAACTTGCAACTCATTATCTGGATAATTGACATATTCGTCAGAATTGTAAATATCCCAAAGACGTTTTTGAGCTGCGGTATCGACGTTGGTGTAGACATCCATACCAGTTGTCAAGACATTGTAGCCTGTCTCTTCTTCGACTTGTTGGATGACTTCTTTGAGGTAGTTATCCATATAAGCTGGATAGTTGCTTGAGCCGGTTAGACTTTGTAAGCCATCTGTAACAGGTGTATTGACGGCACTTTCGTACTGCTCATTTGAAATAGACTTCATGTCCAACATTTCTTTGAGAACTAGATTTCGGCGTTGGAGAGCAGCTTCCGGATTGGTATAAGGGTCATATTGGTTCGGTGCCTGAGGCATTCCAGCCAATAGGGCTACTTGTGGAAGAGAAAGATCCTTTAAGTCTTTTGCATAGTAGCTACGAGCAGCTGTTTGCATCCCGTAGTTTCCGTTAGACATGTAAACTTTGTTGATGTAGTAGGTCAAAATCTCTTGTTTGGTTGCTTTTTGTTCCAATTGAGTAGCAAGCCAAGCTTCTTGGATTTTCCGAGATAAGGTTTGGTCGGCCGAAGAAGTAGAGAAGTAAGTGAGCTTGATCAACTGCTGTGTGAGAGTAGATCCTCCTTGGCGCCCTCCTCGGAGGTTGCTGAAGAAGGCTCCCCCGATACGAATAAAGTCTATCCCTCTGTGGTTGAAAAAGCGATGGTCTTCAATCGCCACAATCGCGTTGACCAAGTCGGTTGGGATTTCATTTGTTTTTACATTAATTCGTTTTTCAGCACCCAAGTCTGCAATCAGATTGTTTTGATTGTCATAGATTTTACTGGATGTCGTTGCGACCAGGTCTTTCTCAGAAAGAGTCGGTGCTTTTGCAGCATAATATCCAAATACCAATCCACCCAGGATAAGTAAAAGGAAAAATAAGGAAATAGCCACAATCGCCGCATATTTTAACCACTGGATAACTGTTTGTTTGTTCATTTAATTACCGCCTAGTAGATTCTGTTCGATAATATCGAGATAAGGGACGCTTGGAAGGCGATCTGTCTCGATACGATAACCGTTTTCCTGTATAAAGGTCAAGGGCATAGATTTACTGCCGTGATCAATGTTGTAAAAGTCGATTAAGGAAGGAGCGGGCAGTAGATAGGTCTCATTGAGCTTTGCAAAATGCAAGAGCACAAAACAAATTCCTCCCTGTTGAAGGACTGCAGCCATGTGATCAATCTGGTGCTGATGAAAGTTTTTCATCGGCATGGATTGTTTCTGCTGAGTCTCTTTTGCTTCAAAATCAATGTAGTGTCCCTTGTAAACACCAGAATAGTCTGTAGTAGACGCCTGGCGAAAATAAGCTTCTACAATCTTTGCCCGACTGCGATGAGGATAGTCTACCTTTACAATCTGGATGGGGGTCGGCTTTTTATGAATAACCGCTAGTCCTCTGGAAAGGTAGTAGTGATTGCTCTCATTAATCATTTTTTCAAATGTCATCCCCCGATTGGCAAAGTTTACACTTTGCTTCCTCTGAATGGGCGAAGAAGATTTCTTGCTAAGTTTGTGAGGATAGTTGACCATAATTCTCCTTATTGGTACAATTACATCACTCTATTATATCACAAAAAGAAGAAGGGAGGGGAAATAATGAATAGTTTACTGATTACAGGTTATAAGGCATTTGAATTGGGAATTCTGACAGCTAAGGATCCTAGACTACCAATTATTAAAGAGGCGATTCGCAGGGATTTAGTCCGTTTTTTGGAAGAGGGAGTCAAGTGGTTAATTTTCACGGGGAATCTAGGTTTTGAAGCTTGGGCCTTAGAGGTTGCTCAGGAATTAAGAAAAGATTACGAGATACAGTTGGCCACGATTTTTATGTTTGAAAACCAAGGAGAGAACTGGAATGAGGCCAATCAAGAAGTCCTTAGTCGCTTTAAACAGGTTGATTTTGTCAAGTATGCCTATCCCTCTTATAGCCAGCCAGGTCAGTTCAAAGAATACAATACATTTTTGTTAGAAAATACAGATGCTGCTTATTTATTTTATGATCCAGATCATGAAACAAATCTCAAATATCTTTACAAAATGATGCTAGAAATGGATCAGTATCATGTCAAAAGATTAAACTTTGATGACTTGAATGAAGTAGCAGAAAAAATTTACGAAAAATAAGTGGTTTACCTTGATTTTTTCCTCTCATTTTTTATATAATGATTATGATTAACTAGAACGGAGAGAATGATGGCAAGTATTATTTTTACTGCGAAAGATATTTTTGATCAAGATTTCAAAAAAGAAGTTCGTGGATTTAGTAAAGTTGAGGTAAATGAGTTCTTGGATGATGTCATCAAAGACTATGAAACCTATGCTGCCTTAGTCAAGGAATTGAAAGAAGAAAATGCTCGGCTCCGTGAAGAATTAGCTAATAAAACGAGCCAAGTAACTCCGAGTCCATCAGTTCCTGAGTCTACTCCAAAGCATGAGTTTCCTCAGGTCACTACTACGACAAACTTCGACATTTTGAAACGCTTAAATCGTCTAGAAAAAGAAGTCTTCGGAAAACAAGTCGTTGATCGTGATTTTTAAGATATAACATATGAATCGTGCAATTTTTGGATAATCGCGTGAGAGCTTTCTCTCATGAGGAAAGTCCATGCTAGCACAGGCTGTGATGCCTGTAGTGTTTGTGCTAGGTGAATCCATAAGCCTAGGGACTTGATGTTCAAGTTACGGCGAGCGAACGGGCTAAGTCTTAGGATAAGTTCTACTAGCTCTGAAAGTGCCACAGTGACGTAGTTTTTAGGGAAACCTAAAAAGTGGAACGCGGTAAACCCCTCAAGCTAGCAACCCAAACTTTGGTCGGGGCATAGGATGCATGGAAACGAACATAGCATTCTGACTGGAAACAGTAGACAGATGATTATCGAAGGAAATGGTACCTAGTCATTTCTGGAACAAAACATGGCTTATAGAAAATTGCATATAGGTGGCGAGGGGGAGAGAAATCTCAACCTCCTTTTTTAAACAATGGGGAATAAATGAAAAAACAATTTGAATTAATCGCGACAGCTGCTGCTGGATTAGAAGCAGTAGTTGGGCGTGAATTGCGTGAGCTAGGCTACGATTGCCAAGTGGAAAATGGACGGGTTCGTTTCAAAGGCGATGTTCGTGCGATTATCGAAACCAATCTTTGGTTGCGTGCCGCTGACCGAATCAAGATCGTCGTAGGATCTTTTCCTGCCCGCACCTTTGAAGAACTCTTTCAAGGAGTTTTTGCCTTGGATTGGGATCAATATCTCCCTTTAGGAGCGCGTTTCCCTATTTCAAAAGCAAAATGTGTCAAATCCAAACTGCATAACGAACCGAGTGTACAAGCTATTTCGAAAAAGGCAGTTGTTAAAAAGTTGCAAAAACACTATGCTCGTCCGGAAGGCGTTCCATTGATCGAAAATGGAGCAGAATTTAAAATTGAAGTTTCTATCTTGAAGGACCAAGCGACTATTTTAATTGATACCACTGGCAGTAGCCTGTTTAAACGAGGTTATCGGACTGAAAAGGGTGGGGCACCCATCAAGGAAAATATGGCGGCAGCCATTCTTCAACTTTCTAATTGGTATCCAGATAAGCCCTTGGTTGATCCGACTTGTGGATCAGGGACCTTCTGTATCGAAGCGGCTATGATGGCTCGCCAGATAGCGCCAGGCTTGAGACGGACCTTCTCTTTTGAAGACTGGAATTGGGTAGATGATCGCCTGATTCAAGAAGTGCGTACAGAAGCTACTAAAAAGATAAATCGTGATCTCGTTCTAGACATCATGGGGACGGATATCGATGCGCGGATGGTCGAGATTGCTAAAGAAAATGCTCAAAAAGCAGGAGTTGCGAGCGATATCACCTTTAAGCAAATGCGGGTCCAAGATTTGCGTTCGGATAAGATCAATGGGGTCATCGTCTCCAATCCACCTTATGGTGAACGCTTATCCGATGATGCAGGGGTGACAAAATTGTATGCTGAAATGGGAGAGGTCCTTGCGCCATTGAAGACTTGGAGCAAATTTATCCTGACCAGCGATGAAAATTTTGAAAAGAAATTTGGGCGACAAGCGGATAAAAAACGAAAATTATATAACGGAACCTTAAAGGTTGATTTGTATCAGTTCTTTGGGGAGCGAGTGCGTCGACAAGCGACTAGTGAGAAAGGAAACATATGACAAAAGAAGATAAACAGCAGTTGGGTCAAGAGGCAGAGTCAGTTCTTGATTTTAAGGACGCAAAAGAGATGACGATTGGCCAAGCGAACCGCAAAGCTGAAGAAATCGAAGCAGGAGTCAAGGATACAGACAACGTCCTCGATAAATACATCAAACAGCACCGTGACGAAATCGAAGCTCATAAGTTTGATACGATCGTCATGAAGAAGGAAATGCTGGCAGATGCAGAGGCGACAGCCACTGTAGAAGCAACGGAGGCAATTCCAAACGAAGAGGCTGTGGAAGAAGTAGCACCGTCTGAAGCAACTCAAAAAGAAGTTGCGTCTACTCGCATTCCAGATCCAATTCCTGGGGAACTCCCTGCAAAAATTAAGTTTGGTCCAGAGCCAACAGAACCATATGTGGATGATGACATTGAGATTCCTGAAGAACCGAAAAAAAGCCGGGTAAAACCAATCTTACTTTCAGTTTTAGCTCTGACAGCAGTTGCTACAGCCAGTTGGTTGTCTTATCAATGGATCCGTAACCAGTCTAAAGGGGAAACAACAGTCGTCTCTTCTTCTAGCTCGTCAAAGAAAAAGTCATCCAGCTCTTCTTCCTCAACGAGTGCTAATACAGAGGCTTTGCTGAAGGACTTTAATGATCAGTATGCAGCCTTCTTTACAGATGACACGCAGACGAAGTTGAAAAATGATTCTTTTGGTAATTTGGAAAAACTGAAAGTAAGTTTAGAAAAATTGAAAGATACCAAGGAATACGATGCAGCAAAGAGTAAATACGATGAATTGGTGAAGCAAGTTTCTGCTATTCAAACAGTCAACTCTCAATTTACTAGTCCAGTTATTAAGGATGGGGCTATCGATAGCAAGGCGCAGGTAAAGAGTGATGCAGTATTTTCAGATGTGTCGACGTCTAATACACAACTGAACCAATTGTTGAAGGATGCTGCTTCTCAAGGTCGCTCACAACAAGTTGCCACTCCAGCTCCTGTGACAGATGGTGGTGGCAGTGTTACGGGCGGAAGCGCAGCTTCTTCTGGAACAGTAACAAGTCCAGCTCCTACTCCAGCTCCAGTTCCAGCCACTGAAGGGAATACGACAGGTGGAGTGAATCCAGGTTATTCTGGCTTCGGTCTTCAAAGCACTGGTGTACCCCTTCAACGAAACTTGAGCCGGGTGCCATACAATCAGGCGGCACTTGACGATATAAACAATCCTGCATGGACCTTTAATCCTGGTATCTTGGAGAAGATTCTGAAAATTGCTCGGGAACGTGGCCATATTGTTGGGGATCAATACATTTTGGAACGCGTGAATATTATCAATGGCAATGGTTATTACAACCTCTTTAAGCCAGATGGTACTTACTTATTTAGTATCAATGCTAAAACTGGATACTTTGTCGGAAACGGAAAAGGCCATTCCGATGCATTGGATTATTAACAACTAAAAAAAGGACTTCTCTTTAAAAGAGAAGTCCTTACTTTTTTATACGATATGGCGTGTGAATGGATCGTCAGAAATGCCTTGTTCAAGAATCAATTTGCACCACTCTTTAGCAGAAAAGAGGCTGTGATCTTTGTAGTTTCCACAAGACTCAATCGTCGTTCCTGGAACGTCTTCCCAGCTAGTTGCTTCAGCAATTTCCTCTAAGGAAGATTTAATCACTTGTGCAATGGTTTTTGGATCGTGCTGTCCCCACATAATCATATGGAATCCGGTACGACATCCAAAAGGTGAACAATCAATCATCCCATCAATGCGTTTGCGAATCAACATAGCCAAGAGGTGCTCAATTGTATGTAAACCAGCAGTCGGGATAGAGTCTTCATTTGGTTGAACCAAGCGGATATCATAGTTTGAGATGACATCTCCTTTTGGCCCTGTTTCCTCTCCGATTAGGCGGACGTAAGGGGCTTTTACAGCAGTGTGGTCAAGTTCGAAACTTTCCACAATAACTTCTTTAGTCATGTATCTTCCTCAATTCTTTTTTCTTGATTATAGCACAATTGGCGGTGGAAGAAAATACAAGAAAGGAGGGAGGGAAGTGCCCCTTAAAATAAGGTCCAGAAACTTATTTTTTAGGGAGTTTCTCATTAGAATCAAAGGAAAGAAGCATTTGAATAATAGCAAAAATAGATTGGTTTTCGCTAGAAAATTTGTTTGTTAATTTTGTAAAAATATGATAAAATAATAAAGAATTTTTTAATTCAACTATTCATTAGATTAGGGGTAAAAACATGGAATTTGGAATTGCAATTGTTTTTGCCGCAATCATTGGTTTAGTCATTGGATATGTAGGGATCTCAGTCAAGATGAAAGCATCTAAAGAAGCTGCAGAACTTACTCTTTTAAATGCTGAACAAGAAGCAACGAATTTACGTGGACAGGCAGAGCGTGAAGCTGATTTGATTTTGAAAGAAGCTAAGCATGAGTCTAGTTCACTTAAAAAAGAAGCACTTTTGGAGGCAAAGGAAGAAGCCAGAAAATATCGAGAAGAAGTCGATGCTGAGTTTAAATCAGAGCGTCAAGAATTAAAACAATTAGAGACCCGCTTAGCGGAACGTTCAAATAATCTTGATCGCAAAGATGATATTCTTACGAGCAAAGAACAAACTCTTGAACAAAAAGAGCAAAGTCTTTCAGATAGAACTAAACACATTGATGCGCGTGAAGAACAATTACATGAGCTAGAAAAGAAAAAAGAAGAAGAATTAGAAAAAATTGCTTCTCTTACTCAATCGGAAGCACGTGATATTATCTTAACGCAAACAGAAGAACATCTTTCAAAAGAAATTGCAACTCGTATCCGAGATGCAGAATTGGAAATAAAAGAACGTTCAGACAAAGTTGCGAAAGATATCTTGGTTCAAGCCATGCAACGGATGGCAGGTGATTTTGTTGCAGAACAGACCAACTCAACGGTTCATTTGCCAGATGATGCGATGAAGGGTCGAATCATTGGTCGCGAAGGTCGAAATATTCGTACCTTTGAAAGCTTAACAGGTGTGGATGTTATTATTGACGATACACCAGAAGTGGTCACCTTGTCTGGATTTGATCCGATTCGTCGGGAAATTGCACGGATGACGATGGAAAGTCTATTGAAAGATGGTCGAATCCATCCAGCCCGTATTGAGGAGTTGGTAGAGAAGAACCGTCAGGAAATTGACCAACGGATTCGGGAATATGGGGAAGCGGCGGCTTATGAAATTGGAGCGCCAAACCTACATCCTGACTTGATGAAGATTATGGGGCGCTTGCAATTTAGAACCTCTTATGGTCAAAATGTTCTGCGTCACTCAATTGAGGTTGCTAAGTTATCTGGTATTATTGCTAGTGAACTTGGCGAAAATGCTACCTTGGCTCGTCGAGCTGGTTTCCTACATGATATTGGAAAAGCCATCGACCGTGAGGTAGAAGGTAGCCACGTAGAAATTGGAACAGAGTTGGCTCGTAAATACAAAGAGCATCCTGTTGTTGTTAATACCATTGCTAGCCACCATGGAGACGTTGAACCAGAAAGTGTCATTGCTGTTATTGTAGCAGCAGCGGATGCTTTAAGTGCGGCTCGTCCAGGTGCTCGTAGTGAGTCTCTCGAAAGCTATATCAAACGTCTTCAAGATCTTGAAGAAATTGCAAATAGCTTTAAGGGAGTCAAGACTAGCTTTGCCTTGCAAGCAGGTCGTGAAATCCGAATTATGGTAAGCCCTGAAGAAGTGAAGGATGATAAGTTGACCATCTTAGCTCATGACATTCGTGAGAAGATCGAGTCTAACTTGGAATATCCTGGTAATATCAAGGTGAACGTTATTCGTGAATTGCGTGCCGTTGATTATGCAAAATAAAGCTTGCTAAAATATGAAAAGATAGTCAGCAAAGACGACAAGGTCTTGGTTGACTATTTTTATTTTGTTCCATGATGAAAAAAGAAAATCATTATTTCGTCTAGAAGGGGTTAGGAGCCTTGTCTCTAGGAAAAATCTGTTGAAAAATCTTTCTATTTTTGTTACACTAGATAGAAAGATAGCGAAGGAGACAAAATGGCGGATCGAGGATTATTAATCGTTTTCTCAGGGCCCTCAGGTGTTGGGAAGGGGACGGTTAGACGCGAGATTTTTGAAAGCTCAGACAATCAATTTCAATACTCAGTATCGATGACAACACGTGCACAACGCCCTGGTGAAGTGGATGGAGTAGACTATTTCTTCCGTACACGTGAAGAATTTGAGGAGTTGATTCGTCAAGGTCAAATGCTCGAATATGCTGAATATGTAGGTAATTATTATGGGACTCCCTTGACCTATGTGAACGAGACCCTCGATAAGGGGATCGATGTCTTCCTTGAAATCGAAGTGCAGGGTGCTTTGCAGGTGAAGAAAAAGGTACCAGATGCCGTCTTCATTTTCTTGACTCCTCCCGATTTGGATGAGTTGCAAGATCGTTTGGTTGGACGTGGCACGGATAGTGCGGAAGTGATTGCCCAACGGATCGAAAAGGCCAAAGAAGAAATTGCCTTGATGCGTGAGTATGACTATGCCATTGTTAATGACCAAGTGCCTCTGGCTGCGGAACGTGTCAAACGTGTGATTGAGGCGGAACATTTTCGTGTTGATCGGGTGATTGGTCACTACCAAGAAATGCTTCCCAAAGCCACTCAAGTGGTACGATAATTTAGAATAGGAATTAGGTAAAAAGATTATGATGTTAAAACCATCCATTGATACATTGTTGGATAAAGTACCGTCAAAATACTCATTGGTTATTCTTGAAGCCAAACGAGCTCATGAGTTAGAGAGTGGTGCAAGTCCCACTCAAGAATTTCAATCCGTAAAATCTACCTTGCGTGCCTTGGAAGAGATTGAATCAGGAAATGTGGTGATTCACCCAGATCCAGAAGCCAAGCGCGAAGCGGTTCGTCGTCGAATCGAAGCAGAACGCTTGCGTAAAGAAGAAGAAGAGCGTAAAATTAAAGAACAAATCGCAAAAGAAAAAGAAGATGGGGAAAAAATTTAAGGTTGGGTTCGCTCAATCTTATTTTTTGCTATTTAGCACTAGGGCAGGAAGGAGGTGGAGACATGCTTGCACAAGTCATCGTTGATGTTCCCTTGATGCAAACGGATAAACCCTATAGTTACCAAGTACCGGAAGAGTTTTCTCCATTCTTGGAAAAAGGAATGCGGGTGCATGTTCCGTTTGGAAAGGGGAATCGGCTCATTCAAGGAATTGTGGTTGGCTTAGAGGAAACCACTCTAGCAGCTCAAGACCAAGAATTAAAAAGTATTGTGGAAGTCTTAGACTACCAACCGGTTCTAGGAGAGGAGCAATTTTGGCTAGCAGATCAGTTGCGAAAGACAGTTTTTGCCTACAAAATTACCCTCTTGAAAGCCATGCTACCGAGTGTTTTAAATTCTTCCTATGATAAAATTCTCCATCCGACAGAACGATTATCGCCAGAAGATCGAGAGGATATTTTTGGAACAGCGACTAGCTTGGCTTTTTCTTCTTTAGATATTGAAGCCCAAGCACGGATGATGCGACTGACTCGTAAGGGAGAGTTGGAAGTAGAATACCAAGCGGTGGATCGTAAACATATCAAAACAGAAAAATGGTATCGGGTAAATCATCACCTACTTGAAAATTTGGAAATCGCCAAGAATGCCAAAAAACGCTTGGCCTTGCGAGACTTTGTCCAAGGGCAGGAAGAGGAAGCGCCTTTAAGTAATTTGTTGGCAGAATTCTCTCGCCCAGTGGTGAATTATTTCATCGATCAAGGTGCCTTGCTTGTGTTTGAAAAGGAAGTCAATCGTGCTGCAGCCTACTTTAAGGACAAGGAGTCGACGGAGGCCTTGGTTTTAAATGCTGAACAAGAAGGAGCAGTTCAAGCGGTAACGAGCAAAATTGGCCAACCTTCCAAACCCTTTTTGTTAGAAGGAGTGACAGGAAGTGGGAAGACAGAAGTGTACCTTCAAATCATTCAAGAGGTGCTAGAAAAGGGAAAAACAGCTATTATGCTGGTTCCTGAGATTTCCTTGACGCCTCAAGTGACGGATCGCTTCATTTCTCGCTTTGGAGATCGGGTAGCCATCCTCCATTCGGGTCTATCCAACGGTGAAAAATACGATGAGTGGAGACGAGTAGAGCGAGGTGAGGCCCAAGTAGTCATTGGAGCTCGGTCTGCTATCTTTGCTCCTCTTAAGAATTTAGGAGCTATCATTATTGACGAAGAGCATGAGGCTACGTATAAACAAGATAGCAATCCTCGTTATCATGCGCGTGAGGTTGCCCTGCTTCGATCTCAGTACCACCAGGCTGTTTTGGTCTTGGGATCAGCAACTCCTAGTCTAGAAACACGGGCCCGTGCAGGAAAAGGGGTCTATGAATTTCTTCAACTGACCCAACGGGCTAATCCGCTTGCCCGCATTCCAGAGGTAGAAGTGATCGATTTCAGGGACTATATTGGCCAGCAGGAATCTGGAACTTATACGCCCAAGTTGCTTGAAGCGATTGCAGAACGATTGCAACGAAAAGAGCAAGTCGTCCTCATGCTCAATCGCCGGGGTTATTCCAGTTTTGTCATGTGTCGCGAGTGTGGTCAGGTAGATACCTGTCCGAATTGTGATATCTCCTTGACCCTCCATATGGACACTAAGACGATGGACTGCCATTATTGCAATTACCATAAGGCTATTCCTACAGTCTGTCCTAATTGCCAAAGTCGATCGATTCGTTACTACGGGACGGGGACCCAGAAGGCCTACGATGAGCTACAAGAAATTTTTCCTGAAGCCCGCATTCTGCGGATGGATGTCGATACCACTCGGAAAAAAGGGAGTCACGAGGCCTTGTTGGACCAGTTTGGTCAAGGGCAAGCTGATATTTTGCTTGGGACCCAGATGATTGCCAAGGGCTTGGATTTCCCCAATGTTACCCTTGTTGGTGTCCTCAATGCGGATACAGCGCTGAATTTACCTGATTTTCGCTCGTCAGAGCGGACCTTCCAACTATTAACCCAGGTGGCAGGACGGGCTGGTCGTGCGGATAAAGAAGGACAGGTTCTGATCCAGACCTATAATCCTCATCATTATGCCATTGAATATGCGAAACGCCAAGATTACGAAGGTTTTTATGCCTATGAAATGAAGGTCCGCCACCAATTGGGCTATCCACCTTATTACTACACTGTAGGTTTGACCCTTTCTCACAAACAAGAAGAGGTTGTGGTTAAAAAAGCTTATCAGGTGATGGACCTGTTGAAAGCAGGTTTGTCGGAACAGGTTCAAATTTTGGGACCAACGCCAAAACCAATTGCTCGTACGCATAATTTATACCATTACCAGATCCTGTTGAAGTACCGGTTTGAAGACCAGTTACCACAAGTCTTAAATCAGATTTTGGACTTTACTCAAGAGCGGGAAAATCAAGATCTTCGAGTCAGCATTGACAATGAACCGCAAAGTTTTATGTAGAAGGAGAAAAAATGACAAAAATACTATTTATGGGAACGCCTGATTTCTCGGCTACAGTTTTAAAAGGCTTGATTTCTGATGAACGCTATGAGATTCTAGCCGTTGTGACCCAACCAGATCGGGCAGTTGGGCGAAAAAAAGAAATTCGGATGACGCCGGTAAAAGAAGTGGCTTTAGAAGCAGGTTTGCCAGTCTACCAGCCGGAGAAACTATCGGGAAGCCAGGAGTTAGAAGATTTATTGGCTTTGGGAGCAGACGGGATTGTTACAGCAGCCTTTGGACAATTCTTGCCGAGTCGTTTGTTAGAGGCGATGAAGTTTGCTGTCAACGTGCATGCTTCCCTTCTTCCAAAATACCGTGGTGGAGCTCCTATTCATTATGCCATCATGAATGGGGATAAAGAAGCTGGTGTGACCATCATGGAAATGGTCAAAGAGATGGATGCCGGAGATATGATTTCCTCTCGCGCCATCCCTATTTTAGAAGAGGACAATGTGGGAACCATGTTTGAGAAATTGGCTCTTGTCGGTCGGGATCTTCTCTTAGAAACCTTACCACCTTACCTTGCGGGAGAACTCAAACCACAAGCTCAGGATCCCAAACAAGTAACCTTCTCTCCCAATATCAAACCGGAAGAAGAACGCCTGGATTGGACGCGGACCAACCGTGAACTCTTTAACCAAGTTCGAGGCATGTATCCTTGGCCAGTTGCCCATACCTTATGGAAGGGGGAACGCTTCAAGGTTTACCAAGCAAAACCATGTGAAGGACAAGGAAAACCAGGAGAAATTTTGGCTCTCCATAAAAATGAAATCGTTGTTGCGACGGGGGAGGGAGCCTTGGCCTTGACCCTGGTTCAGCCAGCTGGCAAACCTAAAATGGCTGTTGGAGATTTCTTAAATGGCTTAGGGCGACAATTGCAAGTAGGTGATCAATTTGGTAAATAAATTGCAGACTGCACGAGGGTTGGCCCTCTCTACCCTAGGAGAGATTTTCCAGGACGGTGCTTTTTCAAATATCGCCCTCAAAAAAGCTCTGGGAAAGGCAACTTTGTCAGAAGTGGATAAAAGTCTGGTGACTGAAATTGTCTATGGGACGGTTTCGCGTAAACTAACCTTGGAATGGTATCTATCGCACTTTGTCGCTGATCGAGACCAGATAGACCCATGGATTTATCATCTTTTATTGATGAGCCTCTATCAGTTCGTCTATCTTGAGAAGATTCCTCCCCATGCTGTTGTCCATGAAGCAGTAGAGCTTGCCAAGCAAC
>ERZ772925.124-NODE-124-length-14131-cov-4.35074_pt1 | contig 14131 bp, 10 predicted proteins | sample MGYA00511687_ERZ772925 | MGnify/ENA primary metagenome ERZ772925 (study PRJEB29015, sample SAMEA2738087) | human oral metagenome | biome: human oral; feature: human-associated habitat; material: saliva | place: China | collected 2227 ...
CAAGGTCCCAGGTCGTATCACCGAATTCCTCGTCAGCGAAGGCCAGAGCGTACATCGTGGAGACACCCTTGTACGCATCTATTCGCCCGAAGTCCTCGCTAAGCTTGAGCAGGCTCAGGCCGCTAAGTCTGCTGCCGAAGCCCAGAGCCAGAAGGCACAGGCTGGTGCTCGTAAGGAGCAGAAGGAAGGCGCCTACGAGATGTGGCAGAAGGCTAAGGCTGGCCTCGAGGTCGCAGAGAAGAGCTTCGAGCGCGTCGAGCGCCTCTACAAGGAAGGCGTCCTCCCCGCACAGAAGTACGACGAAGCCACCGCTCAGCTCAACGCCATGCGCGCTACCGAACGTGCTGCTCGCAGCCAGTACGATATGGCGATGAACGGTGCTCAGCGTGAAGACAAGTGGGCCGCACAGGCCCTCGTCGAGCGTGCCGCAGGTGCTATCACCGAGGTCGACGCTTACCTCAAGGAGGGTGCGCTCATCGCTCCCGTCGATGGTATCATCTCCGAGATCTATCCTCATCAGGGCGAGCTCGTCGGTACGGGCGCTCCTATCATGAGCATCTCCGACTACCGCGCCGTGCGTGTCCTCTTCGCTGTGCGCGAAGACAAGCTCGCCGGCCTGCGTCAGGGTAGTAAGCTCCACGGCACCATCCCAGCCCTCGGCGGTAAGAAGGTCGAGCTGACTGTCTCGAAGATGAAGGACATGGGGAGCTACGCTACGTGGAAGGCTACGAAGCCCCGCGACCAGCACGACCTACGCACCTTCGAAGTAACTGCTCAGCCCACCCAGCCTGTCGAAGGCCTGCTGGCGGGTATGACGATCGTACTGGACAAGGGTCAGCTCTAAGATGTCAACCCCCAAGACAGGTCTGGGTGCCGTACTGAGGCGCGAACTCCGCTACCTCTCGACGCGCCCTATATACCTCTTCGCCATCTTCGGGGCACCGCTCTTGGTCACCCTCTTGCTCCTCTATATGATGGGCGGAGGACTCCCGACCAATATGCCCGTAGCGGTCGTGGACGAAGACCACACCCCTACCTCGCGTGCCCTCACACGTAGCCTCGATGCCTTCCAGAGCTCTGAGGTGGCCCTCGAGGCTGCCTCAATGCCCGAGGCGCTCGAAGCGATGCGCCGTGGGGAGGTCTATGCGATCTTCCACATCCCCTCCGGCCTACAGGCGGGTGCAGGATCGGCACGTCAGCCCAAGCTCCACTATTATACCAATAGCGCCTACCTGATGGCTGGGAGCTTCGCCTTCCGAGATATGAAGATGCTCTCCGAGCTTGCTTCGGCCAAAGTCGGCCTTCAGACCGGCCAAGCCAAGGGTAAGACGATGGAGGAGATCATGGCTACCGTGCAGCCCATCGTCGTGCGCAATGAGGTGATGAGCAATCCTTGGCTGAACTATTCGGCCTACCTCACCACGACGATCCTCCCTGGTATCCTGCAGCTGATGATCCTACTCCTCACCTCATACAGCATTGGTCTCGAGATCAAGCGCGGTACGGCGAGCGAATGGCTTCGTCTGGCTAAGGGCTCGATGAGCCGTGCGCTCATCGGCAAGCTCCTTCCACAGACCATCCTCTTCGTCCTCTCAGGCTGGATCATCCAGGGCATCCTCTATGGCTGGATGGGCTATCCCCTGCAGTCGGGCTGGGCACCGATGGCGCTTGCCATGCTCTTCCTCGTGCTGGCAGCTCAGGCCCTCGGTATCTTCTTCATCTCGCTGATCCCCGTGCTCCGCATGGGTATGAGCCTCGGTAGCCTCCTCGGGATGCTGTCCTTCTCGATCTCGGGGATGAGTATCCCCGTGAGCTCGATGATCGCACCGATGCAGACGCTGGCCTATATCTTCCCCCTGCGCTACTACTTCCGCATAGGGATCAATCAGGCGCTCATCGGGGCACCCTTCGCCGACTCGCTCCCCCAATATATCGGGCTACTCGCCTTCATATTCCTGCCGCTCATCATGCTGCCTCGTCTGAGGAAGTACCTCCTGAATGTCGGCTATATCGCTTGATGCTTCTATGAATATCATCCGATCTCTCAGACTCCGCATAAGTGACCTCTGGCAGGTCTGCCTCAGGGAGTTCCGCCACATCTTCGCCGACAGCGGGGCCATCCTCTTCTTCCTCGTCGTCCCCTTCGCCTATCCCTTCCTCTACTCCGCCCTCTATGGGAGCGAAGTCGTGCGGGAGGCACCACTGGTCGTCATCGACAAGAGCCACACGGCACACTCACGCGAATTCATTCGCCGTGTCGATGCTTCGCCCGATGTCCGTGTGGTAGCTCATGTCGCTGGGGAGTCAGAGGCCTACCGCCTCATCGGGGAGGAGCGTGCCTACGGCATCTTGATTATCCCCGAGGACTTCGACCGTATGCTGATGAGCGGGCGCCAAGCGCACGTCGACCTGCATGCGACCTTCGTCTCCGCACTCTACTACAAGGCCTTCTCTCTGGCGACGACCGAGGTAGCGCTGACGATGGGGCGCGAAATCGAAGCGGAGCGCCACTACGGCCCCTCAAGCCAGGCCACACGCATCTCCGTGCGCCCCATCGAGAGCGAATGGGTCGTACCCTACAACCCGCAAGGGGGCTTCCAAGGCTTCCTCCTGCCTGGGGTACTGGTGCTCATCATCCAGCAGACGCTCCTCATCGGCATTGCGATGATGTCGGGTACGCAGCGTGAGCGTGGCGGACTGAGCACGCCTGTGCAGTACGTCGGTGGGCACTACGTCAGCGTGATGCGCCTCCTCATAGGTCGTGCGATCTGCTACTTCACCCTCTACTCGGTGACGTCGCTCTTCACGCTGGTCGTCGCACCTTGGCTCTTCGGCCTGCCACAGCTGACGGACTTCACGACCTATGTGCTGCTCTTCCTGCCGATGATCCTGGCGATGATCTTCTTCTCTCTCGGCTGCAGTCTCCTGACGCGCCACCGTGAGAAGGCGATGATCCTCTGGGTCTTCACCTCGGTGCCCTTCCTCTTCCTCACGGGGCTGTCGTGGCCTCTGTCGGCTATCCCTGGGCCACTGCGCGCGCTGGGCTATCTCATCCCCTCGACGCCAGGCGTCCAAGCCTTCGTCGCCGTGAGCAGTATGGGCGCACAGCTCTCCGACATCCTACCGCAGTACATCACGCTGTGGGTACAGGCTCTGGTCTACTTCCTGATCACGTCCTTTGCCTACGCTCGCGTGCTGCGTCGCTCTTAGAGCCGAGCTTACAAGTATAAATGTGCACGAGGCCCGAAGCATTTCTGCTTCGGGCCTCGCACGTTTTACCCCACCAAGATAAGACTATTTGCGCTCAAGCATCATACGGTAGTGCCACTTCGAGGCCCATCCCTTCGGAGAGAAAAGCAGAAAGCAGTAGGCGAATAATTTCCTACGCGTACGAATAAATGTTACTGACGAATAGCTGATAAGTTCGATCTACGTACGTGGCTCTAAGATCTACGTGCGTGGTCTTTCGGATTTACATACATAGTCTTTAAGACTACGTGCGTAGACAGAGGAAAAGCACTACGGGAAGCACCCTTGTTCCTCACGGGAATGCCGATTTTTGCTCTGTTGGGTAAGAAAAATCCCCGTGATAGAGCTGGGGTTCACCCTACCACGTAGGCGGGATTACCTACGGAGTTCTAAGTCTTCGTGGGCATAGCTAAATATCAGCGATCACTGTACGGAAAGACACCAATCATCAACGGGCTAATCAATAAAAACAGGCGGAACATCGTGCCATAATCTCATTATATCCATACAAGTTTCTATCTTTATCTGCAGATAACTTTACCAATAAACTAATCACCTAAAAATGGCAGGATTATTCAACGAATCAGACTTTGACTTGATCGCCCAGTATATAGGTAAGAACAAGACAGATGTGCCAGGGCCATATAACAAGCTGAAAGCAGTATATCACAAGCTTGGGCGTATTATGGATGGACTAAAGGCACTCGGATATCATACTAATATCATAAGAAGGCCTACGAATCAAGCAAACGTGTATGATGAATATCACTGGGGGCAAGTGTATCCTAAAGAGGATATACATTATAAGGAATGTCGTAAAAAGGTGTTTTTGGCGGTGGTGGCACTTACTGGAAGTGGCTTTGAAATTCACCTTGACTGTGATGAAAGACCTCCACACAAATGTAAATGCGATACAGAGATTAAACGCAAGATAAAGAAGGATACTTGGCTGAAAATATTCAAAGCAAAAGCCTCCACTTATACATGTGAAGAGTTAGTCAAGATAGTCGATGACTATATCCAGAAAAACTGGGTGGCCTTCAATCAGTTCGCAAGAGAGTTTGGCATCAAGGAAAGCATTAGAATCTTAGAAGAAATGAATAGAGAAGTGGAAAATACTAAGACGCTACTTTTAGCTAATCACAACGTCGTGCTTACGGGAGCCCCTGGGACGGGCAAGACCTACTTAGCAAAAGAAGTGGCTAAGGAGATGGGGGCAGAATGCAAGATCGTGCAGTTTCACCCCTCCTATGATTACACTGACTTCGTGGAAGGACTGCGCCCCGTGAATCAAGGGGACAGCTTAGGCTTTCAGCGGATGGATGGTGTCTTCAAGAAGTTCTGCAAGGAGGCTCTTCAAGGTGATAATAGCTCACACCCTTATGTCTTCATCATCGATGAAATCAATCGCGGTGAGATCTCCAAGATCTTTGGGGAGCTATTCTACTCCATTGACCGAGGGTATAGAGGGGATAAGGGACGAGTAAACACTCAGTATCAGAACTTAGTTGCAGAGAATGACGCATTCTACCACGGATTTTATGTCCCTGAGAACGTGTATATCATCGGTACCATGAATGATATCGATAGGAGCGTCGATAGCATGGACTTTGCTCTGCGTAGAAGATTTGCGTGGAAGGAAATCACGGCAGAGAGCCGGATCTCTATGCTGGACGATGAGGAAGCTTGGGGTGGCAGGAAGCCTGAGCAAAGCGTGATCGAAGAACTAAAAAGAAGGATGACGAACCTTAATAACTGCATCATCGATCAGTACCCCGATCAGGAATCAACCCCGAAAGCGAGCAAAGATAGAATCGGACTTACGAAATCCTATCAGATCGGAGCTTCATACTTCCTCAAGTATATGATGTATGGTAACTTCGATGACTTGTGGGAGTACCATCTGAAAGGACTGCTGTACGAGTATCTAAGAGGCACCTCTCATATCGAAGAAAAGATAGAGCGACTACACACTGCATATAATGCCCTCCAGTAGTGATTACCTACGATTATAGCCAGGCTCCCATCAGTCCTGATGAGCGCCGAGATTTAGAAGTCATCGCTGGGGTAAGGATAGAAGACATAACAATAGAGGACTATCCGAATCTCCTCGTTTTCCCCGACTCCTTCGATAGCTATGATAGAGATTTAGCGAGGAAGGAAGTGTGTGCCATTAGCCCAGATGGGAGCGAGCTGTCTACCAATAGTATCGTTGGTTTCGTTGGCAGGAATAAAACACATCTGTCTATTCACTCCAGATTTGCTAAAGCTGGGGAGAAGGACTTCTTCTTGCACTACATGCTTCAGAGAGTTGCTCGGGTTAATCTGTTTAACCTACCTCATGCGATAGACGAAGATGCAGTCTTTGACTTTCTGATATATATGTTCCCACAATACCTGAAGAAAGCCCTTAACCAAGGTGTCTATAAGAAGTATGTGGTGAGGAAGTATAACGATGCACATGTGAAGGGGAGCATTGATCTCAATCGACACATCAGATACAATGAGCCATTCAATGGTCAAGTCGCCTACTCAACTCGTGAGCACAGCTATGACAATGAGGTGACGCAGCTGATTCGTCACACTATAGAATTTATCAAGAGTTATAGGAATTGTAGTCTACTGAATGGGGATCTTGGCACTCAAGAGGCGGTCTCCCAGATATGCGCTGTTACCTCCTCCTATCTCCCAGCTCAGCGAAGCTCCATCATCAACAAGAACCTACGACCGATGGTACATCCCTACTACAGCGAGTACTTGCCGTTGCAGAAGTTGTGCCTTCAAATACTTCGCTATGAAGAGTTGAAGTATGGTCAAGAGGAAGATGAGATCTATGGAGTACTGGTTGATGCAGCTTGGTTATGGGAAGAGTACTTAGCCCTACTACTGTCAGAGACCACTACTTAAAGAGTGAGGGCGAGAGGTTTGATCTCTTCGAGGGCTGTCAGCAGATTATCCCAGACTACCTGTCCTTAGATAGGAAGGTTGTGGCTGATGCTAAGTACATTCCTCTTGACCAAGAAAGAGCGTATGGTGAAGAAAAAGCAACCTCTATTTATTATAAAACGATTACCTACATGTATAGATTCTGCTCTAATACAGGCTTACTGCTTTACCCGCACCCTAATGAGGGACCAAAGATCAAGGAGCTACCAAAGGTCAAGGTGCTAAAAGTTAAGACAGAAATGGAGCACGTCAATGGAGGACGCATCGTAAAAGTGGGCCTAAGGATCCCCTCCAACTGCCAAGACTTTGATTCTTTCTGCTCGTCTATGAAGGATTCTGAGCTTGACTTTGTGGGGAGCTGTGATCCGAGCTATTGGCAGTGAGGATTCCTTTTACTTGGTGAAATCCGTTTTCGGAGAACTCTCCCTATGCCCGCAACAGAGGCTATGAATAGTGCTTTGCTCGATAGTTAGGCTATTCCATAGAGCGATAGTCGCATTTAAGAATAGCTATTCTGTGCTTATTATTCTGGCTGATTTCTAAACTTCCCGAATGGCAGAGCAGAAGTAATCTCATTGCTTTTGCTCTGCCATTTACTTAAGCCATCTCCAGAGGAGAGATTGCGCAATAGCCTCTAATTAGCTTTGGTCAGTTTCTGATATGACGACTAAGCATCAGTGAAGTCGGCACAGAGGGAGAGCTGAACTCGGTACAACAGTCCTTATATAGGGTTCGCACCACCCTCCCCACAGCATTATTCTTGCATCATAAGCCGATAATCCATATCTTGCACGTTGATAATCACGGGGGTGCAGTCGCACAGACCTGCATTTTCCCTCCCCCAAGAATACAAGCGACTAAGTATAGTCCATCTCTCCATGCAGCAAATCACCCTCTCTCAAGTCCTACCCGAGGTCTTCCGTGAGCGTACCGATCTCATCTCCGAGGTCTGGCGACAGGAGCTCAGCCTCGAACGGGGCAAGCACTATCTCATAGAAGCCTCTTCCGGCGCTGGTAAGTCGTCCTTCTGTAGCTTCGTCTACGGCTGGCGTGGCGACTACTCGGGGCGCATCGCCTTCGACGGACAAGATATCCGCGCACTCTCCGCCTCGGCCTGGGGGCACATCCGACGTGAGTCCCTGAGCTTCCTCTTCCAGGATATGCGCCTCTTCGGCGAGCTAACGGCTTGGGACAACGTGTGGATCAAGAACCAACTCACAGGGCATAAGGACCGCCAGACTATCGAGGGCTACTTCGAGGCGCTCGGTATCTCTGACAAGCTCAAGAGCCCAGCACGCCTGCTGTCCCTCGGGCAGCAGCAGCGCCTTGCCGCTATCCGCTCGCTCTGTCAGCCCTTCGACTTCCTCCTCCTCGACGAGCCCATCAGCCACCTCGATGAGGCGAACGGCCGTACGCTCGCAGGGCTCATCACCGCCGAAGCCACCGCCCAAGGCGCCTCCGTCATCGTCACCTCCGTAGGCAAGCACCTACCGCTGGAGTATCACCACACCTACCAGCTATAGCCCCATGAATAGACTTGTCATACGCCTGCTGAGCCGTCATATCAGCCCACTGCAGCTCTTCGGCTTCTTCGTCGCCAACCTCATCGGCATGGTGATCATCCTACTCGGGTGCCAGTTCTACCAAGATGCGACGAGCGTCCTCGGTGCGAAGGACCGCTTCATGAAGGGCGACTACATCATCATCAGCAAGCAGGTACGCGGCGGGCTCTTCGGCGGGAAGAAGAACAACAGCTTCTCCACCAGCGAAATCGAAGAGCTATCGAAGCAAGACTTTGCCCTGCGTGTCGGGCGCTTCCTCCCCTCGAAGTTCCGCGTGTCGGCTGGCCTGACGCTCGGCATCGGGATGTCGACGTATATGTTCTTCGAAGCCGTACCCGAAGAGTTCCTCGACGTGAAGGCTGAGGACTGGAAGTACGACCCGAATAGCGATGAAGTGCCGATCATCATCCCACGCAACTACCTCGGGCTGTACAACTCTGCCTTCGCGCAGAGCCAGGGCCTTCCGCTTCTCTCCGAGGCGACGATGAGTAGCCTTCCCCTTCAGCTCGACCTCTCGGGTGCTGGCGAAGAGGTCCAGCTACGTGGCCGTATCGTAGGCTTCTCCAACCGCCTCAATACGCTACTCGTCCCCCTACCCTTCCTCGAGGCGATGAACGAACGCTTAGCACCAGGTGCCGAAGCCCCCTCGACACGCCTCATCGTCGAGGTCAAGAGCCCTTCCGATCCAGCCATCACGCTCTACCTGCGTGACCACCACTATGAGAGCGAAGGCGAGCGCCTCGCATCAGGCGAATCGATGTACCTCCTGCGGCTCCTCGCGGGGCTCGTCTTAGCTATCGGGGTACTTATCTCCGCCCTCTCGGTCTATCTGCTTCTACTCTCAATATACCTACTCCTGCAGAAGAATACGCGACAGATCGAGGATCTCCTGCTGCTCGGCTACACGCGTAGTGCCGTCATCCGCCCCTACATCGCGCTGACGCTCCTCGTGCAATGCGCTGTCCTCGGCCTTAGCCTCGTCGCTGTGGCCTATGCGCGTGGCTACTATATCGAGGCAGCTCAGCGCCTGCTCTCTGACGAAGTGAGCGGAGGGCTTGGTACGACCGCCCTCATCGGTGTCGGCATCTTCCTCATCACGGCGCTCATCAATACGCTATCCATCCGCCACAAGGTGCACAGCCTACGTCTCTTCGCTAAGGCATAGCCTCCACTAAGCGCCACAAAAGCATAAGCCCGTGCTCCCCAGATGTGGGAGCACGGGCTTATGTTTTTATCGGCTTTTCAGCTGACTACGGCGAGGGGCGATTAGCCGAGTGCCTTACGTAGCTCATCAAGCTGCTGACGGATCTGCCGCAGGCGGAGCAGCGTGTCGGCGCGCGACTCGAGGGAGGACTGACGGACGCGAAGCTGGGCATTTGCCCCCTCGATCGTCATCCCCTTCTCTCGCAGGAGGAGCTGTATGGTGCGTAGCGTCTCGATATCCCGCTCGGTGTACTGCCGCACGCCCTTAGGAGAGATGTGAGGCGATACCTGTGGGAAGACACTCTCCCAGTAGCGGACGGTCGAGACGGGCTCACCGAGCTGATGTGCCACCTCCTTGATGCGGTAGAAGAGTCGCTTAGCCATAGCTGCGAGAGCTTACTTAGCTGCGGGGATGTAGGTCTCGAGGAGCTTGACCTTGCCCACGGGTGTGAGGGTGAGCGAAGGATTGGAAGCAGGGACGAGTACGCTCTGACCCTGATGCAGATCGACGACCGTGCCGTCAGCATCCGTCAGACGTACGCCACCCTCCATACAGATGTAGATGACGAAGCTATCCAGCTTAGACCAGTCGCGAGCGAGTGGTGCATCGAGGTCGAGGAGGTTCGTCTCGAAGTAGCGGCAAGATACCAGCTCTACGGGAGCATCTACCTGAGGCGTGTAAGCCGTGCGGTAGTCCTCCTCGAGGTGATAGTCGATGGCGTCCTTAGCCAGCTCGGTGTGAAGCTCACGCTTGTTGCCTGCAGCATCCGTACGATCGTAGTCGTAGATACGGTAGGTGATGTTGGAGGTCTGCTGGATCTCTGCGATGAAGCAGCCTGCGCCGATAGCGTGGACACGGCCTGCGGGGAGGAAGAAGACATCACCAGCATTCACTTCGTACTCGGCGAGAGCCTCGACGATGGTGCCTTCTTCGATGCGGCGCACGTAGTCCTCGGGCGAAGACTGCACGGCGAAGCCACTATAGAGCTTAGCCCCTGGAGCCGCATTGATGACGTACCACATCTCGGTCTTCCCGAAGGAATTGTGACGCTTCAGACCGAGGGCATCATCGGGATGCACCTGGATAGAGAGGTAGTCGCGGGCATCGATAAACTTGATGAGCAGGGGGAAGCGACGGCCAAAGCGCTCGAGGACGCTCTTACCGACGAGCTCTTCGCCGTAGGTATGGATCAGTTCGTCGAGGTTCTTCCCAGCGAGTGGGCCAGCTGCGACGACGGAGTAATTGTCGTCGACGTGAGAGATTTCCCAGCTCTCACCGACCTTCTTATCGTCGGGAGTAAGGCCTTTGAATGGGCGGATAGCACTGCCGCCCCAGATGACTTCCTTCAAGAGAGGCTCGAAGGTCAGGGGATATAGTTTATTGATAGACATAATGGGATGTATGATATCGTGGAGATATATGTGGATTGTCGGATGACGGTGCAAAGGTAGTCATTATAGCCTCTACACTCTATTTAATATGCGCTACAAAGAGAAGAAGCGAGCGCTTAGACCGCAGGGAGGTTCATCCCCGTGATGCGGCGATAGAGGTCGAGGGCATAGATATCCGTCATCCCCGAGATATAGTCCAGCGTGCTCTGGATGCGTCCGTACATCGAGGACTGCCCCATCTCATACTGGCTACTTACGCGACTGAGGAGCGTGCGGCTGTACTGGTAGTCGGGGTGAAGCTGTGCCTCAAGGAGCTGATCCAGCAGGGCGGTGAAGATACGATGCCCTGCGAGCTCGACGTCGACGACCTCACGAGCCCGATAAATGCGGGCATAGGCTGTCTGGCTACAGGCCTCGTAGGCAGCCTTCGTGCGTGGCTCGAGGTGATGGATGAGGCTACCGGAGAAGGCCCCCGCGAGGATCGCCTGCTCGGCATCGAGGAAGATACCTGCAGCCTCCTCGACCAAGAGGTTGATGACCTTGGAGCGCAGGTAAGCCGTCTGCTCGTTGGGATCGGAGATATGCCGAAGGCCCTGCTGCACCTCCCGCAGCTCGTCCTCGGAGAAGAAGGCCGAGAGCAGGCTCTGCGCCTCCTCACGACTCAGGATGTGGAGCTTCGCTGCATCCTCGATATCCATAATCTGATAGCATATATCGTCTGCAGCCTCCACGAGGTAGACCAGCGGATGGCGGGCATAGCTCAGTGCCGATGCGGTGCGCCGCTCGAGGCCCAGCTCTGTGGCGACCTCCTTCATCGTCTCCTCCTCGGTAGCGAAGAAGCCGAACTTACTCTTCCCTCCTGCCAAGAGACTACTATAGGGATACTTCACGATGCTCGCTACCGTGCTATACGTCAGGGCAAAGCCCCCAGGACGGCGACCACGGAACTGATGCGTCAGGAGGCGGAAGGCATTCGCATTCCCCTCGAAGTAGAGGAAGTCCTCCCAGCGTCCGCCCTCGGCACGTACCAAGGACTCCCAGCGCTTCCCTGGACCTTCGCCGAAGTAAGCGCTGATCGCACGCTCCCCGCTGTGCCCGAAGGGCGGATTCCCCATATCGTGTGCCAGACACGCAGCGCTGACGATGGCACTGATCCCCGAGCGGAAGGGCGTCTCACGATCGGTGGGATAGCGCTCGGAGAGCACCTCCCCGACGATGTTGCCCAGCGAGCGCCCGAGGCAGCTCACCTCGAGGCTATGCGTCAGGCGGTTGTGCACGAAGATATTCCCTGGCAGGGGGAAGACCTGCGTCTTATTCTGTAGGCGACGGAAGGCAGGCGAGAAGACTAAGCGGTCATAGTCCCGCTCGAAGTCGCTTCGTGCCCAGCCCCGCGACTGGGGGCGCTCTGCGCGGTCTGCACCCAGACGGCGGTCAGAGAGGAGTTGGGTCCAATGCATTGGCTTAGGATCGAAAGCGAGCAGGGAGACTCCCCGCTCGTAGTAAGGAGATGAATGATACCACAAAGGTAGTGCTTCTAAGCGCTTTAACCCTCATCTCGGGGGGCAAGCACATCCAAGAGCAAGCTGCCAGCACTCGGCACAGCCTCCGCCCCTCACTCTCGAGGGGATACGAACCAGTACTGGTCGGCCGCTTGACCAGTACTGGTCACGAAGCGAAGTAGTACTGGTCGATATATGCGACCAGTACTGGTCCGATCGGTGAGCAGTACTGGTCACTATCCCCCTCCTCTACAGCATCAGAACATCGAATCGATATACTCCTGAATGTCAACCTCTAACGGAGCACCTTCGCTCTCCCTTTTTCCCGCTCTACTCTTCGGTAGAGCGACATCCTTTGCTCCCATAATAATAGGAGGAGGGAAATGCCCGTTTGAGCTAACAGCAGAGTGATCACACGGAGCGGCCTCTTTTGTGGATATATCCCTATATTTGCAGTATATAGATGCCCCCAATTAACTACACATCATAGCGACTTATGAAACGAATCAAACATTACCTTCTCCTCTTAGCAGTCCTTGCCCTCGGGCTCTCCAGCTGTAGCAAGGACCAAGCTTACCAGTATGCCCTGCCGGCTGACGCCTTCTCGGTATGCTCCTTCGACCTCAAGTCTATGGCCAAGAAAGCCGGCGTCACCAACAGTAAGTATGGCGAGCTACAGAAGCATTTCACCGAGATGCTCAGCGACAGCGAGGAGGCCGAAGCCTACTACAAGGAGCTCATCCAAAACCCCAGCAAGAGCGGTGTCGACCTCAAGAGCCCCGTCTTCCTCTTCTCCAATGAAAAGGTCAGCCTCGGCTACCTCCTGCGTGTCGATGACAAGAGCAAGCTCGAAGCCTGCGTGAATAAGCTCCGTAAGTTCCGCAACGAGGATGCTGCAGCTCTCAAGGCCGAGGACGGCATCTTCTTCGATATCGACGAAGACTCCACCGAGCCTGAAGATGTCGAATACGATGAGAGTGAGTACGACGTCGTCGAAGCGACCAGCGACACGACAGCCCACCAGCCCTCGATCTCTACCTACCACGTCTCAGGGAATGTCAAGCTCTACGCCTTCAATGACAAGGCCTTCATCTCCCTCAACACCAGCGAGTCGACCATCGAAGAGACGAAGCAGCTCGCTAAGCAGTACCTCAGCCAGACCAAGGACAAGAGCTATGTAGCTACCCCAGCCTTCCGTGACCTCAAGGACCAGAAGGGCGATATCCGCGGTGTCCTCTCGATGGCAAAGTTCCTGGACTCCAGCTATGGCAAATCAATGACTGAGAACATTGTAGGCCTTTCGGATGCCACCAACTTCGATGGCATCGATATGAAGAAGTGCTATATGCTCTACTCAGTCTCCTTCGAGACGGGCGAAGTCGTGGGTACGATGACCTATGGTAGCGAAGACAAGGAGATCCTCAAGAAGCTCAAGAAGCTCGCCGAAGAAGTCTCTCCCAAGTCCGTACAGGATGACCTCGTGAAGTTCCTCCCCAAGGATAGCTATATGACCGCTGCAGCCTCGCTCAGCGTGCAGAAGCTCCTCGAGCACTACAGCAAGCTCCCTGACTTCAAGAAAACACTCTCGGAGCTCAAGGAGGAAGGCGTCGACATCGAAGCTATCGTCCCCACCCTCGGAGAAGAGATTGCCTTCACCCTCCCCCACATCAATGCGGAGCAGGCGGAATTCGGCCTCGTAGGCTACCTCAAGACGAAGGATGCCACGCTCGTGGATATGCTCTACCAGCAGGCTGAGAAGGAGCACTCTGGCAGATATGTCAAGGACGGTGGAGACCACCGCTATCGCATAGAAGAAGGCCCCTTCTTCTTCGGCTACCAAGACGGTGTGACCTATCTGGCCTATGGCGGGATGGGTAGAGAACAGCTCTTCAAGACCTCGGGCGAAAACTTCACGAAGCACAGCGACTACAGCTCGCTCAAGAAGAGCAACAGCTTCTGCTACATCGACCTGAAGAAGCTCCTGACGACGGCTCCGACCTCTGATCTACTCCAGATGTTCATCGGCGAGAAGGCCAAGGCCTTCCGTGTCCTCCAGTCCCTGAGCTTCACGGCCACCAATCTCGAGGGTAAGATGAGCCTGAAGATCGACTCGAAGGAGAACTCGCTGAAGACACTCGCAGACCTCTTCGCCGCCCTGCGATAATCCCTCACGATCAGCGCTCTGCACCGAGCGTCCCCCCTTACGCAATGCCCCGCCCCTCAGACTGAGGAGCGGGGCACTGCGCTTTTGACGGGGAGTCACATCAGCGCATCCAGCTG
>ERZ772925.126-NODE-126-length-14030-cov-67.9641_pt1 | contig 14030 bp, 14 predicted proteins | sample MGYA00511687_ERZ772925 | MGnify/ENA primary metagenome ERZ772925 (study PRJEB29015, sample SAMEA2738087) | human oral metagenome | biome: human oral; feature: human-associated habitat; material: saliva | place: China | collected 2227 ...
CATGCCCATCCGCAACGGCATCCGCCATCCGCGCCCTGGCACCAAAGCATATGTGTTCTGGAAGCTCTACACGGAGCTGAGCAAGGAACAGCGCTCGCCCGTCGCGTTCGGGGACGCCCGGCCACACATTGACAACCTGGGCATGAACCTGAACTCGGCGCGCCTGGAGTACGCGGAGTGGCGGAAGTTCTTCGGTGTGTCCGGCCGCGTGTACACGAAGGAACAGATTGCACGGCGGGCAGCCTACTAAGAAGGAAAGTAACGAGGTGTGGTAAACTTGCACCGTTGCAAGGTTGCATTGGAAGACCTGACGTTTCTCACGTCGTTTACCTCCATTTACCCGCGCAGTGGGCAAGGCTGCGCGGGTTTTTTTTGACGTGCGGGTTGCAAATGGTTACAGCTAGGAAATGGGGGCGGGCGGTACCATGGCTGCACATTGGAGGTAACACACCATGAAAGAAACGATGAGCCAGATGTGGCACGATGTGAAGAAGGAACCCGCTGGTGACAACGGCGGGCTGACGCGGCACCAGCTGGCACGGAGCGGGCTGGCCAAGGGCACGCAGGCGCTGGAGGTTATGGCGCAGCTGGGGGCGTGGGACGCCATGGCGCGGGGGCAGCTGGAGAACTACGCCAGCGACTGCAGGGATTACAACAGAGCCATGAGCCTGATGGTACATAACCTGGAGCTCATGGTCAGTGAACTGAAACGGAGGTGCAGATGAAACTGATGGAATCGGCAATCAAGACGCTATGGTGGCGCGCCATGCAACTGGCAAAGGACAGGGAGGACCTGTCCGAGTACTGGATCGAGCTCTACACGCTGGAGCTGTCCTCGGCACACAAGATGGCGCTGGTGGTAGCGGAAAATGAAGGGCTGGTGGAGTTTGACACCAGCGGGCCGAACCTGCGCGTAGGGCTTACGAAGGCAGGGTGCGAGTACGCCGCCATGAACTTCCGCACCCCCGTGGTCGTCTACGGAGAGGAGCGCAAGGTGCCGCAGTACGCCAGCGACGGGGCAGCGTGCTTTGACATTGAAGCCAACGAAAGCGGCCTGGTGCCGGCCCACGGCTCCCACACTTTCGGTACCGGCATTCGTGTCCAGCTGCACCCCGGGCAGGTGCTGCTGGTGTACAGCCGCAGCGGTATGGCCTTCAAACACGGTGTGCGTCTGGTAAACAGCGTGGGCGTCATTGACAGCGACTACCGGGGTGAAATCCAGGTTGGCCTGCGCAACGACACCGACACCCCGTACAGCGTAAAAAAGGGGGACCGCGTGGCGCAGGGGCTCATTATGCCCGTGCGGCGCATGGAATGGGTGAAGCTGAAGGAGCTGGACCCTACGGCGCGTGGCCACGGCGGGTTCGGCAGCACAGGGAGGTAACATGAAACTTGACAATGACGATATCGAACGCAACCTCGGGTTGATGGAGGCTATGAATTGTTTCGTTAGCCTCAACGGGGACGAAATGCGTGACGAAGTGAACTACAAGGATGTGCCCGAGGTGCTACGGGGGTACCTGCCGCTGCTGGAGGTGAGTGGGTACCTGTATTACTCGTGTGACGGCAGCTACAGGGTGACACCCAAGGGCAAGGAGTACCTCGAGCTGTAGCATCTGCTTGCACACAGTTACCAATTCTTACAGCTGCCCCGCTGCCGTTGGCCTACCATACACACATGGCGCAACGGTAGCGCCAGAAGGAAAAGAAAATGAAAGCAACCCTCGCACCCATCACCCTCGCCCTCACCCTGGCCGCTTGCGGCGGCGGTGGCGGCACCAGCACCAAGAGCGTGGATAACCACAGTGGGGCGCTTGTGCCACCCCCTGTGGTCAACCAGAACACTGTCCCGCAGCAGGAACAGCCCAAACCCCAGCAGCCCAAACCCCAAGAACAGCCCAAGCCGCCGCAGAATGCGTATTGCGCGGGTGCCGCTTGCGGTGTGGTGCAGCCCAAGCCGGAACCTGAAAAGGAAGACCCGGCAGCTGTGGAAGCCGAGAAGGTGCGCACGGAGGCCTTCTTCAAGCTCTTTAACGAGCAGCTGGAACGTGCCCGCCCCTTCAGCTACTACACCTTCACCTCCGGCTATGTGCCCCTGACCATGCGCACCACGCAGGTGGACCTGAACCCGGACTGGGACCGTTCCGTGCGGTGGTTCTGCTACAAATTCCAGTCCGAGGCCGAGTACGCATGCAACGTGCAGCCGTGGAAGGAAGTGAAGTTTGCCGTGGAGCAGACCACCGATGCGGAACGCCGCTGGAAGAACAAGGGGGTAGCCTGGAGTACGGACCCGCGCAACGTGAGCCCTGAGCCCCAGAAAGACTACGGCGGCTTCCGCGGCGATAACCCCAGCCTGGGGGCCTACGGCTACCGCAAGGTCTACGGCCCCTTCGAGCGCCCCTTCCAGAATTCCATGAGCGTGGAAGACGTGCGGGAACTGCGGAAGGCCCTGCTGCTGCAGCTGCAGTTGACCATCGACGTGCAGCAATGGTATTGCGTCGGGGTGGGCTTCGTGCCCATCAATGACTTCCGGTGCGTGAATCGAGAAATCATTCAAGGGCAGAACGCCCTGGCGTATGGCCGCACCCACTGGAAGCAGATGGTGGATGCCTACATGCCGGGGTATGCGGAGGACGTGTACCGCAATCGGTACTTCAGCGCCCTCATGTGCCAAGCGCGTGTTACCACGGAACAGGACGTGGCCAACGAGTGCGCGTACTGGCAGGAGGTGGGCAAGGCCACCCCCGCGCTGGAAAGCGATCTATACGATAACCCGCTGTTCGAAACCGTGGGCGCGGACCTGAAAGTGGAGAACCTGAAATGAAACTCCTTCTGTGCGGTAGCCGCCGGCAGGAAGTGGCGGACCTGATGAAAATCCTGCACGGGGTGCCCATGCTGGACCAAGAAGACCAGCCCAAAACCGGCCCCTCGGACCCATGGTTTGTGTTCAACAACCATCGGTTGCTCTGCGGCTGCTGCGGCGACAGGTACGATGATGCAGACGCGGCGCTGCGCACGCTGTACGAAGCGATCCTGCCCAAATACTACGGGCAGGACGGCCTGTTCGCCGTGGCCAGCATTAGCCAATGGGCACGTGACATGGGTAGCAACTGGGACATGACCATCAAATGCTCGGACGAGGGCATGACGGTGATTTGTGCGCAGAACGTGTACGCGAAGTACATCGGGCGCCGCATGACGTACGAAGAGTGGGGCGAGCTGTGCGGGGCCAACGACTTGGGCCAGCTGCTGGATAAACTGCTGGGGCGGTAACATAGCCGGGCATTGTGCAACCCCACCCCCGTGTAGGATAACCACACTGGGGGTCAACTCCACACCATGAAGATCAATCTGCAACCCATTGAAAAACTGGACCGGCAGTCCGGCGATTACCTGGACGTGCACTCCATGTTCTACACGCTGCAGGGGGAAGGCCCCTTCTGCGGCACCCCCGCTGTGTTTATCCGCCTGGCCGGCTGCAACCTGCAATGCCCCGGCTGCGATACGGATTACACCAGCACCCGGAAGCGCGTGGCGGTGGGCACCATGCCCATGCTGGTGGCGCAGCAGTGCGGCCGCCCTGGCTGCCTTGTGGTTATCACCGGAGGCGAGCCCTTCCGGCAAAACCTGGCTCCGCTGTTCAAGGTTCTCACAGAGGCCGGGCATTACGTGCAGGTGGAGACGAACGGCACGCTGCCTCCGAGCCCTTGGCCGTATGCGGACGACATTGGCAAGCGGAAGGGGGTGTACGTGGTGTGCAGCCCCAAGACGGGGCGCATTAACGCCGGCACGCACGAGGCGGCTTGCTGCTACAAATACGTGATGGAAGAAGGCAACGTGCACCCGGAGGATGGGCTGCCCATGACGGCCCTGCGGCATACGGCCGTTCCCTACGTCGCACGGCCTGCGCCTGGCAGCAAGAAGCCGGTGTACCTGCAGCCTATGGACAGCCAGGACTCGGAGCAAAACGAACGCAACAGACATGCCGTGGTGGCCAGCGCCCTCCGGCATGGGTACATCGTGCAGCTGCAGGTCCACAAGCTGCTGGGGCTGGAATAGGGTAAGAATGGGGTAAGAAAATGGCTGAAATGGGTAAGAAATGCGTAATCGTGTTCAGCGGCGGGCAGGACAGCACGACCTGCCTCTGGTGGGCCAAGAAACGAGGGTGGGATGTCCATTGCCTGACGTTCGACTATGGCCAGCTGCACAGCATCGAGCTGGACTCGGCTCGTAACATTGCCAAACTTGCCAAGGTGCCGCTTACCGTGCTGGCGGTACCGCAGGTGCTGCGCAGCACCAGCCCGCTGGTGACACAGGAGGCCCCCAAGGAGTACGAGAGCTTCCAGCAGATGGAAAAGGAAACGGGCAAGAACGTGGAAGCGACGTTCGTGCCCATGCGGAACCTGTTCTTCCTGACCATCGCGATGAACTTTGCCCTGAGCATCGGTGCGAAGATTGTGGTGACGGGTGTGAGTCAAGCGGATAACGCCAATTACCCGGACTGCACCGAGGCCTTCATTAAGAAAACCGAAGCGGCGTTCCGCGAGAGCCTCGCTGACCCCGAGGTTCGCATTGTTACGCCGCTGCTGCACCTGCCGAAGTGGAAGGGCGTGGAGCTGGCGTACACGATGCCGGAGTGCTGGGCCAGCCTGGCCTATAGCCACACCAGCTATGACGGCAAATACCCGCCCACGGGCAAGAACCATGCGAACGTGTTGCGGGCCGAGGGGTTTGAACGGGCCATGCTGCCGGACCCGCTGGTGCTGCGGGCACACGCGGAGGGCAAGATGGAACTGCCCGCCACCTACAATTACCGCCAAGCCGACATCCACCTGGATGCCATTCGGCGCACACTGCGAGGTATGATGTGAAGAAGATCCAGACGACGTATTACGTGGGGCCGTGCAAGGAACACGTGGACATTTTCAGTACCATCTGGCGCAGCGACTGGGCCACGCTGGCGGCGGAGCGGGCGCGCACGTGCGATGAAAACGAAGAGTGCTGGCCGCCCTTCGCGTTCCTTACCACGTGCAGCCACGCCAAGCCCTACCACAAGAGTTACATCCATGTGGCCATCAAGTCGGTCCTGGATGACCTGGACGTGCAAGACAGCTGCGACTACATCCACCTGACGAATGCGGGGGTGGTGCACGAGAGCTTCCCCATCACGAACAGCATGTACAGCCGGTACGATTGGAATGACAGGTACAGTGACGAGGCCACGGACAGGTATTACGTGGACACGCTGGCGGCGCGGCTGCGGGACTGGTATGAGCTGTACGGGGCGCACTACCGGAAGATCTACGTGTACCTGCGCCCCAATGACACCACGATGCGAGCCGTGCAGCAAAGCGGCATCCCCCATGTGGTTATCCCTCTCCGGGATGCGGTGAACCCGCCGTGCCCGTACCTCATTGACCCCGACCCGGACGACGTGCTGTGCACCCGCCGGAACATCGAGGCCCTCTCCATCATTGGCAAGGATCTGTAATGGGAACTGTCACCTGCAGCCGCTACCACGACATCAGCTGTGGCCACCGCGTCGTAGGCCACGAAGGCAAATGCCGGCACCTGCACGGCCATAACTACCGCTTCCACTTCACCTGCCAAGCGCAGGCGCTGGACAAGGTGGGCCGTGTGGTGGACTTCTCTTGCATCAAGCAGACGCTGTGCGAGTTCCTCGAGCAGCGCCTGGACCACAAGTTCATCATGTGGGAAAAGGACCCCCTGGCCCAGACCCTGCGCAATGTGAACACGCTGGGCGTGGTGCTGGTGCCGTTCAACCCGACGGCGGAGAACCTGGCCAAGTGGATGGTGGAGGACGTTGCCCCGGAGCTGCTGGCGCAGTACGGAGTGACGCTGGTGGAGTGTGTTGTGGAGGAAACGGCAAAATGCAAAGCAACGTACAAATTATGAAACGCGAATGGTCGGTGTACCTGACCATTTCTCTGGCTGACATGCTGGCGCAGAAGCTGCGGACGTGGCTGCTGAAGCAAGAAAGCAAGCTCATGCTGGAAGTCTTCTGCCCCACGGAAGACGACCGGCAGGGCCTGGAGTACCTGCGCCCCATTGCGGGGGTGCCCATTACGCCCGTGGAGCGGTACGAGGATGCACAGGCCGTGTTCCATAGCGTGCTGAAGCAAGACGCTGCCGATAGCCTGCTGCAGCTGTGCCTGGTGGATGCCCGCCGGGACGGCAGCCGTGCCGACGATAACCTGCTGCGGGGCATCCTGTACACGGACCCCACCGTGCGGCATGTGTTCCCGTGGCACGAAGAGCAGGTTGTGCCGATGCCGCCGAAGACGCATGTGTTCACCCACCTGCTGCAGTACCTGGACCCCGAACCAGATCGGGAAGGGCTCAAGGACACGCCGGCACGGGCGCAGAAAGCGTGGGAGTTCTGGACCTCCGGCTACAGCCAGGACCCGGCCGCCGTGCTGAAGGTGTTCGAGGATGGTGCCGATAACTACGACCAGATGGTCACGGTCAAGGACATCCCGCTGTACAGCCACTGCGAGCACCACCTGGCCCCCATCTTCGGCACGTGCACCATCAGCTACATCCCGAACGGCCGTATAGTAGGCCTGAGCAAGCTCAGCCGGCTGGTGGAGGTGTTTGCGCGGCGGCTGCAGGTGCAGGAGCGGCTTACTGCACAGATTGCCGACGCGCTCAATGAGCACCTCAAGCCCGCCGGTGTAGGTGTGGTCATCAAAGCCCGCCATATGTGCATGGAAAGCCGTGGCATTTGCCAGCAGGGGCACCACACCATTACGAGCGCCCTGCGGGGTGCCATGCGCGATGAGCCCGAAACGCGCAACGAGTTCCTTCGCATGGCCATTGGATAACCACACCATGTATGTCTACGCCGCAGCCGTCTACTCCAACAATGCCCGCAAGGGTGGCGGGGTATACGACAAAATGAACGAACAGGAACAGCACGACTGTGACAACGTGCAGCACATCCTGGAGAGTTACCATTACGTCAAGAAGCAGAGCTTCGTAGACGTCATGCGGCAGGACCGCGCGCAGGTATTCCTGGACTCAGGGGCGTTCTCGGCGTACACGCTGGGCGTGGAGCTGAAAGTTAGTGAGTACTGCGCTTACATCAAGCGGAACATCGACCTCATCCGCAAAGAGGACGGGGTGCTGATTGCGTCGGTGCTAGACGGCATCGGCGACCCGCTGGAGACGTACAAGAACCAGCAGGAAATGGAAGCGCGCGGGGTAACGCCCCTGCCCTGCTTCCACGCCGGCGAGGATGAGCGGTACCTGGAACTCTACGTGCGCAAGTATCCGTACATCACGCTGGGCGGCATGGTGGGCAGCAGCAACAAACAGCTCCAGATCTGGCTGGACAGGGTATGGGACCGTTACCTGGTGGACGGCAGCGGCAGGCCGAAGCTCAAGGTACACGGCTTCGGTATCACCAGTATCCCCATCATGGAGCGGTACCCATGGTGGAGCTGCGACTCTTCCTCGTGGGTGCAGACGGCGGCCTTCGGGGCCATCATGCACCCGCTGTACGGGAACATTAACATCAGCGAGAACAACCCCGCGAAGCATGACCTCGGGGAGCACGTCAACACGCTGTCGCCCCAGGAAAAGGAGTTCGTCTGTAACATGCTGTTAGAGCAGGGGTACAGCTACGAGCGCCTGAGCACGTGCTACCAGAGCCGCTTCGCGTATAACCTGTGGGCCTACGGTGAAATGGAACGCAACCTGAGCGCCAAGCCGGAGGTATTCAAGGATGCCGTGCAGGAGCTCTTCTAATGCTTTCCACTCTCAAGTTTGTCCAAGGTGCCGTAGGCAAGAAGGACTTCATTCCTGCCATCACGCATTTCTGCATCGAGGGCGGCACCATCCGCAGCTATAACGGGGTGCTGGCCCTAAGCGCCCCCATTGACGTGGAGCTGCAGTGCAACCCCAAGGCCGTCCCGTTCGTTAAGGCCATTGCGAGCTGTGATGATGTGGTCAGCTTGAGTATGACGGGTGCCGGCCGGCTGAAGGTGGCCAGCGGCAAGTTCCGGGCGCTCATTGATTGCATTGACGGGGAGACCCCGCACGTGAAGCCCACGGGGCAGCGTTACGATGGGTTTGACGGTGCCGCCCTGGTGGCGGCTATTGCCCGCGTGCAGCCGTTTATCGGCGAAGACGCGTCGCGGCTCTGGAGCATGGGCGTTATTGTTGACGGCGACATGGTGTACGCCACGAATAACGTGTGCCTGGCTGCCACCCGGCTACCCAAGCCGTTTGCACACCGCATGTGCATACCGAAGATGGCCGTGACGGAGCTGCTGAGGGTTAAGGAAGCGCCCACGTGGCTGCAGAAGGATAACCACAGTGTGACGTTCCACTTTGAAAGCGGCAAGTGGCTGCGCACACAGCTCAATGAAACAAGCTGGCCGGACTTCGTTAAGATCCTGAGCAAGCCGGGCAACCCCGTACCGATCCCGGAAGACCTGTTCAAGGGGCTGGCCAAGCTCAAGCCCTTCTTGGAAGACGCCATGGCCCGCGTGCATTTCCTGGATGGCCACATAGGCACCACGCCCGACGACACGGGCACCACGTATGCCGTGCAGGGCCTGCCCCCGCAGGGCGTGTTCCAGCACGGGATGCTACAGCTGCTGGAAGGCAATGTCACACACTGCGACTTCAGCACCTGGCCCGCCCCCTGCATGTTCCGTGGGGACAACCTTTGGGGGGCCATTGCTGGCCTGCGCCAATGAGAGCGGATGCTGTAGGGCTGTTCTGGGACGACACGCCGCCGCCCCGGGTTAAGGCCGTCAAGGAGCGTGAGCGCATTACCCCGCCGGAACCCACGTGGCTGGACCCGGGGTACCTGCCGGGGCTGGAGCAGGCCAAAGCGTGGCCATTCCACGATTTCACGGACCAAGATCTCACAGAAGCCGTGCTGGAGCAGCAGCCGCTATTTTTTGACGTGGAGTGTTACCCGAATTACTTCCTGGTGAGCTTCCTGCAGCACAAGACGGGGCGGGTGCTGTGTTTTGAAATGCGCGAAGGGCAGCCGCTGGACATCCCTAAACTGCGGTGGGTGATGGGGGCGTTCCTTACCGTGGGGTTCAACTCCCTGCGCTATGACTGCCCCATGGTTGCCCTGGCGTGCGCAGGCATGAACACGCAGACGCTGTACGAAGCAACGCAGGCCATCATTGTGCACGAACAGCGCGGGTGGCAGGTGCTGCAGCGGTACGGCCTGCAGCAGCCCAAGTGGAATACCATCGACTTGATTGAGGTGGCCCCCCTGGAAGCGGGCCTGAAGAGTTATGGGGGGCGGGCAAACAGCCCGCGCATGCAAGACCTGCCATTCCTGCCCGGCACCACGCTGACCGCAGACCAGATGCTGTGCGTGAAATATTACAACGTGGCGGGTGACTTGACGGCCACGCAACGGCTGTATGAGGTGCTGGTGCCGCAGCTGGAGCTGCGGGCCAAGATGAGCGCGGAATGGGGGCTGGACCTGCGCAGCAAGAGTGATGCGCAGATTGCCGAGGCGATCATTGGCGCGGAGTACACGCGGCACACCGGACAGCGGCCGCAGAGGGCCGAGGTGGATGCTGGGGGCGTCGTTAGGTACTGGGCACCCCATTACCTACGATACGAAGGCGCGCAGCTGCAGGGGCTGCTACAGCAGATTACAGAGGCCGAGTTCCGCATTGCCGACAGCGGTAAGGTGGAAATGCCGGACGTAATGAAGAAGGCTCGTATAAGGCTGGGGCGAACCATCTACAAGCTGGGCATCGGCGGCCTGCACAGCATGGAAAAGGGCATGACGCACTATGCCGATGAGGGACATGTGCTGGTGGACAAAGACGTCACGTCCTACTACCCGAGCATCATCCTGGGCCTTGGCCTGTACCCGCCGCAGCTGGGCAAGGATTTCCTCACCGTCTACAAGGGCATTGTGGACCAGCGCGTGCAGGCCAAGAAGAACGGCGACAAGGTAACGGCGGACAGCCTCAAGATTACCATCAACGGCAGCTTCGGCAAGTTCGGCAATCGGCATAGCATCCTGTACAGCCCGCAGCTACTGATACAGGTGACGCTGACGGGGCAGCTGTGTTTGCTGATGCTGGCGGAGAGGCTGGAAGCAGCCGGTATCAGTGTCGTGAGCGGGAACACGGATGGCGTGGTTATCAAATGCCCCCGGCACCTGCAGGACACCATGCAAGCCATTACCCACCAGTGGGAGCGGGACACCGGCATGGAACTGGAAGAGACCCGGTACGCGGCGTACATTGCGCGGGACGTGAACAATTACATCGCCATCAAGGAAGACGGCAGTACCAAGGAAAAGGGCATCCTGGTGTTCGCGGACGGCAAGAGTGCCCGCAGCCTGCACAAGAACCCGTCAGGCAATGTGGTTATCTACGCCATCCGCAGATGGCTGCTGGAAGGGGTGCCGCTGCGGGACACGATTGATAGCCACATGGTGCCGGCCGACTTCCTGTTCGTGCGCAAGGTGAGCGGCGGGTGTGTGAAGGTGTGGGGGGATGGGCGCACGGAGTACCTGGGGGGTAACGTGCGCTGGTATTACGGCACCGACACCGGGAACATGATCTACGCCAAGAATGGCTTCCTGGTGGCGGATACCGAAGGGGCGGTGCCCGCCATGGAAATGCCCCAGGAAATGCCCCAGGATCTTAACCGCGACTGGTACTACCAGCGCGCCATTAAGACCCTGGCCACCATGGGCATCAGTTACTGAAGGTGCAGCATGAGGGGCAGCGCCGCCCCCTTGCCGCCGTCGGAGTTCTGGCTGCGGTAGTTGATGCCGATGAACTTGCCGTTGACCTCGTGCTCGCCCCAGCTTTCGCTGTGCGCAGCGGGGTACGTGAAGCCGTACTGAGTGCCGTTCAGGATGCTACCGATTTTCCACGTGCCGCTCACCGGGGTGAACTCCACGAAGTAGGTTTCCCCCTTGTTGAACGTCACGGGGGAGTCCCGGAAGGTCTGGTTCAGCCATTCTTGCCTGCCGATTTGGTGTGCCCCCTGCGGGTACGTGGTGTACGCCACGTTGCACGTGCCCTGGCGTTGGTACAGGATGTTGTACTGGGGGCCACGGATGCGGAGCATGTACGACTGGCCTGCAGTGGTGGGGCAGGCAGCAATGCTGATGCCCGTGATGATGCGCTGCTGTGAGGGTTGGAACACTTGGCGGAAGACCTTGCCGGGGCCGGCCGTGAAAATGAAGCGCCCCTCAATGAACCCGCCTTCCATGCATCCGTTGCCCTGGCCGTGCCCGTTGGCATAGGTGAGTTGCAGGATAGGCCGCCAGCGCTTAACCGCATCCCCCAGCGTCAGCTGCTGCCAATTGCCGTTACCTGCGCGGAACAGCGTGGCGAAATCGTCCGGGGCCAGCCAGTTACTCGGGTCGGGGTTGCCAAGCGGGCTGGCCACATTGTTGGAACTGATGAAGTTCGCCCCCTCGTTGCCGTCCAGGTTGCGCTGCACGATGTGGTACAGCCGGCCCCGCACCAAGTTCTCACGCTGCCCGTGGAAGTACAGCTCGTCAAAGATGTTCCGCGAGCCGTTGCCTACGTCCAGGTGCGGCCTGTAGGTGCATTGCGCCAGCGGCGCAGCATTGAGGTTCGGCACCCCACCGGCATCCGGGTAGATGTTGATTTGCAGCGTGCCGCCGTTGCCGCCGCCATAGCCGGTGCCGGCCTGCCAGTAGAAGCGAGCAGAGCTGATGTAGCTGTCTTGCGTGGCACGGAAGCGGAAGCTGACCTGCAGGTTTCCGTTCCCGACCCGCGTGTTGGCCAAGGCCGAGCAGAGGAACATGCCGGGGCCGTACAGCTTGTTGAAATCGAGGCTGGTCCAGTTGATGGTACCCATGGTGTTATGCCACCCTGACGGCAAAGACGCTGCGCGGGGGAATGGGGAAGCCCACGCAGCAGGAGTTGATGTTAAGGATCTCGCGCTTGCCCTGAATGAGCTCGGATGCTTCGTAGGTGCCGGGGTGCTGCACATACCAGCAGTCCACGTACCGCCGCGACCACCCCGCAATGTTCGGCAGCGCCATGCTCACCTCTTTGGCTTGATTGTTGCTGTTAATGAACACGGCGCTGTACACGTTGCCGTCGGTGAACATGAGGCTCGTCACGTTGTCATTGGAAACAACCTCCGAGCACACATAGGGCATCTGTGCAAAGCGCACCACGGTGAGCGCCTTGGCCAGCGTGGACATAACCGGCCGGCCCTGTGCGTCCAGCTTCACCATGGGAATGGAACCGTCGGATGGCCACAGGTTGAGTGCTGCGGTGCCATTCCTCAGGTGGTGCAGCACGGCGTCGCTGCACAAGATGGCGTTGTCTATGGTGTCCGCCGAACGGAAGAAGGACAGGATGTCGTTCTTGCCCGCAGACCCTTCACGGTGCTGCGGGTAGTAGGTGTCCATGACCCATCCGCCATAGCCGTAGTCCGTGGGCTTCGTAACGAAGCACCAGAAGGTGTTCGTTGTGGTGGCTTTGTACCCGCTGGGGGCCAGCTTGACGGACTGATTGGCAACGTTGACGGCCACACTGGTGGACGGGATACCGGGGCGCACCGCCGGTGTGGTCATCCTCGGCGGCGGCAGCACCACGGGGCGGTCCCACGCATCGCGTTCTGCATCCACGGGGTAGGCAAGCTGCGGGAAGCGGTCCACGTAGTTCGCGCCGCTGGCGTTGGATTCCACCGCCGTCTGCGTGCCCCCACCCGTGCCCCCTGGCGTTACCGGCGGCTTGGGTGCCGGCACCGGGTTATTCGGCTGCGGCGGCGTGACCCCATCCTTGCGCTCGAAGGTGGCGTAGGTATAGTCAATGTTGGACGGGTGGATGCCGGCCTGGTAGTACGGCTTCCACGCTGGCAGGTTGCGCTTGAAGATGTGCATGCGAAGCATGGGCGTGTTCAGAACGGACAGGCTATCCACGTGATCCTTATCCGTCAAGTGCCACAAAACGACACCGTCCGGAATTTCGTTCTCGTAAATCTGGATAACCTTCTTGACACGATCGTCCGCTTCCGCCTCGGCGTTGCTGAGCCATTTCATCGCCTTGGCATCGAAGAAGCGGATATCGTACACCATGCCGCCCTTACCATCTGACACCAGGAACGGCCAGATGCCTTCCTTGGTGTACTCGGTAAGGGTGCCAAGGTTGCGCATGCCCCAGTAATACGGGTACAGCAGGGGCTGCTGTGGCACCAGCGGGGAACTTTGCGCGTCCACCAAGCCGTTGGGCGGGAAGAGCGTGGTGTTGGTAGGATCCGGCATCGGAACGCTTCCAGCGGGCCGAGTATCGGGGTACTCTCGGGGATGCTTGTAGGTGTCCCACAGGCCACCGCCGCCACCACCGCCGGGGTTGGGCGGCGTGGGCAGGGGGGTACTGCCCACCAGCCGTGTTTCCGACAGGTCCTGCGCGTTCAGCTTGTCCTCGTGGATGGCACTCTGGTAGTAAGGGGTGACGAACCTCACGTCCTTGCGTTCCATGCGCACGGTGGTCACGCTGTAGTTACCCGCAGGGCTGGGCAGCTCGCCTTCCGTCTTCACAATGGCCGGCCACTCTTTAACCCCTTCCCATTCGCGCTGGGACACAAGCGTCTGGTAATGCTGCTCCACATCCCAGTCGTCCAGGAACTCGCCGTCTTTGTACACCTTCCACTGGATGGTCTTGTAGCCCGGCGTGTTGGTGTCCGACTTGTTGCGAATCCACACAACGTTCATCGGTCCATTGCCCAGCCCCGCCAGCGTGCCGGGAATGGCTGCACCTGGCGCGCTGGGGTTCGACGTGGCGGTGGTGCCCGGCGGGAACCACAACATGTTATCCTTGTGAATAACAGCCTCGGTGTACGGGGCCACCGTGCCAATGGGGTCGCGCAGCATGCGTGCCGTGCCCACGGCCACATTACCCACGTACCCGCTGGCCGTGCCGGCTTCCAGGAACGCCGGGAAGTCCTTCCACTCGGTCCACTCACGTTCGGCAACGAGGTTCTGATAGGACTGCTCCACCACGCTGTCGTCAACGACGGTC
>ERZ772925.142-NODE-142-length-13205-cov-2.6092_pt1 | contig 13205 bp, 12 predicted proteins | sample MGYA00511687_ERZ772925 | MGnify/ENA primary metagenome ERZ772925 (study PRJEB29015, sample SAMEA2738087) | human oral metagenome | biome: human oral; feature: human-associated habitat; material: saliva | place: China | collected 2227 ...
GTACCGTTTTCTACGGTATCTGCGGAAATTGCCGTAACTAATCAGTGCTAAAACTTAATTGATCAAACCTTGATTGCACGCTTTGATGTGCAATTTATTACGTTTTACTGTTATTTTTGATGGAGGAAATAATGAAAAAAATTATCACTTTAATGCTTGTCGCAGTGCTTGCTGTTTGCGCGCTTAGTGGTTGCGGCACTTCCAAATCCGGCGAAGATACAAAAGATAAGAAGATCAAGATTGTTACTACAATCTTCCCAGAGTACGACTGGGTTATGCAGATTTTAGGAGACAAGGCTGACAAGGCTGATGTAACCATGCTTTTAGACAAGGGCGTTGACCTTCACAGCTACCAGCCATCTACTGCTGATATCGCAAAGATTTCAGAGGCTGATGTTTTCATCTATGTTGGCGGTGAGTCCGACGAGTGGGTTGAGGATGTTCTCAAGGAAGCTAAGAATAAGAACCTTAAGGTTATCAATCTCATGGACGTAATGGGCGATAAGGCTAAGGAAGAAGAGGTTAAGGAAGGCATGCAGGAAGAGGAAGAAGAGCATGCTGAGGAAGCTAAGGACGGCAAGGAAGAGGAAGAAGTCGAGTACGATGAGCACGTTTGGCTATCCCTCAAGAATGCAAAGATTTTCACTAAGAAGATCGCTGATGTTCTATCTGAGGTTGATAAGGACAACGCTAAGACCTACCAGGCTAACTACGAAAGCTATGCTAAGAAGCTAGACGATCTCGACAAGAAGTACGCTGATGCTGTTGCTTCTGCAAAGAACAAGACTTTGGTATTCGGTGACCGCTTCCCATTCAGATATCTCGTAAACGACTACGGTCTAGATTACTACGCTGCCTTCGTTGGCTGCTCAGCTGAGTCAGAGGCAAGCTTTGAGACTGTCACCTTCCTAGCTAAGAAGATCGACGAACTCGGACTAGGCAATGTACTTACTATAGAAGGTAAGAATCACAAGATTGCTAAAACAGTTGTAGACAACACTAAGAATAAAGATCAAAAGGTACTAACTATGGACTCAATGCAGTCCACTACATCAAAGGATGTCAAAGACGGCGCTACCTACCTAGGTATCATGGAAAAGAATCTCGAGGTTCTAAAAGAGGCGCTAAAATAGGCAATTGCAGGAGGAAAAATGGCTCAAATCATCTGTCAAAATCTATCGGTTGGATATGATTCCAAGGTAATATTAGAAAATCTAAGCTTTGAGGTGAACAAAGGCGACTACCTTTGTATCGTCGGAGAAAACGGCTCTGGAAAGACCACGCTCATCAAGCGCATCCTAGGGTTTATTCCGACTATATCTGGAAAGCTTGAGACGGGTGATGGGCTGAAATCTAACGAAATCGGCTACCTGCCGCAGCAAACTGTCGTTCAGCGCGACTTTCCTGCTTCTGTTAGGGAGATTGTTCTCTCTGGCTGTCAGGGGCGCATGGGACTTCGTCCATTCTACTCTAAATCCGATAAGCTTTTAGCCGAGGAAAATATGAAGAAGATGGAGATAACTGATCTATCAAAGCGCTGCTACCGCGAGCTTTCGGGCGGACAGCAGCAGCGCGTTTTGCTCGCTAGAGCTCTTTGCGCTACGCAAAAGCTCCTGCTCCTAGATGAGCCTGTTTCTGGCCTTGATCCTAGGGTTACTACGGGCATGTATCAGACCATTAAGTCTTTGAACGAGGAAGGAATCAGCATTATTATGATTTCTCACGATGTGAACGCTGCGGTGAAGTACGCAAGCCATATTCTTCACATTGGACACACTATATTTTACGGAACTACTGAGGAATATATCAACAGTCCTATTGGACAAATATTCCTAGAAAGAGAGGGGCAATCTAATGACTAGACTTTTTAACGACTTCATGCATTATTTAGAATATCCCTTTGTCAGATATGCGATTATTGTCGGAATCCTGATTGCCCTATGCTCTTCCCTGCTAGGTGTAACCCTAGTGCTTAAGCGCTTTTCCTACATAGGAGATGGCCTTTCACATGTTGCCTTTGGCGCCATGGCTATCGCTGGAGTGCTCAAGGTGACAAATCAGACTTTGATAATACTTCCAATCACTGTAATATCGGCAATTTTGATTCTCAGGGCTGGACAGAACACAAAGATCAAAGGCGATGCTACCATCGCGATGATTTCCGTCGGCTCCCTAGCCTTTGGTTATCTGCTTTTGAACATCTTTTCGACTTCGTCGAATCTCTCGGGTGATGTTTGCGTTACTCTCTTTGGTTCGACTTCAATTTTGACACTCAAGAGCAGCGATGTTCTGCTATGCGTGGTGCTTTCCATCATAGTTGTAGCGATTTTTATCTTCTTATATAACAAAATCTTTGCAGTTACCTTTGATGAGAACTTTGCGATGTCTGCTGGCACAAATGTCAAGCTTTACAATTTCTTGATTGCTGTTATGATTGCTGTTATAATTGTTCTAGCTATGAACCTGGTTGGTTCTCTGCTAATTTCGGCGCTCGTAATTTTCCCTGCGCTCTCGAGCATGAGGGTATATAACAGCTTCAAGTCTGTTACCATCTGCTCTGCCATCCTATCAGTCGTATGTGCAGTCCTCGGTATGGCTATTTCCATCCTCGGAAATACTCCAGTGGGCTCAACCATCGTCGCAGTTGATGCGTTCTTCTTTGGTGTGTTCACTTTGATAGGTAGGATTTCAGCAAGGAGGGCTTAGCGCGGTAGATTACAGCCAAGACTAGCTAGGCTAGCAAAATATAGAGAAAAGAGGCAAGGATATGAAGAAGATTTTAGCATGCATCATCTGCCTCACCCTCGCATTTGGCGTAACTGCGTGTGGAAAGGCAAGCGATAAGGATTCTAACGGAGATACCAAGATTATCTCCGATGCTAAGAACAAGCAGGAGAATTCTAAGAGTGATTCTAAGAAAGAAGTAAATAAAAAAGAGGTCGCAGGCGATGCCGGAAAAGGCAAGTCTAGCAAGAGCAAGTCTAAGACCAAAAGCAATAAGATAGATGTTGACCTAAATAATTTGAACGCTAATGTCGTCTACTCTCAGGTATATCTTATGATGACAGAGCCTGATAAGTTCATCGGTAAGCGCATCAGAATGTCAGGTCAGTTCAATGTCTACGCCGCTCAGGAGGGAAACCCAAGCGGTGTTACTGAGTACTATGCGATTATAATAGCAGATGCTCAGGCATGTTGCCAGCAAGGTATAGAGTTCGTATGGCCTGGTCATACCTATCCGGAAGGATTCCCAGAGGTGAAATCAAATGCCTCTGTGACAGGCATATTTGAGGTTTACGAGGAGAACGGCAAGAAGTACTGTCGTCTTATTGCTGATTCTGTTGAACCGCTCTAAGGAGCAGTTTGAGGCTCGCATATAAATTAATATGTTTTAACGAAAAAACACCTATGAGGCGCATCGCTGTGATGCTACTTCATAGGTGTTTTGTATTGCTATTTTTTCTCGAGCAAGTCTGTCATGTTGCGAAGACTTATCGCAAGTGTTGACGAGTTGTGAAGCAGGGCTGTTGTCGTCGGTGTAAACATACCGAACATTCCCATTCCAATTAGGAAGGAATTGAAGCCCAAAATCTGACGATAGCTTAGCTTGATTCTCTTCATAAGCTTCATGCTTATCTCTCTGAGTTTTACTAGCTCGTCGAGCTCGTCGCTTCCAATCATGATGTCAGCAACCTCTCTTGCGATTGCTGCACCGCTGTTGATTGCGATACCTGCATCCGCCTCTGAAAGCGCTGGTGAGTCGTTAACTCCGTCTCCTACCATGATTACCTTGTGGCCTTTGCTTCGTTCTTCTTTGATGAAATTAGCCTTATCTTCTGGAAGTACTTCTGAATAGTAGCTGTCCACTCCGACCTTTGCCGCGATAACTCTTGCTGTTCTCTCGTTGTCACCAGTCATCATAACTGCATTCTTAATTCCGAGAGCCTTAAGCTGCTTGATTGCCTTTGCTACGCCTGGCTTGATAGGATCGTCTATCAAAATTACCGCTACGAGCTTCTTATCTATAGCTAGGTATAGATGTGAGTACTCGTTTGGTAGATCTTCAAAGGCCTGTTTCTTATCTTCGTCTATTGTGCAGCCCTCATCCTCAAATATGAAGTGGTGGCTTCCGATGCAAACCTTCTGTCCATCAAGCGTAGTTGCAATTCCGTGAGCTACGATGTACTCTACCTTGCTGTGCTTTTCCTCGTGGTCAAGTCCCTTTACCATAGCTTCCTTAACGACAGCGTTTGCTATCGAGTGAGGATAATGCTCCTCTAGACAAGCTGCGATTCTGAGGCACTCATCCTCATTGATATCGCTGAAAGGCACAACCTTGTGAACTTTTGGAACTGCTTCTGTTAGTGTTCCTGTCTTATCAAAGACTATCGTGTCTGCCTCAGCTACTGCCTCTAGGAACTTTCCGCCCTTTACAGTCATGCGGTACTCGCCCGCCTCTCTCATTGCTGAAAGAACTGCGATAGGAATTGAAAGCTTAAGCGCACAGCAGAAGTCTACCATCAAAATCGATGTCGCCCTTGTTATATCTCTTGTAATGAGATACTGAAGTGCTGTCGCACCGAATGTGTATGGAACAAGTCTATCTGCAAGCTTTGATGCCTTATCTTCTGTCGAAGACTTTAGCTTCTCAGAATCCTCAATCATGGTGATGATTCTGTCGTACTTGCTGTTTCCAAGTGACCCCTCTGCCTCGATAACAATCTCGCCCTCTTCGACTACAGTTCCTGCATATACAAGGCTTCCCTCATACTTACGCACTGGCATTGACTCTCCAGTCATAGAAGCCTGGCTTACGTGAGCCTCACCGCTGATGACCTTACCGTCTACTGCTATGACATTTCCGGTTCTTACAATTACTATATCACCGGCATTAATTGTATTTGCATCTACGAGAATCTCTGTTCCATCCTCAGCCCTTGTCCATACCTTCTCAACATTGAGAGCCATGGCCTTAGCTAGATCGCTGATTGACTTGCGATGTGTCCAGTCTTCCATTATCTCACCGACTCCAAGCATGAACATTATGCTTCCTGCGGTTGAGAAATCTCCTCTGAGCATTGAGACTGTGATGCTTGTCGCGTCAAGCACAGACACCTCAAGTTTACCATGTATCAGTGACTTTATGCCTTTGATAATAAACGGAATTGATTTGATAACTGTTATTCCAGCTGCTAATGGCATCGGTATAAATAGCTTGGAGAAAACACGTCTGCCTACGTGTAGGCAGAGCTTGTTTTCGAACTCGTATTGTAGCTGTCTGTCAGCTATTGTCGTGAGAAGCTCCTGGTTGGATTCATAATCAAAATTAGATAAAGCATCTATGATGTCATCTCTAACGTCTCCTGAAAACTCTATGATCGCAACCTTAGTTCTCTCGTGAACCTTTACGCTCTTTACACCGGAAAGCCTGCTGAGGTAGTTATCTAGGATATCCGCTTCTTCAAAGGTCATGCGGTACTGCACTAGCTGCACACGCATCCTGCCCTTGCTCTCGTGTAATATTCTACACCTCATCCAAATGCCTCCTATATGAAAACTGAAGCACTATTATGCTTCAGCTCCCTCTGCCTTCTCTTCTGCAGCTCTGAGAACTTCCTTAGCGTCCTCAATCATCTTAGCTTCTGCTTCCTGGCAACGCTTCTCGTTGATTTCGTCAGCATCTGCACTGATGTCCTGGCAGTTTTCTCTGATGTTTGTTACTGTCTTCATTACCTCATCTACTCCGCGCTTTACAGCTGCTGTAGCGTGTGTGTATACCTTCTTAGCGTCTGCAGAAGCAAGTACCTTAAGTCCTGCTGTACCTACCAAAACTCCGCAGCCCAATGTTCTTAGTGTCTTCAATACGTTCATTTTTCTAATCTCCTTTTCTTAAAACTTATAAATTAGGAATATAAATTTTATAAAATACATCCCACTCAAAACTATCATTTAAAGCCATTTTAATAGTCAATGACTATGTTAGTCAAGTATAAAATTTGTTATACTTATGCAACATTGATTAGTCCCATAAATCTTCGGTTTCAATAGAAGAACCTGCGATTCATTTGCACAAAAAGCAGGTCCTTTATATATGAGTGATTTAGATTACTCTGCTACAGTAGGCGCTGTATACTGTCTGCCTAGAAGCTCCTGATTGAGGGCATATAGTCCCTTAGGATCTCTTCCGAAAAGCTCAAATTTCTTTATTAGATCATCAGCATTCTTTTCTTCCTCTAGCTGCTCCTTAACGAACCAGTCAAAGAACTGCATTGTTCTGTAGTCATCAACATCGTGTGATGCCTTGTAAATCTTGTTAATAAGATCTGTGACGAATCTCTCGTGCTGAAGTGCTAGACGAAGCGGTGCATCAATGCCATCGTATTTCTGAGTTGGATTTTCGATTGCATCAAAGATCATTCTCTCGCCATTGTCTATAATATAAGTTCTGATTAGCATAGCGTGGTCACGCTCTTCCTTTGCCTGAACCTCATACCAGTTAGCAAATCCATCAAGACCCTGCTCATGGTAGTAGTTAGCAAAATCCAAATAAAGATATGCTGAGTAAAATTCTGCGTTAACCTGCTTGTTTAGTAAATCTGTTATCTTCTTATCTAACATTTCATCTTCCTCCAAAATTTCAAAACACTTACAGAGTATTTATATCCGATTTAATTGTATACTAACATATTATATCGAAATTTTTATGTTTTTATTTTAGAGCAACAGCCCTGCAAGCTTTTGATGCTTTACAGGGCTGATTCGTCTTCAATATTTTTTGTTGCTATATCTTTCTTCTTACTATCCTGTAGTATTCTCTTGCTGTGAATGCGAAGATTACTGCGTAGAGAATTGCAAATGCTAGCACGCATATAACTGTACATTCAATTAGAAGTCCAATGTTGAATATGCTAAATATTTCTAGGATAAGTCTTATCATGTTGAAGGCTCCTGCCACATGCAAAATTGCAACTATGAGTGGTGCAAAGAAGACAAAAGTTATTTGCTTTCTTATTGTCTGTCTTACATCTTTTTCCGACATTCCCACCTTCTGCATCATGTCAAACTTGTCCTTATCATAGTACCCTTCTGAAATTTGCTTGTAGTAGATTATCAAAGCGGCTGCAAAGGCAAACACAACTCCTAGAAATGCTCCAAGGAATAGGAAGCTATTAGTTAGGCCACCGAGCATTTTATCTGCCTCATATCTTGTTACATTATATACATTGGTTATTCCTAAGCTTTCTCCCCTATCACTCCAGTATTCTGTAACACATTTAGATAAAGCAGCATACTTTTGTTCACCTACCTCATCATGATTCTCAATATTTGCAGTCATGAATAGCATATTTCCCATGGAGCTAGAGTATTTATTTGCTTCACCTGCAATTGTATCTGCGATCTCATCATCATGCACAATTAGCACATACTGAGCATATACAGCTGAGACAGTTGATGCTGGAACCTTAAGATTCATCTGCTTTACATCAAGATTAATTCCAGAGATATCAAGCTTTCCATTTAGCTTTGTTCCTATTGATATGGCTTCGTTCTTTGATACACTTATTTTCTTACCGCTAAATTTCTCGTATTGATCTGCTGTCATTACGGTTAGAAATTGCTTATTGGCCACTTGGATAAAGTTAATTCTTTGACTAGCTTCATCAATTTCCACCTTATAGCTTTGGAGTACATACGCATTTGTATCTACTAGCTTGATATCCTGCTTCTCAACCTTATCTTTGAATAATTTTAGCTCATCATCTATACGTGCGTTAGATGTCTTACCGTTTTCCTTAAGCTGCTCACCATCTAGCGACACGCTGACGATAACATCTGAAGGCGTTATCTTTTTGATAACATCATTAATTCCAACTCTAAGCGATACAGTAACAGATACCATAACTATAACCATGGTTGAAAGGATACAGATGTTTGCCATACCTACTGCATTTTGCTTCATTCTGAATAAAATACCTGAAATGCTTGTAAAGTTGGCCTTCTTGTAATAAAACCTTTTGTTCTTCTTCAGGGCCTTTAGCACAGCTACACTAACTGTCGTAAAGAGTAGATATGTTCCGATGATTACTAGAATTACCGCTACAAAGAACAGGATTATTGCTGCTAGAGGATCCTTTATACGGATTGCAATCATATATCCTGCAACTAGGCATGCAGCTCCAATTATACTTAGAACAATCTTCGCCTTTGGTTCACGCTCAGGTGCCGATGCTCCTTTTAGCATTTCTATAGGCTTTGATATTCTTATAGATAATATGTTCTTTATCAAAACGAGTGCGAAAACTATAGCAAAGAATACTGCTGTATGCGTAACCGCATACATATTTACTTCAAAAGCAATTATATGTCCAGCACCTATCATCTTTGTTATTACCATTAGAGCTAGCTTGCTGAACAAGATGCCAACGCCTAGACCTATTATTATGGATATAGTAGAGCTTATCATACTCTCTGCTACAAGAACTCTTCCTAGATGGCGCTTTTCCATGCCCAGGATATTGTATAGTCCAAACTCCTTACTTCTCTGCTTCATCAAAAAGCTATTGATGTAAAAAGAAAATATTATTGCAAAGCCTGATACAATTACATTTCCCAAAAACATGCTCTGTGTAACGTAGTCTGCCCCTCTAAAATTTGCAATGTCCTTGTTATTGCTTAGAAAACTCATTATGTATATAACGGCAATCATGAGTATAGATGCTATAATATACGGCATGTAAAGCTTTCTATTCTTTTTCAAATTCGATACGGCGAGTTTTAGTGTGAAGTTTCTAGGCATTTCTCTTACCTCCCACAGATAGGGCTGTCAATGTGTCTGAGATGCTTGCAAACATCTCATCATTTGTCATATTTCCTCTATATATCTGATGGAAGAGTTCTCCGTCCTTTATGAACAAAACGCGTCCTGCTGTGCTCGCCGCTTTCACGCTGTGCGTTACCATTATAATGGTTTGTCCACCTTTGTTTATTGAGCTGAATAAGTTTAATAGATCGTCTGCTGAGTTTGAGTCTAGGGCTCCAGTTGGTTCATCTGCAAGTATCAGCCTTGGGTTTGTGATTAAGGCCCTTGCAACTGCTGCTCTCTGCTTTTGACCACCCGATACCTCGTAAGGAAATTTATCAAGTATATGCGTGATTCCTAGATAATCAGCTATTAGCTTTAGCTCTGCCTCCATTTGGCTTGGCTTTGCTCCTGCAAGCACTCTTGGCAGATAGATATTATCTCTTAAGGTGAATGTATCTAAAAGGTTAAAGTCCTGAAATACAAATCCTAGATTATCACGTCTAAACGCCGAAATTTCTCCGTCTCTTATGGCTGAAAGATTCATTCCATCTAAAATAACTTCTCCAGAGCTAGCTCTATCTAAAGCCGCAAGTATATTTAGAAGCGTTGTTTTTCCTGAGCCAGACTCGCCCATGACAGCGACATATTCTCCTCTTTCCACACTGAAGTTAACATCGCGTAGTGCAACTACTCCGTTTGTTCCAAGCTTTGATGTATAAACTTTTTTAAGATTTTTTACTTCTACTAATGACATATTGTTCATCTCCCTTCTTGGAACTATTCTATCTAAAAATAAAAGGTAATGCATATACACTACCTTTCAAAATCCTATTCGTATCTTACATTGCTGTAAGGTATATGTATATTGATTTTCGTGCCTTCACCTAGCTTTGATTCAGCCGAAAGTCTATACCCTAGCTTATCAGCGATTTTACGACAAAGGTATAGGCCAATACCCGATGACTTACTGCTAGTTCTTCCGTTATATCCAGTGAAACCATCCTCAAATATTCTGCTAATATCACTGGCTCTTATTCCTATACCACTATCTACTATGGATATTATTTTTTCGGAAGTCGTGCTCTTAAGACTTACTACAACTCCGCCCTCATTTGTGTACTTTAGGGCATTTGAAAGTACTTGGTCGATTATGAAGCTAAGCCACATCTTATCAGTTACTATATTTTCATCTAGATTATTAAGCTCTATTGAGAGCTTCTTTTTGATAAAGACAATAGACTGAGACTTTACGACTTCCTTGACAAGTTCTTGTACATTATAGTTTTGAAAAACAAAATCTGTGTTATCACTAGCTAGCTTTATGAACTTAAGGAGCATGTCTAAATATCCATCTATCCTTGCTAGCTGCATCCACATTTCGTTTTTTTCTTCAATACTGCTGTTTTGGACTATTAGATATAGAGCTGACAGAGGTGTTTTTATCTGATGAACCCACGTTTTGTAGTAGTCATTAAGTCCGCTTTCTAGGCTTTCCCTTTCCTTTATCGCTTCAATCAGCATATCATGGACCTCTGCATACAATCTTTGATATTCCTCATCTATCAAATCTCGTGGTGGCAAATCAGTCCTAGCTGTATACATTAAGTTTTTCTCACAATCCTTGAGAATATTTATGTATCTCAAAAATCTAAAGTAATCTATACTGCCTATTATCAAAGCAAAGAATAACTGTAATAGTCCTGCGTAAAGGCTTACATTCCAAGGAATTCCTGCAAGCATGGTAATAAATGCGAAAATCAAAAACATGAATACGAAAAAGATGATTACCCTTATTCGACTCTTAATATATTTAGAGAAAATCATTCCACAATATACCCTAGTCCCTTCTTTGTCTTTATCAAATCACTTATTCCATGTTCTGCAAGTTTCTTCCTCAGTCTTGTCATATTTACTGTCAGGGTGTTCTCATCTACGAAGCTGTCTGTATTCCAAAGCCCCATCATCAGATTTTCTCTGCTAGTCATCTTCCCCTTGTTCTTAAGCAGAATTTCCAAAATTTTGTACTCGTTTTTTGTTAGCTCAATATTTTCTCCATCAAAGTAAAGGCTTGCGTTTTTCATATTTAAAATTATACCATCATGCTCTATAACGTCCGCCGTTTCTCCCTCGCTGAAATCATATGCACGTCTCAGTAAAGCCTGTATCTTTGCAGTTAGCACATTAAGATCAAAAGGCTTGCATATGAAGTCATCAGCTCCCATATTCATCGCCATTACAATGTTTAAATTATCGCCGGCTCCTGATATGAATACTATCGGAAGCTTTGATATCTGTCTTATGTGACGACACCAATAAAAGCCATCAAAAAAAGGCAGAGAAATATCTAGGAGCACAAGGTCTGCTTCTGACTTTGCGAAATCACTCATGATATCGTGAAAGTCCTTAGCAATTATTACCTCGTAATTCCAGCTCCTAAGATGTTTCTCTACTTGATTAGCAATTACATTATCGTCTTCAACTAAAAATATTTTGTACATAAGCTTCCCTTAGTCGCTCACATCAAGGTCGAGCGTTATTCCTATGGCAAAGTCTGGGAAGGCCTCTTGGACATCCGAATATGTGCATATACTCTTCGTTTCTGTTTGGTGAATCAAAGTCGAGGATTATATCAAAATTCATAATCTTCTCCTCGTAGTTGATATAAAAGCCGTGCATCTGAAGCACATATTTGTGAGACATTACAAGATGTCTTACCTTCTCAAAGTCCTGCTTAGCTCTATCGTCCTTGCTGTTTCTCGCATAGACGCTTATTCCTGCAAGGATTATATTGTTCTTATCATAGGCTGCCTTCATAAGATGACGCTCCAATTCATCAAGCTGCCCAGCAGTATATGTATCTAGCACCTCTATGTGAAGAGAGCCTATCAAAGTGTCCGGTCCGTAGTTATGAAGCACAACATCGTAGACTCCATAGACATCTTCAAACTCCATAATAGTTTGCTTGAGTTCATCTATTACGTCCTTGTCTATTCTCTCTCCTATGATTTCTGAAAGCGTTTCGCTTATCATTTCATAGCCAGCTTTAATAATCACTAGAGATATCAAGGCTGCAAGATATGACTCAAGACTTAGGTTCCAGAAAATATAAATCAAAGCTGCTACGACTGTCGACGCTGAGATTATAGCATCTAGCCTTGCATCTTCACCTGAAGCCACAAGAGAATCTGAATTTAGTTTCTTGCCTTTGCTCTTTACATAGCTTCCGAGGACGAGCTTGACTACGACTGCTACAGCAACAATTATCAGCGCTACAGTAGTGTAATCAGGCTCGCTCGGATTTAATATCTTCTTTACCGACTCTACAAGAGATGCGATTCCCGCATAAAGGACGATTATGGCGATAAGCCCTGCACTTAGGTACTCGACTCTGCCGTGTCCTAACGGATGCTTTTTATCAGGCTTACGACTTGCTATTCTCGTTCCGATAATAGTAATTATCGAAGATAGAACATCGCTGAGGTTGTTAACCGCATCAAGAGTAATAGCTATAGAATTGGTCAAGCTTCCTATTACTACCTTAAAAGAAGCGAGGAATATATTGGCTATTATTCCTATTATACTGACCTTTATTATCTCTTTTTCTCTCATAGAAGTCTCCTAATTCTATGTGCCAAAAGTTATCTGAAATTATAATAAGGGTATTATAATATATCTATAACCTCTCCCGCAAGGGCTTTGTTCATACTTCTTACTGCACAGAACTTACCGCACATACTGCAAGTATCTGCGTGATCTTCTTCAGGCATTCTGCTCTTTCTGATCTCCTTTGCAACCTCAGGGTCTAGTGCCTCTAGCCACTGAGCATCCCAATCAAGAGCCTTTCTTGCATCAGCCATTCTGTCGTCCTGATCTCTTGCTCCAGGTATTCCCTTTGCAATATCGGCTGCGTGAGCTGCAATCTTGCTTGCGATGATTCCCTGATGAACATCATCAACATTTGGAAGTGCTAGATGCTCTGCCGGTGTTACATAACAAAGGAAGGCTGCTCCCTGCCATGCTGCAATTGCACCACCGATAGCTGCTGTGATGTGATCATATCCAGGTGCAATATCTGTTACTAGAGGTCCTAGTACGTAGAAAGGTGCGCCCTTACAGACTGTCTGCTGAATCTTCATGTTTGCTGCAATCTGATCCATTGGCACATGTCCTGGACCCTCAACCATAACCTGAACATCACGCTTCCATGCTCTCTCTGTTAGCTCTCCTAACATGATGAGCTCCTCAATCTGGCATCCATCTGTAGCATCAGCTAAACATCCCGGACGACAAGCGTCTCCAAGGCTGATTGTAACGTCGTACTCTCTGCAGATTTCAACGATTTCGTCGTAGTACTCATAGAATGGGTTCTCATTTCCTGTCATGGACATCCATGCAAACACAA
>ERZ772925.146-NODE-146-length-12877-cov-6.18562_pt1 | contig 12877 bp, 10 predicted proteins | sample MGYA00511687_ERZ772925 | MGnify/ENA primary metagenome ERZ772925 (study PRJEB29015, sample SAMEA2738087) | human oral metagenome | biome: human oral; feature: human-associated habitat; material: saliva | place: China | collected 2227 ...
CCGCGCCTACGCAGGGGCACCCGTCACCCGGACGCTCCGCCCCTCCTCGCTTCGCTGCGGAGAGCGTCCGGGCTGACACCCTGAGGGCGCATCCGGAAAACGCGGCCGCGCCCGCTCGGTAACCTGCTACGCCCAGCGAGGAAAGGCGGTATCGTCCGAACGTGACATCAGGGTGCCCGAAGCGAAGCGAGGGCGGGTCCCCTGTAGGAACAAGGACGAATACCGCTTTCCGTGCGGAATCCAGACGGAAACAAAAGCTCAACGTAAAGCCCCCGAGTCATCAGACCCGGGGGCTTTCCCTATAGCCGTTTTAGGCGTCAGAGCCTTCCGCGGTGCCGGTCGCCTCCGCAACCTTCTGCGCACGAATACGCGGCTCCTTACCCTGTACCTTCACCTCCAGGAACTCGCCCACATGGCGAATCTCCATGGCGCTCACGCCGTGACCCGCACCGGCGTACAGCACCTTGATGCCGTCGGTGTACTTGCGGATCCAGTCGTAGGTGTAGTTCACCATCTCCTGCGGGATGACGGGGTCTTCCTGGTCGCGGCCGAAGAACACCGGCAGTTCGGTCTTCTTCAGCTCCTCGTCCTTGAAGTACGGCGAGTCAGAGTCCACCGCGTAGCCGGACAGACCCACCACGGCGGCGAACTCGCCGGGGGCGTGACGCACCATCGACGTTGCGATGCCCATGCCCTGCGAGAAGCCCAGCAGGGTCACCGATGCGTACGGTTCACGGTTCGCGCGCACCCACTCCAGCACGTAGTCGCTCGCCTGCTCGATGGCGCGCTGGTCAGATTCGAGCTGCTGGTTCAGCGGGTACCACTGGTAGCCGATAGCGTCTGCGGCAATGTAGGCGCCGGTCGAGTCTGCGGAGAACTGGGTGCCGACCGGCTGCGGTGCACGCATGGAGGCGTAGGTGAAGCCCTCCTGCGGAAGGTGCGCCGCCAGGGACAGCAGATCGTGCTCCTGGGAGCCGTAGCCGTGCAGCATGAGCACCAGGTGGGTGCCTGCGCGTTCGTTCTCGGGGCGGGTGTATTCGACGACGTATTTGTTTTCGCTCATGCACCCATCTTAGCGAGGACTCCCCCGCAAATCTGCACCGTAGGTTCCGCCGCTAGCTTGACCCTCACCTAACGTAAGGTTTTAGAGTGACACCATGGACGCGAACATAACACCACCTGACGGTCACCATGAATACACCGTAGGAGAAGCAGCATCATTGCACGGGCTCACGGTCCGCACGCTACACCACTGGGAGCAGCGGGGCTTACTCAACCCGGCGCATGATGAGTTCAACGGGTACCGGTACTACACCGATGCAGACCTTGAACGAATCACCGTCATCATGGGGTACCGCGCCATCGGCATGAGCCTTGACGCTATTGGCAACATACTGCAGGACCAGGCGAACAGCACCGAGCATCTACTCGCCCAGCGGGATATGCTTCAACGCAAAATCGCCGCGTACGGGCGCATGCTTGAAACCATCGAACACCTTTTGGAGGACACCATGGCACCTAAAAATGAGCAGCTCAGCGCTGCCGAAAAAGCAGAGATTATGGGTGAAGGGTTCAGCCTCGCCCACCAGCAGGAAGCGCAGGAGCGTTACGTGAAAACTGACGACTGGGCTGAATACCAGCGCCGTACTGCCTCAATGGACCGTGCCGACTGGCAGAACGGCAAACAGCAGATTGACGAGGTCGAACAGGCCCTCGTCGAGGCATTCAACCGCGGCGTACAGCCGGGCAGTGAGGAGGCGAACGCGCTCGCCGAGCGGCACCGCGCATCCCTGTTCTTCTTTAAGGTTACCCCCGCTAAGCACGCTATTCTAGCCCGCGGTTACGTTGAGGATGCCCGCTTCAAGGCGTACTACGAGAAGCTTGCGACCGGGCTCGCGGAGTGGTTGCGGGACGTCATCTACGAGAATGCTCGTGCACACGGTGTTGACCCGCAGGAGGCTACCTGGGGTTAACCCTTCAGGCTGAAAATACCCAATAGCTAGGGGTGAGTAGCTGAGTGTGAAAGCTGAGCACGAAAAGACGCCCGGCATTCCCCGTACTAAGGGGATTGCCGGGCGTTACATGCTGTATCTGCATGAAAACTAGATGGCTATCTAGCGGGTGCCGTCGAGGTGACGGCGGTGCTCCTGAATACGGCGATCCAGGTGCTCAAGGTTCTGTTGCAACCCCGCAATCTCGTTTTCAATCTTTCGGCGGGCTCGCTCCATCACGTCGATGGAGAGGGCATGATCATCCGGATTGTCCAAGATTGTACGAATGTCGGCAAGACTCATGCCGGCCTGACGGCAGGTAGCAATAAACCGTGCAGCGGAGATAGACTCCGCATCAAAAATACGGGTTCCGTGAGCATCACGGGGCACAGCAATGAGCCCCTCTTTTTCGTAATACCGCAGGGCGTGGGTGCTCACCCCCAACTGCTCCGCTACCTCTTGAATACTTACCACAACTTCAATGCTATGGGGTTAGAGCGGGTCTAAAGCAAACCGAGAACCATTACCTTCCAGCGCAACAGGAGGGTACTTCCGCGGTATCTCGCGGCGGCTTCAAATACATCTCAAAAACCGGAAAATATTCCCTGACCTGGCACAATACCCTTCGGGCGGGTGCAATAGAATGCCGGGCGTTCGCATCATACGAACGCCCGGCATTCTATTGCATAACCCTGAGGGTGAAGGTTAATTCTCGGTGGGCGGAAGAACCTGTGAAGACACTATCTGCCCACCCGAAAATTACCGATATTTAGGTGGCACCAACAGCATCCAGAGGGCATAATCAGCGCCCCGTGAATGCTCGCGATTTTAGCGGGCTGCCGTAGCGTACAGGCGAGTCATCGAGTCCAGCGCCTCACGCTCACGCTGCGCCTCACTCTGGGCGGCGGATTCATCTTCAACGCCGAGGGCGCGCGCCAGAATCTTCTCCACCTGCTTCGCCTCAATCAAGAAGCCGTCATGGCCGTGGTTCGACTCGATAATGTCCACGGGCACCGGGGTGGGCAGCGCCTCCGCCAGGCGGTGCGACTCATGCGGGAAGAACAGACGGTCCGTGTTCACCGCCGCAATCGTCCACTCACAATCGGTGTGCGCCAGCGCCTGCGCCAGGGTGCCGCGGCCACGCGCCACATCGTGCGAAATCAGCGCCTCATTCACGGCAAGGTAGCTGTTCGGGTCAAAGCGCTCAACCAGCTTGGCGCCGTGGTGGTCCAGGTAGCTTTCGATGGCGTAGCGGCCACGCGGCTCACCCAGCGAGCCGCCCACGGTGCTTTCGCCACGGTTCTCCTCGCGGCCGAAGCGGTGCTCCAGCTCGGCGGGGCTGCGGTAGGTGGTGTGCGCGATACGGCGCGCCAGGGCAAGACCGTTTACCGGCGCGGGACCGGAATAGTAGTCGCCGCCGGCAAAGTTCGCATCCGAACGAATCGCAATGTTCTGAGTGTGCGCCCACGAAATCTGCTCCGCCGTAGCCGAAGGACCGGAGGCAATCACCGCGCATCCGCGCACCAGCTCAGGGTTGGTTGCTGCCCATTCCAGGGCGCGAGCGCCACCGAGGGAACCACCAATGACGTAGCGGAAGCTGGTCACGCCCAGGGCACGTGCCAGGCGTGCCTCAGCACGCACAGAGTCGCGGATGCTCACCTGCGGGAAGCGGGAACCCCAGTGTTCACCGGCGCCCGGGTAGCCTTCGGGAATGATGCTTGCCGGTCCGGTGGAGCCGTAGCAGCCGCCCAAAATATTGGGTGCAATCACGAAGTAGCGGTTGGTGTCCACGACAGAGCCGGGGCCCACAATGCCTTCCCACCAGCCGTCCGATTCGATAGCGCGAATCAGCGGGGCGGGCATATCGGGGGTCGGTACGCCGCGGGAGACATGCGTGTCACCGGTGAGCGCATGCAGAATCAGGATGGCGTTATCGCCAGCCTCGTTGAGGGTACCCCAGGTTTCGTAGCCGATGGTGACCTGCGGCAGGGTCACGCCGGATTCGAGCTCCAGGTCGCCGATGTTCAGCTGACGCAGGTAGCCTTGCGCTTCAGGGTGCTCACGCTGAGTGCCCGCCACGGGGATGGGTGCGGTGACAGGCTGGTTGATAGTGCCGGGCTGGGAGGTACCGGACTGGCTAGTGCTCTGGGTAGTCATGGGGTTCCCTTCACTGGGTTGGCCGGCGAGGTAGTGCCGGGTGTGAGCGGGGTACTCGCCTGCAGATTTCATCTGCGGGTTGAGGCAGTGAGGCGGTGGTGCCGTGCGCTCTTGAAATGCTCCATAACGGGGAATCCGCAGGTGGACCGAGAAGCCGTAGCTTACCGGTCCACCTGCCCGGTCCACCTGCGGGTTGCATCACCGTTTAGGAGAGGGTGTCGAAGCCCAGCTGCAGGTCGGCGAGAATATCGTCAATGTTCTCAATACCGACTGCCAGGCGGACGAAGTTCGGGTACACACCAATCTTCTCCAGCTCCTCAGTGGAAAGCTGAGCGTGGGTGGTGGAGGCGGGGTGAATCACGAGCGAGCGCACGTCACCGATGTTCGCCACGTTGGAGTGCAGCTTCAGTGCGTCCACGAAGTTGCGGGTCTGCTCCAGGGTTGCGTCCTTGAGGGTGAAGCCGAGCACCGCGCCGGGACCCTTGGGCAGGTACTTCTGCGCACGCTCGTACCAGGGGGAGGACTCCACGCCAGCCCAGATGACCTTCTCGACCTGCGGGTTTGCTTCAAGCCAGTGGGCGACCTTGGTGGCGTTCTCAATGTGGCGTTCGATGCGCAGGGAGAGGGTTTCCAGACCGATGCCGATGTTGAAGGCGTTGGTCGGGGAGATAGCGGCGCCGGTGTCACGCAGCAGGGAGACGCGCGCCTTCAGGATGTAGGAGAGGTTCGCGCCGAATGCGGAGTCCTTGCCCAGGTCGCGTGCGTAGACCAGGCCGTGGTAGCCGGGGGCGGGCTGGTTGAACTTGGGGAACTTCTCGGGGTCTGCACCGTAGTCGAAGTTACCGGAGTCAACAATCACGCCGCCGATGGAAGTGCCGTGGCCACCCAGGTACTTGGTGGCGGAGTGGACGACCACATCCGCGCCGTGTTCGATGGGGCGCAGCAGGTAGGGGGTGGGTACGGTGTTGTCCACAATCAGGGGTACACCGTTTTCGTGCGCGATTGCTGCGATGGGCTCAATGTCGAGCACGTCATTGCGGGGGTTGGGCACGGACTCGCCGTAGAAGAGCTTGGTGTTGGGGCGAACGGCGGCGCGCCATTCGTCGAGGTTATCGGGGTCCTCAACGAAGGTGGTTTCGATGCCGAGGTCGGCGAGGGTGTACTTGAGCAGGTTGTAGGTACCGCCGTACACGGAGGGGGAGGCAACAACGTGGTCGCCTGCACCGGCAATGTTCAGAATTGCGTAGGTGATAGCTGCCTGGCCGGATGCCAGCAGCAGCGCGCCAACGCCGCCTTCCAGGGAAGCGATACGGTTTTCGATGACTTCCTGGGTGGGGTTGTTGAGGCGAGTGTAAATGGGGCCCAGCTCGGCGAGGGCGAAACGGTTCGCTGCCTGCTCGGCACTTTCAAAGACGAAAGAGGTGGTCTGGTAGATAGGTAGTGCCCGAGCTCCCGTTGCGGCATCCGGTGCCTGTCCCGCGTGAATCTGGCGGGTTTCGAACTTCCAACCGGCGGGGTTGGCGGGAGTCGGGACGGTAGTGTTGTTGCTCATGCTTGGCTCTCCTAAGGGGATAGTTAGGGGGCCGCATGCCGAGCGGTACAGGAATCGTCGTCGAATAATCCTGTCACGATTGATGTACCGGATTCGGTCACATCGGTCCCGCGCTTGCGTCACGCTTTTGCGTGTCGCCTGGTCTTCACCCAGGGCACCCCACCGCGGAGGAGGGTTGCCGGCCAGCTAGCTGGGGCTTATCGCTGGCGCTCTTGACCTGTATTCAGGGTGTCATAGGGCGCGGGGCGGGGTCAAGGATTTTGTGGGTGCGCGGCACTTTAAGACATTTCATTGCAAAGATGACGTTTTTTAACGTCTGTAACAAAACGTTAGTAACGATGCCGGGGCGCTCGGGGTGCGAAGGTACCCACCCAAAACCATCCGCATAGTAACCTCCATCACTTGTACATGTGGTTTTCGGTACACTGGGACTACACATACACTCACGCAGGGCGCAGTTCACTACACCGTTTACCCTGCACAGTATCCCTCCGGTATAGGAGCCAGAGGGTCATACCAAAGGTTACCTATATGTCTCTTGTTCTTGACGCCGCACAACTCAGCCGCGTCTTTGGCAAAGGTGAAAATATTTTTACCGCAGTCGACCGGGTGTCGCTTCGCGTTAGCTCCGGCGAGATCCACGCCCTCCTCGGCCCCAACGGCGCGGGCAAAACAACCACCGTGCAGATGTGCTCAACCCTGCTCACCCCCACCAGCGGCACCCTCACCGTGAACGGCGTTGACGCCATCGCCCATCCGCAGCGGGCGCGCCGTCACGTGGGTCTCGCGTTGGGCGGGGATAGCGGCTTCTACCCGCGCGCCAGCGCCCGCGATAATCTACTGTTCTTCGCCGATATTGCGGGGGTTTCCGGGCGGGCTCGACGGCACGAGGTGGAGCACGCTCTAGCCCGCGTGGAACTCACCGACGCCGCCACGCGCCCCGTTCAGGAGTTCTCCCGCGGCATGAAGCAGCGCCTACACATTGCCCGCGCTACGCTCGGCTCCCCCGCTCTGCTCCTGCTGGATGAGCCAACGAACGGGCTCGACCCCGATATCGCACTGACGGTGCGTGCCCTGATCCGTTCCCTCGCAGAAGACGGTGCCGCCATTTTGCTGACGAGCCACCTGCTGGGCGAAATTGAGGATCTGGCGCACACCATCACCGTTTTGGGTGCCGGCTCCGTTGCTGTGAGCGGTAGCCTCGAGGATGTTGCCGCACACGCCGGCATTGCCGCCACGACCGTGGTTCAGGTTGACGCCAACGCAACCGAGGGTCTTGATACGCTGCGCGGATTCCTCGGCAATCAGGCGGCGGTACTTTTTGCCCCGCGCGGTTCCGGCTGGGAACTCACTCTCTACTGGCACGGCGAGCGCGCCACGTTCGAGGCGGGCGCGGCGCACCGCATCCTGGCGGAGGGGCTTGCCGCCGCACGCATCGGGGCGCGGACCGAGCCGTACACGCGACCGGCAACCCTGGAAGAGGCATACCTGGCAATGGCGGAGGGGCTCAAGCGATGAACGCACAAGGCGCGCACGGTAGTGAAGGTGTGAAAGAGCCCCAGCAGCAGAGCCGAGGGTACGACCTGTGGCAGGAGTGCGCCCGTCAGCTGCGACTTATGGGCTTTAGCCTGCGGCAGTTTCTGACGGTCCCCTACTTCATTCAGCTGCTCATCAGTACGGTGCTCGGGTCGGTTATTATTCAGGCTCTTGCGGTGCACGCGGCGGCACGGAGCTCCGCGGGCCACTCCGTTGACCCGACCCTGGCGTGGACTCGCGCCGGTATTGTGGGCATGTGGTCGGTCTGTATTGTGTCTGCGGGCATCATTAATTTTGAGCGTTTCCGCGGGACTCTCGTGTACCTGTGTTCGGGGTCGATCTCTCCGGTGCGGGTACTGGCGGCTATCGTTTCGAGCGCCTCCATTGTGGGTCTGGCGGCCCTACCCCTGTCGTGGCTCATCTGGGCTCTTGTGACGCTCAATCCGCAGGTCACTGACTTTTCCACCCTCTGGCCCCGCTATGTTCTGGGCGTTCCTCTGCTGTGGCTTGCGTGCCTGTCGGTCACGTTCATGATTGCGGTGTTCTTCGTGGCGACGCCGAACGCTATTGCCTACGAGGAGCTTCTGCTTGTGCCGGTGTTTATTCTCTCCGGGGTTCTCTTCACGACCGTTGAGGCGCCCGGCTGGCTGAATGCTGTAGGCACGCTTATTCCCCTGCAAGCGCCGGTGCACCTGCTACTTGGGCGTACCGCTATCACTACCCCGGCGGATGCGTTCCTGCCCGTGGCGCAGACCCTATTCGTGAGCTTCATCTGGGCGTTGTGTGCCTTCCTTTTTGCTCGGAAGGCTCTCGCCTCCGCCCGTCATCGCGGCACCCTGGGGGCGATGTAGCGTGCATATTCTCTCTACTGATTCCCTGCCCGGCGCTGTAGCCCTGCCCGGTGTGATGCGCCGGGCTCTGTCTACCGCCTCTATTGGCTGGTCGTCATCCATTACCTTTGCGACCCTCGGAACGGCTATCACTACCCTTGTGCTCGTGCCGGGCCTCAACGTGCTTTTCACGGTGCTTCTGGGTGCCGACCTCGCCGCAAACGATACGGTACGCATCGGCTGTGCCACCGCCCTGATTGCCACCCTCAGCTCGGTGGCAGCCGGTATTGTCGCGCGCGTCGCCACTGACCGTTGGATTGGTGTCTTCGAGTACGTGTGCACGGCACGCCCCGTGGATGCGGGCTACTGGCTGGGCGCGGCGGCGGTACCGGCCCTGTTGGCGTCCGTGACGGGTCTGAGCAATGTGGGCATCGTGTGGTTACTGTCCCTCACGGCGCCCTCTACCGGAGCGGGTTCGGGGCTTCTGCTTGGCGCCCTTGCGCTGATGCCGGTTGCGGTTCTGGGCGGGGTCTGCCTGGGCATTTTTGCCGCCGGCTTGGGGCTATACCTTTCGGATCCGTACACGGGATCCAATTTTCTAGCGATTATCCTGCCGGTTAGCGCGGGCGTCATCGTTCCGGTGAGCACCTACCCCGCATGGCTTGCGTGGCTGTGTTCTTGGGTTCCGGGGTCCCGCCTGGTGCAGGCTTTAGATACCTCTGGCGGTACTGCGAGTAGTGCCACCCCGGATCTCTTCGCGCTCTTGGCTGCAGACACAGCCCTGGGGATGCTCTACGCCGCAATCGGGTTGGGGCTGACGTATCTTGCTGCCCGCCGCATCCGTGCCGGTGCCCGCGCCTCGCTGCTATAACGTGCTATAACGCTGCTATAGGGCGTGAAACCCAAAAAGAACGAACCTTTTAAGTGCCCGCTACCCGGCGCATTATCCGGGTGTCATATTCAACCGGGCACCGCGACCAAGAAAGAACATCCTGTGCCCATCCCTCCCACCGCGTACACGCTAGAGACCCTCGGTTTCGACCCCTCCTGGCAGGGCGCGGCAATCCGCGCCGCGTTCGCCCTCAACGGCGCCCTCGAAGATTTCACCCTCGCCCGTGTGAGCGCCGTGCACCGCACCCGCTGCGAGCTACTGACCTGCGAGCGGGGCGAGCTCATCAAACTTTCCGCTCCCCTGCGCCCGGTCGAGAACGACTACGGTGAAGAAGAGTACCCCGTCGTCGGCGACTGGGTGCTCACCCAGCCCATCCCGGGAACCGGCGATGATACCCAGCCAGCGGAGCATAAACCCCTCGCGATTCTGCCCCGCCGCAGCTACCTCACCCGCCCCAGCGCCACCCGGGAATCTGCGGATCAGCCCGTTGCTGCTAACGTGGATATGCTCTGCGTCGTTGAGCCGTGCTTCCCTGAGCCGTCCATCGGGCGCATTGAACGCTACACCGCCCTCGCGCATGCTTCCGGGGTGCAGGTCGCGCTAATTCTCACCAAGGGTGACCTGGTCACCGCGGAACAGCTCGCCGGGTATCGGGATTCTCTGGGTAGCGGTATGGATGCGGTGCTCACCGTCTGCACGGATCACGGCTACGACCCCGCCCCGGTTGCTGAGCTCGTCGCCGGACGTACCGCCGTATTCCTGGGCCGCAGCGGCGCCGGTAAATCCACCCTCGTCAACGCCCTACTTAGCCCAGGGGTTGACCCCCGCGAAGACAGCGCAGAGAACCGGGTACAAGCCACTTCCTCGGTTCGCGATGCTGACGGCAAGGGACGCCACACCACCACCAGCCGCCAAATGATTGTTCTGCCCGGCTCTGAAGGATCAGGTGCTGAGAGCTCAGTCGGTACGGTGCTGATTGACACCCCGGGCGTGCGAGCCCTCGCCGCCACAAGCGATAGCTCCGCGATTGATGAAACCTTCGACGATGTCTCCAGCTACGCCGCCGCCTGCCGGTATAGCGACTGCTCCCACAGCTCCGAACCCGGATGCGCGGTGCAACAGGCTCTCGCTGACGGTGCCCTCGACCCCGAACGCTTCGAACGCTACCACAGGATGATGGCAGAATCCGCGCGCCTACGTCTGCGGTCTCAGGAGCGCGAATACCGGCAGAGTAACCGCGCCTTCACGAAGGCGAATAAGGCAGGTCGCCGCACCCTCATGTCCCTTAAGGGCCGCGCCAACTAGCCGCTGAACGCACATGTCCCGGCGAGGCTTCGGCGAGGCTTCCACAAGCTGAGCCGGGCAATCCCGCACAGACAGCAATATAGTAGCCTGCCTCACTCTTCGATACACTAGAACTAGGCGTGCCCACACTCCCCCGCACACCCTCACCGCCACCCGGCGGCACAGGAACGCAGGCGCAGACGGCACACACCATTCACAAACCCATAACCCAATGAAAGAGGTGGCAGCATGGCTGAACAGAACCTCACCCCGCCCGTACCGAAGAAGGTCGAGCACCGCCGCGAACACCACGGCGACGTCTTCGTCGACCCCTACGAATGGCTCCGCGACAAGGAAAGCGAAGAGGTCCTCAACTACCTCAAGGCAGAAGCCGAATACACCGAAGCTGTCACCGCAGACCAGCAGCCCCTCCGCGAATCCATCTTCAACGAAATCAAGGACCGCACCCTGCTGTCGGATCTGACCGTCCCGAACCGTATCGGTGACTGGTGGTACTACAGCCGCATGGTGCCCGGCGGCCAGTACCCCGTCTTCTACCGCTACCCCGCCCTGCACGAAGGCGACGAGGTGGTTCGCTACACCCCGCCGACCGTCACCCCCGGCGAAGTACTCGAAGGTGAAGTCGTCATCCTCGACTGCAACGAATACGCCAAGGATATGGAGTTCTTCTCCCTCGGCAGCTTCCAGCCTGCACGTAACGGCAAGCTGCTGAGCATCTCCGTGGACGAGAAGGGCGATGAACGCTACGAGCAGCGCTTCCTCAACATGGAAACCGGAGTCTTCCTCGACGACACCATCCCCAACATTGCGGCGGGCTCCTTCTTCATCAACCACGCCGAGCAGCTCATCTACCTCGTCCCCGACGAATCGTGGCGCCCCTGGCGTGTCTACGTGCACGACGTCGGACAGGACACCGAAGACCACCTGATCTACGAGGAACCGGACAACACCATGTGGCTCAGCGCCGCCATGAGCTCCGACCGTTCCTCCGTGGTTATTACCAGCTCCAACTCCGAATACACGGAAGTGCGCCTCATCCCCACCCGCGAACCCAAGGGCGAACCGACCCTGCTCATCCCCAAGAGCGCGGGCATCGAATACTACGCCGAGCCGCTCAACATTGCCGGCGAACAGCACCTGCTGATTCAGCACGACTACAATGCACTGAACTCCGAGCTGGTCCTCGCAGACATGCCGCGCGAAGGCGAAAGCCTCGAAGAGTACGCGCAGCGTTGGGTGCCGGTCATCCGCCACAGCGAACACGTGCGCCTGGAAGGCTTCACCTTCACCGCAACGCACCTGGTCGTCACCGCCCGCGCAGACACCACCACCCGCATTTTCCTCGCACCGCGTGAGCAGCTGCCCATCCAGTGGCGCCGCCGCCGACCCGCCGGCGTGACCTTCATGGAACCTGCCGGCTTCGACGAGGAACTGTACACCGCCTCCGTGCTGCGTGCGGAGAACTACTCCCCCGTGCTGCGCATCGCCTACACCTCGTTCCTGACGCCGCGCCGCGTCTACGACTACTTCCCCATGTCGCAGACCCTGCTGCTGCGCCGTGAAACCCCGGTACTCGGCGGCTACAACCGCGAGGACTACCGCGCCTACCGCGATTGGGCACCTGCGGCGGACGGCACGCTCATCCCAATCTCGGTGATTCACCGCGCCGACCTGGACATGAGCGTCGGCCACCCGGTCATCCAGTACGGTTACGGCTCCTACGAGTCATCCATGGACCCGATGTTCTCCATCCCGATGCTGTCGATTCTGGACCGCGGCGTCATCTACGTCATCGCGCATATTCGCGGCGGCGGCGAGATGGGCCGCTCCTGGTACCAGAACGGCAAGAAGCTCGCGAAGAAGAACACCTTCACCGACTTCGTGGACGTCACCAGCTACATTGCGGCGAAGCCGTGGGCTGATGAGGCGCGTATCGGCTGCTACGGCGGTAGCGCCGGCGGCCTGCTCATGGGTGCCGTGCTGAACCTCGCCCCCGAAAAGTACGCCGCCTGCCTGGCAGCCGTACCGTTCGTGGACGCGCTGACCACCATCCTCGACCCGGAGCTGCCGCTGTCGGCAATGGAGTGGGAAGAGTGGGGCAACCCCATTGAGGACCCGGAAGTGTACGCCTACATGAAGTCGTACACCCCGTACGAGAACATCCGCCCGGTCCGCTACCCGGCGATTGCTGCGGTGACGAGCCTGCACGACACCCGCGTGCTCTACGTGGAGCCCGCGAAGTGGATTGCGGCGCTGCGTGAACAGATTGACCCGTCATCGCCGGTGCCGCTGCTGAAGATTGATATGTCGGGCGGTCACGGTGGCGGATCGGGCCGGTATACGCGTTGGCGTGAGATTGCGTGGGATTACGCGTTCCTGCTGAGCAACCTCGGCGTTACTGAGTAGGCTGTAGACACGCCAAGCGCACATTAAATAGAACGCTCCGTCTGTATCTTTAGGGATACGGACGGAGCGTTCTTCGTTTAAGTACGTTGCTCTGCTCGAGGGACGGCGTACGTCCTCGTTCCTCCCCACATGGGAGGGGCGGGGCGCCGCATATTTCCTCCGCGCCTACGCAGGGGCACCCGTCACCCGGACGCTCCGCCCTCTCCTC
>ERZ772925.154-NODE-154-length-12472-cov-2.76645_pt1 | contig 12472 bp, 10 predicted proteins | sample MGYA00511687_ERZ772925 | MGnify/ENA primary metagenome ERZ772925 (study PRJEB29015, sample SAMEA2738087) | human oral metagenome | biome: human oral; feature: human-associated habitat; material: saliva | place: China | collected 2227 ...
TGGCGGGCGATGCGTTCGAGGTAGTCGGTGACGGGACTCTCGGCGAAGTGCGTTTGGGCAAAAGCCAAGTCGGCCGACACATCGAGATAGATCTTAGCCATCTCTTCGGGATTGAGCATCCCCATGTTTTGACCCCATTCCTGATAGGACTGCCATTTCTGGCGGTTGAGTCGGACAAAGGCTGATTCTCTCATGGAGGTGAGCAGAGTAAAGGGGGAAGGTTGTCGATCGCTCGGTGCGGCTTGCGCGGTGCAGCGGCTTTGAGTGGAGTTGGCGGTGCGACAACGTCTGTGATACAAGTTCGAAATGCGCCGCGGGTGCGACGATCGTTGAGCGATTTAAGTCAAGACGATGGCACAAAAGTAAGAAAGTTTTTTTCAATATAAGGGTATTTACAAGTGAAATGCGTATTTTTGTCGCGAAAAGTTCGTGAAACTTCGTTTTTCGTTCCTCGTTTTCGTACCCGCTCATCTTATATAATAGATATGCCCGAATTTGTTTCTGTCGAGAATGTCCGCATCTCGTTGCTCCCTGCCACGCTCTTCCAGCGTTTTGCCGCCATCACCATCGATATTGTCTTGGTGTTAATCGTCATTGGTCTCAGTTCTTTGGTGGTTTTTTCGTTCTATACGCGCGAATTGGAGCCGTTCATTCCGCTGTTTTCTCTTTTTTTCTTCTTCCTTCCCGTCCTCGAAGAAATCACCTTCAACGGGCGCACGATCGGCAAGCTCTGTCTTCGGCTGCGCGTGGTGCAAATCGACGGCAGCGCTCCGACGGTTTGGACGCTCCTCCTGCGCTATTTCCTGTTGTGGATCGACGTTTTCGGCAGTTTCGGCAGTGGGTTGTTATTGATCTTCGGCACGAAGTTGCACCGTCGTTGGGGCGATTTGGCCGCCGGCACGTTTGTGGCGCAAAGTGGTTCGAACTACGGTAATCGTTCTCCGCTGCATGCTTTCGATGACCTGCCCAACTATGAGCGCACCTTCTCGCGCATCGATCGCATCGATGCCCGCCGCGCCGCCCTCATCTCGCGTGCTTTGGGTGCCGTCGCCATGCATAGCAAAACATTCGACGCCGGCGATTTCGCCCGTCGCGTCGAGTCTGTGGTGGGCGGTCGCCTGCCCGAGGAAACTGATGTGCACTATCTCTCCGCGGTGCTCTACGCCTACCGCCACGCCGCCTGATCTTCGGCACAACTCCCCGCTCTCGCTTCGCTCCACCGTGACCGCCGTTCGTTACGAACGGCGGTCACGGTGTTTTTGTGTGGGGATATCCTATAATATATAGGAGTGTTCATTTCCCCTTTGACAGAAAGTAAAGGCATTCCCCCATTCCCGTGCTTGGTCGTGCGCGGCGGAAATGGTAACTTCGCAGCCACAAACAAAAACGATTCGTTCCCTTATGATGCAATTCTCTTCTACGCCCCGCGTGTCGACGCGGCGCGGATGGTTGGCGGTGAGTCCTTTGTTGTTGATGGTCGTGCTTTTCCTCGTGTTGGGGATCGCCGCCGGCGATTTCAACAAGGTGCCGCTCGTCATTGTCTTTATCATCGCCTCGGCCTACGCCCTTTTCATCACCAATCAGCCCGATGCCACGCGCCCCGCGGAACCCGAACTCCACCGTGGTCTGCTTCCCATCGCCGAACGCGTGAGTGTGTTCAGCCGCGGAGCGGGTGAGAAAAATCTGATGATGATGATTTGGATTTTCATCCTCGCCGGCGCGTTTGCCGCCTCGGCGAAACAGATGGGTGCCATCGACTCCACGGTCGCCATGACCCTGCATGCACTCCCCGTCTCGCTGCTTTTGCCCGGATTGTTCCTGGCTGCCTGCTTTGTCTCGCTGAGTATCGGCACGAGCGTGGGCACTGTCATGGCTTTGGTGCCCGTTGCCACCGGAGTAGCCTCGTCTTCCGGCCTCGCCCTCCCCATGGTGGTGGGCGCCGTGGTGGGCGGTGCGTTTTTCGGTGACAACCTTTCGTTCATTTCCGACACCACCATCGTGGCCACTCGCTCACAAGGCGTGCGACTCAGCGATAAGTTTCGCGCCAATATCCGCATCGCCCTGCCCGCCGCCGTGGTTTGCTTTGTCATTTACTGCGTGAACGGTGCCGGCAGCCACAACGTGGCTTCGATTCCCGACTTCAGCTTGATTAAAGTCCTCCCCTATCTCGCCGTTTTGGTCGCCGCGATGGTCGGCGTCGACGTGATGCTGGTGTTACTGCTGGGCAATGTGCTCACGGGCGCCATCGGGATGAGCACCGGCGCCTTCGATGCGGCGGGATGGTTCAATGCGATGACCAAAGGTGTCTCCGGCATGAGCGAAACCATCCTCATCGCCCTCTTAGCCGGCGGTTTGATGGAAGTGATTCGCCACAATGGCGGCATCGACTTCATCATTTCGCGCCTCACGCGCCACATTCGCGGCAAACGCGGCGCCGAAGCCTCCATTTCGGCCTTGGTGGTGCTCACCAACTGCGTGACAGCCAACAATACGGTCGCCATTCTCAGTGTCGGCCGCATCTCTAACGACATTGCCGTGCGCTACGGGGTGAACAAATGCAAGAGTGCTTCGCTCCTCGACACCTTCTCGTGCGTGGCGCAGGGACTGTTGCCCTACGGCGCACAGTTGCTCCTCGCTTCAAGCCTGGCCGCGCTCAGTCCCCTGCAAATCATTCCGCATCTGTACTACAATTTCCTCCTCGGCGTGGTGGCCGTCGGCGGAATCTTGCTGCGCTATCCGCGCAAATACAGCTGATGCCTGCCGTTTAGCGACATTCGTCAGCAGCACACAGGCGTTTCCACGTCGTCCTAACGCCCGACTTCATTCGAAAGTTGGACAAATCGGGGTGAGCGATGGGAAACGCCTGTGTTTTTTGTGCCCTGCGGCCGACGAGTAGGCGGCATCCGTGCCCGAAGGCCCGGCGCTTTGTCGGTCAACTTGTAGCAGAGAACAGAAAAAAAGCGCCGTCTACCCCCACGCACAGGGAGAAAACGGCCGAAAAGGGAGAGGGAGGAATAAAACGAGGAGACAACTTTCCGCCCATTGAGGTCAGCGCAGCGCGAAAAGCGCCCAACAGACGCGAAAAATCAGAGAGGGGGAAGTGGATTTAGACCAAGGGGCAAAAAAAATGGGATACCACTGTATCCCAACCTTGTTAACCTTAAATCTAATACTATGAAAAACACAGTGCGAAATTACCCATTCTCAATTTTACTTCCAAACCAAAACCCAAGAAATCACCGAATTAAATTGTTTATTAACATTGAAGCCGTATAAAGTACGCGTTTTAAGGATTTCAATTCCCTTTTTCTTGCCGTAAAATCGCGGCAATAAAAAACAGGTTCCCGCTTTCATCGCGCTTTTTCCGTCGTTGCTTTTTTATTTTCCGCCCCTTTTCTTCTTGCTTGGCGTGTTTCCGTGAGGTTGTGTCCAAAGTCCCCGCCCTCCGGTGAATTTGTTCCCATTCAACGGGAAGAAGGTGGCGTTTGTCCTAAAAAACTCGTTTTTTTTGCTCACCATGTGGCTCAAACGCCGCAAGTCTACAAAAAAATGGCTAACTTTACGGCGCGAAAAATTCGCGTTTGCTCTTGGTCGTTGCCCGATGTCTCGCCCCCTTCTTCAGCGTGTGAGCTGCACATCACCGCCGCCCAAAGCCCCCTCTTCTCCATCTCTGCAACCTACTCCCCACCTATGGAAGTGAATCCCTGTAAGAAATGCGGTCGTCCCGTCTCGGTGCACGCCGAATACTGCCCCTATTGCGGTTGCGTGGTCGATCGTCGTCCGTTCGTACCCGCCTCTACGTCGAAACCCCTCGGCGGCGGTAGCACCCCTGCCCCCTCCGCACCGGTTTCCCGCCCCGTTGCGCCGCCCCCACCCGCAACGCCGTCGCCCACTCCGGCTCCCCCCGCCGCCACCACGCCCAGCCCCGAATTGCAGGCCGTGGAGCGTTTGAGTGAAGAATTGGGAGTAGCGACGGCCGAAACCGCCACTTCCACTGCCCATGCCGCGGCGGCCCAAAGCTCCGCGCCCGCTTCGTCGACAACGTCCGCCGCTGTTGAACCGGTTGCGCCGACCGTTGCGCCCGAAGTGCCGCCTGTGCCCCCCACCCCGACACCTCCCGTCGCTCCGCCCCCTGCTTTCGAGCCCTCGACCGACGAGGACGACGACGAACCCCGCCGTTCCGGTGGTGGAATGAAGTGGGCGCTCGGCCTACTTGCCTTGGTGGTTGGTGGTTGTGCCGCAGGAGGATATTATTATTACGATCGTTACCTCGCCGCGCCCGAACCCACGGTGCAAACTCCCATTGCGAAGCCCGACACCACGCCCGCAGCACCCGCAGCGGTGGCCGACAACGAGGCTGAACTGCGCGAAAAAGTGGTCAACTACTGGGATGTCTATGCCAAACGCTCGAGCGGTCTGATTCTTCAGTACACCAATGCACAGTTGCGCAAGATGCTCGAGGCAAAAGGCTTCGTGAATATGACCGATACCACCGCCACGGCTTCGACAGCCGGCGACGAAGTGAGCGAACGTGCCGACGTTTACGAACTCACCACCACGAAAGGCGCTGTGCTCTGCCGCTTTGTGATCAACAATGGCCGTGTGTACAACGAACTCTGGTTCAAGTATCCCGAAGACAAAGCCGCCTTCGTGAAAGCCGCCGCCGGTTCCGGATTCAAAGCCGGCACTTCGGTCGATCGTGAAGCCAAAACGCCCACTTTCTATTCCTCGTTCACCACCGACAGCGTGCGCACCTATCCCAACACGCGCCACGACTACATTGTGGCCGGCGAAGAAACGTTGAAACTCTTCCGCGAGCGCGAGCGTTGATGCCGCGTTCGTTCGCGAACCCTCCCAACAGACGGCTCCCCGACAGCATTTTTGCACTGTCGGGGAGCCGTTTTTTGTGTCCGCTTGCGCGTTTTCACTTCGATTTTGCGCCGGTGAGAGGGGCAGGACGAGGTCTGCTGTTCCGCCCGTTGCGGCCATTCGTATGCGCCTTCGTTCGGTCGAGTCGAAAATCCTCACACATCCGTTGCGGCCACGTCGGCCAAATCCCAACCGTGCGCACCGAGTCGCAGTAGGCGCGGCGCTTCGTCGGGCGAGCAGGTGCGGCCGGCCGCCAAAGCCACGTGTCCCATGGTGCGCCGCAGGTTGATTTCGACATAGGGCAACCACCCTTCGCGCGCCACCAGTACATCCACGCCCAAGGGGCCGACGTAGCGCGCCGCCGCGTCGGGACATCCCGCGCCGTACACCTCCTCCATGCGCGCCGCCATGCGGGCAATGAGCGTGTTGAAGACCTCGTCGGCAAGCGGACTGCCCACCGCGGCGGCACGTTCGAGCAAGGTGCGGCGCAACTGCGCGGGATGCGCCGCCAGATTGCCCCCGTAGGCGCCGCCGGCCGCCGTGGTGAAGAGCGAAACGCCCTCGAAATGCACGTGCCCCGCCGCGTCGATGCTAAATTCAAGCGCGGCATCGAGCAGGCCTTCGCAGCGCGCCTGCACTTCCACCCCACCCTGTTGGCGAATGGCTTTGTCGATTCGTCGGAGGCAGGGCTCATCGTCGGCAAAAGCCCACACCCCACGCCCGCTGCAGCTCCACGGTTGTTTGATCATGGCACGCCCGTCCATCGCCGCCGCAGCTGTTTTGACCGCCGTCGTCGAGGTGCAGAACACCGCACGGGGCTTGATCACTCCCGGCAGGTCGTCGGTGGGCAAACCCTCCGCCCATCGCACCCCCATCTCGCGACTGCTCATGCGCCGCAGCGCACAGAGTCGCTCGTCGTCGGGCAGGAGGCCTTCGGGCGCGCCGAGTCGGCGCAACAATCCGACCAAATGCCGATCCCAACCCCACGGATCGATGCGCTCCACCGCGGTCCAATCGGGAATTTCCACCCCTTCCGTGCCGCCCGATTCGGGCAAACGCAGGCACACATCACCGGCCGCCGCCCACAGTCGGGGCAGTTCGGCCAGCGCGTGAGCCAATCGGCGTGCAGGGCGTGAGGGACAGTAGTGCGCCGTGTGAGCGGCGAGGGATTCGTCGTGCGAGGGATTGAAAATGTGGAGAACCATCAGTCAAGGCAAAAGAAGTTCGCCCCGCCCTCGCCGTAGGTCTTGACGAAAAGCGGGGCGAAATCGAAAAAAACAAGTCGGGTTTCGCGAGAAAGTTGTGATGTTTCCCGTGAAACACCACAACTTTATTCTCCGGCGAGAAAACGCTGAGTTTGCGGTTGGGAGAAAATGCGTTCGGCGCAGGCATATCCCTCCTCATAGAGGGCTTCGAGTTGGTCGATGCGCGTGCCGAAACGATCCACTTCGAGGGGCTTTTCCGGGCAGATAACGAGCACTTGCCCGGCGGCTTCGAGCTGTTCGACCAGTTCGATGTGCGCATTGTAGACGCGCTTCAAGCGCGAGAGCGCCACCCGCAGGCGGGGGTAATTCTTATAGACGAATTTGGGTATGCGCACGTCGCTGCCGGCATCGCGATAGCCGCGGTTGTGGGTGAGCACCACGACGTTGCGGGCGAAACCTTGGCTGATGGCGCGCTCCACGGGGATGGGGTCGGTGATGCCGCCGTCGAGCATCGGCACGCCGTCGAGGGGGCAGATCGGCGCCACGAAAGGCAGCGCGGCCGAGGCCTTGCAGAGCGTGAGCAAGCGATTGCGATCTCGGCACTCGGTGTGGTATTCGGCGTAACCGGTGCGGCAGTTCGTGGTGACAATCTCAAAGCGCATGGGATTGTTGAAGGCCGTGTCGTAGTCGAAGGGCAGAATCTCGTTGGGAACACGGTCGTAGAGAAAATCTTGGTCGAAAATGGCTTGGTTTTGCCACAAATGTTTGAGCCCGATGTATTGATATTTTTCGAGCATATCGATGGCCGTCTTCTTGGCGCGACCTCTTTGCCGACTCAGAAAAGACATGCCGTGGCCGGCACCGGCCGACACGCCGATGCCATAGGGGAAGGTGATGTCGGCATCCATCAAGTAGTCGAGCACCCCGATGGTGAACACCACGCGCATCCCCCCGCCTTCCAAAACTAGTCCAGTCGTTGCATTCATAAGCACAAACATTTGTGGCAGCTTTTGGCCCCATTGGCGAACAAATGCTGCATATCAGTCTATAAAAGTTGTGCAAAGGTATACTATTCCGCGCGGAATGTAGTAACTTTGCGGGAAGAATAATTACTAAAAACTGCGTTCTATGCTCTTTTCTCGTTCCACTTATGCAGAGCGCCGCAGCCGCCTGCGCCAACTCGTCGGTAGCGGCATCATTTTCATCCCCGGCAACAACGACAGCCCCTGCAACTTCCCGAACAACCCCTACAAGTTCCGTCAGGATAGTTCGTTTCTCTATTTCACCGGTCAGCATCGCGATGGGCTGGCGCTGGTGATCGACTGCGAAAGCGGCGTCGAAACGCTCGTGGGCAACGACATCGACATCGACGACGTCATCTGGACGGGCCCCGTTCCCTCGATGGCAGACATGGCGGCCGAGAGCGGCATCGAACGCACCGCCCCGAAAAGCGAACTGGCGACGCTCTTCGCCGAAGCCCGCCGCTTGGGACGTCGCGTGCACTTCTTGCCCCCCTATCGCCACGACATCATGATCGAAATGGCCGATCTCACCGGCCTGCACCCCCTGAAGGTGCGCGAGGCGGCGAGCATCGAACTCATTCGTGCCGTGGTGGCACTGCGCAACATCAAGAGCGAGGAGGAAATCGCCGAACTCGACCGCGCCGCCGCCATCGGTTATGAGATGCACACCACCGCCATGCGCATGGCCGTACAGCCCGGCATGACCGAAGCCGCCATCGCCGGTGCGCTCGACGGCATTGCCTCGTCGCGCGGTAGCATGGTTTCCTTCCCCTCCATCGTATCGATGCACGGCGAAGTGCTGCACGGTTTCCCCTCGACGGCCACGCTCGATCCCACGCGCCTGCTCTTGGTCGATGCCGGTGCCGAATCGCGCGAGCACTACTGCTCCGACCACACGCGCACCACGCCCATCTCGGGCCGCTTCAGCCAGCGCCAGCGCGATGTCTACGACATTGTGGTGGACTGCCACGACTTGGCGCTCAAAGTGGCGCGCCCCGGGGTGAAATACATGGACGTGCACCTCGCGGTGTGCCGCCTGATGACCGAACGCCTGCAGGCTCTCGGCCTGATGAAGGGCGATGTCGACGCTTCGGTGGCCGCCGGTGCCCACGCCCTCTTCCTGCCGCACGGACTCGGCCACGCCATGGGCATGGATGTCCACGACATGGAAGCCCTCGGCCAGGTGAATGTGGGCTACGACGACGAGACGCGCCCCTCCGACCAGTTCGGTTTGGCCAGTCTGCGCTTCGGTCGCCGCTTGGAAGTGGGACACGTGGTGACGGACGAGCCGGGCATTTATTTCATCCCCGACCTCATCGATCTCTGGCGCGCCGAAGGCACGAACAGCGACTTCTTGAATTTCGATGCCATCGAGAGTTATAAGGATTTCGGCGGCATCCGCATCGAAGACGATCTGCTCATCACGGCCGACGGTTGTCGTTTTCTCGGCACGGAACTCGTGCCCTACCACTCCGACGACGTCGAAGCCTTCTTGGCACGTTGATCGACCGGCGGCGTCTCGCACGCTGCTTCAGCGCCCCGCTCCGCAGGTTTCGCCTCAAGACGCGGCGCCCCTTTTTCCATCGTAAACTTCTATAACTATCATTCTAACATGAAGAAATTTCTTACCCTCGCCCTCGCGGCGCTGAGCTTCTTCGGTGCGGCCACTGCCGCCAACAACACAAAGAAGGCAGCCCCCAAAGACACGCTCGTGTTCACGACTATCGTGTCGGCCCCTGTGACGAGTATCAAAAACCAGAACAACTCGGGTACTTGCTGGGCTTATTCTTCTTTGGCTTTCCTCGAAAGCGAAGCCCTCAAGAAGAACCCCTCGTTGAAACCCGCCGATGTGGATCTCTGCGAATCGTTTGTGGTGGCCAAAACCTACAACGACCGCGCCGACCGTGCCGTTCGTACGCACGGCGATGTGAGCTTCTCGCAGGGTGGTTCGTTCTATGACGTGATCTACTGCATGGATCGCTACGGCCTCGTGCCCGAAGGCACCATGCCCTACCCCAAAACGCTCTACGGCGATTCGCTTTTCAACTTCAAACACTTCTTCCCCGGCCTCGAAGCCTTCGTGGGTAGCGTGGCGAAGGGCGACCACAAGACCATCAACCCCATCTGGAAGAAGACGGTGGCACAAATGGTAGACGGTTACTTCGGCGAAGCGCCCAAGACCTTCAAGGTGAAGGGCAAGGAATACACGCCCCACACCTACGTGAAGAACTACCTCCGTCTCGATCCCAACGACTATGTGAGCCTCACCTCCTACACGCACGAGCCTTTCTACAAGCCTTTCGTTATCGAAGTGCAGGACAACTGGCGTTGGGCGCCCAGCTACAACCTCCCCCTCAACGATCTCATGGAAGTGATGGAGAGCGCTGTGCGCAACGGCTACACCTTTGCTTGGGGTGCCGACGTGAGCGAGGACGGTTTCTCGCGCCGCACGGGCAAACACCGCTGCGTGGCCACCGTACCCGACACGAAGAGCTCGGCCGGTGTGGGTTCTGACCAGTCGCGCTGGACGGGCGAACAGGCCGGTGCCAAGATCAACGCCACCGACAGCAAGGGCGAAAAGACCATCACGCAGGAGATGCGCCAACTCGCCTATGACAACTGGGAAACGACCGACGATCACGGTATGCAGATCTACGGTTTGGCAAAAGACCAGAACGGCAAGGAGTATTTCATGATGAAAAACTCTTGGGGTGACTACGGTCCCTACAAAGGCTTCTGGTATGTGTCGAAACCCTACGCCGCTTACAAGACGATGAACATCGTGATCAACAAAAACGCCATCCCCGCGGCCATCCGCACGAAGCTCGGCATCTAATAACGGGAGCATATTTGCCATTCCCGACTGCCGTTTGTCGAAAACAAGTCCTGCGGTGTGATCAGCACCCGCGGTGAATCGGCAAACCTCCCCTCAGTGTGCGCATCTGTTCCGCTTTGCGGCGAGCAGATGCGCGCATTGCGTTTGAAACGGGCGCGCGCCATCGCCAAGTGCGCAACTTCAACGTCAACTTTCCTCCCCAATGCACCCCGACTACTCTCCTTTGCGCCGCTTCTCGCGGTGGATTTCCCGCTGGCGCCACCGCCGTGGCTACGGAGTCCACTCTCCGTGGGCGTTTTCGTGGATCACGCAGGTGATTTACAACGACATGGCTTACTATGCCTACGCCGATTTGCAGCGCCGCCGCCGTTTGCCCGCTGCCGATCCCGAGTCGCTCGCCGGAACGCTCAGCGAGAAAGACGATCGTCTCCTCTTTCGGGTGGCCAATGCTGCGGAAGCCAACGACATCGCCGTGGTCGGCGCAGTCGGCGCCCGCGAAATCGCCTATCTCTCGGCGGCGCGCACACAGGCACGGCTCACAACTTACGCAGCGCTCCCGACCGCTACGGAAAAGTGGACGGGGCAGCACGATTTTGTCTATTTCGCCGCGGCTGAATTGTTGCCTTCCGGCGATTTCCCGTCGACTTTTTTCGACAACACGGACACGGCGCACTGCCGACTTGTCGTGGTGCGGGGCATAGCGCACAGCGCGTCGGCAAAAGCAGCCTGGCAGCATTTCGTGGAGCGTCCGGAAGTGTGTGTAAGTTTCGATCTCGGTCGTTTTGGCTTGGCTTTTTTCGCACCGAAACTCCACAAGCAACATTACGTTGTGGCCTATTTGTAAGGGTTTTTCCGCACGAAAATCACAAAAGTTGGCCGTTGTGGTGAAAAAATGGACGAAAAATTTGGTTATCCGCGAGGAAATGTTACTTTTGCACGCTCAAACCGTAAAACCTATCCACGTAACTATGTATTGGACATTGGAATTGGCTTCGAAACTCGAAGACGCACCTTGGCCCGCTACCAAGGAAGAATTGATTGACTACGCAATGCGCTCGGGCGCTCCGTTGGAAGTGGTGGAAAACCTCGAAGAACTGGAAGACGAAGGCGAAATTTACGAGACGATCGAAGACGTCTGGCCCGACTATCCCACGAAAGAAGATTTCCTCTTCAACGAAGACGAATACTAATCCCCCTTTCATCGGCGGAAGCCCACGCGGCTCCCGCTTTTTTTTGTGTCGTTGCGGCAGATTGTCGCCCTATCTTGTCATGTCCCACCCTGTTTTTGCTTCAAACATCCCAACGGCGGAGGGGAAATGCCCCACTTTCGCCGATTCGCGCTCTGCTTTTGCCCCGACGGTGAGCGTAATCATTCCCGTTCGCAACCGTTCGGGGGTGATTGTCCGCTGTCTGCAATCGGTGGCGGCGCAAACTTATGAGCGCGTGCGGCTGATTGTGGTGGACAATGGCTCGACTGACGACACGCGTTCGCGAGTGGCCGACTGGATGTTGGCGAATGCCGGGCGTTTTGTCGAAACTTGCTTGCTCGATGAGCCGCGCTCCGGTGCGAACGCGGCACGCAACTGCGGATTGCGCGCCGTGACCGACGGTTATGTGGCCTTTTTCGACTCAGACGACGAGATGTCGCCCGATTTTCTCACGCAAATGCTCGAAACCTTGTGCAAGGACGCCGCCGCGCAGTGGGTTTTGGCGCGAACATGCATGATTTTTCCGGATGGCACGGAGCAAGTGCGCCACGGCGTGCCCCACCCTTCGGCGGCACACCACTTGTTGAGCGCACAAGTTTCCACCCAATCTTTCGTAGCCGAGGCAAATTTGTTGCGAGCGGTCGGCGGTTGGGACGAAACGCTCACTTGTTGGCAAGACTACGAGCTGGGCTTCCGTCTTCTTCGCGCGGCGCCGCGTCCCGCTTGGTGTTCTTCGGTGTTTCACCGCATCTATCGCACGCCACATAGCATCACCGGCGCATCGCTTTCGGAGAATGCGGAAGGAATTGTGCATGTGCTGCGCACACTGGCCGAACAAGTAGAGAAAGCTCCCCATTCCCCGCTGCACACGCTTGATATTCAGTTGAATGGAGGACATTTTGCGACACCTTCTGCGGATTTTTTTCCGATAGCAGCGGGAGGTTTTCCGAAAAGTGCCGAATCTTCTGTGCAAGCTGTGGACGCTTCGCCGGCAGTAGCGGACAGTACGTCGATTGCAGAGCATGCCACGGCTGAACAAGCCCAATGTCGTTTGGCTTTGTGGCTGCACATTGTCGCAGGACAATTTCGCGCAGAAGGCGCAAGTTCGACTGCCGATGCGCTACTTTCCGCTGTAGGTGCACTACTTCGCCGTGTTTCGTGGCTCGATCGCGTGGTGGCTCGCCTACTTTTGGCCTATACCTCACGCGGTGGGCGCGGTGCTTGGCGGTTTGCAACACTTTGGACGCGCCTTCGTTGATTTTTCCCCCACAATGCGCACAAAACTGCCCCGAAGTTTCTAAAATTCATACGGCGCGTAGAACTGAACAAGTC
>ERZ772925.157-NODE-157-length-12394-cov-3.53667_pt1 | contig 12394 bp, 8 predicted proteins | sample MGYA00511687_ERZ772925 | MGnify/ENA primary metagenome ERZ772925 (study PRJEB29015, sample SAMEA2738087) | human oral metagenome | biome: human oral; feature: human-associated habitat; material: saliva | place: China | collected 2227 ...
TGCGCGACGACATCGAGCAGATACACGCTGGTGCCTCTCCCATCCTTCTGGGACCGACGAACAGATCCGAGCTCATTCGTTTGCTGATGGAGGCATGCCCGCCCGGTGGTTGGATCGGCTTCTGCGGGGTCGGTGATATTGGCTGGGAGTGGGCAGGGCAGCAGGGGATGGACCTCGATCGCGTTCTTGTGTTGAACGCACACAAGGATCATCAGGTGGGGGACCTGTGTGCCCTTCTGGTCGATGCTTGTGACGTTGTCTGTCTCGATGTTCCTGAACTGTCCGGAGCACAGCAGCGGACTCTGGCGGCGCGGGCCCGCTCACTGGGGCGCACCATCGTGACGCTGTGTCCCTGGCCGGGGCTTTCTCGCATCGCTGCGGCGCATCGACGGATGCGAGTGGTGGTCTAGGTGCGCGACATGGTGGTGTGGGTGCCCGACTGGCCTGTCCACTGCCTCGTGGTCGACCTGCCGCCGGGTGGAGCCGGAGCCGTTGTGCACGCTGATCGCATCGAGGTCGCCAGTTTTGCCGCTCGGGGTGCCGGAGTCAGGAGCGGCATGAGTATTCGGGAAGCGACGTACTTATGCCCTGATCTCCTCTGCCTGCCGCGCGATCCCGACCGCGAGGCCCGGGCATTTAGCGCGGTTATCGATGCCTTTGACTCGGTGGCGGCCGGTGTGGAGTGCGTGCGCCCAGGGCTGGCCAGATGTCGGGTGCGAGGTCCTGCTCGATGGCATGGGAGTGAGGAAGCCGCCGCCTCGGCATTGGTGTCGGCGATCGAAGAGGCCGTCGGGGTTGAATGCTTTGTCGGCATTGCCGATGGGCCAGTCGCGTCCCTGGAGGCGGCGCGAGAGGGCCGTATCGTTCCCAACGAAGACAACCAATCGTTCCTCGGACGCATACCGTTACGTGATGCGATGTGGGCCGTTCCTGCCGTGATGACAGACAGGGCGGCTGACACTCTTGATCTGTTGCAGGGCCTGGGCATCAACACCTGTGCGGATTTTCTTGCGCTGGGTCGTGGTCGTGTGTGTGAACGTTTTGGGGATGTCGGTGAAGCGCTCTGGAACCTCGCCTCCGGAGGCGACAGTGGGATCGCACCTGCCGCGCGCATTCAGCCCGACATCACGGTGGAACGTGTCATTGAGGCGGGAGGGGAGTCCATCGACACGATGATGGTTCCTATCCAACGCATCGCACGAGATCTGACGCTGAGGCTGGGGCAGGGAGGTCTTGTCTCTCAGACGCTGCGCATCGATGTGGAGGATGCCGGAGGCGGGCAGCGTACTCGCACGTGGTGCGGGTGCGACTTGAGCGCACCTGATGACGTTGCCCTGCGCGTGCGCTGGACACTTGCGGGATGGACGTCTGGCGTTGAGGGCCCCAGTGGCGCGGTGACCTGCATTCGCCTCACCGCATGCGATCCTCGAGCGGGGCAGAGTATGACGGCGCTGTGGGGGCGGTCAGACCGCGAGCGCGACGTCTCGCGCAGCGTCGTGCGCATCCAGGGGATGGCGGGTCCGGATGCACTCCTGGTTCCGCGCGTGCAGGGAGGTTATGACCCGCGCAGTCGCGTTGTGATGGCCAGATGGGGGAGTGAGCCTCGCCTGCGTTCGCGTGAAGGAGCATGGGAAGGTGGTGTTGCTCAGTCTCCGGCAACTCTTTTCGATGCCCCTGCTCGCGTGAGGGTCGTCGGCGCATCGGGCACATTCGACGATGTACGTGTTGATCAGAGGGGAGCCCTGAGCGCAGCTCCCGCTTATCTTGTGAGCGAGTACGACTCTGCGCGATCTGCACCGAGGAAGGGACGCCGAGTCGCTATCGCGCGCGTGGAGGGCCCCTGGCCGGTGGGAGGGCGCTGGTGGGCGCAGGAACGTCCTCGGGCCTACATGAGGGCTGTGCTCGAGGATGGTCGGGATGTGCTCCTGGTCTGGAAAGGAGGGGAGTGGGCCTTGGAAGGACTGACCCAGTGAGCCGGTGCCGTGCGTGGACGGGTGCCGTAGACTGAAAGGATGGTATCCCTGTCGCACACGCTGGCCTCGATGTCGGACGATGACATGATGGCCCTCGTCGGCCCGGCGGCGTGGGCAAATGGCCTGCGTTTAGCGCGCGCAGGCGCGGTTCGAGAGTTCTCCTGGAGCGAGGATGGGGAACAGGCTGAAGCACGCGTGAAGGAAGCTGGGCTGACCTATCGTGTGCGCGTCGCACAGGGCACTGAGCGTCCCTCCCTCGCGTGTGCATGCCCGCTGCGCAGTGACTGTCCCCATACGGTCGCGACGCTCATTGTCGGACGCGAGGATGCCCGCAACAAGCAGCGCTCGGTGCCTGAGTGGAGCCGTGTCCTCGAGCAGATGCTGGGCTCCGACCGCGACCGCCTGGGCGAGCCGTTGGCCCTCGTCGTTGATGCGCATGATCCCGGGGTCGAGCCATCTCTCGTCCCGTTGCGCCGAAGCTCCTCATCTGGGTGGACGACGAAGAGGGCTTCGTGGCTCGATCTGACGGCGACGCAGTGGGCGTCAGTGACGGATGGCTTAGATCCCACGCATGTCTCTCTCATGCGCGAGGGGTACCGACTGTCGCGTGAATCGCGTTCGTGGCACTCGCGCACGGAGGTGACGCTCAGTTCGCTGGGCGAGCATGCCTACGCGTGGCTGGCACGCCTGGTGCGGGCCGGGGTTGAGCTCTACGCCTCGCCCGACGCCGGTGAGTTGGTGGTGCTCTCGCACACGACCTGGGACGCGGACATCGATGTGCGCTCAGGTTCCGACGGCCTTGACGTCAGAGTCGTCGCGCGTAATGGAGACGAGGTGATCACGAGGCCGCGCATCGACCGCGACGCGAGTGTGCTGCTGCTGGATGGAGGGCGCAAAATCGCGCGCATTGAGGGGGTGGGAACGCTCGACGGCTTTCCTCTCGATCGAGGCCTGCACGTTCCTGCCGCAGATGTCGCACAGTTTCGCGGCACGTGGCTGCCCGCCCTCCTCAGGCGTTTTTCGATGGCTTCCTCCGATGGCAGTTTTGACGCTCAGGCTCGCCCAGACGTGTCGCTCGTGGGCACGGTGCGACGCGACGGGGAATCTGTCGTTGTGCGCTGGTGGGCCGAGTATCGTCAGGGTGAGTCACGCTCGCGCACTCCCGTGGCCCACTGCGCGGAGGACGAGGCCGTGGCCGAGATCGTGGGGCGCGTCGAGTTGTGGGGACGTGGGTTGGACTCCGCCCTGTGGACCGCCCCTCCGACGACGGGGAGGCTGTCTCCGTGGCGTGTTCCCGCGTTTTTGGAGACGGTTGTGGATTCCGAGGGCATCGATGGCCTCGTGTGGGACGTTGCGGAGGATGTGCGTGCCATCGACGTGCGCGAAGACGGCTTCGATGTCGATGTGAGCGTTGATCCAGCCACGCGTGACTGGTTTGACCTCAACGTGCGCCTGCGCCTCGGACGCGTCACGATCAGCGTTCGCGATGCGCTTGAAGCGATTGCAGGCGGGCAGGATTACGTCGAGGTCGAGGGAACGTGGGTACGCCTCGACGGCGAACGTATTCGATCCTTGGCGACGTTGCTCGAAGAGGCGCGCACCCTGGCGGGGTGGGACGGCGAGGGGGTCAGGCTCACACCGATGCAGGTCGGCATCGTCGATCTATTCGCGAGCGCTTCCGACCACGTGAGCATCAGCGACGCGTGGAGGACGCGGATTGCTCCGCTGCGCGACGGCTCCGCGGATAGAGGTGTGCCGCCGGTGCCATCGCTGAGTTCGATCCTGCGCCCGTATCAGCGGCGCGGGCACGCGTGGTTGACGGCTCGCCTGTCCGGCGGCATCGGTGGAATTCTGGCTGATGACATGGGCCTGGGTAAAACCGTTCAGATCTTGTCGGCCGTGGCAGCGCTGCGAGCGCATGCACCCGCTGGCGATCCCTCACCCGTTCTCGTCGTGGCGCCAACCTCCGTCGTCGGCGTGTGGATAGACCAGGCACGCACCTTCACACCGCACCTACGCGTGCGCGCGGTGACGGAAACGGCCACGCGCCGTGGGACAACGATCGGTGAGGAGGTTGCCGATGCGGATATCGTTGTTACCTCCTACACGCTTGCCCGCCTGGAGGCGGAGCAGTGGAACCAGGTGCACCTCGGTGGAGTTGTCATCGATGAAGCGCAAGCGGTGAAAAACCCTCGCACTGCAACCTACCGAGCGCTTCGCGATCTTGAGTCGCCCTGGAAGTTGGCGGTGTCGGGTACCCCCATCGAAAATTCGCTGGGAGACCTGTGGTCGTTGCTTTCCTTGACGTGCCCCGGCCTCCTGCCCCCGTGGGAGACATTCCAGCAGCAGGTGCGCAGGCCCATCGAAAATGGCACGGATCCAGCGATGCTCGGGCGTCTGACGGCCTATGTTGCGCCCTTCGTACTGCGGCGCACGAAGGAGGAGGTCGCTCCGGATCTGCCCGATAAGATCGTGGACATTGTGCGCGTCGATTTAGGCAAGGAACACCGCCATATCTACGACCAGTATCTGGCCCGCGAGCGCGCGCGGATTCTCGACCTGCTGCGAGACGTGGATGCGAACCGAATGAGTGTGCTCGCGTCGATTACGAGGCTGCGGCAGCTAGCGCTTGATCCGGCTCTCGTCGAGGAGTCGTATGCGCACGTGGGGTCTGCAAAAATCGAGTACCTGGCGGATCGCCTGGACGAGATCGTGCCACTCGGACATCAGGCGTTGGTGTTTAGCCAGTTCACCTCGTTCCTGGAGCGCATCCGACACATGCTGACGCGCCGCGGAATATCCGTCGTGCAGCTCGATGGGTCGACGCGTGGTCGCGCTGAGGTCATCGAAAAGTTCCGCGCGGGCGATGCCCAAGTATTCCTCATCTCACTGAAGGCTGGCGGCTCCGGATTGACCCTCACTGAGGCGGACTACGTGTACGTCATGGATCCCTGGTGGAATCCTGCCGCGGAGGAGCAGGCGATTGATCGCGCGCACCGCATCGGTCAGACGAAGAAAGTCAATGTCTATCGAATGGTTGCGACTGACACGATCGAGGCGAAGGTCGTGGAACTTCAGGATCGCAAGCGCCAGCTCATTTCTTCGGTGATGAATGGGGCCGGGACGGGCGCTCGCCTGAGCGAGGCAGACCTGCGCGGGCTCCTCGACTAACGAGCGGCGATGCCCCTCGGGCGCACAGCGACCTTCAGGCCAGCGCGAGTGCGCACGGCGTCGAGGGCGTCGCTGACGTTGGACAGCTCATACTCGTGCGTGATGAGCGGTGACAGGTCGATGCGTCCGCTCGAGAGGGCATCAACCGCCGCCGCGTAGTCATCGAGGGTCGCGTTGGCGCTGCCGCTGATGGTGAGCTCGCGGTAGTGAACAAGGTTGGGGTCGATATCGGCCATCGCGCCGGCGGGGAAGCCCGCAAAGAAAGAGATGTGGCCGCCAATTCGTGCGCATTGTGCGGCGATTGGGACGAGGCCTGGGGCTCCGACCGCGATGATGACGACGTCTGCTCCAACACCGTCAGTCCACGCAAGGACCTCGTGCACAAGATCCTCACCTTGGGCACTGGTTGTCAACTCGGCTCCCATCGTTCGCGCGGGGTCGAGGCGTGCCTGACGACCGCACGCCATGACGCGCGCGCCGGCGGAAGTAGCGAGTCCGCAGTGGATGAGTCCGATCGGTCCCGTTCCCAGAACAAGTACGCGGGAGTCGGATTCGATGGGCAGTCGTTTTGTTGCGCGCAGACAGCAGGAGAGTGGCTCGGCGAGCGCGAGGTGAGGCGGGGCGATCTCGCCAGCGACGGGAGTGATGCACGCGAGTGCCTCTTCGGGAACGAGGACGAGGTCGGCGAGGCCTCCATCGACACCCGTTCCAAATAGGCGCATGTTCGCGCACACGTTGGAACGCCCACTCATGCACGGTTTGCAGCGCCCGCAGGCGATTTCCGGCGCGAGGCCGACCTGCGTCCCCGGCGCGGGAACGTCAACACCCGCAGTGAGTTCGTCTCCGATGCGCCAGACGCGAGCAGCAATTTCGTGGCCGAGAACGACTCCGGGGGTGACGCCGTTGGTCTTCTGTCCCGTCGTGATGCGCAGGTCCGTGCCACACAGGGTTGTTGCTTCAACCGCGAGAAGAACATCGCGTGGGCCTAGTGCTGGGACGGGGCGTTTGTCGACGACCAGATCGCCGGGGGAACGGAGCGACGCTGCGAGCATGGAGTCCATGCCTCCAGCATACGGCTTGTGTGTCCGTGACCGGGGCGCCTGTTCGATGCGCGCGGCCTTGCGAGCCCTCATCGTCACCAACAATTGAATCGAACACCTGTTCGATATAATAGGTGGGTGACCACGGAACGACGCTACGCAGAATTGCACGCGCACAGCGCTTTCACTTTCCTGGACGGGACCGATGAACCCGCGCGGATGGTGGAAGAAGCTGTGCGCTTGGGCCTCGATGCCCTGGCTATTCTCGACGTTGACGGCATGTTCTCGACGGTCCAGACGACCATGGCCGCCCGCGAAGCTGGCCTGCCCATCGTGTACGGAGCTGAGCTCACGCTCGCACCGGACGCTCTGAGAGGTATCGTTCCGGGTTCATCTGCTCCGGGCTGGGGACTCGCTTCCGGAGCAGATGAACCGGGGATACGTCTGCCGATCTTGGCCGCCAGTCCCAGCGGCTACGCGAATCTCGTGGGAACCATGAGTAAGCGAGCGCTCTCCGCGCCAGGCGAGCGCAACCCCCGCTACCGCCTCGTTGATCTCAGTGAAGCTGGAGGAGACCTCATCGTCCTCACCGGCGGCAGGCGGGGCCCACTCATACGTGCTCTACGAGCGGGTGGTACGGCGTCCGCGCGCCGAGTCCTCGACGGCCTCGTGGATGCGTTTGGGCGCGACCATGTCCTCGTCGAATGGCAGGCGTCGCGCGGGGACGAAGACGAGGTTGCAGACACGCTGGCGGACCTTGCGCATGCGTGCGGAACTCGACTTGTGGCGACAACGGGAGCGCGCATGTCCTCGCCCTCACAGCAGGCGCTCGGTGACATCCTTGCGGCCACCAGGCTCGGCGCGTCCTTAGACGAGGCGGAAGCCCACCTGGGCGCCCACCGTTCCTTCCTGCGCTCGCCCGCCGAGATGGCGAGGCTGCACGGGGCTTACCCGCAGTCGCTCGATAATGCTTGTGAGGTCGCTGCCTCATGCGCTTTCGACCTACGTCTTGTCGCCCCGCGCCTACCCCGGACCCGTGTCCCCGACGGGCACACTCCGAACACGTGGCTTGCACACTGTGCCTACGAGGGGGCCCGCGAGCGCTATGGATCTCGTGCGCAGCATCCCCGGGCGTGGGAGACGATCGATCACGAGCTGGGGATCATCGAGCGCCTCGGCTTTGCGGGCTACTTCCTCATCGTCAAAGACATCGTTGACTTTTGCGCCCGCAACGGCATCTTGTGCCAGGGGCGGGGTAGTGCCGCCAACTCCGCGGTGTGCTACTGCCTGGGGATCACGGCAGTGGACGCGGTGCGCCACAACCTTTTGTTTGAGCGCTTTCTGTCGGATGCGCGCTCAGGCCCACCCGACATCGACGTCGACATCGAAGCCTGCCGACGAGAAGAGGTCATCCAGTACGTGTACGACACGTTTGGGAGGGAGCGCGCGGCTCAGGTCGCGAACGTCATCACGTATCGCCCGCGCTCGGCAATCCGCGACGCTGCACGGGCTCTAGGCTACCCCGCAGGTACGGCCACAGCCTGGTCTCAGGGCAGGGGAGAGGCCCCCGAACTTGTGAGAGAAGCGGCCCGCGCGCTATCGCGTCTTCCCCGACACATGGGAATCCACTCGGGAGGCATGGTGCTCACCGATCAGCCCGTGTCGCGCATCTGCCCGGTTGGGTGGGCCGCAATGCCGGGACGTACGGTCCTCCAGTGGGATAAGGAGGACTGCGCGGATGCGGGACTCGTGAAGTTCGACCTGCTGTCACTTGGCATGCTCACAGCGCTGCGCATCGCCTTCGACGAGCTGCGAGCATCTGACGCGCGGGAGGATTACGTTAATCCGCACCTGCGCGGCTGGGCGCAACGACAGGTGCACGGACGTCACGATCAGCCTGTGGGCCTGCATACGTTACCGGAGGAAGACCCGCGCGTGTATGACCTGCTATGCGCGGCCGATACGGTCGGCGTATTTCAGGTGGAGTCGCGCGCACAGATGAACACACTCCCGAGGCTGAAGCCGCGTTGCTTCTATGACATCGTCGTGGAGGTCGCTCTCATCAGACCGGGGCCGATCCAGGGACGCTCAGTCAACCCCTATTTGCGGCGCCGATCAGGACGCGAGGAGGTTACCTATCTGCACCCGCTCCTCGAGCCAGCGCTGCGGCAGACGCTCGGCGTTCCACTCTTTCAGGAGCAACTCATGCGCATTGCGACGGATGCCGCAGGTTTGTCTGGTGCGCGCGCCGATCAGCTGCGTCGCGCGATGGGGGCCAAGCGCAGCCCAGAACGCATGGAGGCCCTCAAGGGGGACCTCATGGCTGGAATGGAGGAACGGGGGATCGATGCGCCCACGCGTGAGCGCATTTTTGAGCAGCTCAAGGGCTTCGCAGACTTTGGGTTTCCCGAATCTCATTCCTTTTCGTTCGCACACATAGTCTACGCATCATCCTGGCTAAAGGTTCACGCCCCCGAGCACTTTTACGCCGCGATTTTAGCTTCGCAGCCAATGGGCTTCTACTCTCCTGCAACCCTCGTGCAGGACGCGCGCAGGCACGGGGTACGCGTCGTCGGGCCGTCGGTCAACGACTCTCTCGTCGACGCGAGTGTGCAGCGCATGGAGGGCGCAGACACCGGGGAGGCGTACCGCGAGGGACGCGCGCAGTCACTTCCAACGCGCGGTGTCGTCCCCCTCGATGTCGATAGCGACCTCGCGGTGCGCATCGGCCTTTCGCAGGTGCGAGGCCTAGGGGCAGCCGCCGAGCGCATTGTCGCAGCCCGGCGCGAGGGAGCGTTCACGAGCCAGGCGGACCTGGCTCGCCGCGCACACGTGAGCTCCTCCGACATGGAAAAGCTCGCGATGGCCGGAGCTCTCGAATGCCTAGGAGTGGGGCGGCGCGAGGGAGCGTGGGCAGCCGGGGCACTCGCGCAACCCTCCGCTCGGGCGGGCCAGTGGCAGCCTTTCCTTCCCGGCACGGAGGTGGGATCCACCGTGCCCGATCTGCCCTCACTGTCGGAGGCTGAGCGCATGCGCTCAGACGTCGCGTCGACCGGGCTGACCCCGGGGACGCACCCTTTCACGTACGTGCGCGACTCGTTGCCTGAGTCTGTCCTGCGTGCCGGTGAACTGGGGCAGCACCTCGCTGGGTGCATCGTCGATGTCGCCGGAGCGGTGACCCACCGCCAGCGCCCCCACACGGGCGCAGGAATCACTTTTCTGTCCCTCGAGGACGAGACGGGGTTCGTCAATATCTCCGTATCGGTGGGTGCGTGGACAAAATTCCGGCGCGTGTGCCTGGAGTCGAACGCACTGCTTGTCCGCGGAACGCTCGAGTGGGGAGACGGCGCGATCAATATTCAGGCCTTCAAGATCACGCCCGTTGCACTCCCCATCGAGGTGAAATCACGAGATTTTCGTTAGCGTGCGTGCCCTGCCACCCCATCGAGTATGAAGGAACGCAGCTCCTCGACCGTCTCGCACACGGCATCCGCCTCGTCGAGGCCATCCTCGGTTGCGTAGCCCCAGCCAACGCCGATCACTGGGATTCCGGCTTCTTGTGCGCCGCGCACATCCCAGATTGAATCGCCGATGATCACGGGGTGAGAGGTGTCGACGCCGCGGGCCTCCAAGCGCGTCAAGGCCTCGCGAATAACGGTTGCTTTACTCGATGCGGGATCGGGGGTGGCACCTGCGATCACGTCAAAAACTTCGGATAATCCGAGGTGCTCCATCTGGGCAAGCGCCATCGGGGCCTGCTTCGACGTTGCGGTCGCCAGCGGAATACCCGCGCGATGAAGGTCGTGTAGCAATTCAATGACGCCGGGGAAGGGCTCGGGATCGAGATAGTGGGCTTGGTATCGGGCGCGATAGCCGCTCACCAGGTGAGCCAGAAGCTCACCCTCGTAGCCCAGGTCGCTGAAGGAATACCACAGCGGCGGGCCAACATACGTGCGAAGGCGCTGATCGTCGGGGATCGGTAAATCGTAGTCTGACAGTGCGCCACGGAAAGCGTTCATCACAGCTGGAGCGGAATCAACAATTGTTCCGTCTACGTCAAAAAGGACAACAGAAATAGATAAAGACACGTGGCTCCCCCGTGTTGTTGGTGCTTTCTTAGTCACTATGCCCTATTATCCCGAGAGAAGCATCCGACACGACCACGAGGAGGGAGACATGGAATCACGAGTACGACTGACACCAATCGTCGAAGCCAATAGCGCGCGCGCTGCCGCATGGCGAGTCTTCTTCGAGGCGTCCGGGCGCCTACAGGGCATTCTCGAGACGCGCCTCAAGCGCACCTACGGCGTCTCCATGCCTGACTACAACATTCTCTTGGCGCTCTGGGAGGCTCCCGGCCACCGCCTGCGCATGGGGGAGTTGGCTGATCGCGTCGTCTATTCGCCGTCGCGTGTTACCTACCTCGTCTCGAACCTGTCACGAGATGGATGGGTAGAGCGCATTCCTTCCGAGACTGATCGCCGCGGATATGACGCGTGCCTGACCACTCAGGGCATCGAAACTGTGCTTGCTGCCACAGAACTGCATCAGCAGACCGTCAGTGAGTACCTTCTGGACGGCATGACGGACGCCGATATCGACGCAATTGCAAAGGTTTTTGCGACTCTCGATGCGCGTCTGCGCGGCGGCGGAAAAGACTCCTAGTTTCGATTGGCACATGTCGCCCACATCGTGTTAAGCTTCTACTCGCTTGCGGATCGCAACGGTTCGCATCGCTCACCTGCGCGGGTGGCGGAATAGGCAGACGCGCTAGCTTGAGGTGCTAGTCCTCATTTTACGAGGGTGGGGGTTCAAGTCCCCCTCCGCGCACGAGATGCCCCGGGGCCGAAAGGCTCCGGGGTTTTCCATATCACCGACGAGGAGACGCCGTGCGTATTGACATGTGGCTCGACACCTGTGATCCCTGGAGTTACCTGGGGCTGCGGCATTTGCGTGCTGCTCTCGAACAATTCGACCATCGCGACAACGTTGAGATCTTCCTGCACGCATTCCTCCTCGACCCCGACCTGGACGTGGCCGTCGACAAGCCTCGCATTGTCGCCCTCGTCGAGGCCGGTGCCGCAACGCTCGAAGAAGTACGCGAGGCTGACGAACGCATGCAGGCCCTGGGTGCGCGCGAGGGAATCCGCTTCGATTTCGATAACCTCGTTATCGCTCCGACCTCGCGCGCGCACCGCGTGATCGCTGCCGCTCACGACGCGGACATTGACGCAGATACGGTCGCTGGCCCGTCGTCTCTGCACGTGAAGGTGGCCGAGGCGATCATGCGAGCTCACTTCGAAATGGGGCTCGACGTATCACACCCCGAGGTTCTCATCGGATGTGCGCAGGACGTTGGTATGCCACCGGAACTCGCCGCACTGGCCGTCGGCGAGGAAGAATGGGCTTCCCGCGTTTATTCTGATTTCCAAATGGCGATGCACATGGGTGTCACCTCCGTTCCAACCTACGTGTTTGATGCCCAATTCCTCGTCGACGGACATCAGACGACAACCGCATTTACCAACATCCTGGCCACCGCCTGGGAGCAGTCTCGAAAGGATCTTGCATGACCGAGAAGGACACCACTGCCTCGAACATCACCGGGGGAGCGCCCAGCCCAATGGAGCTCGTCAAGGAGTTCCACCGCACCTACTCGATGCCGATTCGATCGTTCGACGATCCGACGCTGTCCTACGATCGTCTCGGCATGCGCATGAGCCTCATTGCCGAGGAATTCGCGGAGCTGATGGGTGCCGTCTATGGCAAGCGGGCCCGCGCCATTATCGAGGCGGCGACCGCCGAGGCTGTCGCGGCGGACGACGGCGAACGCGACGTCATCGAAGCGGCCGATGCGCTCGCAGACCTCATCTACGTTATCTACGGCATGGCGATCGAGTCGGGAATGGACCTCGACTCCGTGCTCGCTGAGGTGCAGGCATCGAACCTGTCCAAGCTCATGCCGGATGGCTCCGTCAAGCTGCGTGAGGATGGAAAGGTGCTCAAGGGGCCCAACTTCTTCCCGCCGAATGTTGCGCGCGGCCTGGGCCTCGAGCGCGACTGACGACGATGCGGCTCGGACTTAAGTCCCTACCACGCGCATTCGTGCCCGCCAGGTGACACAATAGACGCGGTCCACTCATAAGGAGGAAAGACATGGCACGCGTCGCAGTCATCGGCGGAGGTTACGGAGGCGTCACGGTCGCCAAG
>ERZ772925.163-NODE-163-length-12244-cov-3.51382_pt1 | contig 12244 bp, 8 predicted proteins | sample MGYA00511687_ERZ772925 | MGnify/ENA primary metagenome ERZ772925 (study PRJEB29015, sample SAMEA2738087) | human oral metagenome | biome: human oral; feature: human-associated habitat; material: saliva | place: China | collected 2227 ...
GATCGACAGATGAGGAACCGACTCATGGCTACCCCCACTCCCGACGACATCGCCAACGATGTGCAGGAGCGCTCCAACACCGCGCTCAAGCGCGGCCTGGCGTCGCGTCATATGCAGATGATCGCCATCGGCGGCGCGATCGGAACGGGCCTGTTCCTGGCCTCCGGTGCAACGGTCGCGAACGCTGGCCCGGGCGGCGCCCTTGTCGCTTATGCAGCGATCGGCCTGATGGTGCTGCTCCTCATGCAGTCGCTGGGTGAGATGAGCGCGCACCAGCCGGTCGCTGGCTCCTTCCAGACTTTCGCCACCAAGTTCATCTCTCCGTCCTTTGGTTTTGCCATGGGGTGGAACTATTGGTTCAACTGGGCGGTGACGGTGGCCGCGGACCTCGTGGCATCGGGCTTGGTCATGGCGTATTGGTTCCCGTCCGTTCCCTCGTGGATTTGGGCGGTGGGCTTCCTTGTCATCGTCGTCGGTCTGAACGCGCTCTCGGCGAGAGTCTACGGCGAGGCCGAATTCTGGTTGGCGGCCATCAAGGTCGTCATCGTCATCGTCTTCGTCCTGTCGGGCGTCTTCATGATCGCCGGCGTGATGGGTGAAAACTCTCCGGGCCTGTCGAATTGGGCGATTGGGGACGCGCCTTTCCACAACGGCTTCGTGGGCGTCATCGCAGTCTTCATGATCGCTGGCTTCTCTTTCCAGGGCACGGAGCTGGTGGGCGTGGCTGCGGGCGAATCCGAGAATCCGCGCAGGGACGTGCCGCGTTCGATCCGCACGGTGTTCTGGCGCATCATGTTCTTCTATATCGGCGCCATCGCGGTCATCGGCACGCTGCTTCCGTACACGGATCCGAGCCTGCTGAGCGCAGCCGATGACTCGGCGAACAACATCGCGCAGTCGCCCTTCACGCTTGTGTTTGCACGCATGGGCATCGGTGCGGCGGCCGCCGTCATGAACGCGGTCATCCTGACCTCGATCCTGTCCGCGGGTAACTCGGGCCTGTACGCGGCCTCGCGCATGCTGCACTCGATGGCTCTCAAGCGCCAGGCGCCCGCGATCTTTGCGCGCGTCACCAAGGGGGGCGTGCCCGCCTACGCGATGGCCGTGACGACGGTGACCGCGGCGCTTGGCTTCCTCACGCAGCTGGTCTTCAACGACGCGTACATCTGGCTGGTGAATATCGTCGGTATTTCCGGCATCATCATGTGGCTGGGTATCGCGGTGAGTCACATTCGTTTCCGCCGCGCCTACCTGCTGCAGGGCTACCGCCTGGAGGACCTGCCGTATCGCTCGCCGTTCTTCCCCGCAGGCCCGATCATCGCTTTTGTCATGTGCCTGGTGGTCATGGCCGGACAGAACTATGAAGCGGTGCTTCATGGTCAGGTCTGGGAGGTCGCGTCCTCCTACATCGGCCTGCCGCTCTTCGGCGTCGTGTGGTGGGGCTACCACGTGGCGCGCAAGGATCGGGTAGTGCCGCTGGCTGAGATGGATGTGGCCCCCGTCGAGATCGAACCCGTCACGCACTGACATCGACGAGGCCGGGGCGCAGTGGGCGGGCACGCCCGGGTGCGCCTCTTGTCACCCCTGGGTCTCGCCCGGCGTGGCGGTGTGCGCCCGGCGCTCTCCTTCATAGGATGGGCGCATGATCAACACGCGACGCATTCTTGCCGTGACCTCCCTGTCGGCCCTCGTCCTGGGCATTGCCGCCTGCTCCCCGAAGGGTAACCAGCCCGAGGCGGGGTCTACGGCCTCGTCCAATTCGTCGAGCGCCTCTCCACAGAGCGGCATGCCGGCCCAGAGCGGCGCCGGCCCCCAGAGCGGCGTGCCCGACGAGGGCAACCAGGCCCCCGAGGTGAACGTCTCCGACAACGATCAGCGTTGCGACCTGACGAACCTGCAGCCCGCCATCGACTCCCAGCAGGAGGCGGGCGGCACCACCTACGTGGAAATTGGCTTCACGAACGAGGGGCCCTCGTGCTGGATTGGCGGCTTCCCGCAGATCATCTTCTCCGGCGGCGGCTCCGTCATCTCCACCGCCGTGCGCGATGGTGAGGACCCCGGCAACGTCTACACGATTGCTCAGGGAGGCCGCGTGGGCGTGACCCTGACGGCAGAATCGACGGACGGCGTCGACGGATGTAACCCCGCCGATTCGGAGCTGGTTGACATCATGCCCGAGGCGGGCACCGGCGCGACGAGCCTGCAGCTGACCCTGCGCGTGTGCCAGGAGATGCCCTCGGTGTCGGTGAGCCCCTTCGAGCCGCGTTCCTGATTCCGTAGACGCGACGCTGCCGGGTGCCCGTAAGGGTGCCCGGCAGTCTTTTGTATGACCGCCGACGGAAGCGAATATGAGATTTGGGCGTGTGCTGATAGGCTGAACCAGCTGGAAGAAGTCGCGCACCTGCAGCGTCACACCGAGGCGACCGCGTCGGTGCGCGTGACCCCTTCTTCACTGGTCGACGCGTGACCTGTGCGCGCCGACTGCGCACACTGAGATCTTTAAGGAGACACTCCCATGGGTATGCGTTCCACGACGCAGTCGTTCCAGTTCAACGTGCCGTTCGATCAGCTGTTCCCGGCAGCAAACCAGGCTGTGCAGGCGGTCAAGAAGGCGACGCTGACGCGCTCCGACCCGAACGGTCGCATGATCACCTTCGATACCCCGATGGGCATGATGTCCTGGGGTGAGAACCTCATCGTTGGTTTTATCCCCAACGAGGAAGGCGTCATCGCCGAGGTCACCTGCACGACGAAGGGCCTGCCGAACCTCATGCAGGACAGCCTCAACCGCAAGCAGATCGGTGCCTACATCGCTGCCCTGTCGAACCTGGTGCAGTCTCCCGCCGTTGAGGTCGCCCGTTCCTGACGGCGCGTACTCGCACGGCTCGGCCCCGGCCTCGTAAATGTACGAGGCCGGGGCCGAGTCTTGCGTGCGGGTAACGAACGAGAATTGTTGCTTCATTTGGCAGCCGTGGTTATTCGGTAGATGTATCCTGTTTCGCATATTGCTTCTATCAACGTCGAACTGGGAGTAATGCGATGGCGCGTGGCTACAGGGCAATTGTGGAACTGGATGGCAAGGAAGGTGCTCTCCAAACCGCCGACCGTCTCTTTCATGAGTGGGTGCACAAGAAATATCCAAGCAAGGGTTCTCAGCCGCGCGTGGAGTGTGTTGCGGAGGGAATCTATCGATTCGGAGAACTCACCTCCAGGCGGGGAGAGAGTGCAAATATTGTTGCAACAAAGCTGACGGAGACGTCGGAGGATAAGCACTACGAGCGACAGCTCTTGGAAATGGTTGAACGCAAAGACAGCGGTGAACAGTGGACGACGCGCATCTTTGCCATGCATGCGACAAAGGAATCGCGCTATCGAGATGTTCTGTGGGTCGAGGTCACTCCTCCGCGCGAGAGCGAGTGGGATGCCAAGCCCCCGGGACTGGTACAAGATCTCATCACGGAGGGACACTGTCACGACCGAGGCATGCCGCTGTCTGAATCGCTCCAGACCATTTCCGACGATCAGCAGGTCGAGCAGCTGATCGGCTGGATACGTGACGAGCGTCGGCGCGCATCCGTTGTCGTGGCCGCTCCGCTCACGGATGGGAGCGATTCGGGGGCTCTCGAAGCGGAGTCCCGATGGAAAGACATCCTCCGCTCCCTGACGAAGGATTCTCTCGGGTGCGCGTCTTACTTTCTTCTCACTCCCGACGCCTACCACGAGTTCCATGACCGGATCGGGCAGGGGTGTGGGATGCCGAAGGGGAGCCTTCGTACCTACCTCCCTGGTTTCAATCCGGACGAGCCAACCGATAAGTTTCGACATAGGGTGCTCACCGTAGGCACGCTGCTCCGGGGCTACGACGAGAAGAGGAAGCAATTCCGTCCGGAACTGTCGGCGATCATTGCCCGAACACCCTGCGAATACCTGTGGGAAAACGGACTCGATAAGGAGCTCCGCCGCGCGCAGGCACCCCTGGATAAGAAGCGCCTGACGGTGCCTACGTTTCATCCGCTGCGTGAGGCAACGCTGTCGGTGGAACTGCTCGACGAGAAGGTTCGCAAGCGTGTCGCCGAGTCGCTATCTGCAGTCTCTCGTCAGGAGGAGACACAGGTCGTGGAGCGCGGCAAGGCGGAGCAAGTCCAGGCGGAGGACGCCTCGCCCCAGCAGCGTGCGCCTGAGACGAGTAGTAGGGCCGTGGTTCGCGAGTCGACTACGCAACCCGCAGAGTCGCGACATTTGGCGTGGTATGAGCCACTGCGTCGATTGATTCGCCGGTTCTTACCCGCCTTCAACCCACGCTCACACACCGAGCTTGAGAGCGGTGTCGCCGCACTTTCCAGCGGCTTGGACGCCATGAACGATGCTCACGCGCAGCTCGCGCAGGAGCGAGAAGATCTTGAAAATGAGCTCCAAGTCGCGCTCGAGCTGCTGGAGGAAGCATCCGATCACAGCCAGAAGATTCAGGAACTAAAGGAAGAGAAGAAAGCACTCGTCGATCAACTACTTGAAGTTCAGCAGGAGAGGGAGAGACTCAGTAAGAGAAATCGTTCCCTTGAATGGAAAGCGAGGCAACAAGAATCGAGTGAAGGTGCGACCGAACCGGATGATTCGTGGCTGGCTGATGCGCCCAAGAGTATGTCGGAGTTGTTCGACCGCATGACGCAGCAAGGGTATGAGACGGTCACGCGTTATGTTGAATTAAGCGCGCCGGATTCGATGGTGGACGATATTCTCGCGATTGACGACCTGGCTGAAAATCACTATGCGCCCGAGTTCTGGAACTACATTTTGGTTCTGCGTGACTATTTGCGTGCGCGGGAAGCTGGAGACTTTACAGATGGAGATATTGACCTCTACCTGTCGTCTCCCCCGGATGGGTACTTTAGGTGTGGTCCCGGCCATCACAGGCGCAACGAAGGGCACAGAGTGAAAACGGATCGAAAGATGCGGCGCGAGCGTATGCTACCGGTTCCCACCGAGGTAGATTCGCGCGGTTATATTGAGATGTGGGCACATTTTGCCCCACCGTCATGTAACCGAAAGGCTCCGCGTATGTACTACTACGCGGACACGAAGACGACACATAAGGTGTACATCGGGTACATCGGATATCACCCGACGAACACAAAGACAAACTGAGCGCCTGATGTGACTCGGCCCCGGCCTCGTAAATGTACGAGGCCGGGGCCGAGTCTTATGCAGTCCGCGTGGGCGCCGCATCCTCCCCAGCTGTGCCCGTGCCGGGGAGGATGGGCCGTTACTGCCCGGATGCTTCGGTGAGCGTCCAGCGCTGAGACTTGGAGGTGTCGGAGCACTGCGAGATGACCGCCTGCGTGGCACCTTGCGTCGTGTTGCCTGGGATCGTCAGGCACAGGCCGGATGCGCGGTTGACGAGCTGTCCGGACTCGTTGAGATCCCACTTCTGGGATTCCAGAGCCGGGTAGCAGGTCCACATGTGCGCGACGGTGCCCTCCTCGGTGTAGCCGCCCAGGACGTCGACGCAGCGGTCGCCGATGCGTAGGTGCCCGTCCCCCTCGTAGATGACGGTCTGCGCGGCGCTGTTCCCGGCGCAGTTGCTGTTCCACACGGGGGTGCCGTTGGATCCCTTCGGATCCTGGGAGGTCAGGCACTGGCCGAGGCCGTTGCGCAGCTGGCCGACGATCGTCGCGGGCACGAGTCCCGCCTCGTCCGCGTCAGTTGCGGCGGCGTTGTCGGACGTGTTCACTGCCTGGGGCGCGAGGGCTGCGCGGTCCGCGTCGGTGGTGGGGGAGAAGACGACCATGTCCCACGAGGCTAGGCGACCCACGTTGAAGGTGATTGTCGTGCGGCCCTGCTCGTCGGTGCCCGTCGTGAAGTCGAGGGGCGTCGGGCGGCCGCCGTCGTCGTCAGGGCTGACGGCGAAGATAGAACCGGGGATCGCCTCCCCGTCCTCCAGGTGGTAGGTGACGGACGTGTTGTCGAAGGGCAGGATCGGCTTGGCGGCATTACGCCAGTACTCGTCGTTGCCCTCACTGTCGTTGGTGCGCAGGTTGATCAGGTGCAGGGCCGTGCCCGCGTTGGATGTCATCGTGTTCGTCCAGATCGTGTTCGCGGCCCCGTCCGTCGAGGTCGGCAAGCCCACGCCGTTCGTCGAAACCTCGACCTGGTGTTCCTTGCGCGTCAGGTTGTCGCCGAAGAGCAGGTTCTCGTAGGCGGTGGAGATGTTGTAGTAGTTCTTCATCCACGCCTGGAGGTCTGGGGACAGTCCTCGGCCGGATTCAGCGAAGAACTGATTGTCCAGCATGCGCCCATAGTCGCCGAGCTCCAGGTGGTGCGCGCCGTTCGCCGCGAACGCCGCGTCCGCGAGCTTGACGGAGTCCGTGTTGAACTCGCGGAACGTAATGCAGTCGATGTTGACGGGCGCGTACTTCTCGTACTTGTCGATCGGGAAGGAAATCGTGTGGGTGCCCGGGGTGAGCTCCACGTTGATGGAGATGTCTTCGCGCCAGTCGGAGGCACTCTCCGTCTTGTTGAAGGTGACGTACTTCAGGAGCTTCTGCTGCCCCTTCTTGCCCATGTCAATCATCACCTGGTGGTTGGCGCCATCCGCCTGCGGGCTCGAGTAACGCGGCGAGAAGGTGAAGGTGCCTCCCTGGCCTGCGTCAACGGTGAAGGTGACGGCGTCGCCGTCCTTGGAAATGCCCGAGGCGTAGGAGCCGCCCGACGCGGTGGGATCACCAGAGGTGATGGTGACGTCGCCGCTCACGCGCGCCTGGTCGGACTCGGCCTCGATGCGCACGCCGTTGTCGGCAGTGATTTCGGGGTGCCTGTACTCCTTGGCCGCTGCGTCCCAGTAGCGGGTTGTTGGATCGTAGTCGTTCGCGTAGGCGGTGACCACCATCGGCTTCTTCGTGCCCGTGGCGCGCACGCCCTGCAGGTAGCTGGCGACCTGCGCGTTCGTCTCGTTGTTGTCCCACAGCTCCGTGTACAGGTATGTGGATGAGCCGGGAATGACCTTGTCGTTTCCGGCGCCGTCCGGCAGGTTGATGCCCACCGCGCCCTTTGTCTTCTCGGCGGTCTCGTTGACGAGCGCCGACAGGCCCTCGGTCAGGTTGAGCATGTTGCCGGAAGCGTCCTTCTTGACGGTCTGGCCGAGCGTGTCGATGTGCGTGCCGGTGAACTTGAATTCATCCTTCTGGTTCACGTATTGGCCGGTGATGTAGTCGCGCCAGCCCTTGTTGTTGACGTTCATCATCGTCATGTGGTTCTGGGGTTCGGGCGTGTTGGGGGGCAACTGGACCCACCACTGGCTGCCGAAGTCGCGTTGCCAGTATGAGCCGTTGTCCTCGCGCAGGATCCAGTCTTCTTTGATGGCGCTTGTGTCGTAGCCGTCGTTGACCGCGTATGCCATGGAGTATGCCAGCGAGGCTGCACCAACCTCGTCAGCCTTGGTCACGTAGGTGTTGATGGTCGCAGCGGAGGCGTAGGTGTCTCGGTACCACAGCGGCCACTTATTCTTGAGGTCGCCTTTGGCGACGGGCTGCTCGTGGCGGTACTGCCAGTCATAGAACTGGAAGGCGTTGAGGTGGTAGTCCTGGCTGAGCTTCGTCACGTAGTCGGACGGGGCGTGGAAGAGGTAGGGCTCGTAGGTGGCGTTGTCGGCCAAGGCGTCGGGGGCAGTGGGCTTGAAGTGGGAGAGGTAGCCCATGCGCGGGAAGCGCGTCCAGCTGGTGGAGGCGTCGATGGCGGTTTCCGCGTGCGTGCCGTCCCCGCCGGTCGCGGTGACGAGGTACCCCTGGTTGTTCTCGCTCGGCGTCGTGTAAGCCCAGGTGGCCTTGCCGTTCGTCACGGTCGCGTCGCCCGAGTCGATTTCGACGCCGAGGTGGCTGACGGAGAAGTGGACGGTTCCCCCGGTCGAGGCCTCGGCCGTGATCGTCGCCTGCTTACCCGGTTCGTGCGTGGACTTGTCCGTGTAGGCGCGGGTGACGTGCGCCGTGCCCGTGGCGGTGGCCGGTGTGCTGCTCGGCAGGGGCAGAGCGGTGGCGACGACCGCGGTGCCCAGCACGATGGCCGCGGGGATGGTCAGGGGATATCGTGTCTCCATGACGTGTGTGTCCTCGAAGTCGTTGACGGGACTGCCCGGTGGGGGAGTCATGCGCGTGAAAATGCGCCCATTCAACGGTAAAGCGATTTTTCAGTAAATTAACCGACAATATGGTCATGCTGAGCGAAAATGTCCCGCAGTGCGGACAAGTAAATTCGTGGATCGGTTGAATTTGCAAGTATTTGCCAGGTGTTGTGCAGCTCGTGAGCTGCTGCTTTGGTTGCTTGGCTGCAGGTGGGCCTGTCGTTGTTTTATGAAAGTGTCTAACAGGGGTGCGGTGGGGGAGTATCCTGAAAAGTTGGGTTTTGCGAGTCCGTTTCGCTCGCTCTGTTCTCATTGACGAGGCCGGGGCCGGAGTGGGTGGAAATCGGGTGTGTTATCGGCCCTTAGCAGGTCGCTTATGCAGTAAGCTAGGCCACATGAATCGCCCGCGTGCAGTGGCGAGCGAATGTCGAGCAAGGGATCAGCGAGGAGTGTCGTAGCTCCTCGCCCAGAAAAGAGGGCATAGTGGCGGCAGTGATCGAGCGAGCCGAGCTGCATAAGACGATCTGGCGTATCGCCAACGACTTGTAATGCCTGTTTGGTGAAGTCTGTGAGAGTCTGGCGACCGTGTGCTCTTCGAGCATAGGTAAGTCGGGGGTGAAATCTAGGTGTCTCTCGAAGTTTCTGGTCACCTTACGTCCGTCGTGCTGGACAGTGCGCTGATCTTGTTCACACATGTGAATCGCTCGAACTTACTTAGAGCAAAGTGACAGCATGGTTGCGCCATCCGCGGGGGTGTTTCGACTAGGCGTCATTCGTTCGAAGGGAATGAAGGATTAGCAATGAAAATTTGTTGTGTTGAGGGCTGTGTTCAAGTAGGAGCGTATGCAACCCGGACGCGGCCGACGTGGTGCCTTGAACACCTTAATCAACTATATTCTCAGGGTGGTCTCATCTTACTTGATGAATTTACTAAACCGTCTGCTTACTTGATGACTCGGTGCATGCGTTGTGGGTTTGAAGGGCACTACCGTTTTGAATATGTTCTTGATCGATTGCAAGCCGGTGAATTCACTTGTCGAGCTTGTTATTGGCGTGCGTGGGCAGAAGAGGCGCGTTCCCTGTCTGGCGGTGGTGCTCAAGCCGTAGATATCTCCATCGTCAAGAAGAATGCGGAATCTCATGGCTACACATATCTTGGGCCGCTGACAAATCCAAGTTTGGAAAATGATCCACATGCTACGAGGTGTAATTTCTGCGGCAGGGTTGAAGCGCAGCGAAACGGTGATATCGGTTGGGGGTGTCCCTGTCGGAGAAATCAGAAGACTGCAACGGTAGGAACTAGAAAAAATAGAAGTGCTAATCTCCTAAAGAACTCTAGTAATCGCGCTGTTGAATGGTGGGATCATGAACGTAATGAACAAGAGCTATGGAATACGGCTACCTTGAAAGCTAGGCGAGTGGCGTGGTGGATCTGCCCGGAAGGACATTCATTCGAAGCTCGCGTCGCAGATGTTACACGTGACTATTTCTCGTGCCCTGAATGTCAGAAAATACTGTCGGCTGCGTGGGAGGAAAAGAGGGCCTCTTATTCAGGTAAGACCATTGCCGATGTGCCCGAGCTTTTGCTGGCTTGGGATGATGATCTCCCTCCTGAGAATGTCCTAGTTGACGAAAGTCATTGGGGTTCGGGTTATAGATTCCGTTGTCCTTTTGGTCACCGCAATACGTGCCAACCACTTAGCTACCTGTTTGGAGGTTGTTCTGCTTGCAAGGCGCTTGAGACCCGGAAAGCTAATGCAAAGGCGGCCGAGGGTGATCCCTCTGTAAGTAGGTTGACACCTGAGATCAGTAGTCAATGGCATCCAACTAAGAATGGTAAGTTGCGGCTTGCTGAGATCTCGCCAGAGTCTCGCCGTATGTCTGGTGGCAAGATCCTGTCTGTCGACATGAGTTCCAGGCAACTCCCCGAGAGCGTGATAAATATGAACGTTGGCGCTGTCCGGTGTGCCATACTATTCTCGATTCATTGGCATATCACTACCCAGAAATTGCTGATGAATGGTCCCCGGATAATTCTTTTTCACCGTGGGAAATTCGTCCGAATGCGTCTCGGTTGGGCGAGCCTCCCCTATGGGTCTGCAAGAATAATGCAGCGCACGTGTGGCGTGCTATGCCATCGGCGAGAGTTAATGGAGCGCAGTGTCCGGAATGTGTCGAAACGGGAAAGTCACAGATTGAGGTTGAGTACTATTCAGCGGCCCTTGTGCACTGGGGAAATGCAAAATCTGGCTCCCGTATTCACTCTGCAAAATTCCAAACTCATGCCTCTTGGACTGTTGATATTTACGTGGATCTTCCATCGGGAAAGCCTCTTGTCATCGAATATGACGGCTCATATTGGCATCGGGAAAAGATGGACGTTGATCGAATCAAAAGTCTGGATCTACTTGCAGAAGGGTTTACTGTTGTAAGGGTTCGTGAAGCGCCGCTACCCTCGTTGCAGGTCATGCATCCGAACTATCACGAAGTCACTGTGTATTCAGGTAGCCAAGACCCTGTGCAAGATATATCTCTTATTGATGAGATGATTACTTCTTGAGTAGTGCACATGTTTTCTTCCGCCTCAAAGTGTCAGGGGGCATGTGCCATCGGCTGCCGTGTTTGCGCGGGTGGTCGTCGGGGCAACTGCATCTGCGTCTTTGATATCGCTCAGGTTCTCGCCGTCGCCGGACTCAACGGTGCTGCCAGGGGTGCTGGGTGTGGCTGTTTTTTGTGAGCCCAACGCGTGGATGACCTCGCGCAGACCCCACGCGCACAAGGCCGCGACGACGTGCGAGGGGAGCCACTCAGCCACGGCGATCCAAGCAGACCCACTGTCAAATACAACAACCAGTAACAGTCCGAATAGCCATAGGACAGCCCCATCGAAGATGATGGCACCCGCGATCACTGCGGCCTTCCATGCAACGGGCTGATCGAGGAACTTTCGCGATACGGATGCCATCACCTGGGCGAAAGTGAAGAAGCCCATGATGCCACAAAAAAATAAAAAGGTGACGCCCGGCAGTAACGGAAAAGAACACACCAACAGAGCGACCGCGTAGAACAGCATGAAACGGACGATGAACGTAACAATCCCTCGCGGGTCTCGCCTATCTGTCATGCCCTCATCCTAACGGGGTCCTGAAGTGTGGAGGTAAACGCCTCAGTGCACCGCTGTTACATCGTCACACCGCGTGCGCCCTACTCCCGGTTCCAGACCCGTCATGCTCTGGGCCCCGGCCTCGTGAGAGCGAGGTCGGGGCCAGTTTGCGCCTTTTGTCTAGCGGCAGAGGAGTAGCCGAAACCGCTCCTGGGGAAACGGACTACTGCTCGTCGGTGTCGGTGTCGGCTTCAGTGACCGCGGTGGTGGTCGTAGGGGTGTCTGCCTCTGTGTCTTCGGAATCGCTGTTCTCACTGTCGTCAGGCTCAATGGTGCTGTCAGGGGCGCTGGGCGTGGCAGTTCGCTGAGGATCCGGCGAGTGGAAGATCTCGCGGAGCCCCCACGCGAAGAAGGCAGCGAAGAAGTGGAAGGGCATCCATGAAGTCACGAGCCACCAGTCGGACCCGCTGCCGGCAATGCCCGCCGCCAGCCGTCCGAACCACCACAGGATGGGTACGTCGATGAGGACAGTAACCGCGATCACGATAGCCTTCCACAACCCGGCGTGGTCGAGAAAATCCCGGGAGATGGACGCCAACACCTGGAAGAAGGTGAAGAAGCCCATGAGACAGAAAAAAGCCAACAGAACGAGGCTGGATGACAAGGAGAGTACGAGTAAGACCAGGAGGCCCAATTGGAGCGCCAGGTAACGAACGATGAACGTGATAATCCCTCGCGGGTCCCGCATATCAATCATGCTCCCATCCTAACTGAGCTCTCAGGCGCTACCTCCGGCCCCTCAAGACCCTAGAATTACGCGATACTAGCCCGCCCTGCTTCCAATCACGGCCCCAGCCTCGTTGATCAATGAACGAATGCGGTCGGCGGGCCCGATCTAAGGCTCCTACACTGTTTTTCACACGCCACAAAAGAGGCCGGCCGCTCAATACATCGCAGGATCAAGTGAGCGTGTCGTTGAACGGGAAAGTGAGGAAGAACGATGTCGTCCACCAACCAATACTTGGAGTTCG
>ERZ772925.165-NODE-165-length-12193-cov-2.76322_pt1 | contig 12193 bp, 12 predicted proteins | sample MGYA00511687_ERZ772925 | MGnify/ENA primary metagenome ERZ772925 (study PRJEB29015, sample SAMEA2738087) | human oral metagenome | biome: human oral; feature: human-associated habitat; material: saliva | place: China | collected 2227 ...
TAAATCCAAATCAAGGTCAAAATCCAAACGGACCAAGACCACAACAGCCGACTAACCAAGGGCCAGTAAATCCAGGTGTAAATCCAAATCACCAAGAGCAAAGCCCTGTAAAAGAAGTTCCAAAGCCACAAGAAACTGTGCAAAAACAAGAGGTTCTAACTCCAGAGGTTAAAGAAACACCAGAAGTTAATGAGTCAGTTGAAGTAAAAAAAGAACTAAATGAAACTCCAAGTGTTCAAGGTGGAGTTAAGAGTAGAAGACTTCAAAAGTTAAATAAACCAGAAGAAGAACAAACTATTCTAAAAAGAAGAAATAAATAATTAGCTAGAAAGATAGAATCTTAGGGTTCTATCTTTTTTGTTTAAAAAAATTCAAATAATACTATATTGTTCATAGAAAAAAATTAATTTATCTAGGATATTATTTAAATATAGTGTCAATGTAGTATATAATGAAAGTGAGAGGGGAGTTTGTGATGAAAAGAAAGGAGTATATGTTGAATTGATAAAGCGAAATTGGTCTAGTATATGGAAAATTAGTTTATTGGTATTAAAATATGTATTTATTTTTCTAATATCAATACTTGTGAGTTTGAAAGAAGTTGCAATACTAGTGTTTATATCTTTTTTAGTTGTGGATGTGATAGTAGGTTATTTAGAAAAAGAGGTTATCTTTAAACGCCTCACTAGTCTAGGGATAGTCTTCTTAAAATTTTATTTTTGGTTTATAGTAATTTTAGATAACTATTTAATTGTTAGTTTTTTGAATGAAAAGGGAATGTTAGAGGATGATTGTAGTAACGAACTTAAACAATTTATGTTGATTTTATTTCAGTTATATATGTTATCATGTGTATTACGTTTTCCCATACAACCATTTATGAGTAATGATGATAGGAAGAATAAAAGATATTTGAAAAATATTATAGTATTTGTTTTAGAAATTGGAGTATTGTTTTTTATAAATGAGTTATTACTGGGAGGAGAGGATATAATATTAGCCGTATTTTCAGGGGTAGTAGTAGTTTTTGTCAAATGGTTATATTCAGAGGATGGACTTTACTTTTTTGTGGGAAATAGTAGTGATTTTGATAAAGAAATGATCTCAGATGAAATAAAAGTAAAATTTAAAAAAATACAAGGGAGGATAGTGATAGTTCTAGTGTCATTAACTTTAGCAGTATCTATAAAAAAATTATGTTTAAAAAAATATATAATAGTGCTATTTATGAGTGAAATTTCTAAACGATTTAGTTTGCAGAGTGAATTAATCTCTAATTATTTTGTTATCTTAACTACATTAGTTTTATCATCGTGTATTCAGTGTTATATAATGAGACCAGGGAATATAGTTACTAAGATACATCAAGATGAAGTTGTTAGAATCGCAAATGAAATATCAAAAAAGGAAGAATAATATAAAGTAAAAAATGGATGGTATTAACTAAAAAGATAGAATCTTCGGGTTCTATCTTTTTTATCTATAAAAAACCCTAATAAATATTATATTGTTTATCAAAATATAAGTAAAAATCATATTAAAAAAATAATTTATCTAGGATATCATTTAAATATAGTATTAATCTAGTATATAATAAAGGTGAGAGATAATGGAAAGGAACAATTATTATGACAAAAATAGCTATTTCTTTTTCTAATTCATATACGGGGAAAGTGCTAAATGGAATAGATAGGTTGCAGGTAAAAAGAACAGACTATTTGGAAAAAATAGGAATTGTTCATACTATAGTTAGTACGCTAAAGAAAAATATTGGTAAGGATAATCATATATTGAACTATCTGTTTTCAAACGATTATAATATAACGAATAAGGATAATAAGGAGCTGTATATAAGTAATACGGAAAATGAGATAAAAATCGATTTAAAAAATGAAGAATATAGTTTTAATGGAGTAGAATTCTCGTCATATTATAGTTTAATAACACATTTATTAAAGGTATTTATTCCAAATGATGCATTGTGTTTTTTTGATTGGTTTGGAGAACCTATAAATTATTTGTTTGAAGGAGTTAAACATGCTCGCACGATAGGTGTAGTTCATTCGAATCATATTTGTAGTTATGTGCCAACAGTAACAAATAATCATCAACTTTGGCATAGAGAGTTTGATTACTATATAACTACTAATGATATTCAAACGGAAGATCTCAAGAAGAGGTTTCCTAAAAAAGCTAATAGAATTTTAACGATAGTTCCTTATGATACCTTTTATTTAGATGAATTAGTGTTGCCTGAAGACAAAGTATCTCGAAATACTAATACGTTACAATTAGTTACAGCTAGTTATCTAGAGGATAACAAGTGTATTGACTATCTGATTCAAATAATGCGTTTAGTTGTAAATAAAAACCCTAATGTTTATTTAAATATTTATGGACAAGGGACGCAGTTAGAGTATTTACAAGATTTAGCTAGTAGTCTAGGTGTCAGTAATAATATTTATTTTCATGGACATTATGAAGATGCGACTATCTTAAAAAAATATGACGTTTATGTTAGTACTTCTCCAAATGAAGCTTTTGCGACAGTTTTATTAGAGGCGATGTCATTAGGCTTACCGGTTATAGGTTTAGATGTGTTATTTGCGAATAAAAACTATATTAAAAATGGTTATAATGGCTATCTTATACCTTATTCAGTTGTAAGTATAGAATCAAAAGCAGATATTTATTTTGAACAAATAGCTATGTATACTGATTTTTCAAATAAGCTACTAACGTTAACGAAAGATGAGATAGATACATTAGGGGAAAATGCCAAACAGTTTGTTGAAAGATTTTATGGAGAGGGTAGAGCTGTTCAAGATTACAAAAAGTTACTTGAAGATGTCAAAAAGGAAGAAGAACAACCTTATATCCCGATAAAAAAAGGTGATTTATGTACAGGTCTCCATGTAAATCATGTTAAAGTTCCTCGAGATTGGTCTTATGTTATGCAGTCATATAACAATTCATATATTTGTGATTTAGATGTAAATATAATAGCTACAACTGAATTTAATGAAGGAGAATTTCCAATTATAAAGAAAATTAAGTGGAAAGAATAGTGTTTTATATAAAAGAACATATTTTACAAATTTTATTTAAAAAGTTTAAGATTTAAATATGAAAGTTATAGAAATCGCTTTATTGATAGGGGTTCTTATTGATAAGTAGGGATATATTGTGCTATAATGGAGATGTATAATATAAAGGAATAATATCGAATTTATGAAGATAACAAAAAAATAAACGTTTGAAAGAAGGAGATATCATGAAAAAGAAATTGCTTTTATTAACTTTATCAGCAAGTAGTTTGTTAAGTACGCAACCAGCGTTTGCAAATGACTCACAATCAGATATTGAAGCAAAATTAAATAGTGTAGAGTGGAAAGGATTAAAGCCTGCTAAAAATGGTGGGCCAAATATTGCACACCTGGATAAAGCTAGTTTAACTGCGGATGAGGTAAAGGCAATCCGTTCTTTAGAAAAAGATGAAAGAGTAAAAGAATGCTCTGTTTATAAATTAGTTTATGAAAAAGATGGTTCTGCACCGAAAAAACCAAAAACATTACCTAATACGGGTGATGTAATAGGTCATGGTTATTTAGTTGGAGCAGGAGTTTTAGCTGGATTAGCGTTTTATTTATTAAGAAATAAACAAGGAAGAAAAATGCTTGTTATCATGTTAGTAGGAGGAAGCTCATTAGTATATGCGATAAATGATGCTAATGCTATAACAGGTAAAGAAATTAAACCTTCAATTCTTGTGACTAGTAATAATGTAATTAATGCACCGGAAATTGATGGTTATCGTTTTGTAGGTGTAATAGAGTTGGAAGGAGTTTGTTTAATTGACCCTAATCCAACGCCAAAACCAGAACCGAAGCCAGATCCAAAACCAGAACCAGATCCAAAAGTGACACCAGAACCAAATCCAGAGGAACCACAAGTTAAGCCAGGGACACCGTCTCCGGCATGTCCACCTACTATGAACCCTAACTTGCCTTCAGAAGTTCCAACAGGTGATCCAGGAACACCGTCTCCAGCGTGTCCACCGACTGTGGTACCAAATCTACCTACACCTCCAAGTTCACCTGGTGGTGAAGTGGGAACACCAGCTCCAGCAAGTTCACCAATTATGGCACCATTTATGTTAGATTTTAGCGATGAGTTTGAAGATGTGCAAAAAGATGAATTAAAGAGAATAGCAGGTCTATTTTAAAACAAATAAATACTACCTATAGAGAATCCTAAAAAACAAAGATACTCTATAGGTATTTTTTTTGTTATTAACTCAAAATGAGTGTATTTTTATCGAAACAATCAAATAAAATGAAAACCAATCTTTTAATTGTATAAAAACGTTCAAATCAATCGATAAATTTGATTGTTTTTGATTGTTTTTGCTTGAATTTGATTGAATAGTTGTTATATATTAAGTATAATGAATTTGGGAGTTAAGGAGAATAAGAAATTGGTAAATGAAAGACAAAATAATATTTTAAAATTATTAGAGGAAACAGGTTCTATAACGTTGCATGAATTGGTAAATTTCTGTGATGTATCAGAAGCCACAATAAGACGTGATCTTACAACTTTAGAAGAAAAGAATTTGTTGTACAGAACTCACGGTGGAGCTGTGAAACGCTCATCTGCACGTGGAAGTGAAGAAAGTGTAGCGATGAAACGCTCAGAATACCTAGCGGAGAAGAAAGAAACTGCAAAGTATATTAATCAAAGTATAATTCAATCCGGTCAAACGATTTATTTAGATGCAGGCACATCTACATATGAATTAATTGATTACTTACGCGATAAGAGAATAACGGTAGTAACAAACTCTACATATCATTTACCAAAACTTATTAATAATAAAATACATACTATTATTTTAGGCGGAACTTTGAAACATTCAACGCAGGCAGTAGTAGGACCTGCGGCTATTGAACAATTAAAAAATTATAGTTTCGATATGTGCTTTATTGGATGTAATGGGGTTGATGAGAATTTTGGAGTTACTACAGCTGATGAAAGTGAAGCATTTATTAAGAGTCTAGCTATCCAAAATAGTAAGAAAAAATACGTTTTAGCAGATAAAACAAAATTTGGACATAGAAAATTCCAGAAATTTGCTGAACTAGATGAAGTAACAATACTATCTTATGAAGTACCAGAAAAATATAAAAGTTACAAGAATATAATAGAGATTAAGTAGAAGGAGGAAGTGTAAGTGTATTATACTATAACTTTAAATCCAGCGGTAGATATGTTAACAACAGCAGAAAACTTTGCTCTTGGAAAATTAAATAGAACAGGGGAAGCTAAGTATGTTGTTGGTGGAAAAGGTATCAACATTTCAATGTTATTGAAAAATGTTGGAGTAGATACTTGTGCATTAGGATTTGTTGCAGGATTCACAGGATATTTCATTAAAACAGAGTTAGACAAACTTGAAGTTAAATATGATTTTGTTGAAACTTTAGGTGCAACTCGTATCAATATGAAGTTAACTACCGAGACTGAAACAGAAATTAACGGTCAAAGTAGTGCGGTGAGTGAAGATAATGTTAATGAATTCTTTAAAAAATTAGATAAACTAACATCAGAAGATGTAGTGTTTTTATCAGGAAATGTTATTGCAGGAATGGGTGTAGAAGACTTTAAAGCTATCGCTAAAAAAGTATCTGAATTTGGTGCGACATTAATAGTTGATAGTAATAAAGACTTAGTGTTAGATACATTACAATATAAACCATTTGTAGTAAAACCTAATGAATTTGAATTGGGTGAAATGTTTGGTGTAACATTAAATGGCTTAGATGAAATATTAGATTATGCTAAAAAACTTCAAGAACGTGGAGCAAAAAATGTACTTGTTTCACGTGGAGCAGACGGCGCAATCCTACTTACAGAAGCGAATGAAGTGTTTGAAGTGAATGTAGCAAAAGGTAAAATTGTTTCGACTGTTGCAGCTGGAGATAGTATGTTAGCTATGTTCGTTGCGAAATATAACGAAACAAAAGATTATGCTGAAGCCTTAAAATATGCTTCTGCAGCAGGAGGAGCTACATCATTCTCAGTAGGTGTAGGAAGTAAGGTTCTAATTGAAGAACTTGTGCCTCAAATCAATGTAAAAAAACTAAAGTAGATTAAAGAAAAATAATTAAGGAGACTTTTTTAATGAAATTAACAGATGTTATTAATTATGATTTAACACAGTTTGGTTTTAGTGCGGCAAATAAAAATGAAGCATTAGACAAATTGACTACTATGTTAGTAGAAAAAAACGTTATTAAAAGTAAAGACAATTTTTTAAATGCTTTATTAGCACGTGAAGCTCAATCAACAACAGGTGTTGGTGAAAATGTTGCGATTCCTCACGCTAAGAGTGCTGATTTTGACAAAGCTATGATTGTTTACGCTAAAAGTAATGAAGGTGTAGAGTGGGAAAGTTTTGATGGGAAACCAGCTAAACATATCTTTATGATTTGTGCACCAGATGGCGGTGCAGACGAACACTTAAAAGCATTAGCTTCATTATCTCAAGCTTTAATGGATCCTGAAGTAAAAGCAGGTTTAGATGCTGCAACAACTAAAGAGGATGTAGAAAAAGTATTTTCTGACTTTGTAGCTAAATCAGAAGCGCCAAAAGAAGAGAAAAAAGAAGAAGTTAAACCAAGTGGAGAAAAGCCTTACATTATAGCTGTTACAGCTTGTCCTACAGGTATTGCTCACACATTTATGGCAGCTGAAAAAATAAAAGAAACAGCTAAAGAAATGGGACTTGATGTTAAAGTTGAAACAAATGGTCAAATCGGTGTAGAAAACAAACTTACTAAAGAAGATATTGAAAGAGCAACAGGTATTATAGTTGCTGCCGATAAGAAAGTAGAAGTTGCTCGTTTTAACGGACGTCCAACAATTATGACAAAAGTTGCTGATGGTATTAATAAACCAAAAGAACTTATCCAAACTATTTTAGATGGTAAAGCACCAATTTATAATCATGATGGTGCAGAAGATGAAGCAGAAGATTCTGCTGGAGATGAAAGCATTTGGCGCCAAACTTATAAACACCTAATGGAAGGTGTAAGTAATATGCTACCATTCGTAGTAGCTGGTGGTATTCTTATTGCGATATCATTTATTTGGGGTATTAACTCATTTAATCCAGAAGATCCAAGCTATAATAAATATGCTGAAGTGTTATTCTACTTAGGTAAAATTTCATTTAGTATGATGTTACCGATCCTTGCTGGATTCATTGGACGTAGTATAGCGGATAGACCAGGGTTTATTGTTGGTATGGTCGGTGGTATCTTAGCGGATCCGAGTATTCTTAGTCTGAAAAGTGATGTATTAGCATATACACCATCAGGATTTTTAGGAGCATTAGTAGCTGGGTTCTTAGCTGGAGGAATAATTTCATTCCTTAAACTAGCGTTCAAATGGATGCCTCGTTCATTAGATGGAATTAAACCAATTTTCTTATTCCCTATCTTAGGATCACTAATCATAGGTATATTAATGATTTATGTAATTAACGCTCCAATGGCGTCAGTTATGGTAGGATTACAAAGTTTCTTAGGTGGTTTAAGTGGAAGTGGAAAATTCATCCTTGGTTTCGTAGCTGCAGCAATGATGGCTATCGATATGGGTGGTCCAATTAACAAAGCAGCATATGTAACAGGTACAGCCCTTCTAACTGCTTCAGGAACAGCAGGAAGTGATGTAATGGCAGCGGTAATGATTGGTGGTATGGTACCTCCGTTAGCAATTGCCGTTTCAGCAACAATTAATAAATCTATCTGGCCAAAATCTCAACGTAGTGGTGCATTAGTGAACTATGTAATGGGGTTAGCATTTATTACTGAAGGAGCTATTCCTTTTGCAGCAAGTAATCCATTACGTGTAATTCCACCATTATTCTTATCAAGTGGAGTTGCAGGAGCATTAAGTATGGTATTTGGTTCTGTATCAAAAGCACCGCACGGTGGTATCTTTGCAATAGCAGTAGGTGCGGTAAGTAATCCATTAATGTACTTCCTTGCATTAGTAGTAGGTGCGTTATTAGGTGCAGTATTATTAATTGCTTCACTAAATTTCAGAAAAAATAAATAGTATTTAATAACAAAAATCCTTAAAGTTTAAAAGACTTTAAGGATTTTTTTGTTATTTAACTAAAACTTCCCCAGTAGCTAGTGCGGATGTTGTTTTTACAGTTACCTGTAGCCATATAGCGGCGTTCATTAGAATAAGAAAGATAGCTGATCCAGATAAAACCTTCATTCATAATATAACTATCGTAGTTGACTTTTTCTCCGTAGGAGTAATTAGCTACTACATGACCTTGGATGCTAGGTTTATCTCGAACATTGATAGAAGTAACATTAACTTTGAATTGTCCAGTTTCATCTGTTCGTTGCCATGCATCCTCGTTGTCGTAGCACGGTCTAATAAATCCTACTAGGTGAGTATCATCTCTTGTCATCAACTTAGCTGTACCACCTCGAGAAGGAGTGCCGTCAACATTTTGCTCTACAGAGGTAATTATATTGCCTTGTACTTTGATAACAATACCAACATGTCCATATATATCCCAAGTACCCCATTGCCAAATAGCTATATCGCCAGGTGCTATAGTAGTTTGTCCTTTTAAATATCTACGCCAACCTTTAGGAAGTGGATTTTTCAGATAATCAATAGCATTACCAAACATACGATAATTACCAAAGTATTGCGTATATGCCATAGTAAGGTCTACGCACTGTGCTCCATACATACCATCCATATCAATCCAACGATAAAGATTATTTTTAGCCCAATTAACCATAGCTTCTTGTGTAGCCATAAGAATCCTCCTTTATTTTAAGTTGGTAGTTTTACTATCTAATTTAATTTCGATAATTTTAATTAAATCATTAACGCTTTTTCCGATGTTTTGTAAGGTTTTATCTAGTTTTACTATAAAAAACACCGCAACAAATATTGGGAAACCTACAGTATTAATAAAATTAAGAATATCCATAATAAAAAAAGGTGCGACTTTCGCCGCACCCGCCTCCTTCCAAATTATTGAAGAACAGTTTCTTCAGTAGTTACATAAGAGGCTTTTTTAAATTCTGCTAGTGTGCGCTTTTCATTATTAAAAACTTTTGTAGCAATAATTTTTTGACCTACAGCTTCAGCCTCCGCTTTTGTTAAATTATCTTTTGGATAATTTAATGTAATATGATAAGATTTTTTATCTGCAGTAGTAAAGTATAAATTTAATTTTTTTTGCATAGTTTAGTTCTCCTTTATTAGATAAGTTCTTTAGTTGTTACAGTTATATTATCGATAGTTTTTGATAATAATTTTCCTATATTATCTCCAACATCTTTTAAAGTAGTCTCGTCGACAGTAGTGTTAGCGTCGAAAGTATAGCTTTTTACGACTTGTTTGTCACCTTTTTCTTCGGCGTAGTTTAATTTTAAAACTTTTTTTAATATTCTCATGTGAAAATCTCCTTTTATATATTATTTATTTTTTTGTCTTAGGCCTCTGACACTATATATATCGAAGGAAAATTCAAAATTTCCCAAAAAATGTTTAAGAAAATAAAATTAGTAAAGTTAATGTGAATTTATAATGAAAATGTGGTATAATATATTCACTGAAAAAGTGTGAAATGTGATTAAACCGGAATTTAATATACACATTTAAAGGAGTTTTAATTATTATTAAGGTACAAATACTATAATATAAGGTGATAGGTTTTGAAAAGTTATGGTTTTGTATTGGAAATTTTGAAAAAATAAAGAAGAAGGACTGATAAAAGTGAAGGATAACAAATTATTAAAAGTTTTATGGGGGATTGTTCTAGCGATCTTTTTATGCAGTGCTATCTTTATAGGGATAAGTTATTTCTCTGGTGGGGATAGTTCATCAAGTAAAAAATCAAGCGAAAATTCAACGACAACTACAGACAAAGATAAAGACAAAGATAAGGACAAGGACAAGGAATCTTCATCTGACAACAAAGATGATGAATCTTCATCTGATGATAATAAAACTGATGAGCAAAAATATAGAGAAGGTCAAGACTCAGACAACAACTCTTCAAATAACTCATCTGATAACAATGTTTCTAATAGTAGTTCAAGAGAAAATAGAGATAATAACTCAAATAGAAGTAATAGATCATCAAATAGTAGCTCAAGAAACAATAGCTCAAATAGTAATAGAAACACTAATACATCAAGACCAAGTGAAGATAATAGTGGTTCAAATGCTTCAACATCTTCAACGCCAGGTACATTTAAAAACTCTCAAGATGCACACAAGTATGCTGACGAAGAAATTAATCGTCTAGCTAAAGAGAATAAAAAAGGTTACGAGTACACTTTAGGACGCAATAATAAAGGTGAAGTAACTGTAAATATTAAACCAAAAAAATAAGTTTAACTAACTTAAGTTGTGTGCAAGGACAGAGCTTAAGTTAGTTTTTTAAAAAATTAATGTTCTAATTATATACTGTAAATGCTTAGTTTTAACCAACTATCGTTGGTTAAAGAGCTGGGAAAAATCTTTGAAATAACACTAAAAATAGAAAATTTATATAAATCTTAGCTAATTATTAAAATTAGTGTTATAATAAAATATGAAAATTATCTGATAGAGGAAAAACTAACTATGAAAAATAATAAACTATTTAAAATAATGATAGGACTTGTGTCTGCAATAGTAGTTGTAGGTGTAGTCTATTTTGGTGTTAGTTATTTTAACGGAGAGGATAATCAGAAAAAGACTAATAACCAAGTTACAGAAAAGAATGAAAGTAAAAATGAAGATAAATCAAATAATAAAGAAGAATCATCAAATAAAAACGAAGATAAAAAAGATGATAACAACAGTACTAATCAAGAAAGTCAAGGAAATCAGCAACAATCTGGTTCACAATCTAAGCAATCATCGAATAACAATGCTAAGAATGTAATCACAAGCCCTAGCCATGGGTCAAGTAGCTCTAATTCATCTAGTGGTGTAATAAAATCACAAGAGTATGGTGGGAAAAAGATTTCTGGGAATCAAGGATTAGGAACAACAGGAAAAGTGTTTAAATCACAAAAAGAAGCTATGGAGTTTGGGAATAGTGAGGTTGCGCGTCTTGCTAAAGAAGATCGTAAATCAAGACAATTCTCTGTAAGTAAAGTAGCTGCTGATGATGGTTCAGTATTAGGGTGGACAGTTGATATATATTTAGACAATTCAACTTCAACTAATAGTAATGATAAAAATGAGAGCAACTAGAAAAATCTAGTTGCTCTATTAAAATTAGGATAGAATTATGAATACTCTTTGTTCTTTAAATATAACACAATAGAATTGTCTAGTCAAATAATTGAAAGTGTTTTAATCAAGAGGGGAAATATGCGTATAGGAATAATAGCTGAATTTAATCCACTTCACAGTGGTCATAAATATTTAATAGATCAAGCAAAAAATATAATAGAAAAAAATGGTGGGGGAGAAATTGTCTGTGTTATGAGCGAATTTTTCACGCAAAGAGGAGAAGTAGCTATAGTAGATGGTTATATTCGAGCGGAAGAAGCTGTTCGAGCAGGCTGTGATATGGTGATTGCTCTTCCTTATTTGGCAAGTGTTGCTTATAGTGATGATTTTGCCAAAAAAAGTATAGAAATTTTATCGAATTCAGGAATTACACATCTTATCTTTGGAACGGAAGATACTTCTATAGAAACGTTTGAAGAAATTTATAATAAACAACAGAATATAACTGAAGTACAGTATAGAGAATTGTTAAAGCAAGGATATAACTTTGCGACTATTAATAGTAAAATACTAGGGTTACAAAATGATATCCCAAACTTTATTTTAGCGTATAGTTATTATAAAAATATTCGTAAATATGCGCCTCATATTAAACTTTTGCCGGTTAAAAGAGAAGGTCAAGGGCTTAATAAAGAAGAGGTAGAAGATAAACAATTCTTAAGTGCCACAGCAATTAGGAAAAATATAGATAATAGCGTGGTATCAAACTATTTATCTAAAGAAATGATTGAAAATATTCGAGCAAGCAAAATTTTATCGGAAGAGGACTTTTTTGACTTAATAAAATATAAGATATTATCTCTAGGAAAAGCAGGATTAAAAAATATATATGATGTCAATGAAGGATTAGAAAATA
>ERZ772925.171-NODE-171-length-11799-cov-2.6181_pt1 | contig 11799 bp, 10 predicted proteins | sample MGYA00511687_ERZ772925 | MGnify/ENA primary metagenome ERZ772925 (study PRJEB29015, sample SAMEA2738087) | human oral metagenome | biome: human oral; feature: human-associated habitat; material: saliva | place: China | collected 2227 ...
CTCAAAGATAAGATTCGAAGCTCCTCTGAGCTTTCGATGCAGGAAACCAAGCTTAGGGATATTCTAAAGGAATATGGCTCTAGCGAGGCGCTCGAAAAGAATATTTTTGATACCGATGCTGAGCTTGTCTTTGCTGATGGACAGACCATTGCTATGCTTAGAGCTAAGGGAAAAAGATTCAGCGGAATTGAAATTGCACTCCCATCACTAGGCTATATCGATGTAATTGAAAAATCACATTTAGGTATGGGTGGTGGACTTCTTTTATGTGAGCAAATCCTAAACGGCATGCTCTATTAGAAAGATTTCATAAAAAATAAATCAAAAATATGTTGACACACACATTTTTTGGTGTTAGTATTTATCTAATTTAACAAACCTTTGATGGAGAATAGTAGGCTTAGATGTAGCAGAAGAGAGATTTGCAGATGGTGTGATTGCAGACTGTATGCGCTTTGTTGAATGGCCTCCTGAGGGCAAACTGAACGAATCATCTTTGAGGATTCTAGTAGGGGCGACGGAGAAGATACTTCGTTAACAATATCTGCATATGTTAGTATGCGAAGGAGTGGGCGTTTTACGCCAAGCCGGGTGGCACCGCAGGAGATTTTAACTCTTGTCCCAGCGAATATGGGATGAGAGTTTTTTGTTTTATACATCCTTTCACACTTCGCAAGTTTTGATGAAAAGACAGAAGGAGAAAAAAATGTCAAACAACACAAATAACAAGGCAATACCTTACAAGATTTATCTGCACGAGAGCGAAATGCCAACGCACTATTACAATGTCAGAGCGGATATGAAGAAAAAGCCAGCTCCACTTGTAAATCCAGCTACAGGTAAACCAGTTACATTTGATGACCTAAAGCCAGTTTTCTGTGATGAGCTTATCGAGCAGGAGCTAAATGATACTGATAGATACATCGAGATTCCTCAGGAAATCAGAGACTTCTATAAGATGTATAGACCATCACCTCTCGTTCGTGCATACTGCCTAGAGGAAAAGCTTCAGACTCCGGCTAAGATCTACTACAAGTTTGAGGGAAACAACACAAGCGGAAGCCACAAGCTAAACTCTGCTATCGCTCAGGCCTACTATGCTAAGAAGGAGGGGCTCAAGGGCGTCACAACCGAGACCGGTGCTGGTCAGTGGGGTACTGCCCTCTCGATGGCTTGCTCCTATTTCGGGCTTGACTGTAATGTTTACATGGTTAAGGTTTCATACGAGCAGAAGCCTTTCCGTCGTGAGGTTATGAGAACATATGGTGCATCGGTAACACCTTCCCCATCTGAGACTACAGAAATCGGTAAGAAGATTCTCAGCGAGCATCCAGGAACAACAGGAAGCCTTGGCTGCGCTATTTCAGAAGCTGTAGAAGCTGCTACAACTACTGAGGGCTACAAGTACGTTCTAGGCAGCGTGCTAAACCAGGTACTTCTCCACCAGAGCATTATCGGTGAGGAAGCTATGGCTGCAATGAAGAAATACGACATCAAGCCTGATATTATTATCGGCTGTGCTGGTGGCGGAAGCAATGTCGGTGGACTAATGTCACCTTTTATGGGAGAAAAGCTCAGAGGCGAAGCTGACTACCGTTTCATCGCTGTTGAGCCGGCATCATGCCCAAGCCTTACAAGAGGTCGCTACGCTTATGACTTCTGCGATACAGGACGTGTTTGCCCTATGGCAAAGATGTACACTCTCGGAAGTGGCTACATCCCTGCTCCTAACCACGCAGGTGGACTTCGCTACCACGGCATGAGCCCTATCGTATCTGAGCTTTACCACCAGGGAGAGATGGAAGCTGTAAGCTATACACAGACTGAAGTCTTTGAAGCAGCTCGTGACTTTGCTAGGGTTGAGGGAATACTTCCTGCTCCAGAAAGCAGCCACGCTATCAAGGCAGCAATCGACGAGGCCCTTAAGTGCAAAGAGACAGGCGAAGAAAAGACAATTCTATTTGGCCTAACTGGTACAGGATACTTTGATTTATATGCTTATGAGAAGTTTAACGACGGACTTATGAGCGACTACATCCCAAGCGACGAAGAGATTGAAGCAAGCCTTGCTACACTTCCAAACATTGAAGGATAACAAGATAAACACTATAATACAAATTTAGCCCCGAGAGCCTATGCTTTCGGGGCGTTTTTATGCGTATATGATACTATGTGTTCGATATCTTCCATTAATTATATTCAAGTATCATAAAGAATATTACCACTGCAATAAAGAGCGCTAGTAGAATTGTTCCAAGCTTACCATCCCCACTTGATGAACTACTGTTTGTACCATAAGATGATGTATCCATTCCATATCTAGATGCATTATTAGTACTATTCCTTGCACGAACAATTTTGTAATATCTACTCAGAGGATCTTTACCGTCAATAATCCTATAATAAAAATCTTCTACCCACTCAATATCATCTGTATCACACAGATTCTCCTCATATGCGTCTGGTTCATGTACTAGCTTATTCCGTATCCTCCTGTAATACTTAAGTTTTTTTAAATCTCTTTCCCATCCAGGTACTAGATCCCACCCTTTATCATTTTCATACATTTTATCTATATATGCTGAAATTCGCCTCTCATCTTCAAGCATATCACCGCAGAGCTTTTCTAAACGTTTATATGAATCCATGAATCCCATAGTGTATTCCGTCCTTTGATGTGTTCACAATATACTACAATTATTAAATATAAAATCAATCCATTCAACCTATAAAGATTAGCATAATCTCCTACTAACACGCAAGAAAATTTTAAAAGAATTGATAGTTAATTAAGAATTGAATTTTTGTTACATATAATATAAAATATAAGATAGTATGAATCATAGGCAAATTTGATATATTTACTTTTAAATATTATTTAGATACTATTGCAGAATAAGTTACATACTTATTTTTAAAAATTATTAAGGAGAATGGTAATGAAAAAAACACCTAAACGATTTTTGTGCGTCGCACTAAGCCTTGTCATGGTATTGATAGCAATACCTAGCGCCGTATTCGCTGAGGAAATGCCAAGCGAATACAAGGAACAGACAAAAGATAATTATTGGGCAGAACTTGTTTGGTACAAAGACAGCGGCTTTCGTGCTGTCATCCCTTCATACTTGGCAGATTATTTTGCCAGCAGCAGAGTTAAATGGGTTAATACCTTAAATTATGATTATGTTACAGGCTTCCCTAATGCCGGAATTTCCAGTGATCCTAATCTTTCTGAGGAAGTTTCGGAGACCTTGAATAATTTGGATATGTATGCACAGGATTTACCACATAGAGAACCAACAGATCCAACACTTAACCGCTGGCAAGGTGGCAAGCAGTGGAACCCATATAACTTTAACTACTCGACTGATCTTTTAACTAAGAATATAAAAGATTATAATGTTCGTGGGGATATTACCGAAAGAGGACTATCAAGCACAGAAGTTGCTAAGCACAACATAGGTGATGATATCAACCTTGATTTTAATCTTGATATGTCTCTGTTCAAAAAAATGATGAATACAATCCTCATAGCTTATATAAATTCGGAATTCCCTGCATATTACATGATGAAGGACAATATGCCCGAGACAGCTATAACGCAATCAGACGGACAGTTAGTATTTGTTTTAGATCTTCCTAAAGGTCTAGACTCAACAGATGCTACAGAATATAAGCTAAGTGGACTTGATGGCTTTGACCTTTCCGTTACAAAAGAGAACGGTGGCAGAAGAATTGTTGTCAAAGCAAGACTTAGGGCTCCTGCTAACTATGAAATGTTAAAAGATGTATATGCAAAAATTCAGAAGGTGAATTCCGTTACTTTAAGTATTGATGGTTTGAAAGTGACCTCTGATGTTGAGACCAATAAAAACAGTACCTTAACCGGGTACGCTTATGGAGCTTACGAAAACATATTTACTACAGATAATAATGCAATTATAAACCAGGATGCTTCAACTATTGAAAATGATGACCATCATTCATTTGCGCGAATATCAACCGTTTATGCAGCAAAGCAGCTTGTTAGTGGTAAAGACGAAGCAGGAGACCCTAACAAACCAGAGCTAATTACCTACTCACTTAGAGTAAATCAGAACAAGGTTACATTCATAGACGGTGGTAATACTCATGCGGTAGTTAATGTAGAATCAGGCAAAGCTATAGACACGGACAGCCTCACAGATCAGTCTATGCCAGCTTACCCAAGCAAAGCAGGATACACATTCAAGGAGTGGAATACAGCTATAGATGGAAATGGTACAAAGTTTACAGGAAGCACAGTCGTAAACGAAGATATGACTGTATACGCTATCTACACCAAGAATGCTGCTCCTAATAAGGACAAAAAACCTAACAAACCAGTAAATCCAAATACAGGTGATTCATCAAGCTTGCCACCTTACATCATGCTCATGGGACTAGCTGCAGGACTTGCAATCTCAGTTCATATGAGAAATAAAATAAAAGAGAGCTAATCAAACTTCGCAATAATCGACCCAAAAAGTAGACCCCTAAGATTCCTCATTGAACTTAGGGGTCATTTTTTTGGTATTTACTTGCCAGGATTTGACTCTGTTTTATCCTTATTAGTATCTTTATTTACGTCCTTATCTTTGGACTTTGCTTCTCTCTTTGCATTCTCAAAAGCTTTGATGATTGCCTGCTTAACACCATCCGTAGTTGCTGTTGCATTTGTAACTGCATCAACATCTTTAATCTCAGCCTCAGTCTTTCCTTCAAATCTATCAAAGCCATTAGCATCTAGGAAGATATTCCAGAAGGTGAGATTTGCTCCTGCAAATTTTGATTTATCAAGTTCCTCTCTTGTCTTGTGGTCAGTAAGCTTGACAACCTTTCCATCCTTGATTTCTACTTTTACAACAACATCGTAATCGTAGTCTTTTCCATGGAAGATAACATCCCCTCTGAAGATATTTTGCTTGTTCTCTGCAATCTCCTCTTCAGTTCTATTATCTTTTTCCTCGTCTTTGTTGTCTTTGTTCTCGTCCTTATTTTTGTCCTTGTCATCGCCAGGCTTTACATCCTCGCTAGGATCCTTTTCTTCTGGTACTACTGGTGCGACGATAGGCGGAGCTTCTGTCTCGTAGGCGTCTTTAATAGCATTATATACGGCAGTCTTTATCGCATTGCTCGTATATGTAGCTCCTGTAACCTTATCTACATTAGGTGTCTGAGCGCTTAGGATTCTGCTTATAACTGATGCACCATTTGCAAAGTAGTTTATTGGGCTGAGTGTCTCGCTGTGGGATGTCACCTGAATATCAGCTATCTTGTTACCACTTACAACTACCTTAACGCTCAGTCTTCCACCAAAACCTGTTCCGCTTCCGTAGTAAACACCATCTTTTAGCTTGGCATTGCTTGGAGCTTGGATGCTTAAATTCAAGTTTTGTGCTGGTGCGCTTGGGCCAGTCGCAGCACTCTTCTTTGCAACAGCCTTCGGCTTTTCTATCTTCTTCTTTTGCTTCTTCTGTTTGCTTGGCTCAGCCTGTTTCTTAGCCTGAGTCTTCTGCTGAACATGCTGTGATTTACTGGTTTCGATATCCTTATTATCCTTGTTCATTGTCTTTGCCACACTGAATCCTGTAATTCCAGCGAAGACCACGAATATCAAAAGTGATGCGATTATCTTATTTGCTCTTTTCTTCATTAATTACCTCCATTCTCCAGTGCGTTATAGATTGCGTCTAGGATTCCAACTGAGCTGAATGTAGCTCCGCTCACAGTATCAACATTCGGTGTCTGCTGCTCTATAACTGATGAAATAACTCCTTTTGCGTTGTTAAAGTAGGCTGCGTCATCCACATTTGATAGAATATCGACTGCAGTTATCTTGCCGTCCTTGACCGTAACGCGAACCTTAACCTCGCCCTTGTAGCCGTTTCCTGTTCCTTCCCAGCTACCGTCCTTATATCCATCAGCTTCCCCATTTGAAGCTGAATCATTAGACTTCTTGCTGTTATCAGCCTTAGCTTCTGTCTTCCTAGGCTGCACCTTTCTTGCTTCTACCTTCTTTGTTGTAGTACCAAAGCTTATTCCCACAGCCACTAGAACGCAGATCAGTGCCGTAATGAGAATGCTTAATATCGACTTATTTTTCATATCTATCCTCCTCCGTCACTAGACTGCCTGTGCTAGCTTTCTTTTGCGTGCATTTAGGGCTTTTCTAACTCTGAGAATTGTGTATGAGATGAATATTACAGAGTAGAACACTATGTTTAATGTCACCGTATTTGATGCTGGTCTTCCGATGTAAACCATCATTACCTGCACATATACCATTGCATAGAAGATGTATGCAAATTCCTGCAAATTCTTCCATTTGCTTGCCTGCATCTTCTTGTGAACAAAGTTAAACGATGTCACAAGTAGCGGAAGCATAACTGCTATGGCAAAGACACCTGCTGCAAACATCATTAGATTTGTCCAAAGCGCAATTCCATTCATTTTATTCACATTAGGAAGCGTAAATAGAAGTGCCTGAAATAGATAAAATGTGTTATGTGGTAAAATCATCAGACCTCCTATGATGGAAAGCTCTGCACGATTCTTACGAAGCTGTTTAAATACCTTGTACTTCATGCTGAATGTACCCATATACATTACGAGTATGAAAAAGGCTCCTCCTAGAGCGCCTGAGGATATAGACCTCATAAATGGCTCAAGACCATCAACATATTGGACATTATATCCGTTCAGTCTCAAAATCGCGTGATATATTGAGATTATAGAAATCACACCTGCGATGGCATAAATCTCCCTAGAGTATTTTTTGATAATGTCGCTAAAGAAATAACTTAATACAACTACTGTTATAAGACAGTACATACCTAACATCAGTATAGTTCCTCCTTTAAATTATTATCGCTTCCCCCTGTAGCTCGCAGGCAAAGTAAGCATACGGATTTTTTATGAGCTATGCTGAAAAGTTAGTAATCACTAACCCCACTGTGAAATATAAGCCCTCAGAAGAGGACAAAATTGGCGGAGAAGGTGGGATTCGAACCCACGTGCCCTTGCGAGCAACCGCATTTCGAGTGCGGCTCGTTATGACCACTTCGATACTTCTCCAAATAAGGTTTGCAAATAGATATACCCGTTCACAAACCACCGTAATATTATATCATACAGTTTATTTCACATCAACAGGAACAATGAAGCTGAGAGCCTTCTCGCAAATTTCAATATATATACCCTCAGTGCGTGCAAGCTCTCCATCTATGCATATACCGAAGTCCTTTGTCCCCTTTGGTTTTAGACTGAGCTGCTTACTCTTCTTAACATATATAATTTTATCTATCCCATCAACCTCAAGATGTGTTCCTTCCTTGTACTTAGGCAATAGCTTTAGGAACTTTAGCCTTGGAAGATCGTTTATTATATTAAGATCAAAGAAACCATCGTCAATTATCGCCTGTGGTGATGACTTTATTCCACCTCCACAATAAGAGCCATTTGATATGGCACAGAGAAGCATCTTTCCTTCTCTGATTTGCTCGCCATCCTCGTAGATGTCAAGACAGGCACCTCTCTTTTTGATGAAGTTAAACAGTATGGCCGACTGGTAAGCCGTAGCCCCTGCAAAGAACTTTTTCTTTCTAAGCTTAAAAGCCGTTTCAACAACATTACAATCAAAGCCTATGTTGAACATATTAAGACAGTATCCCGTTTGTTCTTCATTCCCAAGCTTGCTTGTGTACTTCATCACATCGACTTTTCTACTCTTTCCATTTAGCTGAGAGCGCACGCTCATGAAATCTCCAGCATCCTGAAAATTCCTAATCATGTCGTTGCCAGAACCTATAGGAATAATTCCTAGCTCAATTCCATCAAAGCCTATTACCGCCGATGCGATTTCATTAGCTGTACCATCGCCTCCACAGGCATAAAACCTTGCAGGCTCACCATTTAGTCCCTCTGCAATAGCTCTTACTATCGCTTCACTCCCTCTATTTGGCTCAGTCATAATTATCACGGATTCACTTTTCGCGTCCTTTAACGCGATTTTTATTTCCTCAATCAGCTCTTCGCTCTGATTGCCCTTACCCGCGACAGGATTAACAAAAAAATAATGCTTCATATACGCAGTTACTGTTCCTTCTAATCTATAATCCAATCATCGTTTTTATCAGAGGCTCCGCCTTTGGCTCACTATCTGATATCGCGTAAGTACTGAGAACCTCTTCACAGGCTTGCTTTAGCTTTCCTTCATCACTTGAGTAGACGATGGCAATCGTATCCGAAAGCTCAACCCTATCGCCTCTCTTTGCAACTAGTTTTATGCCTGCACTGTGATCTATTTCATCCTCTTTGCTAGCTCTTCCTGCACCTGAGTGCTGCGAAGCAAGTCCAATTCCTTCAGCATCAATAGACTCTATATACCCAGAGTGCAAAGCCTTAATCTCAGCACTAAGCTTAGCTTCTGGAAATAGCGAATAATCATCGATTACCGCCTTGTTTCCGCCCTGATATTCTATCATTTCAGCCAGCTTTTGTAGCGCTCTTCCACTTGAAATTGCACTTTCTGCAAGTGCAATCCCCTCATCTATGCTAGATGCCTTACCACCAAGATATATCATAGCCCCAGATATATTAAGGCAAAGCTTAAGTAAATCACCTTCAATATTAGCTTTGAGAAGCTCTATAGCTTCTATCACTTCAAGGCTATTTCCTACGGCATGACCTAGTGGCTCGCTCATATCTGAAATTATTGCTGCGGTTTTCTTGCCCTGAGAACTTCCGATTTTGCACATCAGCTCAGCTAGTGCCTTGGCATCATCCTCGGACTTCATAAAAGCACCCTTGCCACATTTAACATCTAAGAGAATCGCATCACTTCCTGCGGCGAGTTTCTTGCTCATTATGCTCGATGCTATGAGGCTGAGATTTTCGACTGTTGCAGTTACATCTCTAAGCGCATAAAGCTTCTTATCTGCTGGCGCGATATGACCGCTTTGACCGATTACGGCAATTCCGATTTCATTAACCTGCTTGTGAAAATCTGCAGGCTCAAGCGTCGTTTTAAATCCTGGGATTGACTCAAGCTTATCTATGGTTCCCCCGGTGAATCCAAGACCTCTTCCGCTCATCTTGGCGATAGGAACTCCACATGATGCAGCAATTGGCGCTACTATTAAAGTCACCTTGTCACCGACTCCTCCCGTCGAATGCTTATCCACCTTTGTTCCGTGAATATCCGACAGATTGACTATATCTCCGGAATGAAGCATTACCCTAGTTAGATCAAAAGTCTCCTTCTCGCTCATATGTCTGAAGTATATGGCCATCAAAAGAGCCGAAGCCTGATAGTCTGGTATATCGCCATTAAGATAAGCTTTGATGAAGAACTCGATTTCGGAAGTACTGAGCTCTTTACCGTCCCTCTTTTTGCTTATAATATCAACTGCATTCATATCTATTCCTACTTTAAAATCTCACTTAAAAAGCTTTCGCCTATTGCCGGTTCATCCACATCAAGGTAGTCGCAGATTGTAGCTCCTATATCTGCAAAGCACTCCCTAGTTCCAATGTTTGCTGATTTAATTGGCTCGCCGAAGGCTACAAAAGGAATGTGTTCCCTAGTGTGATCAAAGCCGCTGTGCGTAGGATCGTTTCCGTGGTCTGCACACAGGATAACTATGTCTTTTGGACCTAGCTTCGCCTCAAGTTCAGGGATTCTAGCGTCAAAATCCATTATCGCCTTTCCGTAGCCTATCGGATTTCTTCTGTGTCCATAAAGAGAATCAAAATCGACTAGATTTGTGAATATGAAACCGCTTTCTACCTTGTCTATAGCTTCAAGAGTTTTGTCAACTCCATCCATGTTGCCGTCTGTATGAACCCAGTCCGTAACGCCACTGGCATTGAAAATATCGTGGATTTTACCTACGGCATAGACTTCTTGCCCTGCTTCATCAATCAGGTTTAGGATTGTCTTCTCTGGTGGTGAAACCGCATAGTCACGGCGGTCTGTCGTTCTCTCACGCTTGCCATCCACAAGCTTATATGGTCTTGCAATTACTCTTCCACAGGCCCATTCTCCCTGAAGAAGCTCTCTTGCAGCCTCACAAATCTTGTATAGCTCCTCAAGAGGTATAACATCTACATTTGCAGCGATTTGAAATACACTGTCAGCTGATGTATATACGATAGGATAACCTGTCCTCTCGTGCTCTGCTCCGAGCTTTTCTATGATTATCGTACCAGACTCTGCGTAGTTACCTATACAGCGCCTGCCTATTTTTTCCTCAAACTTTGCGATAAACTCAGCAGGAAAACCATCTGGATATGTCTTAAAAGGCGTAAGACTCTCAACACCAGCTATTTCCCAGTGACCTGTTATGGTATCCTTTCCCTTTGATTTTTCCTTAAGCTTACCATAGGCACCCGAAGGATTAGAAACAGCAAAGCTTCCGTCTCCTTTGCAAAGCCCGTCTATGTTTCCAAACCCTAGCCTTCTCAGGTTAGGAATCTTCAGTTCATCGCCCATGGTCTTTGCAATATGACCAAAGGTGTCGCTACCAGCATCGCCGTAGCTTCCTGCATCGGGCAGTTCTCCAACTCCTAGACTGTCCATCACAATTAAAATTACTCTGTTCTTGTCCATAGCTACCTCCTCAAGCCTCATTCTAAAGAATCTTTATAGGATTAGCCTCGATATAATCTAGGGAGACTAGTTTGTACTCTACTCCATTTAATATACCCTGAAAACCGTTCTTAAAAGCGTCCTTACCATGCAGATGTCCATAAATGCATGTTTTGACACCGTATCTCGAAAGCATATTCGTAAACTCTGAAGGCTGAAACTTATCGTTACAAGGCGGATAATGAAGCATTGCAATTATCAAATCGGGCTCCTGCTTCTTAGCCTCCTTAAGCGACATCTCAAGTCTAATCAGCTCACGTTTAAAAATCTTCTCGTCGTGCTCATCAAAGCCTTCTGTACCAGGGCAAATCCATCCCCTCGTTCCGCATATACATATGCGTCTATCTCCATCAAAAATAAGCGCTGCATCGTTTTGCAGAAAGCGAATATTTTCGCTTATACTATTCAATTTCTTGACAGATCCCCACCAAAGGTCGTGATTTCCTTTGGTTATAATCTTGCGCCCAGGCAAGCTCTCAATCCACCTAAAGTCAGCCATTGCTTCCTCTAGCCTAAGGCCCCATGAGATGTCTCCGCAGACAAGTACAGTATCATCTTCTCCGATGTTTTTCTCCCAGTTCTGCTTGAGCCTTTCTGCGTGGTTTTCCCATCTGCTACCGAAGATGTCCATGGGCTTTGATATTCTCTCATCAAAAGATAGATGTAAGTCTCCTATTGCAAAAATGCTCAAATTCTACACCTCATCACTGTCATCTAGCTCAAGAACCTTGCTCGCTCTAGCCTGATCTATCTTCTCTATATTGCGAAGCTTTCTATTGATGCTTCTCGTTCTCACACCAATAAGCTTATCGAGCTCTACATTAGCCTGATCTATTCTCTTCTTTGTCGCCTCAAGGACGTTGCCAAAGCTATCAAACTCGGTTTTAACCGCACCGAGAATCTCCCAAACCTCGCTTGAATGCTTCTGAATCGCAAGAGTTCTGAATCCCATCTGAAGGCTGTTCAAAAGACCTGTCATAGTCGTAGGTCCAGCGATGTTTACCTTGTAATCTCTCTGCAAGGTCTCGACAAGTCCGCGCCTAATAACCTCTGCATAAAGCCCCTCAAATGGAAGAAACATTATCGCAAAGTCAGTCGTGTATGGCGGCTTGATATACTTGCTAGAAATA
>ERZ772925.173-NODE-173-length-11734-cov-4.66504_pt1 | contig 11734 bp, 4 predicted proteins | sample MGYA00511687_ERZ772925 | MGnify/ENA primary metagenome ERZ772925 (study PRJEB29015, sample SAMEA2738087) | human oral metagenome | biome: human oral; feature: human-associated habitat; material: saliva | place: China | collected 2227 ...
GTCCTCATCACGAAAATCCTCATGGGAACGCTCGGCTGCGTGCCCGCGTACGACAGATTCTTCGTTGACGGCATTAAGAAACACAAGGTGACGACGCAGGAATACAGCCTGGAGTCTGTGCGCAAGCTCGCGAAGTTCTACGAGGAGCACAACGACCGCCTCGAGGAAGCGCGGCGAGGAATGCGGACCGAGGACCTGATCTATCCGCAGATGAAGCTGCTGGATATGGGGTTTTGGCAGATTGGGTTCGAGAAGGACGCTGGGGACGCCAAGTGACCCGTGACTGAACTTCTGGTGGGGTCGGCGATGCCGAGGGAGTCGGCGGCAGCCTGCGAGCTGACGGGGCGTCCGGTGAGGATCCAGGCGACGTAGCCGTGAACGTCCATCACCTTGTAGGCGTCAGCGAAGATCTTTGGTTCGTGTTCCTTGACCCTGGCCATCTTGTAGATGGCGGGGGTGACGCCGGCCGGCTTCCCGGAGAGCTCCTGGATGTGTTCGCTGCCGTAGCGGCGGATTTGCTCGGTGGCGCGGCCGTCGAGCCACAGGATGCCGTTTCGGAGCGGTCGGCCGTCCTTGTCGAAGGGGGCGAAGGATTCGCGCTGGTGGGTGATGCCGATGGCCGCGATGCGGCTTCGGTCTGTCGGCGAGAGCTTGGAGAGCACCTCCCCGATGGTCGCGTGGCTGGTTTCCCACCAGCGGATGGGGTTGTGCTCGTACTGGTCCATCGCGGGGGTGTGCAGCTGAATGTTCTGCTTCGCCGTGTGCCAGATGTTTCCCTCTGCGTCGACGACGATCGCCTTCGTGGATGTCGTCGAGGAGTCGATTGCGACGACGAGGGGACCGTCTGCCAGATACTTGTTCTCGGTCATGATGCTTTTGCCTCACCTGTGAATGACAATTGCTGATCTCGCGCACACGGAAAGGCCATTCTTTCTGTGTTGCGATGAATGCAGAGACTACTCCCGGTGTATGTGAGGGACAATCAACCTGTCACATGCGCATGAGGGGTCGCGAGGCCTCAACGTCGCGGTGAGTGCGGCGTGCTGGCTTCATTAAAAAGCGCTGAAAACGTGGGTTTATCTGCATGTTTGCTGTGTGGTGCTTCGGTTGCTGACGCCTGCATGGGCGGCGCGGATGCACACGTTGTGTCAAAGTGAGGCGGATTCAAGATGTACATAGGTGCGATTGACGCTCCAACCGCAAATTGTTGGATATCCAGCTGTTGGGGCAAATGTGCTCACATGTTGGTTGAAGTATGTATGGTGGGATGCTATACGTGGTTGGTTATGTCAAAAGTGAAGCATTTGTTGATGCGGTGAGCGCATAGCATTGTGTGATAATGCGTGGAATGTTTCTTGATATCGTTAACACGATTCAAATAAAGTCGCTCTTTATCGATGACAATTCCTTAAGGTTGCAGCAATTTCGACATGGGCAATATCTCCGTTGAGTTCCATAAAAAGATCCAGCCCACCCCTTGCGAGTGCTGGGGTGGGCTGAACGATTGGCTCTAATCTTGCTCTTCGGAGTTGGGTGTGGGTGAAGGCGTCTAGGCCTCCTGCGATGGGGAGCTTTCGGAGTTGGTAGTTGGTGGGGTTGCGGTAGTCTCTGGCGATTCGTCTGCGTAGTTCCATGATTTCGTTGATGGCTTCGGTGCGGTACTTGCTGGCTCCTCCTGTGTCGAAGTAGGCCAAGAATGCGTCCTTCCACTTGCGCAGGGTCCGGCCCAGGCGTGCGATTTCGGGGATGGGACAGGCTGGTAGGCGCTGGATGAGGTGTGCGGCCAGGCGTTGACCTTGGGCGGGTGTGTCTTGGTGGAAGACGTCTCGGACTTGCTGGGTGCAGTGGTAGGCGACTTCGACACTGATATGTGCCTCATCTGCCGTGAAGGCTGCGCGGAGTCGTTCTTGTTGGTGCGGGGTGAGTCTGTGGCGCGAGGCGCGCAAAAGATTGCGGATTTGGTAGAGGGGATCGCCTGTGCGTCCGCGGTGACCAGTCGTGTCTTGCTGGACGCGACGACGTACCTCATCGAGAGCGTCGCCGGCGAGCTTGACGATATGAAAGGCATCAAGGACGCTGGTGGCGTCTTGGAGCTGGTCGTCAATGGCGTTCTTGCTGTCCCTGGAAGGGGTCCAGTGTCGCGATCTGGATACCGGAGCGGAAGTCTTCGCCGCGCTCTTCTAGCCAGTTCTTGTACACGGTGCCAGACCTGCTTGGGACCAGGTCCACTCAACCTTGCCGTGGGGTAATCCTTCCCTCGCGTCAGGTCTACGATGCCGGTAAGTTCATGTGGGCCCCGGCGGCGTCGGTCTTGGTGGTGCCACACGCCTCTCATCGACCCTGGGTACCCGAACCCCTGCGAAGCGGGCGGGGTCATCAGATGCGGCCGTGCAGACACGGCTTGATATGGAACCACACGGTATTCCACGTGGTTCCTCACTGGCGGGCCAGCCCCAAGATAGTGGCTCCCTCCAAGCGCACCTGTCGGATCACCCAGCGGATCTCCCCGCAGATCGCCCGCACACCCAGACGCGCCCGGGGGGCACACACCGAGTGGTTCTGCTCAATGAAAGTCACGATCTGGCAGGTGCGTTCGCGGCACATCCAGCGCCGTATTGTGCCACCGGACCCGCACCGGGACCCCGGCCCAGGGCGCGTCGATCACCTCCACCACCACACGCCCCTGACCGTGAGCAAGTCATCCCACAACCCGGGCAGCCAGCACAGCGATCACAGGACTCTCTATCGAGCACCAGACCACACTCACGCCGAGCGACAGAAACCAGATGGAAACCCTCCAAACCGACCAGCAGATCACACCGATCACAACGACCAAGCGACACAGAGCAGCAGCAGGTAGGGTGAGACATTGTCTAGGTCCTTAACGACAGCGGAGGTAGAAGTCCGCTCATCAACAAGGACCTCGACCTCTACCCACAACCCCCAACCAACACCCACTCACCCACACCCAACCCTGAAGAGCCATTAAATAGTTTTCTGGGCGCACGCTAGTGTCTTTATTGTTTACGTAAGCAGAAAGAGAAAGACAAGGTCTTTCAGGGACACCTAGGTTTTTCCAATTTCTGTTCAAGAATCATTTCAGAAATCAGCTTTTGGATTCGTCCGGTCGCAAGCGAATAACGGATGTTATTCAATATGAAGAAGCCACCGCAATCCTCAAGAATAGGGGTTGAGTAATGAATAACCTGCCTATCCTCGCTGCGTAAATCTCCCACCTTTGTGTTTGTCTCACCATGAACAAATCGCTCTAGTAGGTCTTTTTGCGTCTTTGGCCCACTCTCACAAGTTGCTCCTATACGGAAATCAATCTGTATTCGTAGGTGCCACCCTTAAAATTCTCGGCCTGCTCCATGACCTTCTCGAACACTTCCTCATCCCACTCAGGCGGATAGCCGTTCTTGTAAAGGAGAACCGTCAGGTCCATGTTCAGCTGGCTCTTGATGTCTGCGCGAGTCGCCCAGTCGGCATATTGCGCCTTATCATCCACGAGCTCCTTGATTTGCTTGGCCAGATTCAAGCATTTCTCTTCCGCATATGGGAATCCGTGGTCGTCGCGTACCTTGACCAGGATGTCGTAGAATGCCTTCTCCTCAAAGGTGATGCCCAACTTCTCGAAAGACCCCTTGTCCTCCTCGAGGTCCTTGAGGATCCCAAGAAGCTCATCGGACAGGTCGTTGACAAAATCAGCGATGACCTCGTTGGTGAACACCAATTTGTCACGGGCGTTGTAGCCGTCGACGACCTTGCGCAGGCGCTCATCGAACTCCCTCGCCTTAGTCTTATTGACCTTCCCATAGGACTTGATTGCCTTACGCAGCAGCTTCAACAATGCGTTGAACTTCGTAATGGGCATCTCGATTGCGTCAAGGTGCTTCACGAACTCGTCGCTGAACAGGTCCTCGCTCTGCTGAGCCTCGATGACGCTCTCTACCCCGGTGCAGGAAATCGCCTTGCGTACCATTTCCTCGACAACGGCATTCATGGTTTCCGCATCGGGAGCATCGCCCTTCGTCTGCTTGTAGATGATAGAGCGGATGGCAAGGTAGAACTGCGCCAGGTTGATCTCCCTGTCGCTAAGCTCACCAGACGGAAAGCAGATTGCGTATGCCGATTTCAGGATGCGCGACAAGCCCATGAACCTGGTCTCGTTCTCCTTGCTTGTTTGGGCGAACTCAGCCGCGTCGTTGAGGCACTTTAGGCGTTCGAGGGGTTCTCCGGCAAAGAACTTCGACGCGTTGAACCCGACAAACAGATCGTCGATCATGGCGAGGTGATTGCGGAAGATGCTCAACGTGATAGCCAGCTCGTCAACCGGGCTGCCACCGTCGTCGCCGTATTGCTTGATGGCCTGCTCCATGTCCTCCTTGATGCCGATGTAGTCGACCACAAGTCCCTTGTCCTTGCCCTCGAAAACGCGGTTAACACGCGAGATGGTCTGAACCAAGGTGTGCTTCTGCAGGGGCTTGTCGATATACATGACAGACAATGACGGCACGTCGAAGCCCGTAATCCACATATCGACGACGATTGCCATCTTGAAGTTGGAGTCGTTGTTCTTGAACTGCTTGTCCAGCATCTTGCGGTGCTCTTTGTTGCCGCAAAGGTTGTAGAGCTCCTTCTCGTCGTTCTCGCCACGCGTGGCGACGATGTTCACCTTGGGAAGCTCCACGAGCTCTTCTAGCTGCTCGGCGGTAAGGGCAGAATCGTCCTCGGACTTGCGCGATTCCGCCCACTCGGGGCGCAGAGCCACGACCTCCTTCCAAAGCTCGTAAGCATGCTTTCGCTCAGAGCACACCACCATGGTCTTTTGGACCACATCGGGCTTCTCGGAGCAGAGGGCTTCGTAATGTTCGACAAGGTCCTTCGCGAGCTTCCTAAGCCTGTCTGGATGCCTGAGGATGACGGACAGCGAGCTCATGGCACGCTGGCTCTCTTCGATCTGCTCAGGCGTAGAGCCCTCGGTCGCGCACTTGTCGTAGTACTTCTGGATGTCCTTGGCCTGCTGCTCGGAGAGCTGCACGCGAGCGAGGCGTGGCTCGTAGGCGATGCGCACGGTGATGCCGTCGTCCGTGGACTCCCTCATCGTGTATCTGTCGACGACTGGGCCGAACACCATGATGGTCGCGTCAATCGGCGTGCCGGTGAAGCCGCAGTACGTTGCGTTCGGGAAGCTCTGGCGTAGGTACTCCGCGAAGCCGTACTGGATGAACACGCCCTTCTCGGTCCTCTTGAGCTTGTGGCCTACGCCAAGCTGCGAGCGGTGGGCCTCGTCGGAGATGCAGATGATGTTGCTGCGATCCGACAACAGACCGATATCCTCGCTGAACTTCTGGATGGTGGTGATGTAGACGCCGCCGCTCTCCTTGCCGCGCAGCGTCTCCTTGAGGTCATTGCGGCTCTCAATGCTGCGGACGTCATCCTCGTGCAGGAAACGCTTCGCCTCGACGAAGTCCTCCGAGGTCTGGGTATCCAGGTCCTCACGGTCGACGATGATGACGATCGTGGGATTGCAGAGTTCCTCTGCCCGGCGCTGAATCATCAGGCGGGACAGGAAGAGCATCGTGTACGTCTTGCCGCAGCCGGTGGCTCCGAAGTATGTGCCGCCCTTGCCGTCGCCGGCAGGCTTAAGGTGCCTGCAGATGTTGTCCAGCATCTTCGTGGCGGCGAAGAACTGTGGGTAACGGCACACCACTGCGCGGTTGTTGCTGCTTTCGTCGGGATAGAAGATGAAATCGCGCAGGATTTGAATGAGCCTGTCCTTTGCAAAGGCGCCTTCGATCATGGTGAACAGCGAGCTGATGCCGTTGGAGACCTTGTCCTCATCATTTGCCTTGTTCCATGCGTAGTAGTGCTGGTAGGGCGTGAAGATGGTGCCCAGGCGGTTGTTCGCGCCGTCGCTGATTACGGACATGCAGCAGTACTTCATCAGCTTGGGGATGTCGCGATTATAACGGATGGTTATTTGTTCCCAGGCATCGTGAATGGTGGTATCCTCCTCGATGGCCGTCTTGAACTCGCAGATGACCAACGGGATGCCGTTTACGAAGACAAGAAGGTCAGGGCGCCGAAGGGCCACATCCTGCACGCTGTACTGGTTTACGATCTTGAATTCGTTTGCGTATGGATCACCGAAATCGATGAACTCGATATGGACGGCGGGTTTCGAGGCGTCATCGCGGACGAGGTCGAACCCCTCGTTGATGAGCCGAAATGTCTGCCGGTTACCGGCGTAGAGAGGCGTCGAAGAGATGTACTGTAGCTCGTTGACAATCTTCGCAACCTCCGTGTCGCTCAGGTCCTGGTCGGCATACCGATTGCGAAGATACCATTCCAGGTCGTCAATCAGCAGAACATCCTCGTAACGGCGGTGGATGCTCTCGCCATCGACATAGGTGTAGTCCTGGTCCTTAAAAAGCTGGATGATTACATACTCCAGCTGCTCCTCAGTGAATTTGCCTTTTTCGAATTCGTAATCCATATCCGTCTCGATCACTTACATCAAAGCACCTTGAACCAAAACTGGACAAATTCCTTTTACCTTTTCAGTTAAGGAGTTAAGAACCCTCTTCCCGTCTAGTAGCGATCCATAAACCTGCGCATATTCTTTTTGAGTAGACAGCGGCGGCAGCTCAATCATGAAATCACAAAATACGGGCCAATCGAGATTGGCTCTAATACTGCTATCACTACAGAACCAACCAAGTCTATCTTTTTCGCTTGACATAAACATCATGTACAAGAACATGGGGTCGAGAACATCTGTCCTGCAAACCTCAAAGGTTGTGTACGCAGGAGAAACGATAACCGGCTCATCCTCGTTGAACATGCTAATTCGTATGCAGATATCTCTTCCTGTCTGCATACCGCTATACACAAATCGACGCTTCCTCACAACCTTATATTTTGTTGCATCTAGACCGTCCGTATTTGCAGCAGTTGGCATGAACTCTTTTTCAATATTGATGCCCATGAATCGATCAATTCCGAAAGAGTTACGCTCGTCTACAACTTGCACAAGATCGCCAAGACGATAGCGAGTTACTCGATCAGAATCATTCTTGCATTCAGAGATGGAAGTCAGAGTGCTCTCGAGTTTCTCCTGACACAGTTTTTGTTCATGGAGCAATTCAAGCAAGGATTTTCTTACGTTTGGAAGTTCTTCGGCGGCATTGATTTCCGAATCGTGGTCAATGAATTCAACATATGCGCTTGGGGCAAGAGAGAAACCTTTTTCTCTAATTCCACCGTCTTGATTAAGGGCGACAGAGGCGCAAAGTTCAGGGATATCACGATAATCGCCGCCCTCTTCTTGCCATGATGAATAGATTGTTTTCGCTTTTTCCATCTGCTCGGAAGTGAATACCGTCTTCTTCTTGCGCTTACCCTTTTCATAGGTGTAAGTTTCGATATTCTCATTCCAGGTGCGCAAATCCATGAAGAGTACCTCACCGCGGCGATCGCGCAGCTTTCGGCCGTTCTTCACTCCAGCCTTCTTGTTCATGTTCACGATCCACAACGTTACGGAAATGTCTGTCGTGTAGAACATATCGCGAGGCAGAACGATAATGGCCTCAACCTTGTCATTCTCAAGCAGCTTTTGCCTGATTGTGCCCTCGTCGCCGTCAGCGTTCAACGCACCGTTGGCCAGCAGGAAGCCAGCTATGCCGTGGTTGACGTCGAGCTTCGAGAGCATGTGAAGAATCCATGCGTAGTTGGCGTTTGAAACGGGAGGGGTCGTATAGCCCTTCCAACGAGCGTCGTCGGTAAGCTCGTCTTCATCGCGCCAGTTCTTCAGATTGAACGGCGGGTTGGCCATGATGTAGTCGACCTTCTTGTCCTTGTGCTGGTCGTTGGTGAAGGTCGATTTCGCCTCCTCACCTAGATTGTGCGCAATGCCGCGTATTGCCAGGTTCATCTTGCACAGACGCCAAGTGTCAGGATTGCTTTCCTGGCCGACAACCGAGATCGCCGTCATATTGCCGTTGTGCTTCTCGACAAACTTCGTTGACTGCACAAACATACCGCCAGATCCGCAGCATGGGTCATAGACGACGCCCTCGTAGGGCTCAATCATCTCTGCGATGAACTGCACGACGCAGGCAGGCGTGTAGAACTCGCCGTCCTCCTTGGTGGCTCCGACGGCGAAGGTCTGCAGGAAGTACTCGTACACGCGGCCGATGAGATCCTCTTCCTGGTAGCGTTTCTCGCTGATTTGGTTGATGGCATCGATGAGGGCCTTGATGGAGCGGACCTCTGCGCCAAGAGTCGAGAAGTGATTGAGAGGAAGTGCACCCTTCAGAGATGGGTTCTTCTCCTCAGCAAGGGCCATGGCTCTGTCAATCTTAATGGCGATATCGTTGGCGCTGGCATGTTTCACCAGATAGGACCAGCGAGACTCTTCTTCAAGATAGAAAACGTTCGCGGCATTGTAGAAGGAGGGCTTTTCCAGGAAGGATGGAACATCACCGTATTCCTCCATGAGCTCGGCACGGCGCTTCTCGAACTTGTCTCCAGCAAACCGGAGGAACACAAGGCTGATGACGGCGTCACGATTCTTCTCAAGGCTACCAACGCCGCGTAGCGCGTTTCTGCACGCTAACAACGCGTCTTCAAGAATAAGCTCCTTTTCTTTGTCTTGCTTCTTTGCCCTTGCCATTTAATTGCCTTTCTCGATTAACTGCGCAATCAAGCCAGCGTGGATCACCGCACTGAAGCTCATGCCCTTAAGGGGCTCTTCAGGGTTGGGTGTGGGTGAGTGGGTGTTGGTTGGGGGTTGTGGGTAGAGGTCGAGGTCCTTGTTGATGAGCGGACTTCTACCTCCGCTGTCGTTAAGGACCTAGACAATGTCTCACCCTACCTGCTGCTGCTCTGTGTCGCTTGGTCGTTGTGATCGGTGTGATCTGCTGGTCGGTTTGGAGGGTTTCCATCTGGTTTCTGTCGCTCGGCGTGAGTGTGGTCTGGTGCTCGATAGAGAGTCCTGTGATCGCTGTGCTGGCTGCCCGGGTTGTGGGATGACTTGCTCACGGTCAGGGGCGTGTGGTGGTGGAGGTGATCGACGCGCCCTGGGCCGGGGTCCCGGTGCGGGTCCGGTGGCACAATACGGCGCTGGATGTGCCGCGAACGCACCTGCCAGATCGTGACTTTCATTGAGCAGAACCACTCGGTGTGTGCCCCCCGGGCGCGTCTGGGTGTGCGGGCGATCTGCGGGGAGATCCGCTGGGTGATCCGACAGGTGCGCTTGGAGGGAGCCACTATCTTGGGGCTGGCCCGCCAGTGAGGAACCACGTGGAATACCGTGTGGTTCCATATCAAGCCGTGTCTGCACGGCCGCATCTGATGACCCCGCCCGCTTCGCAGGGGTTCGGGTACCCAGGGTCGATGAGAGGCGTGTGGCACCACCAAGACCGACGCCGCCGGGGCCCACATGAACTTACCGGCATCGTAGACCTGACGCGAGGGAAGGATTACCCCACGGCAAGGTTGAGTGGACCTGGTCCCAAGCAGGTCTGGCACCGTGTACAAGAACTGGCTAGAAGAGCGCGGCGAAGACTTCCGCTCCGGTATCCAGATCGCGACACTGGACCCCTTCCAGGGACAGCAAGAACGCCATTGACGACCAGCTCCAAGACGCCACCAGCGTCCTTGATGCCTTTCATATCGTCAAGCTCGCCGGCGACGCTCTCGATGAGGTACGTCGTCGCGTCCAGCAAGACACGACTGGTCACCGCGGACGCACAGGCGATCCCCTCTACCAAATCCGCAATCTTTTGCGCGCCTCGCGCCACAGACTCACCCCGCACCAACAAGAACGACTCCGCGCAGCCTTCACGGCAGATGAGGCACATATCAGTGTCGAAGTCGCCTACCACTGCACCCAGCAAGTCCGAGACGTCTTCCACCAAGACACACCCGCCCAAGGTCAACGCCTGGCCGCACACCTCATCCAGCGCCTACCAGCCTGTCCCATCCCCGAAATCGCACGCCTGGGCCGGACCCTGCGCAAGTGGAAGGACGCATTCTTGGCCTACTTCGACACAGGAGGAGCCAGCAAGTACCGCACCGAAGCCATCAACGAAATCATGGAACTACGCAGACGAATCGCCAGAGACTACCGCAACCCCACCAACTACCAACTCCGAAAGCTCCCCATCGCAGGAGGCCTAGACGCCTTCACCCACACCCAACTCCGAAGAGCAAGATTAGAGCCAATCGTTCAGCCCACCCCAGCACTCGCAAGGGGTGGGCTGGATCTTTTTATGGAACTCAACGGAGATATTGCCCATGTCGAAATTGCTGCAACCTTAAGGAATTGTCATCGATAAAGAGCGACTTTATTTGAATCGTGTTAACGATATCAAGAAACATTCCACGCATTATCACACAATGCTATGCGCTCACCGCATCAACAAATGCTTCACTTTTGACATAACCAACCACGTATAGCATCCCACCATACATACTTCAACCAACATGTGAGCACATTTGCCCCAACAGCTGGATATCCAACAATTTGCGGTTGGAGCGTCAATCGCACCTATGTACATCTTGAATCCGCCTCACTTTGACACAACGTGTGCATCCGCGCCGCCCATGCAGGCGTCAGCAACCGAAGCACCACACAGCAAACATGCAGATAAACCCACGTTTTCAGCGCTTTTTAATGAAGCCAGCACGCCGCACTCACCGCGACGTTGAGGCCTCGCGACCCCTCATGCGCATGTGACAGGTTGATTGTCCCTCACATACACCGGGAGTAGTCTCTGCATTCATCGCAACACAGAAAGAATGGCCTTTCCGTGTGCGCGAGATCAGCAATTGTCATTCACAGGTGAGGCAAAAGCATCATGACCGAGAACAAGTATCTGGCAGACGGTCCCCTCGTCGTCGCAATCGACTCCTCGACGACATCCACGAAGGCGATCGTCGTCGACGCAGAGGGAAACATCTGGCACACGGCGAAGCAGAACATTCAGCTGCACACCCCCGCGATGGACCAGTACGAGCACAACCCCATCCGCTGGTGGGAAACCAGCCACGCGACCATCGGGGAGGTGCTCTCCAAGCTCTCGCCGACAGACCGAAGCCGCATCGCGGCCATCGGCATCACCCACCAGCGCGAATCCTTCGCCCCCTTCGACAAGGACGGCCGACCGCTCCGAAACGGCATCCTGTGGCTCGACGGCCGCGCCACCGAGCAAATCCGCCGCTACGGCAGCGAACACATCCAGGAGCTCTCCGGGAAGCCGGCCGGCGTCACCCCCGCCATCTACAAGATGGCCAGGGTCAAGGAACACGAACCAAAGATCTTCGCTGACGCCTACAAGGTGATGGACGTTCACGGCTACGTCGCCTGGATCCTCACCGGACGCCCCGTCAGCTCGCAGGCTGCCGCCGACTCCCTCGGCATCGCCGACCCCACCAGAAGTTCAGTCACGGGTCACTTGGCGTCCCCAGCGTCCTTCTCGAACCCAATCTGCCAAAACCCCATATCCAGCAGCTTCATCTGCGGATAGATCAGGTCCTCGGTCCGCATTCCTCGCCGCGCTTCCTCGAGGCGGTCGTTGTGCTCCTCGTAGAACTTCGCGAGCTTGCGCACAGACTCCAGGCTGTATTCCTGCGTCGTCACCTTGTGTTTCTTAATGCCGTCAACGAAGAATCTGTCGTACGCGGGCACGCAGCCGAGCGTTCCCATGAGGATTTTCGTGATGAGGAC
>ERZ772925.174-NODE-174-length-11728-cov-5.05294_pt1 | contig 11728 bp, 9 predicted proteins | sample MGYA00511687_ERZ772925 | MGnify/ENA primary metagenome ERZ772925 (study PRJEB29015, sample SAMEA2738087) | human oral metagenome | biome: human oral; feature: human-associated habitat; material: saliva | place: China | collected 2227 ...
TTCCTTATCAATCAGTCCCACTTCTTTCAACATGATGGCCAACTCAAGCATATCCGATACACTGGTTGCATGAGAAATAATGGTTTGACGAATGACATCTTCTCCTAAGCGGTCTTTTAATTCACGCGCTGTTTGGAAAATAGCTAATTCTTTCTCAAGCAATTCTGATTTTTCTGCATGGGTAGCAGATAAAATCCGAGGATCTTCTAACAACTCTTGTAACAGCAACTCGCACTTTTCGTCTTCTGACAAATCACTGTAGTGATCATTAATCCCTGCTTCTTTTAATAGTTCTGCAACACAGGCTTCATGGACACTCGAATCTTGACGCATGTCAATCGAAGCCAAGAAGAAACCAAAGACCTCTACTGCTTCTAATAACTCAGCAAACTCACCTGAGATTAAAGCCTCTGCCTTATTTTCAATCAATGATTCTTGAATCAGGGTCAAATCCTGTTTAAATTCTTCAACTGTTTCGTAATAAGGAGGACGATCTTCTGCCAACTCTTGGATAGCACCACTGATACGGGTACCGATATAATCGGAAACCACTCCTTGTTGATGGGTGTGAGCACCGAGAAGACGTTCAATCGGATGGCGCTCATCTACTGTTGAGCCAACTACTGACCATTCCTTAATATTCAATAAGGTTTGGACCAATTTGGATTGAATATAATGGAAAGCTCGACGGTAGGGTTCCTTCTCTCTAAAGACAGAGGTATCACTCGAACGGGCCGCCATCTCTTCAACCGCTTGACTGGTTTTTGAAAGATTGGTAGAAAGGGAGAAATTCCGATATAGGCTAGATATTTTCTGAATATAGTAGTTTAGAATAACTTCACTTTGAATGGTAGCTGATCGCTTCAAGGTCTCAGCAGTTACAAAAGGATTCCCATCCCGGTCTCCACCAATCCACATTCCCATCGTAATCGGTTTAGGTTGCTGTAACTCGATCCCTTGCTCCTTGGCAAGACGTTTGTATTCCAACATTAAGTTAGGAACAGCCTGAAGGAAGGAACTATTATAGTATTCCATGACATTGGTAATCTCATTGGTTACCTTGAGTTTCTTTTCACGGATCATATCGGTTTGCATCATAATTTCAATATTTCGACGCAAATTATTGTACCATTTGGTCTCGTTCATCAAGCCTGCTTTTACATCCCGGTGTTGGCGCAAAAGGCTGTGAATCTGAGTGGTTAGGTCCAACATGGTTTTCCGTTGCACTTGGGTCGGATGAGCTGTCAATACTGGTACCACGTTGAGGCGTTCCAAAATTTCCTGAGCATTTTCAGTCTCAGCCACCTGGCGGATGGTTGACGATAGTTTCCCTAGATAGTCCTGTCCCACATTATTCTGATGATTGATTTCAAAAGCCAAATCGACATCTTCAGAGATATTAATCAATAAGGGGAGAATGGCAAAGTATCGAGAAATCACGATCATCTCTTCATTTGATAGCTCTCTAACAATTTGATCCAATTTTAAATAGTCTTTTGAGACAGATAGTTTTTTCAATTCAAGAATCTTATCAAAGGTTTCTGGACTCACCAAATTTTTAGCAATGTCTTCTAAAATAGTGGTTAAAATCTCAACTTCTTCTTTGATAATCTCTTTGTTGGTATAGCTCTCTAGTTTTTGTAAAGTCATGATAACTCCTTTCTTTACTCACTCCGGTTTAGTAATAGCTTTGAATCTTCTGAGGCTTCTCGTATGAAGGAGCCTCTTGAATAGCCCGGGCGCGCTTTTCACTCGCATCAATATTCAAGACAAGGGCAATCGCAATAGATAAGACCCACAAACTATTTCCTCCTTGTGATAGGAAGGGGAAGGTCACCCCTGTCGAAGGAATCAACCCAGAAATCCCACCAATATTAATAAAGGTTTGAGTCAGAAGCATCCCTCCTATACCGATGGCCATCATCGAATTAAATGGATCTCTTGCCCGTATCCCCACAAGAATAATACGCAAAATTAAGAAGAACAACAAGGCTAAGATGAGACTAGCTCCCACAAAACCAAGTTCTTCAATGACGATCGAAAAGACAAAGTCTGTATGTGCTTCTGGCAAATACCCTTGCTTTTCAATCGAATTTCCAAGACCTAAGCCAAACCAGCCCCCATTACTCATGGCGTAATAGGAATTGGCCAATTGGTGTCCAGAATCTGATAAATCATTAAAGGGATTATAAAAAGCACTGAAACGTTTCGCTACATATCCAAAGACAGGGATTTTAGAAAATCTCTCAACCCCAATTAACTTGATGGAATAAAGGAGAACAGTCGATCCCCCCACTAGCATAGCTAATAGGCTTGAGAACCAGCGGTAGGCTATCCCACTTGCACTAATCATGATTAAAGTTGTTAGTGCGAGAATGGTCGCATTTCCTAAGTCTGGCATGATGACTACAATAGCGATCAAGAAGAGCACCATCCAACGCCAATCTGCCAAATCACGAGGAATCCATTGATTATGGGTAAGTGCCTGGTAATCATATTGCTGAATCTCTTCTTGCTTTTTAGAGAAAACTAAGGCCAAATACCAAACTAGGATAATTTTCAAGTACTCAGCTGGCTGAATAGAGAAACCTCCAAAATTCAACCACCCATGCGCCCCATTCACCGTGTCTGTGATAAAACGCGATAGCAAGAGAAGGATCGTCTCCGCAATGATAACAATCCCAATGAAAGCCTTTTTCTTAAGGTTATTCAATTTCACCTTATAGATAAAGAGAATGGTAACCAAACTCAGAACAAAAAAGATTCCCTGGCTTCTGATCATTCCGAAAGGACTAACCCCTTTTTGGATGGCTAAGGCACTCGTTGTCGAGTAGACTACAATCAATCCTAATACTGACAAAAGGAGGTACGGTATCAGGATTGAATAGTTTAAAAAATGACGTTTTTCTAATTTCATGTAACACCCATACTTCTAATTTTCAGTCTTCATTATATCACCTTTCAATAGTAAAAAAAAGGAAATACCAAATAAGATTCGGTTTTCACCTATCATAAAGGGTTAATCAAACCAGTCTAGCCCTGTTTTTATTCCTCCTACTAGCTTAGTCCAAAAAAGTAATCTGCATTTTTACGACAATCGTTTGTTTTGGCGCTTTCAGACCCTTTGTTTTGCCTTTTTCCATCTTTTGCGGTAAAATGATTCTGTATGAGAAAAAGGATTAAACCAATTGTCCTCTTCGTCTTTTTCCTAAGCATCTTTTCCTTTCTGCTCATTTCTAAGACAGTAGCAGATATTCAAAGGAATCAACTTGCTAGAAGCAAGACCACACAAGAGGTAAAGAAAACCAATCAATCAAAAGTCCCATCTTCCTCTTCTTCTGATTCAGTAGAAGAACTAGATCAAGAATTTTTGAATCGACCAATTATTGACATCTCTGGTTGGCAATTACCAAGCGAGATTGATTATGATCTCTTAGCACAGAATGTTTCTGGAGTCATTGTTCGTGTTCATAGTGGCGCTCAAGCTAAAAAAGAAAATGCTGCGACTTATTTAAATGGAATAGACAAATCATACGAAACTCATATTAAAGAGTTTCAAAAACGAGATATTCCAGTTGCGGTATATGCTTACGTAGCTGCCAAGGACAAGAAAGAAATGGAAAAGGAAGCAGAAGAGTTCTATCAGGCATCCAAAAAATACAAACCAACCTATTATTGGCTGGATGTAGAAGAAAAAACCATGGGTGATATGAACGCTGGAGTGGAAGCCTTCCGTGCCAAGCTAGCATCATTGGGAGCCAAAAATATCGGAATCTATATTGGGACCTATTTCATGGAAGAACATAGTATCTCCACTGATAAATTTACCGCCCTCTGGATTCCAACTTATGGGTATGATGATGGCTATTACAATGCAGCTCCATCTACTGATGATGAGTATGATCTTCACCAGTACACCTCTCAGGGGCAATTGAATGGCTTCACCCACTACTTGGACTTAAACCAGATTGCACCTACACAAGATCAAGAAAAAATCTACCGAAAACTATTTACAGTAGAAAAGAATTAAAAGAGGCAGACGCCTCTTTTTCTCTTAAACTGCAACTCAAAGAGTATGATATAATATTAGAAAATTTAGAGAAAGACAACAGTAAGATGGCGAAAAAACAAAAAGTAAAAAAAACATTGGTGGAACAAATTTTGCAAAAAGCAAAGATCCCCCATATGGGATTACAAATCAATGCCCTTGAAGGAATAATTCCAGAAGGGATTACGACTGAGCAAATTTATAAGACATTGGCCCTGACTGGTGATAAAACTGGTCCTGTTATCGGAATTGTTCCCATCTCTGCCCACTTGTCAGAGAAAAAATTGGCCAAACTATCTGGCAATAAAAAAGTCAACATGATTCCACAGAAAGACTTAGAAAAAACAACAGGCTATGTCCACGGGGCCAATAATCCTGTTGGCATTCGACAAAAACACAACTACCCCATTTTCATTGACCAATCTTCCCTGGAACTAGATCAGATGATTGTCTCTGCAGGTGAAGTAGGTCACAGTATTCAAATCAAGGCACAAGATTTAGCTGATTTTGTCAAGGCTAGCTTCGAGGATTTGGTTGAGTAAAGGATAAAACTACTATGAAACTATATTTTGTCCGTCATGGACGCACTGAGTGGAACGAGGAGGGCCGTATCCAAGGGGCAAACGGCGACTCCCCGCTTTTAGAATCTTCCATCCAGCAGTTAGAAGCCTTGGGTCGGCATCTATCTCAAACACACTTTGATGCAGCTTATTCAAGCGATTTGCCTAGAGCCGTCCATACTGCTCAAATCCTCCTCAAGCAAAATCAGCATCCTACCTCCCTCCAAGAGACTCCTGCTCTACGGGAATGGCAGCTTGGTAGGCTAGAAGGTGGAAAAATTGTGGAGTTGAAAGCTCTCTATCCTGAGGAAATGAAGGCTTTCCGACACGATCTATCACAATTCCATCACGACCTATTTGAGGCAGAATCCGTTTCTGAAACAACCAAGCGTACCTGTGATTTTGTGAAAAGCCTGAAAGGAAAAGAGTTCGATACCGTTCTTATCGTTGGACATGGGGCTAATTTAACAGCTTCCATTCGGACCCTACTTGGCTATAAACCAGAGGAACTCCGTAAAAACGGTGGCCTCAATAATGCCAGTGATTTTGAGCACTATCACTTAGAAACTTGGAATGACACCTCTTATTTGGAAGACTAAAAAACACTGATCTTGCGATCAGTGTTTTCTTTTATCTTATTTCATAGTTGGGAAGAGAAGAACATCCCGAATAGTAGTTGTGTCAGTAAGGAGCATGCAGAGACGGTCGATACCGATTCCGAGTCCTCCTGTTGGTGGCATACCATATTCAAGAGCTTCAATATAGTCGTAGTCAATACCAGTCGCTTCATCGTCTCCCAATTCTTTGGCGCGTGCCTGCGCTTTGAAGCGTTCCAATTGGTCGATTGGGTCGTTCAATTCTGTAAAGGCATTGGCATATTCCTTGGTCATGATGAAGAGCTCAAAACGATCCGTGAAACGAGGATCTTCATCATTCTTCTTGGCCAATGGAGATACAGCTACAGGGTGTCCATAGACAAAGGTTGGTTGTGTCAAGGTTTCTTCCACATATTCTTCGAAGAAGGCATTGATGATGTGACCTACTTCAGTGTAGTGTTTTTCAACTGGCACATGTTTTTCTTTGGCAAGGGCTACTGCTTCTTCAAAGCTCATTTCCTTCCAGAAATCAACGCCAGCAATTTCCTTGATGGCATCCACCATGTGAACCCGTTTAAAGGGTTCATTGATCTTGATTTCAGTTCCTTGGTAGTTAACTGGACCATCCCCATGAATGGCTTTAGCAGCGTGTTGGATAATGCCTTCTGTCAAGTCCATAATATCTTGGTAGTCAGCATAGGCTTGGTAGACTTCGATGGATGTGAATTCAGGGTTGTGGGTAGCATCCATTCCTTCATTACGGAAGATACGTCCGATTTCATAGACGCGTTCCATTCCACCAACGATCAAGCGTTTCAAGTGAAGCTCAGTCGCAATCCGAAGGACCATATCAATGTTTTGGGCATTGTGGTGAGTGATAAATGGACGCGCAGATGCTCCACCAGCTTCGTTGTGAAGGACAGGTGTTTCTACCTCAAGGAAGCCTTGACCATCCAAGTAACGACGGATTTCTGAAAGAGTTACAAAGCGGTTAAAGCTTTCACGGTTAGAAATCAAGTCCAAGTAGCGTTTGCGGTAGATGGTTTCCACATCTGAAAGCCCATGGAATTTTTCAGGCAAGGGACGAAGGGCTTTAGATAAATGAGTGATGTGAGTAGCTTTGATTGAAAGCTCACCCATGTCTGTCCGCATCACTTCTCCTTCTACCCCAAGGAAATCTCCAAGGTCAGCCTTTTTGAAAATTTCATAATTTTCTTCACCAACCGCATCTTTACGAACGTAAATTTGGATTTGACCTTCACGGTCTTGAAGGTGGGCAAAACCAACCTTCCCTTTTCCACGTTTGGTCACGAGACGGCCTGCAATAATAGCTGTCTCGTTCAAGTCATGAAGTTGTTCTTTATCTAATTCTGAATATTTTTCTTTTAATTGACCAGAATCTGCAGTACGTTCGAATCGCTTTCCAAATGGGTCGATTCCTTGTTCACGAAGGGCCGCCATTTTTTCGCGACGGACAATCTGCTGGTCATTTAATTCTTCCATATGTTCAGTAGTCATTTGGAACCTCCTAAGTTATTCTCCCCTATTTTATCATATTTACCGGGGAAATACACTATTCTTGAGCAGGAAAAATGAAAAAAGGAATGGAAGGAAAGGGAGTTTGCTACCTTTCCTATCACATTCCTAGATTTCAGAAGGGAACACGACGATTGTCCCAATCCATCATTCAAGTCATTCTACCTTATTCATAGCGTAGGGCTTCAATTGGGTCTAGTTTTGATGCCTTGCTAGCTGGTAGGATACCAAAGATAATTCCGACACAAGCTGAGAAGATGATACTTCCAATAGCCACTGACATGGAGACGACTGGAGGCCCTTCTAGAGCACCTGCAGCAGCTGTGGCGATGAGAGCATTGACACCATAGGCCAATCCCAAACCGAGAATTCCTCCCATCATGGTCAAGACCATTGATTCGATGAGGAATTGAATCAAGATTTTGCTACGAGTAGCTCCAAGTGCTTTTCTTAGACCGATTTCACGTGTCCGCTCAGTCACAGAAACCAACATGATATTCATGACCCCAATCCCACCAACAAGAAGGGAAATTCCTGCAATCGCACCAATGACTGTTGTCATAATACTGAGCATTTGATTGGTCTGCTCTAAGAGACTATCCATATTAAAAATTTGGAACTCCCCTTGGCGAACTCCTGATAGCTCGGTTAATTTTTTCGCTGCTTCGATTCCAGTTGATTTAATCTGTTTGACATCAGGAATATGCACCACAATAGTGGAAATTTCTTCTGTTCCAAATTCTGAAGCTACTTGGGTATTAGCCATCAAGGCACTTCCTCCAGAAGAAGCCCCATATAATGCAGATCCAGCATTTGGATCCTTGAAGATTCCTACCACCCGATAGTTATTGTCTCCGACAGCAACCACTTGGTTGAGAGCACTTTCCGTTCCAAACAAGGTCGAAGCTAAGCCTTCATCCAGCATGATGACCCGAGAAAAACTCTGGTAATCTGAGGCATTTAGTTTTCTTCCTGAAACCAATTCAAATTTTCTAACAGAGAAATAGGTATCATTGACTCCCATAATATTCACCCCTTCAGATTTTTTCTTCTGAAAGGAGATAGTAGCATTGGCTGTATTACCAACATAGTAGCCATCAACCCCAGGAATCTTGGTCAGTTCTTTGACCCATTCTTCTTGGACAACAGGAGGGGTTTCAAGGATTGGATTATCAACATCTTCGCTAGTTTCCTCTCCATAGCCAGCTGGTGGTGACATTCCTTGGTCTTCTTCACTTGCGACGCCACCTTCCCCACCACCTTCAGCGCCGCCTTCTTCTGAGACAGGTTCTGGGCCAAGATTAAAACCAGTCATGTAGCCACTCTTTCGGGCGGAATAAGAAATCTGAACATACTGTTGATCCTTAGTAAAGGTCTTGGTCACTCCAGCTTTCATCCCATCTCCGAGAGCCATGATGACAACGACTGAGGCAACCCCGATAATAATCCCTACCATGGTTAAGAAAGATCTCATTTTATGTCCCATAATGGAACTAATGGCGAATTTCCAGTTCTGCATCAGGCCCTCCTTTCATTGCGACTATCCGATGATATCACTCCATCTCGAATGACAATCTGACGTTTGGCATAGGCAGCAATCTCCGTTTCGTGGGTTACCATGATGATGGTTTTCCCTTCTTGATTGAGTGCTGTCAAAAGCTCCATAATTTGTTCGCCGGTTTTGGAATCAAGAGCTCCTGTTGGTTCATCCGCTAAGATAATAGAAGGATGATTCACCAAAGCCCGAGCAATGGCCACCCGTTGTTTTTGCCCTCCGGACAATTCAGAAGGAAGGTGGTGCATCCGCGTATCTAGCTCAACTTTCTTTAAAAACTGTTCGGCTAATTCCTTTCGTTTGGAAGGATTCACTCCTGCATAAATCAAAGGGAGCTCGACATTTTGAAAGGCATTGAGTTTTGATAGGAGAAAAAATTGTTGAAAGACAAAGCCAATTTGCTCATTGCGAACCTGAGCCAACTTCTTCTCACTGAGGTTCCCAACCTCTTCCCCTTCTAATCTGTACTCACCACTAGTCGGACGATCGAGAAGGCCAATAATATTCATTAGAGTAGATTTCCCAGAACCAGAAGGTCCCATAATGGCTAGAAATTCTCCCTCTTCTACTTCTAAATGGATATCCTTTAATACCTGTAAGGTTTGATCTCCATTTTTATAACTTTTATTGATATTTTTCAGCTCAATCAATTTTGTCATATTTTCCGACCTCTTTCCCATCTTCCAAATCTCCAGAAGGGTTGATGATCACTTGCGCATCTTTCTTCAAACCAGATAAGACTTCTTGATTTTCTGCATCTGCATTTCCTAAGGTTACATTGACTTTTTTAGCCTTGCCAGCTTCAATCGTCCAAACATAGCTTTGATCGCCGTCTGATAAGACACTTGTCACAGGAACCAAAGGATGGATGGTTGAACTTTTTACTTCAATATTGACAGAGAAACCTTGTTTCAAATCGCCGATCTCACTCGTAATATCTACAGTAAACGGATATTTGGCTCCTCCTGTTCCTTGTCCAGAACCTGCAGCACTTGCACCTGCCTGACCTGCATCCGTCGGATAGTTAGCTACATAGCTAATCTTTCCAGTCCATTTTTTCCCAGGATAGACCTTAGAGGTTAAGGTCACTTCCTGACCAACTGAAATGTTGGCTAGATTATATTCAGACAACTCTCCTTTTACTTGAAGGTTTCCATTGCTGACGATATGAACAAGAGTTTGGTTGGTTCCTGTTGTTGATTTTGAAACATCCTTATTAACTTCTACAACTGTCCCATCTGTACTACTTTTTACGGTTGTAGCATCCAATAAGGCCTTGGCTTTTTCCATATTGGCTACAGCATCTGCACGGGCATCGCGTAAATCACCCACTTGAGTATCCAAAGATCGTTGAGCTTGAGAGGCTGAGCTGCTATCTGCTTCCTCATCCCCTGTTGTATCAATCGTCACCCCATTGGTCAAGAGATCGTTTAATTGACGATCCGCTTTATTAACTGCACGAACAGCGGCATCATAGGCAGATTGCGCTTCTGTACTGCTATATTGAACAATGGCTTGTCCAGCAGTCACTTGATCCCCAACATTCACTAAGATGGATTGCAAATCTCCTTTCGTTCCGTCAAAGTAGATATATTGCTCCTGATTGGCAGTGACTTTCCCCGTCAACAATACTGATGAAGCAATGGAACCTTCTTTGACTGTTTGAACCATCGGAGTCATATCCACCAACTCCTCAGGACCATTGCTAGATTTTCCAAAAGCAAGCCAGCTCCCAATTCCTAGGACTGCTAGTGCAGCGCCTGTAGCTGTAACGATTTGCCATTTTTTAAATTTTTTCATTTCTTTCCTCCAGTATTCGAAAGCGTTTCAAATTATAAGTTTAGTATATCATATTTCCTCATTTTTCAATTCAAAATCATCTGTTTTGCAAGTTTTTTTTGCTATCTTGTTTTCTCCTCCTATTCAACGATGGCAATTTCTTGATTTTTGTAACCTATGTTGTTACAATGAAGGTGTAAATCAACAAAGGAGTACGAACCATGAAAGAATTTGATATTATCTCCATTGGTGGAGGTAGCGGAGGGATTGCTACCATGAACCGTGCTGGAGAACATGGAGCCCGCGCTGCTGTTATTGAAGAAAAGCAACTAGGTGGAACCTGTGTCAACAAAGGATGTGTCCCTAAAAAAATTATGTGGTATGGCGCCCAAATTGCTGAAGCCATTCGTGATTACGGTCCAGATTATGGGTTTACTTCTGAACAGACCAATTTTGATTTTGCGACATTAAGAAAAAATCGCGAAGCCTATATTGATCGGGCTCGTTCGTCTTATGATGGCAGTTTTAAACGAAATGGTGTGGACTATATCCAAGGTCGCGCTCGCTTTATCGACGCCCATACAGTTGAAGTCAACGGAGAAATCATCAAGTCTAAACACATTGTTATCGCCACAGGTGCCCATGCTTACATCCCAGATCTACCTGGAGCAAACCTAGGAGAAACCTCTGACGATGTCTTTGCTTGGGAAGAACTACCAAAATCAGTTGCCATTATTGGCGCTGGTTACATTGCGGTAGAACTAGCCGGTGTCCTCCATGCCCTTGGTGTTCAGACAGATCTCTTCGTTCGCGGTGATCGTCCCTTAAGAAAGTTTGATTCTTACATTGTCGATGGCTTAATGGAGGAGATGGACAAACAAGGATTACCCCTCCATCCTCACAAGGTTCCTGTTCAACTCACAAAGGAAGAAAATGGTCAAATCCGAGTCTATTTCGAAGACCAAACATCTTTTGTCGCTGATCATATTATCTGGGCGACCGGTCGAAAACCAAACGTTCAGGACCTCCATCTAGAAGCTGCAGGTGTCACCTTAAATGAAAAAGGATTCATTGCAGTGGATGAATACCAAAATACCGTTGTCCCTGGCATCTATGCTCTTGGGGACGTCACAGGAGAAAAAGAATTAACCCCTGTCGCTATCAAGGCAGGGCGTACCCTATCCGAACGTCTCTTTAATGGAAAAACCGATGCTAAAATGGACTATTCAACCATTCCTACCGTTGTCTTTTCCCATCCCGCTATTGGTACAGTCGGTCTCACTCAAGAAGAAGCCGAAAAACAATATGGAAAAGAAGCTATCAAGGTCTACACTTCTAGTTTCGCCTCTATGTATTCAGCTGTGACCCAACATCGTCAGCTGGCTAAATTTAAACTCATCACTGCAGGACCAGAAGAAACCGTCGTCGGCCTTCATGGTCTTGGATATGGTGTAGACGAAATGATTCAAGGATTTGCCGTTGCCATCAAAATGGGAGCGACAAAAGCCGATTTCGATGCCACTGTCGCCATCCATCCAACCGGTTCCGAAGAATTCGTTACCATGCGCTAATATCAGAAAAGGTTTGTTTAACAAGCCTTTTCTTATGTTTAAATTTTAACTGATCATCACTGGAGCTACCATAGTCTAATCTT
>ERZ772925.184-NODE-184-length-11351-cov-3.73885_pt1 | contig 11351 bp, 9 predicted proteins | sample MGYA00511687_ERZ772925 | MGnify/ENA primary metagenome ERZ772925 (study PRJEB29015, sample SAMEA2738087) | human oral metagenome | biome: human oral; feature: human-associated habitat; material: saliva | place: China | collected 2227 ...
GCCTGGCAGGAACGCCACCGACGTGCCGTTCTTTCGGCGTAGACGCCGTCGACCCCGCTCCACGCCACGAGGCTGGAATCCACCGGCGAGGCCGTCGGATTCGACGCGTCCGTCGCCGAGGCGCGCGCGGCGAAGCCCGAGGAGGACACGATCCCCACCCCCGAAGGCCCCGCGCCCACGAGCGCGTCAAGCGAATACTGAGGCGGCGGAGGAACGATCTCCATGTCCAGAGACTCCCCCGACAGGCTCACGCTCACCGACGAGACGTCAGCGGCCTGCTTGAGGGTGCGCGTCAGCTCCCACGCCAGGCTCGCGCGCGCCCCCTCACCCGGGGGCATCGTCGCGTTGAGTTCCACGCGTGCGACGCCGTCGGCGACCTCAACCCCGTGGGAGGGCAGCGTCGTGCCCGCCGGGATGGCGTTGGAAACGGCGGTTTCGAGGGCGGGGCGCGGTCCCGCGACGAGGCCGGTCAGCAGATGGGAAGCCAGGCGCCTCGTCGGATACCAGCGCGGGTCAGGCACCAGGTCCGTCCCGTCAGTCGTCGGGAAATACAGGTGCGCCAGCGTGTACGAGGCCGTCAGGGCCGCCTGGCTGATGAGGATCATGTTGTCGGGGGCGTCGATACGCCACTGCCCCTCCTCGCGCACCAGCGTCAGGCTGCGCGTGACGACGGAGGCGTTTGAGCGCGTGAGCACGCCCGTCTCGTCGATGCTGGCCACTCCCAGGACCGAGACAGTGACCTCCGCCTGCGCGGCGTTTTCCGTCCCCGCGCTGACCGAAGGGGCCGTATCCGTGTCGTAGACGAGGATCTCCGCCTCGGGTTGCCAGGAGCGCGCCGAGGCGCTGGTCAAGAACAGGCGGGCCGTCGCGTAGTCGTCCTGGGGTCCCGCCGCGCAGGCGAGCAGGAAGTCCGAGACGAGGGTCGTGGCGTCGGAGCCGTCCAAGGGTCCCTCTGCCGAGAACTGGATGCCGGACCCTTCGCGCGCGGGAGCGTCGAAGGGTGCCGGAGCCGAGGAGCGGGGCAGGGATGCGCAACCAGCGAGCGCCAGGCACGCGCAGGCTGCCAGGGCGAGGAGTCGTCTCATTCGTCCTCCCACAGGGCCAGGGGCCAGGTGGCGATCTCGTCACCCGGGTGCTTGGGCAGGGTCATGAGGAACGAGGCCCCCTTGCCGGGTTCTCCGTATGCCTGGAGGCGCCCGCCGTGAATCGCCACGTCCTCGGTCGCGATTGCTAGGCCCAGGCCGGTGCCGCCGGTCGTGCGCGCTCGGGCGGTGTCCGCGCGATAGAAGCGGTCGAAGACGTGGTCGGCGACCTCCTGGGTCATGCCCACGCCCCGGTCGCGCACCCGGCAGGCCACGTCGGTGTCAGTGCTGGCGACCTGAATCGTCACGTCCGTGCCGTCGGCGTGCTCGATCGCGTTGACGACCAGGTTGCGGATGACGCGCTCGATGCGGCGTTCATCGATCTCGGCGGCCACGCGTTCGGGGGCCTTGACGACCACGGTGACGCCCTGGCGCTGCGCGAGCTCCGTGCACCCCTCGACGACGCGCGTGATGATGGGCCGCAGGTCGTGTTCTTCGGCATCCAGCAGGGCGCTGGCCGCGTCGTAGCGTGAGATTTCGAGCAGGTCGGCCAGCATCTGCTCCATGCGTTCGGTCTGGTCGTGCAGAAGTTCGGCGGAGCGGCGCGCGTGCGCGGGCAGGTCCTCTCGGTTGTCCCACACGATCTCGTCGGCCATGCGGATCGTGGTCAGCGGGGTACGCAGCTCGTGGGAGACGTCCGACACGAAGCGTTGCTGGAGCTTGGCCAGTTCGTCGTATCGCGAGATCGTGTCCTGCAGGGAGGAGGTCATCGCGTTGAAGGCACGCCCCAGGGCCGCCATCTCGTCGGCCCCGTGCACCTCGACGCGCACGTCCAGGTCGCCCTCCGCGGCCTTCGTCGCCGCGCTCACGGTCAGGCGCACCGGCAGCAGGAGGCGGTGCAGCAGAGCGAACACGCCGATGGGCAGCGCGAGGATAATCGGCAGCGACGACAGGGCGAGCACGCGCAGCACGACGTCCACCTGGCTCTGATCGGCCTCCAGGGAGTACAGGATGTAGAGCTCGTGGGTTCCTGCGCGCGGCAGCTGCACCTGCGTGCCCACGAGGATCCCGGGCGCTTCCCTGTCGGAGTCGGACGCCCGGATTCCAACGGACTGCCACTGAGCGCCGCCCCCGGCCACGGCCTCGCGCATCTCGGCGGTGACGAGGCCGCGCATCTGCTCGTCCTCGATCTGGTTGATGCGCAGCGTGGCAGTCGTCCCCTCCGAGCGAAGGAGCGCAACGTTGGTAGCACCGGCGCCAGCCGCGGATGCCTTGAGCGAGGCCAGGGCACCGCGCGCGGACTCCTGGACTTGGTCGGGGGACGTGGCCGTCGAGGAGGAGAACACCGATTGCGCGGCGGAAAAACGCAGCGATGCGTCAGCCAGGATCGCGTCGCGGCGAGTTTCAAACATGGACGCGCGCAACTGCGAGGCGACGATGATGCCGAAGACAAGAAGAATACCCAGCGCGGCGGCGGTGATGGCCAGGGCGAGCTTGGCCGACAGGGAGTGGCGGATGCGGTGGACCAACTGCGTGGAGCGCAGCGATCTCCACGGCCTCGAGGAGGTGACGGTGCGAACGAAGCGCCCCGCGCGGTGGCTACGCACCCGCGCCGGCACGGTACCCAACCCCGCGGACGGTGACGACCAGCTCGGGCTTTTCCGGGTCGCGTTCAATCTTGGAACGCAGACGCTGCACGTGAACGTTCACCAGTCGCGTGTCGGCGGCGTGGCGGTAGCCCCACACCTGCTCGAGCAGCTCCTCGCGAGAAAAAACCTTCCAGGGCGCACGCGCGAGCGTGGCCAGCAGGTCGAACTCGAGGGGCGTCAGCGCAATGACGCGACCGCCGCGTTTCACGATGTGGCCAGCAACGTCGATCGTGAGGTCCTGGAGCGTGAGCCCCTCGTCGGTCTGGGAGTCCTCACGCCCACGCAGGCGAGCGCGCACGCGCGCCACCAGTTCCTTGGGCTTGAAGGGCTTGGGCACGTAGTCGTCCGCTCCGGCCTCGAGTCCGGTGACTACATCGGAGGTGTCAGAACGAGCGGTCAACATTACGATCGGAGCGTCGGAGACTCGACGGATCGCCCGACACACGTCGAAACCATCCATCCCGGGCAGCATGACGTCCAGGAGAACAAGGTCAGGATTATGTTCCTGAAAGTGAGCAAGCGCTTGTGATCCGTCGGAACAAAAGACAACACGGAAGCCCTCGTTCTGGAGGACGATGCCGATCATCTCGGCCAGGGCGACGTCGTCGTCGACGACGAGGATGCGCGAACTCATATCACGATAGTGTCACGAAATCGTCACGGATGCGAGACATTGCCACGGCAATGATCGTTTTTCTAACTGATATGAGGTTTCGCTGTGCCCCCTCCTATGGCAGGATTGAGACCAGCACAACACAGGCAACCTGGAGGTACTGATGAGTTCCCCGTGGACCTCACCCGATCCCACCCAGTCTGACAACCAGGCAGGGCAGGAGGCGCACAGCTCTCAGCCCGGCTATGCGTCCCCCGCCGCGGGTACGGCCTACACCGCCCCCGGAACCCAGCCCGGCTCCACCGCCCCCGGAACCCAATCCGGCTACACCGCAGCGGCCAACAGCGCGCCGGACGCCTCCGGCTACAGTCAAGGCGCCGCGTGGGGGTGGGCTCCCAAACCGGGCATCATCCCACTGCGCCCGCTGGTCGTTGGAGACCTATTGAAGGGGTCTTTTAGCGCCGTGCGCAAGAACCCGGCGGTACTCTTCGGATTCACGCTGATCGTCACGTCCATCGTGGCGCTCGCAAGCGGCGCACTCGTCGCGGTTCCATTCTTTGGCTTGTCCTCGATGGGAGACACTCTGTCAGATCCGCAGGCGACTGCAGATTCTCTGGGTGATTCATTCACCCTGTGGTTCATCGGGATCGTGCTTGGTTACGTCGGCCTGCTCGCTCTGTCTGGTCTCGCAGGCGTACTGCTCGACGGAGTCCTGGCCTCGGCTGTATCCCAGTTGGTCATCGGAAAAAAGGCCACGTTCCGCGAGGCGTGGGCGCAGGTCAAGCCTCGACTGCTGGCCATGGTAGGAACCGCGCTCCTCCTGATGCTGATCGTCGGAGCGCCTCTCATGCTCTGGGCGGCAGTCTTCATCGCCACGTTTTTCGCTTATGACGCCGTAAGCTCCGAGACCGTCATCAATACTGTCTTTGCCGAACTCGCCCTCCTGTTCCCCGTTTCACTCGGGTGTTTCGCGCTGGCCGTTCGTTGTTTGTACGCCCCGATCTGCGTGGTTCTTGAGCAGCGACGACCCGTTGAGGCCATCAAACGTTCGTGGGCGCTGACCAGGGGGACGTTCTGGTTGACGTTCGGACGACTGTTCCTCATCTCTTTCATCACCAGCTTCATTGCTGGCATGATCAATCAGGTGCTCGGCAGCGTCTTGTCGATCGTCATGTTCGCAACCATCGATCCATCGGCGCAAAATCCCTTTGGCTCGACCTCGTTCATCGCCTCGGCCGCCCTCTTGGTAGGCATCCAGACGCTGTCGTATGCGCTGATCGTCCCGATCACCTCGGCCTATCAGACTCTCATGTACGTCGACGAGAGGATCCGCAGAGAAAACTTCGCCTTCATTCTGGCCCAGGCAAGCCAGGCCTAGGCGGTGGCTACCATGTTTGCGTGCGATGTTCCGCTGACACCTGACGAGGGTGAGGCCCAGTCGTGGCTCAGTGAGGAACTCTCGCGTGCCGTGTACCAGACTGATTCCAGGCCGGTGCTGGATTTCGTGACGACGGTCCTGGAGAGGATCGGCGAAGCATTCTCCTATCGCGGCTCCGGTTCTGTGCCCTTATCGCTCATCCTCATGATCCTGGCAATCATTGCGATCGCTGTGATTGCGATCGCATTGATACTCAATCCGATTCGTTTGGCCAAGCGCGCCTCCCACTCGGTATTCGAGGAGGAGACCACCACGCAAGACATTCGCCGCGCTCTTGACGAGGCCGTGGCCGCCAAGGACTGGAATCTGGCCTACGTGTGGTCCTACCGTCTCATGGTTGCGGGGTTGGACGACTGTGAGGTTGTCGCGGCGACGCCAGGCTTGACGGCGCGTGAGGCGGCGCAGGCCGCGACGCGCCTCGTCCCCGAGCACGGGCCCGCGCTATCCCACCATGCCCGCACCTTCGACGGCGTGCGCTACGGACATTCTTCCGTGGGCGAGCAGGACGTATCGGCCCTGCGCGATTTCACGCCCGGCTTGCTGTCACAGTGCCGAAAGGCGCAGGATCACGCATGAAAGCACGTCAGGTCTCCGTCGTTACTCCTTCCGCTCGCGAGCGCGCGAGCGCTGCGCGCCCCGCGATCTTGATCGTCGTTCTCATCATCCTCGTCCTGGTGGCCATCGGCTTGTTGCCGGAGGGAGGCATGAACTCCACGCCCGTGGGCCCGCGTAACCCGACGGGCGACGGGGCACGCGCTCTCGCGCAGGTGCTGAGCAACCGCGGAGCATCGGTGGAGGAAGTGTCCTTCGACAAGGCGGTGACGGTGGATGAGAACACGACCCTCGTCGTCGTTTTCCCGTCCCGTTTGACCAGCGCGCAAATCCAGCAAATAGAGACGCGAGCCAACGTCGTCTACATCGGATTGGAAGAGGAATACGGGACGGAACCCTACCTGGACGGCCTGTCCTCCCAGCGCGCAGGCACATACGACACGCTGACTCCTCCGGGATGCTCCTCCGAGATCGCTGCCCGAACTCGCGAGCTCACGTCTACCAAGTATGTGCTCTCCGGCTCCTCCGCCGGTTGGGAGCTCTGTTTTACCACCAACGGGGAGGATTTCGCGTACGCCGAACGCGCCGAGCAAGGCCGCTTCCGCGCGATCATTCCGGATTCGGTGCGCGTGCGCAACCGAGCGATCGTGGACCGTGGAAACGCGGCGCTCGCGATCAACGCGATTGGGCGCACGCCCAAGGTCGCTTGGCACGTTGCTTCCTATTACAACGCCCTCGATGACAAGCAGGTGACTCCCACCGAGTCGCCGTACGTGGCTCCCGCGTTCCTGATGACGATCGGCGCTGTCCTGTTGGCCGCCGTCGCTATGGGCCGCAGGCTCGGTCCCCTGACCCCCGAGCGGCTGCCGGTCGAAGTGCCCGCCGCTGAGACCCTCGTCGGTAAGGCCCGCCTGATGCGTTCGCAACGCTCCTACGAGCACGCGGCCAGCGCCCTGCGCAGCGCCTCGGCCTCGAGCATCGCCTCAGTTCTCGGCGTCGCTCACACCGCAGATCGCCAGGTCCTCATTGACGCACTCGTCCAACGAGGATTGCCTCCCTCACGCTTCCTTACTCTTCTGTGGGGTCCTCCCCCACGCAATGAAGCCGCTCTCGTCACACTCGCCAACGACCTCGACGCCCTCGAGAAGGAGATTCGCCATGACTAGCCCTGTTCCTGGCCCCACGCCCAGCCCTCACCACGGTTCTACCGGCGCTGCATCCGGGCAGAGCTACCCGGCCCCCTCCATGCCTCCCGTCGCCTACGGGCCCCCGTCAATGGCGCCCACTCAGCCCGCACAGCCCGCACAGCCGGCTCAGCCCGCCCCGGCCTCGTTCGCGGCGCCCACGGGCGAGGGGTGGTCGGGCCGGTCCCTGACCACCTCGGAAAAGAGCACACAGGAGGCGCTCCTGGCCCTCAAGTCCGAGATTGGCAAGGCCGTTGTCGGGCAGGACGCCGCCGTCACCGGGCTCATTGTCTCCTTGGTCGCTGGCGGACACACCCTGCTGGAGGGCGTCCCGGGCGTCGCCAAGACACTCCTGGTGCGCACCCTCGCTCAGGCGCTTGACGTGGAGATGGCGCGCATTCAGTTCACCCCCGACCTGATGCCCGCCGACATCACCGGCTCCATGATCTGGGACGCCGGCCGCTCCGAGTTCGTCTTCCGTCCGGGCCCCGTCTTTACGAACCTGCTCCTGGCCGACGAGATCAACCGAACACCGCCCAAGACCCAGTCGGCGCTCCTGGAGTCCATGGAAGAACACACGGTCTCCATCGACGGCGCCACGCGCGCGCTGCCCGAACCGTTCATGGTCATCGCCACCCAAAACCCCGTCGAATACGAGGGCACCTACCCCCTGCCCGAGGCGCAGCTGGACCGTTTCTTGCTCAAGCTCGAGCTGCCGCTGCCGTCGCGCGAGGCGGAGATCGACATCATCGCCCGCCACCAGGCCGGTTTTAACCCCCGGTCCCTGACCGAGGCCGGGATTCATCCGGTCGCCGGCGCAGCCGACATCCACGCCGCCCGCGAGGCCGCTTCCCGCATCGAAGTCGCCCCCGCCGTCATGGCGTACCTGGTGGACGTGTGCCGGGCGACGCGTACCTCCCCCGCTGTGCGACTGGGCGTGTCTCCGCGCGGCGCGACCTCGCTGCTGCGCACCGCACGCGTGTGGGCCTTCCTCCAGGGCCGCGGCTTCGTCACCCCCGACGATGTCAAGACCATGGCTCCCTCGACGCTGGCCCACCGCCTGGGCCTGCGCGCGGAAGCCAACCTCGAGGGAATCACGGCAGTCAACGTGATCTCGGGAGTCCTGGCGGCCACTCCCGTCCCCCGCTAAGGCGTCCCATGACTGTCTCGGCGCGCAGCGCGCTTCTCGTCCTCGTCGGGCTCGTCCCCCTCATCTTCGCCCCGTCGCGAACCTTCGCGTGGGTGTGGTTTGGTCTGGTCGTCGCCGTGTGCGTCATCGACGCGCTCGGAGCCCCCTCGCCTCGTACCCTGCGCCTGTCGCGCTCGGTCACCGGGCCGATCCGGGCCGACCAGACGACCGAGGCCACGCTGCGCCTGGTCAACACGACGAAGCGACGCATGACCCTGGACGTGCGTGACGCGTGGCCGCCTTCCCTGAACGCCACTCCTGCGCGCAGGCGCGTGCGCATCGACGCGGGATCGTCGACGAAAGTTGTCACGACGCTGGCTCCCACGCGCCGGGGCACCCGCCACGCCGACGTCGTCACCGTCCGATCCTGGGGACCGCTGCACTTGGGGGCCCGCCAGGCCAGTTTCGAGGCACCCCTGACGCTGTCCGTCCTCCCCGAGTTCAAGGCACGCGTCCTGCTGCCCTCGCGCCTGGCGCGCCTGCACGAGCTGGAAGGCACGACACCCACGACTCTGCGCGGGGCCGGAACCGAGTTCGACTCCCTGCGCTCCTACGTAGAAGGAGACGACCCGCGCGACATCGACTGGCGCGCCTCCGCGCGCTCCCCCGAACTGATGGTGCGCCAGTGGCGGCCCGAACGCGACCGCCATGTCGTCATCGTCGTGGACTGCGGGCGAGCCTCCTCCGCGCTGCTGGGAGCCCCCACGCACACGGAGGTCGACTCCATCGCCCTGGGGTGCGCACCCCGCCTGGATTCCTCCATCGAAACGACTCTGCTGCTGGCCGCGCTGGCCGATCGCGCAGGCGACAAGGTCCACGTCATCGCCATCGATTCGCGCGTGCGCGCCCGCGTGTCCGGCGTGCGCGGCGCCTCGGTGATCGAAAACCTCGCCCGCACCTTCACGGACATTTCCCCGCGCCTGGACGTCACCGACTGGACCGAGGCTGCCACCGCCATCGAACAGACCGTGCGTCACGCCGCCTTCGTCGTCCTGGCAACCCAGATCCCGCCCGCCGGCATGGACACCGACTTCACGGACGCCCTCGCGCGCCTTACCAAGCACCACACAGTTCTCGTCGCCTCGGCCACCGACCCCGACGAGCTTCGCGCCAGGAAGGGGCGCGCGGATGCCGAGGAAGTCTTCCTGGCGGCCTCGGCAGCGCTCGCACAGCGAGCCGACGAGGCCGGGGCGCAGGACGCTCGAACAGCAGGAGCCCTGACCCTCCAGGTCTCCGCAGACCTCCTGCCCGCGCGCACGGCCGACCGCTACATCGAGCTGAAGAAGGCCGGTCGCCTCTAGCCCACTCCCCCGCCGGGTCCCCACCCCGCGCGCGTCGCTGAGCCAGCCACGGCCTCGTGCCGGTGGCCGAGCAACGGCCCTTCGCTCAGCCAGCGACCGGCTGGTAGTACCCCGCGTCGATGCCGACGTCAGCGCTGGCACCAGCCCGGTCGGCGCGTCGGCCCAGGATCAGAATGTAGGCCCATGTGGCTGCCGTCAACGCCACGCCGAGCGAGATCTTCACGGCGTCGGGCAGCGCCGAAGGCGTCACGAAACCCTCCAGAATGCCCGAACCCGCCAGGAGGATCGCGCACCCCACCGCAACCGTGATCGAGGCACGCGCCGCCTGTCCGACAGCCTGGAACCGGGTCGCAGCCCCCGGCGCGACGAGCGCCCAAAAGACCCGAAGACCCGCCGCGATCGCGATAAACACGGCCGTCAGCTCGGGCAGTCCGTGAGGCAGGATGAAGCGGAAAAAGTGCCACGCGCTCGCGTACTCAATCACGACAGCGCCAGATGTTCCCAACGCCATGGCGTTGCCCCACAGAAGGTAGAGCGGATACACGCCCGAAATACCCGTTGCGATGCCCTGGAGGGACACCCAGGAGTTATTCGCCCACACGGACATCGCAAATTCGGAATGGGTGTCCTGACTGTAGTACCAGACGAAGTCTTCCTGGGCATAGCGGCGCAGCTGCTCGGGCGTGCCCAGCTCATTCATGGCAGCAGGGGTGGTCATCAGATAGTGCGCCTGGATGACACACAGCGCGATGAAGACCGCCATAACCCCGACGATCACCCAGCGAATACGATAGAGCGTCACAGGCAGCGACACCATGAAAAAACGGGCAATTCCACGTCCCGTCAGCCCGCCGGTGCCCGCCAAGCGCCCGCGTGCCGCCGACAGAATACGGGACAGCTCCGCGATCAGGTCGGGATCGGGGCTGTGCGTACGCACCCTCGCCAGATCGGTCGTAGCCGACCGATAGAGGCGGTCCAGCTCATCAATCTCTGGTCCGCTCAGCGTTCGGGCGTGCGTCAGTTCCTCCAGACGCTTCCACTCGCTTTTTCCGCTCACCCGCAGCACATCGATGTCCATTGGACTAGCGTGTCATATATGAGCGCGCAACGCAGTCAGTCGAGCCAGATTCAGGACGATTACGTCCGCACCGGCGAGGCAGTGAGCCTCGACATCACGCCGGCCTCCCCGGGGGAACGATTCGGCTCCGCAGTTATGGACGGCACGATGTACATCATGGCCGCTCTTTTGATCCTGAAGTTATTCCTGCGCCTGAACGTGGAGATGTCCTCGTCAAGCCAAAGAGTCTTTACCGTCGTGCTAATCGCTGTCACGACGTTCATCCTGCCGATGACGATCGAAGTCGTGACCCGTGGTCGTTCGCTGGGCAAGTGGGCTTTCAACCTGGCCGTTGTGCGCGACGACGGCGGCCCGATCACCGCGCGTCACTCAGCGGTGCGCATGGGCGTTGGCCTCCTGGAGAATTGGGCGCTGGTGGGTGGCCTTGCGTTGGCGTCGGAGGTACTCAACTCCAAAGGCAAGCGTCTGGGCGACGTGGCGGCCGGGACGATGGTGTGCTCGCAGGGGTCAGCAGCGTTCTACCCGCCCCTCGTGATGCCCCCGGGCCTGGCGGAGTGGGCGGCCACCGCGACGATCCTTCCCCTCGATGAGTCTCTCGTCTCCGAGGCGCGTGCCTTTCTCGCCACGAATAGGAGCCTCAACCCGCACATTCGGGAAGAGGTCGGCGCGTCCCTCGCCAATCGCCTGAGCAGGCGCGTGCAGACGCCGCTGCCGCAGGGGCTGCACCCTGAGCTTGTGATTGCCGCCGTCCTGGTGGCGCGCAGGGACCGGGTATGGGGACGCGAGGTCGAGCGTCGCGCCGCCGGTCAGGCGCGCTTCAACGAGGCCACGCGCGCCCGCTTCGGCTTGTAGGGGTCAACGGTCGGTCGCCCCGTCCTCGCCGTCCACGACGGTGAATTGGGCGCGCCTGCGCGCATAGGGACTGGAGGGGTCCAGGGGGCTGGACGTATCGGGGCTGCCCGCAGAGCGGGCGGAGCCGAAGGGACCGGTCCGCGGGGCGCGTGCCTCCGGGGCCGAGGCCGGGGCGTGCTTCGCCTCTTGCGCGACCCTGCGCACGGCGTCGACGAGAGCGGCAAGGTCGTCGCCCGAAGGCGGCGCCGGCTCGAAGTTGGTGGCCAGGCGAACGACCTGCCACCCCAGGGGCGCTTTAAGGTTTTGGGCGTGCTCGTCACACAGGTCGTAGGAATTGGGGTCGGCAACGGTGGCGAGGGGGCCGACGACGACCGTCGAGTCACGGTAGTCGTAGGTCAGGGTAGCGACGGCGA
>ERZ772925.185-NODE-185-length-11319-cov-4.61719_pt1 | contig 11319 bp, 5 predicted proteins | sample MGYA00511687_ERZ772925 | MGnify/ENA primary metagenome ERZ772925 (study PRJEB29015, sample SAMEA2738087) | human oral metagenome | biome: human oral; feature: human-associated habitat; material: saliva | place: China | collected 2227 ...
TCGGAATGACGCTGGGATCAGGCCCTTGAGCTTGACGTCGATGCCCAAGCGGCCCATTGTCGGGATATCTACAGTGCGACGATCCAGCAACATGTTGGCCTTTTCTCCCCATTGGGGCGGCTCTCAAGCCTGACCTACCACATATGCCTGATCGACACACAATCACCTCACTTTATCCATGCAATATAGCTCGACGCGCCGCTACTCCCACCTCCCTATGGATCCTGATACCATGTAACTGTATTTATTTCACGAGGCCAAAGTCCTGCCATACTGAAGGTCACCTATGCCCAACGCATCCAAGGCTGCCACTAGCACGCCTTATATCCCGGACATTACGCTGGATCGCTCGTCTCCCGTTCCGTTGTACTTTCAGATCTCCGAACCCATTGCTGAACTCATCAACACCGGAGCGTTGCCCGCAGACACTCGACTCGAAGACGAGCTATCAATGGCTGCTCGCTTGCACGTCTCACGCCCAACCGCGCGCCAGGCCCTGCAGCGTCTCGTCGACCGCGGTCTCCTGACACGACGCCGCGGCGTCGGCACGATCGTCTCCCCGAGGCAGGTTCACCGCCCCATGGAACTCACCTCCCTCATGAAGGACCTGGTTGAGGCCGGCCACAAGGTACAGACGACGATCCAGCGCTACGAGGCGCACCCCGCCACGGAGGCCGAGGCCGAGGCGCTGAAGATCGAGGCAGGAACACTGATCGTTCACATCGAACGCACGCGCTTTACGAACAACGAACCGATCGCTGTGCTCAGAAACCTCATCCCAGCGGACATTGCCCCCACGATGCAGGAACTCGAGTCTGGCTCCCTCTACGACCTCATGCGCGAGCGAGGCGTCACCCTCACCTCAGCCCGGCAGGTCATCGGGGCGCGTACCGCAACCACCAAGGAAGCCAAGCTCCTGTCCGAGCATCGCGGTGCCGCCCTGCTCACGACGCAGCGCACGACATACGACCCCTCCGGACGCATCGTGGAGTACGGCGACCACATCTACCGAGCATCGCGCTACTCCTTCGAAGCTAATCTTTTCGCGCAGTAGCATGGAATTGACACTTTGCCCTAACAGATTGCTGAATACTGCTCGTAACATTTACACCACTCCGCGGAACGATTCCCGGCTCTTCCGTGTTGTGTGTAGGTGAGTGGGTGTTGGTCGGGGGGTGGGGGTAGGGGTCGAGGTCCTTGATGATGAGCGAACTTCTACCCCCGCGATCTTCAAAGGACCTCGGGCGGTGTCTCACCCTACCTGCTGCTGCTCTGCGTCGCTTGATCGTTGTGATCGGTGTGATCGGTGTGATCTGCTCGTCGGTTTGGAGGGCTTCCATCTGATGAGCGTGGCTCGCACCCCAGATGCTCTGGTACTCGATGTTGAGTCGTGCAACCAGCTGGCGGGGTACCCTAGTTGCGGGCTGAATTGCTCAAGGTCACGGGCGTGTGGTGGTGGAGGTGAGCGACGCGCCCTGGGCCGGGGTCCCGGTGCGGATCCGGTGGCACAAACGACGCTGGATATGCTGCGAAACCACCTGCCGAATCGTGACTTTCATTGAGCAGAACCACTCGGTGTGCGCACCTCGGGCGCGTCTGGGTGTGCGGGTGATCCGCTGGGCGATCCGACAGCTGCGCTTTGAAGGAGCCACCATCGCTGGTTTGGCCCGACAACTCAGCACCACGTGGAATACCGTGTGGTCCCATATCGAGTCGTGTCTGCGAGCCACATCTGATGACCCCGCCCGTTTCGCGGGCGTGCGGGTGCTGGGGGTTGACGAGAGGCGTGTGGCACCACCAGGACCGACGCCGCCGAGGCCCGCGTGAACTCACTGGCATCGTGGACCACTCGCGGGGAGGATCATCCCACGGCCCGCTTTAGTGGACCTAGTCCCGGGACTCCACCAGCATCCTCGATGCCTTCCATATCGTCAAGCTCGCTGGCGACGCTCCAGGTGAGGTACGTCGTCGCGTCCAGCAAGACACGACCGGTCACCGCGGGCGCAAAGGCGACCCCCTCTACTTGGTCCGCAATCTTTTGCGCGCCTCGCGCCACAAGCTCACCCCATGCCAACAAGAACGAGTCCGTGAGGCCCCCTCTGGGGCTGTGTGCCCAGCAGCTCCGCGCTGTACAGGTTGTTTCACGTACCCAGTCCTTCGAGACACTCGCGCTGCTCACGCGGGATCGTACCGTTAACCTTCGGCCCCACGTTGAGCAGGAGCTATCCGTCACGAGACACCACATCCACCAGTTAACGAACGTCCGCAGCTCCACTCAGGCACTAATGATCCCTCTCGGCACGATTATACCCGAAAGACAGGCCTACACCTCGAAATAATTTATTTTCCTAAATTATTCATTTCTCGCGCAAACTGAGAAACCATATTCCCATAATGAGAGTCAGGATTACGGCGCATAGCGAAGCGTCGTACATCCTCGAACGCCCTATTCCGTTCCTGAAATTCATCTGGAGACAGATCAGCAAAACGCACTTTTGTGACTTTCTTCAAGGTAGTAACAGTCTCCTCTCCAAGAAAACGCTTGGCACTACAGATTGTTCGCAAAATAGCCTCCTTGTCACTCAGAGGAATGCGCGACTGCTCCTGAGTCACCCCAAAACTCATCGTCACCTTATTTAGCAGAATTCCTGACCCAAGACGCTCAAGATATCGCATCCATGCAGGACGTTCACTCACCTCCACGAGAATAATGGCTCCAATTACACACCAGGGAACACCTTCGCGCTCAGCAGCACCCCTCGCCCATTCCCACAGACCTCCACCAATATCTCGCACAACAAGTTCAATACGTTCTTCAATGCCCACATAAGACGACCTGCGAGTAACATCAGAAATAAAACAGTAAACAACGCCAACGAATACAGCCGTCCAGACAGCATTAACAAACTCACTAGGATCGGGCACAAAGATAGCAAGCGCCGAAGAACAACGGTACGCACAGTAGGCAACAACGATAGTCACCACTACGCTGATAGACTGCAGCAGAGTGTGAAAAGCAGACCCGCCACCTTCTGCAGCCATTCTCCCCACAATCGAACGAACTGATGACAGCAACACGAAAAGAACTGTGCACACAAACAGAGAAACCGCTTCGTCAAGTCCTAAACGAACGGCTGTCACAACGATCCCAAGAGAAATAACAAACACAGGTAACACGCGGAACATAGCATACTGCGCTGCTACTTTCCCGCGGCTACGCTCAAGATGCGAAGCATTGTAAGTGTAGGAACGCGGAGAAACTTGTCGAACCATGGAATAAAAGGCCTTGAGCAATAAGCCTCCAATGACACCCAACGCGACAGATAAGACAACTGACAACGCACACATCCTAGATCATTTGAAATACAAAACAATTAGAGAGCAATACAAATCATTACAGCACGCGCACTCACAGCCCAGCGACAAGGAAGGCAAAGAGTTGAAATTAACTAATCACACATACTACTCTTTATCAGTCTCGTATCACCAACACGATAAATTATTGGCCCACTCACTTCAGGACCAGATACCTTATCCCAGCACCTCCCTCACGGCCTCGTCCAGCAGCTGCGCGCCGCCACCAAGCATCCGCTCAAGCGATTCCAGCGTGTAGTGCGACGGCCCCGCCAAGAACGCGACCATCGCGCCGACCTCTGAGGGATCGACGCCCATGCGGGCAGCCCATGCACGCCGGTACAGGCGCAGCTGCGTCGCAAAATAGGCCAGCTTCTCCGGCTTCGTCCGACGCGTAACCGGCTGACCACTCTTCCAGTCGACTACCAGGAAGCGCTGTCCCTCCCCGCTCACGCGTTCGAAGACGGCGTCGATGCGTCCCTGCACGGACACACCACCCACCTCCACGGAGAAGGCCTCTTCGATGGCGACGGCCCGATAGTCCGCCAGCTCCCCCTCGACGAACGCGCGGAAGTTTTCGCGCAGCCTCTCGAGCAGCTCGCGTTCCTTCACCGTCAGCAGGGCCTCGTCTGCCCCGTCGTCACCGCCAGCCAACGCGACGTCCTCGCCGGACGTGACCGCAGAAGGATCCACGGCCTCGGACACAGGATCGGCTCCCGCGACGTGCAGCTCGCGCTCGGCCCACGCATGAAAAACCGTGCCCAGGGCGGAAAACGAGCTGGGCTTAACCGGCATCGGTCGGCGCATATCGCGCGCAAACTCATCCGCGTCCTGCAGCATGGCTGACACCGACGTCGCCGGCACACGCTCGGCCCACAGGTCCACGACCGGCACCTGACGCCCCAATCGATCCTCCTCAATGAGGGCAACCGTGTCCCTCACCGCAGGGTCATCGCCCAGCTCAGCCAAAGCCTCGAACACGTCCCGATCCTGCGCGAGCTCCCGCATCTGAGCGCGCACAGAGGCTGCCGCAGCCGCGACACGCTGACGCGACGGGCCGGGGGCGGGCGGGAAAGCCTCCGATGCCTGCGCCCCGCCGAGGCTCGCCTGCTCCTCCTCCGACGGTGCGGGAGCAAGCACGCACACAGCTGATCCGTCGGCCGACTCGACCCCCACGTCACGCCAAGAGCCTGAGGACCACGCGGTCCCCTGGCCCAACCGCTCAACAACATCCTCCGAGATCGTCTCCGTCTGACCCACCAACTCGGCACCGGCCTCCATAAGGTAGCGTGACGGATGCCTGACCTTCTTGTCCATCTGCGAGATCCACGACCCCACGAGCAACTGCGCGCTGCGCGCACGCGTCATCGCCACGTACGCCAGGCGACGCTCCTCACGCTCCGCATGCTCGCCGAGAGAGGCACCGTATTCGCCCTCTAACCACTTCTTAAACGCGGTCGACGGCTTCTTCTCGCCCTCGACATCGAACTCGAAGGGGGGCAGATCGGCCTTATCCCCGCGCCACGGGTGAGGCAACGCGCCGTTATCCGTCACCCAAGCCGTCGACTTGGGCGGCTCATCCCGCCACGACCGCGTCTTGCTCCGATGCGACGGGAACACGCCGTCACTCATGCCAAAGACGACGACGCCGTCCCACTCCAGACCCTTCGAGCCGTGAATCGTCAGGATCTGCACGGCCTTGGGGTCCGGCTCGCCGAGCGGCGCATCGAGTCCATCCTCGCGCTTATCCGCCATATCCAGATAGGCCAGGAAAGACCCAAGGGACGCACCGGGCGTCTCCTTCTCGTAGGCCGCAGTCACGGCGATGAACTCGTCCAGCGCGGCGCGCCCACCCATCGATAGAGGATCCGCGATGACATCATCCAGGGTCCCCATGATGAGGATCGCACGCTCGACCTGCTCCGTGATTGAGCGCCCCACGCCCTCACGGACCTGCTGCAGGCGCTCTCCCAGCAGGCGCACGCGGCGCACCGCTTCCTCGCTGATCGCAGGGCGGCCTTCGTCGGCCCACCCGGGCGTCGGCGGACGATCCACGGCATCGAGAAGCACGGCCTGATGAGGATTCAGCCCCTCCGCACGCGCCAGGAAGCGCGCCCAGTCCCCCAGCGCCATCAGGTCGGCGGCCCCCAGGTCGATGCCCGTCAGGAGGCGCGCCAGCCACGGGGAGGCCGCCACGTCGTACGCCAACTCCAGGGCCGCGCGCACGTCCTGCACAGCAGGCTGATCCAGCAGACCACCCAGCCCGACAATCTCCGTGGGGATCCCCGCCTCCCGTAGAGCGGCATCGATCAGCGGAAAATCCTTGCGACGCCTGCTCAGGACTGCGACCGTGCGCCGCTTGCCACCCTTGACCGGCTGCGAGCGCACCCGCTGCACGAAGTCGACCATCGCCGCCAGGGCCTGGTCGTAGGCCTGCGTGTATGCAATCTCGACGGTTCCCTGCCCCGCGCCCGGACGAGGCACCAGAACAGGAGACTGCGCCTTGAGCGCGTCCTTACCCTGCTGATAGGAAGCCACCTCCCTCAGCGGCGCGGCCACGCGATTCGCCGCGTCCAGGATCGACACGTCGTTGCGCCACGCGGTGGACAGTGTGAGGGTCTGGTCCTCCTCGGCGACCCCCGTCTGGAAGCGCTCCAGGAACGTCTCCAGGGACGAGGCCGAGGCCCCCCTCCACCCGTAAATCGCCTGATTCGGGTCGCCCACCGCAGTAACAGCGTGGTCGCCGAACAGCGTGGAGAGCAGCTCCATCTGGATGACGGACGTGTCCTGGAACTCGTCGAGGAGGACCGCGCGGAACTCGTCGCGCAGCGCGGCGCGCACAGCGGGCGCCTCGCGCACGATGCGCGTCGCCAGGACCAGCTGGTCCGAAAAATCGAGAACACCCATGTCGCGCTTGCGCTGCTGATAGGCCTCGATGGGACCGAGGAACGCGAGACGGCGGTGGTTCGCATCAATGACATTGCGAGCCACGTCGTTTCCCCGCCCCACCTGCTCAAGCTCCCGGCCGAACTCCTCCAAGGCCTCGCGCGCAGTCTCGACCGTGTAGCCATGCTCGGCGATCTCACCCGCGAGGTGCAGGATCTTACCCACCACGCCCGCGGGACTCAGGGTCTCATCCAAGTCGGTGGGCCACGCCTCGACGATCTGCGTCATCAGGTCGAGCGCACCGGCCTCGGAAAGCATGGCGAAATCGGGGTCGATGCCGATCCTCATCCCGTGCTCGGACACGATACGCTCCGCGAAGGAGTTATATGTCAGGGCCACCGGGTCTTCGTCAAGACGCTCGCGCATCTGCGGCATCTCACGCGACAGCAGTCGGATACGCTCGCGCAGGCGGTCGCCCAGCTCCCCCGCCGCCTTGCGGGTAAAAGTCAGGCCCAGGATCGAGGCCGGGGTCAGGTCCGGGTGGTTGGCCAACAGCCAGAGCACCCTCATCGACATGGTCTCGGTCTTACCCGACCCGGCACCCGCGACGACCAAGAGGGGGTGGCGTGGGGCCTCGACCACGCGCACCTGCTCCGGCGTCGGCGTCTTCGTCGCGTCGACGATTGCCTGGATCTGCATCGCGCTTAGCTTCATGGCGTTGTCCTTTCCCACGTCACTCCACCACCTTGCGGCCGCGCTCACGCGCCGGGCACAGCCGGTCAAAGGAACAGTACCGGCACGCATCCTCCGAGGGGGTCGCCTCGAAGTAAGGGCCGCGCGCAATGGCAGCGACCTCGCGCACCTTGCCCCGCCACTCCTCCAGAGTCTTCCCCTCCAGGGGCTTCTGATCGAAAGTCTTCGGTTTGTCCCCACCGAGCAGCGCGATGCGCGCCCCGGCCACCTGCTCCCCCGAGGCGAGGAGGGCCATCTGATAGGCCGCCAGCTGAGGATTGTCCGGGACGGTCTTCGCGCTGTGCCCGCCCTTGCCCGTCTTCAAGTCCGTGACGCGCACTCCCTCGTCGACGTGCTCGAGGCGGTCCATGCGGCCACGAATCGTCACTCCCTCCACCTGGGCCTCCACCATCTGTTCGACCTCAACCCGGCCGGGCACGCCCACCAGGTAGGAAGCCAGGTTGTCGACGATGGCGCGAGCGTGGCGATCCGCGTGCCGTCCGGCCCACGTGTCCAGGTTGTAGCCCAGCTCCTCGATACGCGCCTCGAGCGCCTCGGTCAGTTCCTCCGGTGTGCCGTGCGGATTCTCCTCCGCCAGCGCGTGAACGAGGGTTCCCAAGCTGGCCGCCGGATTCGACGGCCCGTCAGCGCCGATAGTAGTAAGGAACCAACGCAGAGGGCAGGCCAACGCCCGCTCAAACTGAGACGGAGAGAGTTTCACGTCGCCCTGATACTCCTCGTTGGTCGTAGGTGTACCACCCGCGCCCAGCCAGCGCTCCGGCTGCGCCGACGTGATGCCTTCACGGGCCATGAGAGCCAGGAGCGTCGCCGCAAGCTGGGCGTCCACCGTGTCATCGGAGGAGGCCGCACGCGCGCGCAGATCCGCGATGTGCCCAGGCAGGGACAGGGGCGCTTCCACAACATCGAGCGGCACCACGTCGTTCTCTCGGGGCGTGCCCGCCAGGCGCGCCACCAGGTCGAAGAACACGGAGGGCGCGGCATCCTCCGAGCGCACAGCCCCCGCATGCACATAGCACCGCGAGCGCGTCACAGCAGCCACGAACAGGCGATACTCGTCGTCCAGCACGGCTCGGCGCGCGGCCCGCGTAGAGTCGATGAGTTCCTCACGCCCGTCATCGCCGATGACCGTGCGGCCCGCGCCCACGTCCGCGAGCAGGTCGGCGCGCAGAATCCGGTCACGCAGCCGCATGTTCGGCCATGCTCCGTCCTGCAGGCCCGCGAAAACCACGACCTGCCAGTGGCGCCCCATCGCCTGCGCGGGTGTGAGGACCTCGACGCCGCCGGGGCGCACGCCCACGCGCGAAATCGTGTCGATGGGAACCGACCCCGCCAACAGCTCCGAGGCGAAATCACGCGCGGATCCGGCGGGGTTGCGTTGCTCCCACACGTCGGCGACGCGCAGGAGGGCGACGACCGCGTCCAGTTGATCGTCAAACCACGCCGAGGCCTCGTCCGATCGGATGGCCCGCGAGCGCCAGTCCTCGGCGACGCCGCACGCCTCCCACAATTCCCACAAGCGTTCCTGCGGGCGCGTGTCGCGCTGGCGGGCCAACTCCCACATGCGCGCTGCCTTCGTCAGCACACGCGCCAGGGCTCGGTCGTTCCACCCGCGCCGCCCCGGGGCCTCGGCCCCCTTCTCGAGCGTGGGTCGCCACGTGTCGGGGTCATCGACGAGGTCGGCTACCGTCAGCGGGATAACCGCGGCCTCGTCGCCCGCCTCCTCGGCAGCCAAGGCGCGCGCGGCGTTCAGGCGGCGCAGCAGCCGGTGAACTGCCAGGGCGTCCGCCCCGACCAGAGCCGACGGCAAGAGGCGCTCGGCCAGCTCCCGGCGAATGGCCACGTCCGTGTCGCTCTCCCCCGTCGGAATAGTCACGAGGTCCAAGAGAAGGCGCGTCGTGGACTGCGACGCGAAGTCGAAAGCACGCCCACCGCCGGCCAGGGGAACGCCGCCGCGCGCCAAGTAGCGCCTGGTTTCGGCAACCATGGAGGAGCTGCGCACGATGACGACCTGGTCCGCAAAATCGATGCCGTCATGCAGGTGCCGGGCGCGCAGGGCGCGGGCGATGAGTGCGCCCATCTGCGAGGGCGTGGCACCCAGGTGCGTCACCAGAGCACCCGTGGGCGCATCCTGGGCGACGTCCGCGTCGCGTCGCGCGGGCGACCCCGACTGCGCGATACGCGAGCAGGCCTGTTGAGCCAAGTCACGCACGACGCGGGACATGTCATACACCTGACCCAACTCAGCGATCTCGACACCGAGGGCGCTAGCGAGCCTGCGGTCCAGGTGTGGCTCTCCCCCACGATACCCAGCCACGGCCACGTCCGAATCCGAGAACGCGACGATGCGGGCACCCGCATCCCGGCAGGCGATCAGCAGCCTCAGCGTCGAGGGCGTGCAATCCTGCAGGTCATCGACGATGACGACATCCGGCACCGGGCACGGAGCCTGCACGCCACGCGCCTTAGAGTCCCTCTCCCACGCGCCAATCAGGTCCGCAGCAAGGGACTGGATGCGCGACAGGTCCACGCGCAGCGTCTGCGGATACTCCGGGGATCGCTCGGGTCCCTCCTCCAGGGCGGCAACAATCGCACCCGCGCCCTTCCACTCGGGATGCCCGAAACACGCTCCGGCCTGCGCCAGCTTCTCCGAGTCCATCCCGGCTTCGCCCACGCGCGCCACCAGGTTACGCAGCTCCGCGCGAAACGCCGGCATCGCGCGCATCTGCTCACCGATATCCTCGGGCCAGGGTGCCTCCACAGTCTGCAACAGCTCTGCCAACAGCTGATCCTGGGCCGCGCCCGTCACCAGCTCCACGCCTTCCAGAGGGATCTCGCGCTGAGTGCGCCACGTCGCCACCACCTGATACGCAAACGACGCAGGCGTACGCACCGGACGCACCACCGACGAGCCGAGCGCCTGCGCGCGCGGCGTCAGTGCGTCAGCGCGCGTGCGATCAGGAGCGAGAATCAACGCGGAATGGCCCCGGGCGACCGCCTGCTCGAACACCGCAAGCGCACACGTACTGCGCCCCGACGACGGCGCCCCGCGAGCAATCGTATCCGAGTGCTGCGCTCCCTCGACAACCGCGCGTTGCGCCTCATTCAGCGCAGGAAGACGCCACCAACCCTCCGGGCGACGCCGCAACCTGACCTTGATTTCGCTCATGACGCAATACTGACAGACCCCACCCACATCTGCGGCACATATGATGGGCGTGACGACATTTACCAGCAAGGAGTCAACATGGAGATCTTCATCGGCATTCGCGATAACACGCGTCAGCTCGGTCTCGACGTCGACATGACCGAAGGCGAGCTCATGGCCAAAGTTCACAAGGCCCTTACCTCCCCCAACGGCGTCCTCGACCTCACCGACACCAAGGGTCAGCGCACCCTCGTTCCCGCCAACGCCCTCGGCTACGTGCAGATCGCCAGCAAGACAGAGCGTCGCGTCGGCTTCGCGATCCACTGACCCGCACAGACAAACGAGGCCGGGGAACGCACTGCGGAACTGAACCGCTCGCGCTCCCCGGCCTCGTCTATCCCCTGTAGCCTCAGGCCTTCAGGTGAATATCCTTCATGCGTTCACCGTGACGCTTGATCACGTACTCCGTGATCTCATCGACATTGTCTGGCGTCATCGCCAGCTGCGGGTAGGTGAACAGCGTGGCCCGCACGAGGCCGAGGGCCTCACCCGCCACGCGGCGACCCCACAGGGACAGGCGATCCGCCAGCTGCGGGTCCGCCTCAATCTGCGGTCCCAGGTGCGCGCGCACCCAATGCCCCTGCTCGAATGGCCAGACGTCCTCGATACCCTCAAACAGGCCGTGGACGCGGGCAACACGAATCAGCATGTCACCGAGCATGCCGCGCGTAATAAAGGTCTTCACCGCGCGCTCCGCAAACGTCGTCGGACGGGTGCGCGCATCCAAATCGTCATACGCGCTCGTAAACGCACTAGCGGCCTCCAGCAAATCAAAGTCACGGTGCTCACACCACACCTCCAGCTGCTGATACAGCGCAAAACACTGCGCAGCCATGCGCGCGTGCTCCACGTGTGCCTCAAACGTGGGGGCCTGCTCTCCGTCCTTCGCCAGGCGCGTCATAAACGCGAGCGAAGAATACGCGAGAATACCAAGGACATCAGTGTCGTCGGCCGGGACAGAAACATATTCGTGAGCCATGAGTCCAGCATAGTGCCTGACAAGCGCCCTGGCTCCCACTGTCCACACAATCCACACGTTCTCACCCCCTCTGTGACCAGCACCTCCCCCGCTCGCCCGCTTCACACGATTACACTGAAAAGCGACCACCGGAAGCCCGGTC